>Ga0209745_1000268_pt1 | contig 30675 bp, 27 predicted proteins | sample BarGraNGADG00312_FD_184495 | JGI IMG/M metagenome (GOLD analysis project Ga0209745, IMG submission 184495) | Arctic peat soil microbial communities from Barrow, Alaska - Barrow Graham LP Ref core NGADG0004-312 (SPAdes) (version 2) | ecosystem: Environmental > Terrestrial > Soil > Wetlands > Peat...
TGCCCACTCGGTGCACCACGTCCACGCGGCCGGGAAACTCCCGGGCGAGATCGTCGGCCACCTCCCCGGTGCCGTCGGGAGACTGGTCGTCCACGATCATGACCGCGCACCCTTCGTGCTCCAGGATCTGCCGCACGAGCGGTCCCAGGTTCTCGCGTTCGTTGTAGGTCGGGATCACGACCAGGCTGCGTGGCGTTCTCATCGTCGTCCTGCGCTCCCCTCTCGATCGGTCAGCATCGCCGGCGCGCAGGCGGCCGCGTACACGATCAGCACGGGGTCGATCACCGGGATCCGAAAGCGTTCCTGGGGAAAGAACACGAGACACACCATCACGGAGGCGGCGGCCAGCAACCAGAGCGCCACGGGGGGCGTCGTGCGGCCTCTCGCCCGCCACGCGCCGACGACGGCGAATGGCAGCACGAGCAGGTACGACGCGACCGAGGCCACGACGAACCGCGTGGAGTGCAGCGTGTACGACGGCCCGACAGGGACCACCGTGTAGAAGGCCTTTCGCGCGAGCAGGCCGACCCACCGGACCGGGTCGCTGCGAATGTCGTCGAGCGCAGCCCTGTAGAAGATTCCCTCGAGAGCCTCCGGTGTGGCGTTGCCGGCCGCGCGTTCGATCTCGAGGGCCGCGCGCTTCATCTCGAGGTTCGCCGCAAGGTCGCCTTCGCCGCGCGCCAGCCGGTTGTTGCCCGTCCAGAATGTGACGCCGCCTTCCGAGGCGACCAGCACGAACCGGCCGTAGACCGCGTGGTTCCTGGCGGTCCAGGGAAAGACGACGAGCATCGCGCCGGCGAGCACCGCCGCGAGCCACCATCCGCGGCCGCAAACGAGCCCCCAGGCCGCGACGAGTGCCAGGAACAACAGAATGGCCGGGCGCGCCAGCGCGGCGAGGCCGGTTAGCAGCCCGCCGGCCAGCGCGAGCCCGTACGACCGAACGGCGGTCGTCGGCGTCATCGCGCGGTCGATCACGAGCGCGGCCAGCAAGGCGAGCACCGCGTAGAGACTCTCGCTCAGCGCGTAGCTGCCGATCCAGACCAGCGGGGGGTAAACCGCCGCCAGGAACGCGGCCGCGACCCCGGCGACCGCCGGGTGACGGTCTGCCAACGGCCGGCCGGCGACCGCCGCCGCACCTGGCCCTGCGACTCGCGTCGCCCACCATCCGACGAGCCAGATGAGGGCGCAGCCGAGCAGCGCCTGCACGACCTTCACCTCGGTCGGCACCGACGCGGGCAGGCGATCCCCGCGAATCGCGCTCCCCGGAACCGCCACGGAGATACCCGCGAGCCACAGCGGATAGAGCGGCGCCCGCCCGACGTGCCGCCCCTCGACCCTCCCCGATTCCGGCGACGCGTACGAGAACCCGCGGCCGTGGGCCAGGTTGTGAGCCAGCAGCAGGTACTCCTGTTCATCGAGCGTGAGAGGCTTGTCCACCCAATACGCCAGGCCGAAGACCAGGCGCAGGACGAAGCCGAGGAGCACGGCCGCCGCGAGCCACCAGCCAGTGCGGTTCGAGCCCGGCGGCGCCGTCGTCGGTCCGGCTCCTGGCGCCCGCGTCATCTACTCCCGTCCTTCGAAGCGGAGTGCTGCGATCTGCTCGGACACCAGTCCCATCAGGAACACGATCACGCCGAGCATGATGAGGAGCACCGAGGAGTTCGTCACGTGCGATTGCGTGGCGATGGTCCACATGGCGTAGCCGAGGCCGACCGCGAACGAGGCGAGGCTGACGGGCAGGAACACGCGCAGCGGGCTGAAGATCGTGACGACCTTGAGCACGATCAGGGAGAACTTGGCGCCGTCGCGCAGCAGCCGGATCTTCGACTGGCCCACCCGCAGGCGCGCCTCGACCGGCTCGAACACCACGCTGTAGCCCGCCTTGATGAAGGCCAGGGTCGTGGTCGTCGGCGTCGAGAACCCGTTGGGCAGCAGGTGGATGAACTCGCGGAAGTGCTGCCGTCGCGCGGCGCGAAACCCGGACGTCAGGTCGGGGATGGGCCGGCCCGTCAGGTACGAGGCGAGGCCGTTGAGCAGGTGGTTGCCGAGACGCCGGGCCACGGTGGCCTGCGTGGCGTGCGCCCGCGCGCCGATCACCAGGTCGTAGTCGCCGAGCCGCGACACGAGGCGGGTGGCGTCCGCCGGCTCGTGCTGCCCGTCGGCGTCGATGATCAGCACGTACTCGCCGGTCGCTTCGCGGATGCCGCTCTTCACTGACGCGCCGTTGCCCTTGTTGTACGGATGGCGGACCACCCGCGCGCCGGCGGCCTGCGCCGCGGCGCTCGTGGCATCCGTCGACCCGTCGTCCACGACGAGGATCTCGTGCCACGCGGCCGATCGGCGCAGCCCCGAGACGACATCGGCGATGCCGTCGGCCTCGTTGAAGGCGGGGATCACGACGGACGTCTGTTCGGGTGACGCCACTAGCGCTCCACGTGTTCCTGCTTGCGGGCGGCCGCGGTGACCGCGCTTTCGCCGAGCGTCAGCTCGATACCTCGGACCCGGTAGAGCAGGTCTTCGATCAGTTTCCGGTTGCCGGAAATCACATCCGCGACGAGGCCGATCAACGCGACCTGGAAGCCGACGATCAGCAGCACGGCCGCGAGGATCAACGACTGCAGGTGCCCGCGACCCGTGCCCGTAAGGTAGAAGTAGAGGAACCGGATCGACACGCCGGCGCCGCAGAGGAAGACAACGGTGCCGATCGAGGTAAAGACCTTGAGCGGCTCGTACATCGTGTAGATGCGGACGATCGTCGCGGCCGACGCCTTGATGTAGGCCCACGTGCTGCTGAACAACCGCGACTCGCGTACGCGCGGGTTCGTCGCGATCGGCACGTGCGCGATCGCCATCCGCTTCTTCCCCGCCTGGATGATCGACTCCAGCGTGTACGAGAATTCGGACACGATGGTGAGCCGGAGCGCCGCGTCGCGGGTGTACGCCCTGAACCCGCTCGTCGTGTCGGGTACCCGCGTGTTCGACACCTGGCGCACCACCCAGCTTCCCAGCAACTGCAGGCGCTTCCTGGTGGCGCTCATCTGCTTGACGGCCTGGATGTTCCGGTCGCCGATGACCATGTCGGCTTCGGCCGACAGCAGCGGCTGCAGCAGCGTGCCGACGTCTCTCCCGCAGTACTGGTTGTCCCCGTCGGTGTTGACGATGAAGTCGGCGCCGAGCTTGAGGCACGCATCGATGCCGGCCGTGAACGCCGCGGCCAGGCCCTTGCGACGGCGGAACCGCACGACGTGATGGACGCCGTGCGCCCTCGCGACCTCGGACGTCCCGTCGGTCGAGCCGTCATCGACCACCAGGAACTCGACGACATCGATGCCGGGCACGTGGCGCGGCAGGTCGGCGATCGTCTCCGGGAGCGTCTTCGCCTCGTTCAGGCACGGGATCTGGATGATGAGTTTCTTCACTGTCCACCAACGAGCTTCTCGATGACGCCGTCCCACGTAATCATCTGCGCGCGCTCGCGTCCGGCAGCCCCGAGCGACGCCGCCCGCGCGCGGCTGGCGGCCAGGCCGTTCATCGCCCGCGCGATGTCGTCGGCATCCGGCGCGCAGACGTACCCGTTCACCCCGTCCTCGACGAACTCGAGGACGCCGCCCGAATCCGAGGCGGTCACCACCGGCTTGCCGCTCAGGAACGCCTCGAGCGTCACGTACCCGTAATCCTCGTCGAACGGGGCATAGACGACGCCGAGCGCGCCCGCGTAGAGATCGACAAGATCGTCGTCCGAACGGGCGCCGAGGAACTCCACACGGTCGCGGACCCCCGCCTCCTCCGCCACCCGTTCCACGTTCTCGCGCTGCGTGCCCTCGCCGACGACGAGCAGCCGCACGCCGGGGTCCACGTGCCGGAACGCGCGAATCGCAAGGTCCACGCGCTTGATCGACTCGAGGCGGCCCACCGACAGGATGTAGTCGCCGAACGCGCCGCAGCGCAACCGATCCGCCAGCCTCGGGGGATGATAGAGCGGCTCGGCGCCGACGCCCACGTATTTCTGCAGGCGGTTGGCGACGTTCCGGGCGATCGCATAGATGCGGCGCGACTCGAGCAGCATCTCGCGATCGAGGCTGAAAATGCGCTCGCGCAGCGCCACGTCGAGCTCGGTGTAATCGAAATCGCTGTACTCGGTTCCGCAGAGCTCGTACGCGGCGCGGTACTGGTGCGTCAGCCAGGTGACCTTGTTCGGGTGTCGCACGAAGTACGACGGGAACTTCGTGGTGATCACCATGTCGATCGGCCGGCCGTTGCTCTCGCTGAGGTCGAGCAGCCGCCACGCGGCCGCGTGCGTGAGGATCTCCTGCTTGGGATACCACTTGAACGGCACCGACACGATGCCGGCGGCGTACCCGCGCAGCGTCAACTGGTGCGCGAGCTGGCGGACCAGTCGCTCGGCGCCGCCTTCGACGAGCGGCACCTGCACTTCGCAGACGAGGACGGTGCGGACGGACATAATAGTTGAAGAGACGGGCGGGGCAGGCCTCGCCCGCGGACAGCCATCCAGTTATGTGGCGAACCGGAAATTGATCACGTCCCCGTCCTCGATCACGTACTCCTTGCCCTCGAGTCGGACCTCCGCGTGCTCGCGGCAAGCACCAAGCGATCCTCGGGCGACAAGGTGCTCGAAACGCACGACCTCGGCCCGGATGAACCCGCGCGCGATGTCCGAGTGAATCTCCCCGGCCGCCACCTGCGCGTGCGTTCCGCGCGGGACCGACCAGGCGCGGCACTCGTCCTCGCCCGCGGTGAGGAAGGAAATGTAGCCAAGCAGGTCGTAGGTGGTCCTGATCACCCGGTTGACGCCGGGTTCAGCCAGGCCGAGATCGGCGAGGAACGCCTGCGCATCGGCGGCGTCCAGTTGCCCGATCTCGAGCTCGATCCTCGCGCACACCGCTACGACACCTGTGCCGGCGCGCGAGAGGAAGGTGGTCAGCCCGGCCACCTCCGCGGCTCGCGCTCCGTCGGCGAGGAGCGCCGTGTCGGCCTCGTCGAGATTCACCACAAGCAGCAGCGGCTTGGCCGAGAGGAACTGGAACCCTCTCAGCATCTTCCGCTCGTCGTCGGTCATCGAGAGGCCGCGGAGCGGCAGGCCGTTCTCCAGCGCGTCCTTGCAGCGGATGATGAGAGCCTTCTCGCGCTCGAGCTCCGGCGTCCGCCCCTTCTTCATGTCGCGATCAATCCGATCGAGGCGCTTCTCGGTTACCGCGAGGTCAGCAAGGAGGAGCTCGTCCTCCATCGCCTGAGCGTCATTGGCCGGGTTGATCCCGTCCGCGTGGTGCGTGACCGTCGGGTCGCGAAACGCGCGGATCACGTGCACGAGCGCATCGGCGTTGCGGTACGGCGCCACGTCGAGCAGCGCCTGCGCGCCCGTCCGACCCGGCCCGGCCAGGTCCGCGAATTCCACGGTGGCGGGCGTCGTTTTCTTCGGCTTGTACAGATCGGCCAGCCGATCCACGCGGACGTCAGGCACACGGGCGACCCCGACGACCGCTTCGAGCTTGCCGTGGCCCGCCTTGGGGGCCTCGTGCTGGCTCGTCATCAGCTGAAACAGCGTCGTCTTGCCGGACGAGGGAAATCCAATCAGTGCAGTTCGTAGCATGCCAAACCTCGAATGCTATCACGCTCGCGGCAGACCCGGAACGATTGCCCGCCACACGGGCCCCTCAAGCCATCGTCTTGGGACCTCTGAACTTGGGTAGGCCAGCGAAGCAAAAGCGAACCATCGGCGCCCCCGTGCTCAGGGCTAACCTCTTCCAATTCTTAGGGATTGACAACCCCCAGCTCGTCACTTACCATCCGAGTGGTCCAAAGTGGAGCGAGGTGGGAGAACAGGCATGTTGCGCGGCAGTTTCACGGCCAAAATCGACGAAAAGAGCCGCCTGAAAATTCCCCGCGACTTCCTCAAGTCGATCGAGGATAAATTCGGCCGCGAGTTCTTCGTGACCAGCCTCGATGGCATTTCTGCCCACCTCTACCCGATGCCCGTCTGGACTGAGATCGAGCGGCAACTTGGCGCGCAGGGGCTGGTCCGGGATCCCGAAGTGGATCGCTTCTTCAAACATACCAGCTTTTATGGCCAGGTGGCCGAGATCGACAACCAGGGCCGCCTGCTGATTCACCCTCGGCTCCGCGAGAGAGCGAGCATGGCCGGCGACGTGGACGTGGTCGGCAACGTCGACCATCTCGAGGTCTGGAACCTGGAGCGGCTCAAGGCGGATCTGGCGGCCGCGCCGTTCACCGACAACGACCGGCGCGTCGTGGCGGGCCTGCTGCGGCAGACTCAGAAAATCGAGACCCCGTAACGGGCGGCAAGGACGGCCAGTGAGCATGCCCGAGCACGTTCCGGTGATGAGAGCCGAGGTTCTGCACGCTCTCGATCCGCAGCGCGGCGGGCTCTTCGTGGATTGCACACTCGGCCTTGGAGGCCACGCCGCGGCGGTGCTGGAGGCGGGGGCGACACGGCTGATCGGGATCGACAGGGACCTCGAGGCGCTGTCGATCGCGCGCGATCGCCTGGGGCGATGGGCCGATCGGGTGGAGTTCGTGCACGCGGATTACAAGGACCTCGGCGAGGTGCTCGACGCGCGCGGGGTGCAGGGCGCGGACGGCATCGTCGCCGACCTTGGCGTCTCCTCGCTGCAGTTCGACGGCGAGGGGCGCGGGTTCAGTTTCCAGAGGGACGAACCGCTCGACATGCGGATGGACCGGTCGGCCGGAATGACGGCCGCCGATCTGATCGCGGAGCTCGAGGAGCACGAACTCGCCGATCTGATCTACGCGTTCGGCGAGGAGCGCTACTCACGGCGGATTGCGCGCGCGGTCGTGGAAGCACGCCGCGAGGGTCCGATCGCCACGACCGGGCAGCTCGCGGCCATCGTGCGTCGGGCGGTGCCGCGGAAGGGCTACAGCCCGATTCACCCTGCGACGCGCACGTTCCAGGCGCTGCGAATCCGCGTGAACGGCGAGCTCGACGGGCTCGATCAATTCGTAGACCACGCGTGCCGGAGGCTGGCGCCGGGCGGGCGCCTGGTCGTGATCGCGTTTCACTCGCTCGAGGACCGGGTCGTCAAGCACACGCTGCGGCAGCTCGCGGCCGACGAGACGCGGTCACTCAGGCTGCTGGCCCGCAAGGCGGGCCGGCCCACCGACGAGGAAGTGGCCATCAACCCGAGGGCCCGGAGCGCAAAGCTCCGGGCCGTCGAGCGAGTGGCCTGATACACGTTCTACGGGAGAGGACCGCGACATGCAGAGCAAGGTCAGCGGCACGACGTTCGAGGTGAGTCCGGCGCTACCCCGCCAGTTGGTCAACCTCGAGGTGGACAAGGCGCGACTGCTCGAGTACCGGCGGTGGCTGCTCATCGGGCTCGTGATCATTGCGGCTGCGCTGTTCGACGGCGCGCAGCGATCGGCCCCGTTCTCGCGCGGGTACCAGCTGGAGCAAGTGCAGCAACAACGCACCCAGGAGGAGGCGATCGCCCGGGGGCTGCTGCTCGACATTGCGATGCTGCGGGCGCTGCCACGCATTGAGTGGCTGGCCACGAACCACCTGCACATGGCCGCTCCAAAGCGCGGCGATGCCATCGTGATCGGGCGAGTCGTTCCGCCCGAGCAGCCCCCCTCGTCAGTCGTCGCGGCGCGGTAGGAGCGTCTATGCCCGAACTTGCCGAACCCATCGTCTGGCGGCGGACCGTGCGATCGCGCTTGGTTGTCGTGAGCGTGGTGTTTGCCGTCTGGGCTGTGGCCGTCTTCGCAAAGCTGGTGGACCTGCAGGTCTTTCAGTCCGAGGAACTGCAGGCGCAGAGCGACAACCAGCTGACGAGTCTCCTCGATGTGCCCGCGCAGCGGGGCGACATCGTGGACCGTCACGGCAGGGTCCTCGCCTCCAGCGTCGAGGTCGACACGGTGGTCGCCCAGCCGAGCAAGCTGGTGAACAAGGGGCAGGTGGTCGCGAGTCTGTGCGATGCGCTTGGCGACTGCGACGACGCCAAGCGTGCGGACATGGCGCAGCGCCTCAACCGGAAGAAGGCGGTCGTCTACGTGCGTCGCCAGGTGAAACCCGAGCAGGCGAGTCGGGTGGAAGCGCTCAAGATTGACGGCGTCTACTTCGTAAAGGAGGCGCGCCGCTACTATCCCAACCAGGAGCTGGCTGCGGCCGTGCTCGGCTACGTTGGGATGGAGAACAAGGGCCTGGCCGGGCTCGAGGCCATCTACGACCCGAAGCTCCGCGGGCGTCCCGGCAAGATGCGGCTGCAGGTCGACGGTCGGAAGCGTAACCCGCGCCCCTTCAGCCGTGTGGGTGACCCGCCGGTGCCGGGGGCCACCATCGAGCTCACGATCGACGCGAACCTGCAGTATATCGCCGAGCGGGAACTGCGGGCGGGCGTCGAGGAGAACCGGGCGATCGGCGGCAGCGTGGTCATCATGGATTCGACGACCGGCGAGATCTTCGCCCTCGCGAGCGAGCCGACGTTCGACGCGAACGACTACGGGCTCGTGCCCGCCGAGCGGCGTCGCAATCGCGCGGTGCAGGACATCTACGAGCCTGGGTCAACCTTCAAGATCGTCACGGCATCGGCCGCGCTCGAAGAGAAGGTGATGAGCCCGACCGACCTGATCGAGACGGATCCAGGGTCGATCAGGATCGGACCGAAGCGCGTCGTGACCGAAGCGAACGGGCACAATTACCACACGCTCTCGTTCGCCGACGTGATCGTCAAGTCAAGCAACGTTGGGGCGATCAAGATCGGGTTCCGCCTCGGGGCGGACCGCCTCGGCCGCTACGTCGAACGGTTCGGGTTCGGCACGCGCCTGTCGCCCGACTTCCCCGGCGAGAACGCCGGCATCGTGTGGCGGCCTTCGCAGTGGACCGACGGCGCGCTGGCCTCGGTCTCGATGGGCTACCAGATCGGCGTGACGCCGCTGCAGATGGCGGCCGCAGCGAGCGCGGTGGCCAACGGCGGCGAGCTGGTGCAGCCGCGCGTCGTGCGCGCGGTGATCGAAGGCAACCGGCGCATGCTGGTTCCGCGCAAGGTGATCCGTCGCGTGACCTCGCCGGAAACCGCGGCGGAGATGACCTCCATCATGGAGGCTGTTGTCGAGCGTGGGACCGGGAAGAATGCCATTCTGCCGGACTTCACCGTTGCGGGCAAGACCGGCACCTCGAACAAGAACCAGGACGGGCACTACCTAGAAAAGGACTTCAACGCGTCGTTCGTGGGGTTCGTGCCGTCGCGCGAGCCCGTGCTGACGATCATCGTCGTCATCGACACGCCGCGCGGCAAGATGGGTCACTATGGCGGCGGCGTTTCGGCGCCGATCTTCCAGCGGATCGCCGACGCCGCGCTGCGCTACCTGGGTGTCACGCCGACCATCAACCCGATGCCTCCCATTCTGCTGGCGCGTCACGATAGCGGCAGCGGAATCAAGGTGTCCGGTCCGATCCTGCCGCTGACGATCATCCCGGCCGCCAGCCCGTCGTCGACGGGACAGATCGTGCTGCCGGAGTTGCGGGGGCTGAGCGGGCGCGAGGCTCTCCGGGTGCTGGCCCGGCTGGGTATCACGCCGCGTGTGACGGGCGACGGCGTGGTGACTGAACAGGACCCGCTGCCTGGCGCGGCGCTCGAGACCGGAGGGTCGTGCCGCCTGGCGCTCGGCCGCCACGCCCCGGGGCTGCGCCCATGACACTTGCCGACCTGCTGGCGGCGCTCGGCGATCTCGCGCCTGACGTGCGCTCGACGCTCGACGCGTCGCTGGCCGAGCGAGTCGTCAAGTCGGTGGCCTACGACTCGCGCAAGACGACCCAGGGTTCGCTTTTCGTGGCGCTCAAGGGACAGAAAGCGGACGGCAGCGCGTTCGCGGTGCAGGCGCTCTCGAAAGGCGCGCTGGCGGTCGTCGCCGAGTCGGAGCGCCCGAGCGACGTGCAGGCGCCGTGGGTCGTCGTGCCCGACGCGCGCCTTGCCATGGCCCGGCTTGCGGCGGCGTTCTACGGTCATCCGAGTCGCGATCTCCAGGTGGTCGGCATCACGGGAACCAACGGCAAGACCACGACGGCGTACCTGGTCACCGCGCTGTTCGAGGCCGCGGCCATCCGGTGCGGCATGCTCGGCACCGTCGTCTACCGGGTCGGCCTCGAGGACCGCGAGGCGACCCGAACGACGCCGGAGTCGGTGGACGTGCAGCACATGCTGCGCGAGATGGTGACCCGCGAGTGCGGCGCGTGCGCGATGGAGGTGTCTTCTCACGCGCTTTCGCAGCGGCGGGTGGACGGGACGCGGTTTGCCGTCGGCGTCTTCACGAACCTGACGCGCGACCACCTCGACTTCCACGGCGACATGGAGTCGTACTTCGCGGCCAAGCGACGCCTGTTCGAGATGATGGGCCCTGATGGCGTGGCCGTGCTCAACGTGGACGATCCCCGCGGCTCGACGTTGAGCGGCCTCGCCGGGCGGACGCTGACCTACGCCGTCGACCGGCCGGCTGACATCTACCCTTCGAAGCTGACGCACTCGATCAGGGGGTTCACCTTCCAGGCCGTGACGCCGGTTGGATCGATCCAGGTGTGCTCGCCGCTGGTCGGCCGCCCGAACGTGTACAACGTGCTCGCGTCGATCGGCGCGGCGCTGGCGTGCGGTCTCCAGGCTGACGCGATCGAGCGTGGCCTGGCCGGTCTCGAAGGCGTGCCGGGCCGCTTCCAGGTGGTGTCCGAACCGGGCGACGACGTCACCGTCGTCGTGGACTACGCGCACACCGACGACGCGCTGAAGAACCTGCTCGAAACGGCGCGGCCCCTGGCCACCCAGCGGCTGATTACCGTGTTCGGCGCCGGCGGAGACCGCGACCGGACCAAGCGCCCGCTGATGGGCGCCGTGGCGGCGAGGCTCAGCGATCTCGTGATCATCACGTCGGACAACCCGAGAGGCGAGGACCCGACGGAGATCATCGAGGAGATCAAGCGGGGGGTCGCCATGCCCGCCGAGCGCACGCGACCGTCGGAGACGCGCGAAGGCCAGCCGAAGTACACGCCGCCGAAAGCGACGGCGCACATGGCGATCGTGGATCGCAAGCTGGCGATCGAGCGGGCGATCAGCCTCGCGCGTCCCGATGATGTCGTGCTGATCGCCGGGAAGGGCCACGAGAAGTACCAGGTGATCGGCGACCGGGAGATTCCATTCGACGATGTCGCCGTGTCCAGGCAGGCGCTGGAGCGAAGGCGCGCGGGTCGTGGGTAGCGAGCATCGATGACGTTGACCGTTGCAGACATCGTCGAGGCGGTCGGCGGACGGCTCCTTTCCGGTGATGGGAAGGCGGTGGTCCCGGGGCTCTCGATCGACACGCGCACGCTCGAGGCGGGCGATCTCTATATCGCCATCCGCGGCGAGCGGTTCGACGGTCACGCGTTCGTGGAGGCGGCGCTCGCGGGCGGCGCGTGCGGTGCCGTCGTCAGCCAGTCGGTGGGGCACCTGCCGCCGGTGGTGGTATCCGGGCGGGCCTTGATCGTCGTGCCCGACACCACAGGCGCCCTGCAGCGCCTGGCGCGCTGGGTGCGGCGTCAGTCGGGCGCACGCGTCGTGGCCATCACGGGAAGCGCGGGCAAGACGACGACGAAGGACGTGACGGCGGCGTTTCTCGGACTGCGGCACCGGGTGATGCAGTCGTCGGGCAACCTGAACAACCACATCGGCCTGCCGCTGTCGCTGCTGGAACTGCGACACGGCGCGGAGGTGGCGGTCGTGGAACTCGGGATGAACCACGCGGGCGAGATCAGCCGACTCGTGAAGATCGCCGAGCCCGACGTGCGCGTCTGGACGAACGTTGCGGAGGTGCACATCGGGTTCTTCGCGTCGATCGACGCGATTGCCGACGCGAAGGCCGAGGTGCTCGAGGGGGCGACCGCGACCACGGTCCTCGTCGCGAACGCCGACGACCCTCGGGTGATGAGCCGGGTGGGAGGGTTCCTGGGGCGAGTGCTGACGTTTGGCACCGCGCCCGGGTCAACCGTCACGGCATCGGAGATCGAGGACCTGGGCATCGACGGGATGACTGCCCGGGTGAGCACCGGCGCCGGAAGCGTTCGCGTGCATGTGCCGCTGCTCGGCCGGGGCAACCTGCAGAACGTCCTCGCGGCCCTCGCCGTCGCGCAAGAGTTCGGAGTGGGGCTCGCGGACATCGCCGGGCGAGCGACGACGCTCGGTCCGGCGTCGCATCGGGGCGACGTGATCCGGCTGGGTGGAGGCGTCACCGTTGTCGATGACGCGTACAACTCCAACCCGCGTGCGCTGCAGGGCGCGCTGGGGGTGATGGCCGGCGAGCGGAGATTCACCCGCCGCGTCGCCGTTCTGGGCGAGATGCTCGAACTGGGCGATCAGGCCGTTTTGCTGCACGAGGCGTGCGGCCGCGCCGCGGCAGCGTCAGGTCTGTCTCTGCTGCTGACGGTGGGCGGAGAGCCGGCGCGTGCGATGGGGCGGGCGGCCGTGCAGGCGGGAATGCCGGAAATTGCGGTCCGGCACGTCGGCTCGAGCGCCGAGGCCGCCGAGATCGTGGCGACCGCGGTCCACGCGGGCGATCTCGTGCTGGTCAAGGGTTCGCGCGGTATCAGGACCGAGCGCGTCGTCGAGCGCCTGGTGGCGACCTTTCCGGTGTAGCGCGGGCAGGGATCAGGGATCAGGGGTCGGGGGTCAGGGATGTCCGAGCTTCAAGTGACCGGCAAGCGTGTCGTGGTCGTCGGGGCCGCCCGCAGCGGGATTGCCGCCGCCGAGCTGCTGGCGCGCCGTGGCGCACGCGTGATCCTCGCCGACCGGAAGCCGGAGTTACCAGACGCCTCGAGACTGCGTGAACTCGGCGTCGAGACCGAACTCGGTCCGCACAATCCGAAGACGTTCACGGCGGCAGACCTGATCGTGCTGAGCCCAGGAGTTCCGCTTCGGCAGCCGGTGCTGGTGCGCGCGAGGCGGGCCAGGGTCGCGATCATCGGCGAGGTGGAGCTGGCATCGCGGATGCTGCGGGGCCGGATCATCGCGATCACCGGCACGAAGGGAAAGTCGACGACGACGACGCTGGTTGGCCGGATGCTCGCGGCCGCCGGGCTGAACGCCTCGGTGGCGGGCAACATCGGCGATCCGCTGGCGGCCAAGGTCGAGGCGTCCACGGACCAGACGATCCACATCGTCGAGGTCAGCAGCTTCCAGCTGGAAACGACCGAGACGTTCCATCCGTGGATCGCCGTGCTCTTGAACCTCTCGGCCGATCACCTCGACCGGCACGCGAACCTGCGCGAATACGCTGCCGCCAAGGCGCGTGTCTTCGCCAACCAGGGCGAGTCGGACTGGGCCGTGATCAATGCAGACGATCCCCCGGCGATGCGGCTCGCCGCCCGGCGCGCGCACGCGCCGAAGCAGCTGTTCGCGCTGGATCGCGCGCTCACCGAGGGCACCGTACTCGCCGACGGCTGGATCGTGTCGCGAGTGCCAGGACAGGCCGACGTGCCCGTGCTGCCCGTCAGCGAGGTGCAGTTGATCGGGCGCCACCTCTTGTCCGACGTCGCGGCGGCCGCGACGGTCGCGATGCTGGCGGGCGCGACGCCCGAAGCCATCCGCCTCGCGGTTTCGGGCTTCGGCGGACTCGAGCACGCGCTCGAACGTGTACAGGTGGTGGCGGGCATCCAGTTCGTCAACGATTCGAAGGCCACCAACGTCGAGTCGGCGCGGCGGGCCATCGAGAGCTTCGAGGGACGGCTGGTGCCGATCATCGGCGGACGCTTCAAGGGCGGGGATCTTCGCGACCTGCGGCCCGCGCTCGATGGGCGTTCGACGGCCGTCGTCGCGATCGGCGACGCCCGCGCGGCGGTGCGTGAGGCACTCGGGGACCTGGTGGCCGTGATCGAAGCGGGATCGATGGCGGAGGCGGTGCGCGCGGCGTTTGGCGCGGCGCCGCCCGGCGGGACGGTGGTGCTGGCGCCGGCGTGCGCCAGTTTCGACATGTTCCGTGACTACGCGGAACGGGGACGAGTGTTCAAGCAGGAAGTCGAGAGGCTCGCGCAGGAATTCAACGGAACCCGTGAGCCGTGAGCAGTCGTCAGTCGGCACGCGCGATTGGGAGTTGACCGCTGGGAACGCAGGCTGCCCCGGTCTGCGAGGTCGGTGTCCCAATCCCGGCTGGCTGATGACTGCCCACTGCTGACGGTGTTCCGTCCTGCAGAGGTTGTTTCGGGTCGACGTGCCGTGAAGTTTAGACCCGGGCGCAGCAGGACGGCAAGGAAGGCGAACGATGGCGCGCAAGCTCAAGTCCGACGCGGTGCTGTTCAGCACCACCCTGGTGCTGCTCGTCATCAGCATGGCCTGGGTCTACAGCGCCTCGGTTACGATCGCGACGGAGAAGATGCACGACCCCGGCTACTTCGTGATCCGGCAGGGCATGTGGGTGGCGCTCGGGATGGTCGGACTGATGGTCGCCATGAAGCTCGACTACCGCATGTTCCGCAATCGCACCTTGCTGCTGTGGGTGGCTGGAGCGACGGTCGTCGCGCTCGTAGCCGTGCTCTTTGGCCACTCTGTGAAAGGCGGGCGCCGATGGCTGGGATTTGGCAGCCTCGGCATCCAGCCATCCGAGTTCGCCAAGCTGATTGCCATCTTCTTCGTCGCTACCGTGCTCGAGCGGAGGCTGGAGCAACAGGAACCCCTGGAGCCCGGTCTGTTCCAGGCGGGCGTGCTGTTGACCGTCTTCGCTGGGCTGATCATGGTCGAGCCAGACTACGGCACCGGGATCGCGCTGCTGGCAGCGGCCTTCGCGATGATGTTCGTCTCCGGACTCCCCTATCGATGGGTCGCGACGGCTGCGCTCGTGCTGCCGCCGCCGCTCATCGCGATTCTGTGGTTGTCGCCGCATAGCCGGCTGCGGTTGGTCACCTTCTGGGACCCCTGGAAGGACCCGCAAGGGAGCGGATTCCAGATCATCCAGTCGTGGATCGCGGTTGGCTCGGGCGGCGTGTGGGGCAAGGGATTCCTGGCGAGCGTGCAGAAGATGTTCTACCTGCCCGAGGCTCACAACGACTACATCTTCGCGGTCATCGCCGAGGAGACGGGCCTGATCGGCGCGACGGTGGTGCTTGCGTGCTTTGGCCTCATCATCTGGCGCGGTCTGCGGGTGGCGCGGCGCGCGCCCGACGCGTTCGGGTCGCTCGTCGCGGTCGGCATCACCGCCCTGATCGGCATCCAGGCCATGGTGAACCTGGGGGTCGTGGTCGGGATCCTGCCGTCGAAGGGGATCTCGCTGCCGTTCGTGAGCGCCGGCGGCTCATCGATGATTGTCAGCATGGTGGCGATGGGCGTGCTGTTGAACATCTCGCAACAGGCATCGGCGACGGAGTAACGCGTGTTGGGACGTACCCGGACAGTGCATTTCGTCGGCATCGGTGGCAGCGGCATGAGCGGCATCGCCGAGTTGCTCGCGAACCTCGACTTCGCGGTGAGCGGGTCCGATGCGCGGCTGTCGCCGGTGACTGCGCACCTGGCCTCTCTCGGCGTCCGCATCGAGGAGGGGCACGATGCCAGCCACGTCGGCGACGCGGACGTCGTCGTCTACTCGTCCGCGGTGCGCCCGACGAACCCGGAGATCGTCGAGGCCACCCGGCGCCGCATCCCGGTGATTCCCCGCGCCGAGATGCTGGCGGAGTTGATGCGGCTGAAGTACAGCGTGGCGGTGGCCGGGGCACACGGCAAGACCACCACCACCTCGATGATCGCACTCGTGCTGGAACGGGGCGGTCTCGACCCAACGGCGGTGATCGGGGGGCGCCTGAGCGCGTTCGGCAGCAGCGCCCGGCTGGGCCGCGGCGACTTCATGGTGGTGGAGGCCGACGAAAGCGACCGCTCGTTCCTGAAACTCACGCCGTCGGTGGCCGTCGTCACCAACATCGACCAGGAGCACCTGGAGAGCTACCGCGACTTCGAGGATCTGCAGCAGGCCTTCGTCGCGTTCGCCAACAAGGTGCCGTTCTACGGGACGATCGTCGCCTGCGCCGACGATGGGTACCTGCGGCAGTTGCTGCCGGCCATGACGCGGCGCGTCATCACCTACGGCCTCGACGCGCCGGACACGCACTACCGCGGCGTCGAGGTGCGCGGCGTCGGGTTCGACTGGCGCTGCACGGTCGTCCGCGACCTGCGCCAGATCAGCCGCGGCGAGGGGGCCGGGCCGGTCACGCTCGGCGAGATCGTGCTGCACGTGCCCGGTCGCCACAACCTCCAGAACGCGCTGGCCGCCGTCGCCGTCGGCCTCGAGCTCGACGTGCCGTTCGACCGCATCGCCGCCGCGCTCGACGAGTTCAGGGGCGCCGAACGGCGGTTCGAGGATCACGGCGTTGCCGGCGGCGTTCGGGTCATCGAGGACTACGGGCACCATCCCACTGAGATTGCTGCGGTGATCGGCGCCGCGAAAGCGGCCCTTGAAGGCCGTCTGCTCGTGGTGTTCCAGCCCCATCGATACTCGCGCACGCGTCGACTGCTCGATCGATTCGGGCCGGCCCTGGCTGGCGCGGACATGGTGGTGCTGACCGACATCTACGCGGCGGGCGAGGATCCCGAGCCGGGTGTGACCGTGGAGGCGCTGGCCGACGAGATCCGCCGCCATCTCCAGGCGCCGCTGCACGTGGTGAAGGACATCAAGGACGTGCCGTTGGCCGTTTCGCGGCTGGCGACACCCGGCGATGTGATCCTCACGCTCGGGGCGGGATCGATCGGGGCGGCGTCGGACGAGATCCTGAACGAGCTGGGGAAGAAAGCGACATGACGTCTTGGGACTGATGGATTCATCAACGTGCCCGTAACCGCACCGGCCGATCGTCGGTTCCTGCGCGCGCAGGTCAAGCCAGGGCGGCGCCAGCCGCCGTGGCGGCCGTGGCTCCGGCTGTGCCGCGCGCTCGTGCTCTTCGCCCTCGTCGGGTGGGCCGGCTGGTGGTGCGCGATGTCGATCCTGCACGCCCCGGTCCTGCGGGTCGCGCACATCATCGTGATGGGCACGCGGCACCTGTCGACTGGCGAGGTGCTGGCGCTGGTCGACGGGCTTCGCGGCCAGAACATCCTGCTGGTGCGCCTGGACGACTGGCGCGAACGAGTGCTGACGTGTCCGTGGGTAGCCGACGCGACACTCCGGCGGTCGTTGCCGGGCACCGTGGAGGTGCGGATCGCCGAGCGGCATCCGCTCGCGATCGGACGCGTCGGCGAGGAACTGTTCCTCGTGGACGATCATGGCCGCGTCATCGACGAGTACGGCCCGCGCTACGCGGATTTCGACCTGCCGATTCTCGACGGGCTGGCCCCGGGATTCGCGCAGGAGGCGAGCGCCAACGAGCGCCGCGCGCAGCTGGCGTCGCGACTGTTGCGGGACGTGCGCACCCGGCCCGACCTCGCCAGGCGCATTTCGCAGCTCGACGTGTCGGACCCGCGCAACGCCGTCGTGATCGTGGACCAGGATACGGCCCGCGTCCGGCTGGGTGAAGAGCGGTTCGTCGAGCGGCTGCAGTCGTACGTGGACCTCGCGCCCACACTGCGCGAACAGGTTCCCGTCATCGACTACGTGGATCTCAGGTTCGGCGAGCGGGTATTCGTCGGATCGCAGGCAGGAGTCGCTCCGGCGGCAACGACCGGGCCCGTGCGTCGGCCGGGCACGACGAACCAGTAGAGGATCAGCCGGGGCGCGACGCGGACGGACCAACTGGGCAGGCGGCAGGCGCGCCGCGCAGGGCGCCGCCAACCGCAGGGTGACAGAGCGGAGGGGGAGTGGCGCGAAAGGAACGGTATCTCGTCGGCCTCGACATCGGCACGTCGAAGACGACGGCGATCGTCGGTGAGCCGGGCGAGAACAACAGCCTGAACATCGTCGGCATGGGCGTCGCCGAATCGAACGGCATCCGTCGCGGCCTCGTCGTGAATCTCGCGGCGGCGGTGGATTCGATCAAGAAGGCGGTCATGGAAGCGGAGCTGACCGCCGGCATCGAGATCGACAACGTCTACCTCGCCCTTTGCGGACCGCACGTCAAGGGGTTCAACAGCCGCGGCGTCGTGGCGGTATCCGGCAAGAACCGGGAGATCACCCACGAAGACGTCGGGCGGGCCATCGACGCGGCCAAGGCGGTCTCGCTCCCGACCGGGCGCCAGATCCTGCACGTCCTGCCGCAGGACTTCGTCGTGGACGACCAGGACGGTATCCGCGACCCGATCGGGATGACCGGCGCCCGGCTCGAGGTGAACGTGCACGTGGTGACCGGGAGCGTGTCGGCGACGCAGAACATCGTCGCGTGCGTGAACCGGGCGAATGTGCACGTCAAGGGCACCGTGCTCGGGCAGCTGGCCGCGAGCGACGCGGTGCTGACGGAAGACGAGAAGGAGTTGGGCGTCGCGCTGCTCGACGTGGGCGGCGGCACGACCGACCTGGCGATCTTCGAGCGGGGCAGCCTCTGGCACACCGCGGTGATCCCGATCGGCGGCGATCACTTCACGAACGACATCGCCGTCGGCCTCCGGATGCCGATCCCCGAGGCCGAGAAACTCAAGCGCCGCAGCGGATGCGCGCTGTCCGGCATGGTCTCGGACGAAGAGACGATCGAGGTGGCGAGCGTGGGTCGGCGGCGCCCGCGCGTCATGAGCCGGCGGATTCTGACCGACGTGCTCCAGCCGCGCGCGGAGGAGATCTTCCACCTCGTCTGGGACGAGATCCGGCACGCGGGTTACGAGAAGGCCCTGAACTCTGGCATCGTCCTCGCCGGCGGCGGGGCGATTCTCGACGGCCTCCCGGAGATCGCCGAGCAGATCTTCGACCTGCCCATCCGGCGCGGCAATCCTGCCGGCGTGGGTGGTGGGCTGGCGGATCACGTGAACAGCCCTGCGTTCGCGACCGCGGTCGGCCTCGTGCAACGCGCGCACGCCCAGTGGCTGCGGGAGACGCCGAGCAATGGCAGCGGGCCGTTCTCCCGGGTAGCGGGCAAGATTGGGCGATTGCTTCGCGAGTTCTTCCACTGACCAATGGAGTCGAGCCATCATGAACGAACACCGAGAATCGCAAACGACCGGAAGCGGCACGAACCCGCCCGTCGATTCACACGTGGCCACGTTCGGCGCCGGCGCGACGGAGCGATCGGGGGCCTGGCCTGCAATCGCGATCGGGCCGGTGAGTCGAACGACCCTCAGGGCTAGGCTGGCCCTGCTGAGGCCGCGCGCGCTGAAGGTGCAGCCGGCAACGGCCGCACGGCCCTGACCCGGTCGGCGGAATTACATCATCTGGACCCGAGCGAGACGTGGAGGATTGAATGGCGAACCCGCAGCACCTGATCCCCGGCACCGGCACAAATTCTCTTTCGGATTCGCTGCGGATCCAGCTTGGCGATGACCCGCGTCGCTTGGGCGCTCGCATCAAGGTGATCGGCGTGGGCGGCGGCGGCGGAAACGCCGTCAACCGCATGGTCCGCGCCGGGTTCCCTGGCGTCGAGTTCATCGTGACGAACACCGATGTCCAGGCGTTGCAGCAGAGCATCGCCCCGATCAAGGTGCAGCTGGGCGAGAAGCTGACCAAGGGCCTCGGCGCCGGCGCCGACCCCGTGGTGGGCCGCGCGGCCGCGCTCGAGGACACCGAGCGATTGCTCGAGGTGCTCGACGGGGCCGACATGGTGTTCGTGACCGCCGGCATGGGCGGCGGGACAGGCACCGGCGCCGCCCCGGTGGTAGCCAGCCTCGCCAGCGAGATTGGCGCACTGACCATCGCGGTGGTCACCAAGCCGTTCACGTTCGAAGGAGGCCGGCGCAACCAGCAGGCCGAACAGGGACTCTCCGAACTCCGCCAGTCCGTGGACAGCGTGATCACCATTCCGAACGAGCGCCTCCTCGCCGTCGATCGCAGCCTCACACTGCTCAAGGCGTTCGAGGCGGCCGACGACGTCCTGCGGCAGGCGATTCAGGGCATCTCGGACCTCATCCTCGTGCCCGGGTTGATCAACCTCGACTTCGCCGACGTCAAGGCGATCATGAGAGGCATGGGCGTCGCCGTGATGGGCACAGGCATCGCCGAGGGACCCGACCGTGCGATCGAAGCGGCGAAGAAGGCCATCTCGAGTCCGCTGCTCGAGGATGCCTCGGTGGACGGCGCCCGCGGCGTCATCATCAACATCACCGGAGGCAGCAGCCTTGGCATCGGCGAGGTGAACGACGCCTCGCAGATCATCTTCAAGGCCGCGCACCAGGACGCGAACATCATCTTTGGCGCGGTGGTGGACCCGAGCCTCGAGGACCGGGTGAAGATCACCGTCATCGCCACCGGGTTCGACGACGGGCGCCCGAGTAAGACGGGGCGGCCCAACGTCGACACGCCTGTTGCCATCGAGAACTACAAGAACTGGTACGAGGAACACCGCCAGGCTCCGCCTGCCAGCGAGGTGGCCTCGGCCACCTCGTCCATTCCTGTCCGCCGGCGTTCGGTGATCTCGGTGTCGACGCCAGCGCGGGCCGTCGTGAACGGATCGCTCGTTGAGCCGGTGTCGGACGAGGGTGTCGAGACGGACGACACGTCTCCATTCGACGTACCGGCCTTCCTCCGCCGCCAGCAGGGGTGAGCGGCCAGGCGAACGCCCGTTCCCGCCTCGGGCGCGTGGTAGACTAAAAATATCCACGGCACCCGTGAACGCCGGCGTTTCAGGCGCAGCCGGCGCTCAAGCCGACCCTTGTCGTCCGGGTCGGTCCAAGCCGTCCCACCGAAACGAGACCATGAGTTCCTGGCAACAGCGCGAACGGGCGCGGGAGATCCTGTCCCGCGAGGTCGGCTGCATCCGCAAGTCGCACCGCGATCGGTTGCGCGTGGCATTGGCCTTTCCCAACTCCTACTTCGTCGGCATGTCGAACCTCGGCTTCCAGACCGTCTATCGCCTCTTCAACGAGAGCGACGACGTCGTGTGCGAGCGAGTGTTCCTGCCACCGAAGCAGGAACTGCAGGAGGCGCTGCGTGCCGGCGTGCGCCTGGCAACGCTCGAATCGCAGTTGCCGGTCGCGGATGTCGACGTGCTGGCGTTCTCCGTGTCGTTCGAGTGGGACTACACGAACGTCCTCACGATGCTGCGCCTTGCCGGAGTGCCGCTTCGTGCCGACGAGCGGGACGACCGGCATCCGCTCGTCGTGCTCGGCGGCGCGATCAGCTTTCTCAACCCCGAACCGCTCGCGCCGTTCGTGGACCTCGTGTGCGTCGGCGAAGGAGAGGTCCTCGTCCCGGACCTCGTGAAGGCGATCGGCGAGGGTGGGGGCCACGCCGCGATCCTTCGCCGGCTCGTCGGACGCCCAGGGATGTACGTGCCGGCTCTCGTCGAGATCCTCTACGACGTCGATGGCCGAGTTGACGGATTCGCGCCGGCGGCAGATCCCCCGGTACGAGTTCCCGTGACCAAGGCCGCGCTCAAGGCCGCCGAGATGGCGGAACCGCCGGCCACCACGGTGTTCTCTCCGGACACCGAGTTCGGGTCGCGGCTGCTGATCGAGGTCGTTCGCGGGTGCGCCAACCTGTGCCGCTTCTGCTGGGCCGGCTACAACTACCTGCCGGTGCGCGCCTTCGATGCCGACCGGATCCTCCGCCTGGCCGAGACGGCCCGGCCGCACGCGTCCCGAGTGGGCCTGGTGTCGATCGCCTTGTGCGACCACCCGGAGATCGAACGGATCCTCGGTCGGCTCCACGAACTCGGCTACCGAATCAGCCCGGCATCGCTTCGTCTCGACGACCTGACGGAGCCGATCGTCCGCCTGCTCCGCGCGAGCGGCGAGCGCAGCATCACCATCGCGCCCGAGACCGGATCCGACCGCCTTCGCCGAGTCATCAACAAGACGGTGACGAACGCCCAGATTCTCGACCGCGCGGAACTGGTGTTCGCGGCCGGCATAGAGAACCTGAAGCTCTACTACATGCTCGGCCTTCCCACCGAGACCGACGAGGACCTGGTCGCGATACGGGACCTGACCGCGGCCATCCGGGACCTGATGATGCGGTATGCCCGCGGTCGTGGCGCGGTCGGCCGAATCGTGGCCAGCGTCAACCCGCTGGTGCCGAAGCCCGGAACGGCGTACCAGTGGATGCCGATGGAGGCCGCCCCGGTGACCGAGCGCAAGATGCGGCGTCTACGACAGCTCGTGGCCGGACTCGACAACGTCTACTTCAACATCAAGTCCGAGCGGCACTCCTACTACCAGGCGCTGCTCTCGCTCGGCGACCGGCGCGTCGCCCCGGTGATCGAAGCGGCGGAACGGAACGGGGGCCAGTGGCGCGCAGCCGCCGCCGAAGCGGGCGTGGACCCGGACTGGTACGTGTTCCGTGACCGGAGAGAGGACCGATGGCTGCCATGGGACGTGATCGACGGGGGCATGAAGCCGGCCTTTCTCCGCACCGAGTTCGACCGCGGTCTGCGCGAGGAATGGACCACCACCCGTGTGTGACCGGCCTCCACCTACTCAGCCATGGCCGCCTGTTCCTCGTGTTCCTGGTAAGCCTGCAGGATCAGATCCCGCAGCCTGTCCTGCGCGCTCCCATCGACCGACGGTCGGAGGAGCGCGAAGCTGCGCCGCTCGCCATTGACCGAGTACTGCCTCGCCGGGAACGTGACATTGCGTCCGGTGCCGTTGCGGCGCTCCCAGACGGCGAACCCAATCAACTTGAGTCCGTCGAGCGCGCCTTCGCTGAAGTGCAGTTCTGCCTCGGCTAGTTTGCCAGGCGGGTTGCCCTTGTCGTTCCGGCTGATCTTGACCAGCATGCGCAGCCTCCGTGTTGGTGACGCGTCGAGACGGCCAATGTGACGTGGTGGGGCGGGCCGATGGGCCGCTGCGCGCCGTGGCCGTGTGGCCTCGGGAGACGAGTGAGCAATACGTATTCCGCCGAGAGCCGATCACGAGCGGAGCCGCAAGCTGCTGGTGGGCCAGACCTTGGGCGGTCGGTCTCGACTGCGCCCCCCGCGGGCCACCGGGTGACGGCCGGAAACGACAACCCGGGTTGCGGGGCCGGGCCGCTGCCGGCGACTGCGGAAAGCGCTGCGCGCGCGTCGGGCCGGCCATATCCGGGCCACCGGCTGTCGGGCACAAGCGGCCCGCAACCGTCTATTATTGGAGGATGCAGATCATCGGGATTGGCCTCGACGCGACGGAAATACCCCGCATCGCCGAGACGATGGCGCGCCACGGCGAGCGATTTCTCACCAGGATCTTCACCGAGGGCGAGGTCGCGTACTGCCAGGCGCATCGGCATGCCGCCCAGCATTTCGCCGCGCGGTTCGCCGTCAAAGAGGCGGCCATGAAAGCGCTCGGCACCGGGCACTCGCATGGCGTGCTCTGGCGGGATGTCGAGGTGGTTCGCCGGGGAGGTCCTCCGCAACTGCAGTTGCACGGGGGCGCGGCCCGTCGGTTCGACGTGATCGGCGGCCGGTCGTCGGTGGTCACGATTACCCACACCGACACGCTGGCGATCGCCCAGGTGATCCTCATGGGCGACCAGTGATGCTCCGCCATGAACCGCCGAGTTCGCCGGGACGGCCGTCAACGGACGGATTTGTCTGGACGAGGGAGTCGTGGGGGACGGCGCTGCGGTGCGCGTCCCTGACGGAGGTGGCGGATCACTTCTTCACGACCCGTCAACTGCGGTTGCGGGGAGCGTCGGAATCGGACGACTGGGCGCATGTGGCCTCGACGATCGGGGTGCCACCGAGTCGCCTGCTCCGCCTGACCCAGGTCCATGGCCACCGCGTGGTCGTGGCACGCCGCCCGGAATCGGCAGGCCGCCCCGTATCGGCCAGCCTGCCTTTGCCGGAAAACGGGAGCACCTCCAGCTGGAGCGGGCACGACTGGCCCGAGGCCGACATCCTGGTGTCGGACGACCCGGAAGTGGCCCTGGCCATCCAGGTGGCTGACTGCGTGCCGCTGCTCATGGCTGACCGTCGCTCTGGCGCGGTGGGGGCCGTCCACGCCGGCTGGCGGGGAACGGTGGCTGGTGCCGGGCCTGCCGCGGTCGATGCGCTGTCGCGGGAATTCGGCGCACGTCCCGAGGACCTCCTCGTGGCCCAGGGACCGAGCATCGGGCCCTGCTGCTACGAAGTGGGCGGCGACCTGCGCGGTGCCTTCGAAGAGAGCGGATTCAGGACGCACATCGACCGGTGGTTCTCGCGCGGCGCGGACGGTCGTTTCCTGCTCGACCTGTGGACGGCCAACCGCGACCAACTGCTCGCGTCAGGCGTGCGCCCCGACGCCATTCACCAATCGGGTCTCTGCACCGCCAGCCACCCTGAGTTGTTTGCATCGTATCGGCGGGACGGGCCGGGCACGGGTCGGATCGCGGCCGTGGTCCGAAGCCGGGGGCACTCCGCCATTCTCCATTCTCAGTTCTTCATTTCCGGTTGACCGGCTTCGTCCATCGCCTTGTTGGCCAGGCGATCGGCTTCGATGTTCAGTTCCCGCCGGACATGCTGGAAGCCGACGCGCCCGATCCGGGACACCAGCGAGCGGGCCCGCTGGTACAGCGGTTGAAGGCCGGGGTTCTTGACGCGGTAGACGCCGAGCATCTGCTTGACCAGGAGTTCCGAGTCGGAGCGAATCTTCAGCGCCTGCAACTCGTGATCAGCCGCCCACGTCAGCGCCGCCAGCAGGCCGTGGTATTCGGCCACGTTGTTGGTCGCGACGCCCAGCGCGCCGTGCAGTTCCTCGACCAGCGTCCCGTCTTTGTCTTCGATGCGCACGCCGTAACCGGCCGGCCCGGGGTTGCCGCGCGACCCGCCGTCGATGTACGCGACCATCAGCTGTGTGCTCCCGTTCCATTCTCGGCGGTCGGTGCAGCCGCGGGCGGGTAGTAGAGGATGCGCTGGCAGCTCTCGCACTGGAACAGCATGTCGTTCCGCCGGAGTTCGTTGGCGGCCTGCGGACGCAGCCGCACATGGCAGGCGCTGCAGTAGTCGCCCTTCACCTCGGCGACGGCCGTGCCGCGGCGTCCGCGGACGAGCTCGTAGGTCCAGAGCGGCCCCGGCGCGACCTCGGCGACCACCTGCGCCCGCTTCGACGTCGCCTCTTCCAGTTCCCGCTGCAGCCGCGTCGTCTCCTCCTCGAGCTGCGTGCGCTCGCACGCGATGACCTGTTTGTCAGCCGCGAGCCGTGTCTCTGCGTTCTTCTGGCGCGCCGCCAGCTCGTCGGCCTCGAGCATGCGATCGAGGATGCGATCTTCAAGATGGCGCACCTCGGTCTGCGCGGCCTCGATCTCCTTGAGCATCGCCTGGTATTCCTTGTTGGTCTTGACGTCCATCAGTTGACCCTTGAACTTGCTCAGCCGCGTCTGGATCATCGCGAGGTCTTTCTCGACCGCGCGCCGCGCCGCCTGGTTCTCGGCGACGAGCGCCCGGGCGGTCTCGAGTCCATCCGTGACGGAGGCCAGGCGGGTGTCGAGACCCTGGACCAGACTCGGATGATCGGCAACGCGCCTTCGGGCGCTCTCGCCGAAGAGGTCGATCTGCTGGAGGCGGATGAGACGTTCGAGGTCAGCGTGCATGGAGCATCAGCGCCTGATAAAAAAGGCCCCGTGGACCGGGGCCTTGGTGGTCGGGCGCGCACGCCAGCGCACATCCGTGCGTGGCGATCCAGACAGCGCGCGAGGTCGGAACTCTGTGCATCTTGTGCTGGTGGGCCCACCAGGATTCGAACCTGGGACAGGCCGGTTATGAGCCGGCGGCTCTGACCGCTGAGCTATGGGCCCCAAACGATGACGTGCTCGGAGCGACGCGGCCACTCGCGCTCCCGGCGCCGCAGCGACGGGACGAACCGGGCCATGCATAGTCTACCCCCTGCCGGGGTCGCCGCCAACGGAAACCGTGGACCCAAACCGTGGACGGCCGTCCGCGGGCCGGATGCCATCGGGTATCGTCGCCATGGCGCGTCTCGGCCATGCCCAGGCGTGCTCCCAGCGCCACCAGGGTTCGCGGCGGGATCTGTGGTCTGCTGCGCGTGCGCGCTGGTGGTCGGGAACGCGCGAAAGGCGGCCTGACCGGCTCATCCTCCCTCCGTACGTGAATCCACCCGACCCACGTGGGCGCGGTCGAGCCTCGCGCGGCGGTGAAGTATACTCGTCATCGGTCACTCAGCATGATCCACGCCCCCCTGCGACCCACCGACGGTGAACTCATGATCCTGCGGGTCCTCTGGCACCGCGGGCCGAGCACTGTGCGGCAGGTTCACGACGTGCTCGAGCGCGACCGGCCGACCGGCTACACCACGGTCCTGAAACTGCTGCAGATCATGCACGAGAAAGGGCTGGTCCTACGGGACGAGTCGGAGCGCCGCCACGTCTACCGTCCGCGCGCGTCCGGGCAGCAGACAGAACGGCAGCTGGTGCGTGATCTCGCGGACCGGGCGTTCGACGGATCGATCGCACGGCTGGTCCTCCAGGCGCTCGCCGTCAGGCGGCCGAACCGCGAGGAGATGGCCGACATCCGGGCCGCTCTGGCCGAGGCCGACCCCGAAACGTAGCCTACGGTCCTTGGGAGGCACGCACGAGACGGGCGCGAGGGCCCCGCGTCGCGCTGCAAGAACAGACCGGGTACAAGAAAAAGGCGCTGACAGGGTGTGCCCCATCGGCGCCCTTGGCAACCGACCCGTCGTCGTCCGCACCGACCCTTACGTTCTCCCCTCCAGGAACGCCCGCAGCTTGCGGCTGCGCGAGGGATGGCGCAGCTTCCGGAGCGCCTTCGCCTCGATCTGCCGGATGCGTTCGCGGGTGACGGCGAAGTTCTGGCCGACCTCCTCGAGGGTGTGCTCGCTGCCGTCGCCCACGCCGAAACGCATCTTGATCACCTTTTCCTCGCGGGGCGTCAGCGTCTTCAGGACCGCCTCGGTCTGCTCGCGCAGGTTCAGGCTGATCACCGCGTCGGCGGGAGACACGACGCCGCGGTCCTCGATGAAGTCGCCAAGGTGGCTGTCTTCCTCTTCTCCGATCGGCGTTTCGAGAGAAATCGGCTCCTGCGCGATCTTCAGCACCTTGCGGACCTTCGACACCGGGATGTCCATCCGCTTGGCGATTTCTTCCGAGGTCGGCTCACGCCCGAGTTCCTGCACGAGCGACCGCGAGGTCCTGATCAACTTGTTGATCGTCTCGATCATGTGGACCGGGATGCGGATGGTCCGCGCCTGGTCCGCGATCGCCCGCGTGATGGCCTGGCGAATCCACCACGTCGCGTAGGTCGAGAACTTGTAGCCGCGCCGGTACTCGAACTTGTCCACGGCCTTCATCAGGCCGATGTTGCCTTCCTGGATCAGGTCCAGGAACTGCAGGCCGCGGTTCGTGTACTTCTTCGCGATCGAGACCACCAGCCGCAGGTTGGCTTCGACCAGTTCCTTTTTGGCCTGCTCGGCCAGGGTCTCGCCGCGGCGGATCGTGTCGAGCGTGCGCCTGAGCCGGTCCGGCGTTTCGTGGAGTTCGTCCGCCTGCCGATTGACCTCGGCTTTGGCCTCCTTCTGCCGCTGGGCGGCCGCCTTCCGGTCGTCCTCCTTGAGCTTCGCTTTCTTGTTCTTCGGGTTCAGCAACCGCTCGAGGTTGTCCACCTCGCGCTGCATCCGCTGGACGCGCTCCACCGAGTCCTTGATGTCCTCGATGAGGCGTCGCTTGATCGACTCGGTGAATGCGATCGCCCGGATCAGCTGGGACACGGCGATGCGCCCGCGCAGCGCTTTCCAGCGCGCGCGGCGATACTTCTTCTTGTCTTTCTTGGGCGTGGCCGCGAGCTTCTCGACGCACTTGTCGTACGACTGCCGCGCCTTTCGGACGGCCTCGATCTGGCGCGACACTTCGCCCGTCCGCTCCTCGATGCGCTCGTCGGTGACCTCCTCGTCGTTGAAGATCACCAGTTCGCGGATGGTGCGCTCGCCCGCCTTCAGGCGCTCGCCCATCTCGATCACCTTGCGCGCGACGGTCGGCGTGCGCGAGATCGACTTGATGACGGACAGCTTCCCACGCTCGATCCGCTTGGCGATCGCGACCTCGCCCTCGCGGGTGAGCAGCGGGACGGTGCCCATTTCCCGCAGGTACATGCGGACTGGGTCGTTCGTTTTGTCGAGCGCGCCCGGCGTCAGGTCGAGCTCGAGTTCCTCGGCCCCTTCCTGCTTGTCTTCCCGGTACTTCTGCTCAGAGTCGACGACCTCAATCCCGGCCGTGCCGAACGTGTTGAACAGGTCGTCAAGCTCGTCCGGCGAGGTGATGTCCGACCGCAGGAGGTCGTTCACTTCGTCGTAGAGCAGGTAGCCTTTCTCCTTGCCGATGGAGATCAGCTGCCGTACCTCGTCGTATTTATCCTCGATCGACAAGGGCAGTCCTCCTCGAAAACATGATGTCTACGCTGGCCGACAGTTACGCAATCCGCAGCCGGTTGATTTCCCGGCTCAGTTCGACTTTCCGTTGCCCCAGAACTTCCATCCGTTCGCCGGTCTCGCCGCTCGACTGCAGCTGCTCGATCTCCCGCTGCATGCCCGCGCGCTCCCGCTCGTAGCGCAGCAACCGCAATTCCGCCGCCGACTCGGCCGCCGGCACCGGCCGGACCGACTCGGCCGCCATCCCGGTGACGAGGCGCGCCTCCTCGGTATTTAGACGCGCGAGCAGCGCTGAAGGTACGTCCTCAGTCCCGCTTTCGTGCAGGCCCTGCGCTATTTCCAGGATCCTGCGCGTCAGCAACGTCTCGAAATCGTCCGGGACGAGGCCGGCCAGCGCCTCCCGCGCCCCGTCGTCATCGTGGAACAGGGCCCAGATCAGCCCCCGTTCCGCCGGTCTGATCTGGCCGAAGCTCGGCAGTTCCCGGGTCGTCAACGTCGGCCGGCGATCGACGGCCGCCTTACGGATCTCGGCGCGAACGACATCTTCCGTAATTCTGGCCTTGTGCGCGAGCCGGTCGGCGAACTGGTCGCGGCCGGCCGCGTCCGGAATCTGCGCGGCGACCGGCAGCATCCGGTTCAGGAACTCGCGCCGGATCTCGTCGCTGCCGAAATCGCGCCCCTCCGCCGCCCGGTCGATCAGGTACTCCAAGTACGGACGCGACGCCTTGAGCCGTTCCATGTACGCGCCGGCGCCCTGCTTCCGGATGAACCCGTCGGGGTCGTCCCCCGGCGGCAGCAGCGCCACGTTCACCAGGAACCCCTCCTGGACGAGCAGCAGCGACGAGCGCTCCGCCGCGCCCTGGCCCGCGGCGTCCGGATCGTAGCTGAGGACCACCTTCGCAGCAAACCGATGCAACAGGTGGGCCTGCTGCACGGTCAGCGCCGTGCCGCACGAAGCGACAACCGCCAGGACGCCAGCCTGCAGTGCCTGCGCGAAGTCGAAATACCCTTCGACCAGCACCGCGTACCCCACGCGCCGGATGTCGCCCTTCGTGAGATGCAGCCCGTAGAGCGTACGGCTTTTCGAGTAAATCGGCGTTTCCGGCGAGTTCAGGTACTTCGGCTGCTGATCCGCCTCCATCGCGCGTCCGCCGAACGCGACCACCGACCCGCTGTCGCGGCAGATCGGGATCATCAACCGTCCCTTGAACCGGTCTATCGCCTGCCCGTCCTCGCGCTGCAGCACCAGGCCGCTCTTCACGAGGAGCGGCAGGTCGAATCCCTGCTGCAGCAGCCACGTCTTGAGCGCGTCGCGTGACGGGAGCGCGTAGCCGAGTCCGAGCCTGTCGATCGTCTCGCGGCTGATCCCGCGCGCTGCCAGTTGCTGCCGTCCCCGGGTCCCGGCCGGCGAGGCGAGGTGCTCGCGGAACCTCGCCTCGGCCGCCTCGTGGATCTTCAGGAGCGTTTCGCGCTCGACGCTGTCGGTGTCGTTCGAGCCGGTTGCCTCCGGCACCGTCATGCCAAACTTGCGCGCGATCAGCCGCACCGCATCCTGGAACCCGATCTTCTCCTGCAGTTCGACGAACTTGAAGACGTCGCCGCCCGTCTGGCACCCGAAACAGTAGAAGAAGCCCTTGTCCGGGTTGACCTGGAACGACGGCGTCTTCTCCCCGTGGAACGGACACAGCCCTTTCCACGTCGATCCCGACTTCTTCAACGGCACGTAATCCTGCACCACCTGGACGATGTCCGCCCGGGTGCGCAGGTCGTCGATGAAGGTCTGGGGGAGCAGGCCCACCCCTACTCCTTCAACTCCACCACGGTGACGCCGCCGCCGCCACGCTCCGGCGGCGCCTGCTGGTAGCCGGCCACGAGCGGGTGGTTCTTCAGGTACTCGGTGATCGCCCGTCGCAGCTGCCCGGTGCCGTACCCGTGGATCACGCGAACGGTCCGCTGTTCGGCCAGCAGCGTGTCATCGAGGAACCGCTCGGTCCGCGCCAGCGCCTCTTCCACCGTGCACCCGATGACGTTCAGGTCGCCAATGACGCCGTCGCCCCGGGGCTGGAGCTGGACGTTGACGCTCACGCGGCCAACGCCCTTCTCGACCGCCGACCCGCTCTTCGAGACGAGCCGGAGGTCGGCCACGCGCGCGCGCAGCCGCTTGCCGTGGATATCAATCTCGGCGTCGTCGCCGTGCAGCAGCGCGAGTGTGCCTTCGAGACCCAGCCCGGCCACGATCACGCGGTCGCCGATCGCGGGGCGACCTTCGAGGGTGACGGGCGGCTCGAGACGAGGGGGCTCGCCACCGTGGAACCGCGCCGCGGCT
>Ga0209745_1000270_pt1 | contig 30651 bp, 26 predicted proteins | sample BarGraNGADG00312_FD_184495 | JGI IMG/M metagenome (GOLD analysis project Ga0209745, IMG submission 184495) | Arctic peat soil microbial communities from Barrow, Alaska - Barrow Graham LP Ref core NGADG0004-312 (SPAdes) (version 2) | ecosystem: Environmental > Terrestrial > Soil > Wetlands > Peat...
TACACCCCCGAGGTCACCCACCGGCTCGGGAGGCTGACGAACTGGCTGGACTACGTGATCGAACTGGGCGCCAACGGCCTGCTGCTGGCCCCGATCTTCGCCTCGAAGTCCCACGGTTACGACACTCTCGACCACTTCCGCCTCGACCCGAGGCTCGGCGACGACGGCGACTTCGACGAGTTGATGTGGAAGGCCAGGGAGCGTGGCATCCGCGTGGTGCTCGACGGCGTCTTCAACCACGTCTCGCGGGACCACGAGCTCGTCCAGCGGGCGCTGGCACCCACGGCGTCGCCGGAGGAGCGTGCCTGGCTGAAATGGTCCGGCGAGTACCCGATGGCCTTCGAGGGCAGCATGGACCTCGTGGAGCTGAACCTCGCCAACCCGGTCGTGCAGGAGTACGTGGCGAGCGTCATGAACCACTGGCTGGACAAGGGCGTGGACGGCTGGCGCCTCGACGCGGCCTACGCGGCCGGGGCGGACGCCTGGCGCCCGATCATCGATCGCGTGAAGGCGGCCCACCTGGATTGCTGGATCCTGGCCGAGGTCCTCCACGGCGACTACGCCGACTTCGTGGCGCGTTCCGGCGTCGACTCGGTCACCCAGTACGAGCTGTGGAAGGCGATCTGGAGCTCGCTCAACGACCCGAACTTCTTCGAGCTCGAGTGGACGCTGACACGCAACGCCGAGTTCTGCCAGGCCTTCCGCCCGCAGACGTTCATCGGAAACCACGACGTCACACGCATCGCCACCAAGCTGACCGACCCGCGCCACCTCAAGCTGGCGATCGCGCTCCTCATGCTGCTGCCCGGCATCCCCTCGGTCTACGCCGGCGACGAGCAGGGCTTCACCGGCGAGAAGCTCGACCAGCCGGGCGGCGACGACGCCGTGCGCCCGCCGTTCCCCGTCGACCCGCAGGGCCTCATGCCCTACGGCCGCGCGACCTACGAGGAGTATCAGCGGGCCATCCGCCTGCGCCGCCTCCACCCGTGGCTGGGTGGGGCGACGGCGACGACGTCGGCCACCACCAGCGGGACGATGGCCATCGATCTCGCGGGCGATGGCGAGCGCCTCACCCTCGCACTCAATGCGACCGACGCGCCCGCGGTGTTGCAGGGCAGCCACGGCCCCCTCACCGTGCACCCGCACGACTGGGCGCTCGGCTGACGCTCCCCATCTGGCGGAGGAACGTCAGCGCACGAGCACCAGCGGGCAGGGCGCGGAGGCGAGCAGGCGGCGCAGGTCCGGCCGCCGGGGGTCCGCGCCGCCGTTGCCCACGAGGCTGCCCACGGACACCACGAGGGCCCGGGCCGGGCGACGGCGCAGCTCGCGTGACGCGACGGCGTCGGGCAACCGGCCCGCGACGCCGAGCAGTCCGGCCGCCCGGCGGCGCAGGGGGAGGGGGTCGGCGGCGTCGGGCACCACGAGCGTGAGCACCTCGGGGTGGTGCTGCACGAGCTCCAGGGCGGCGGCGAGCGCGCGGTCGCCGGCCGGCCCGCCGTCGTAGAACACGCCCACGGTGGTCCCGGTCCGGTGGCCGGCCGCGCCGACCGTGCGGCCGAGTGCGCCGCGCGGGGGAGCGAGGAGGGCGACGTCGGGCCCCTCCGCTGCGGCGACCGCCACCTCCAGCACGGTTCCGCGCTCCACGGTGAACGACCACGGCACCTCGAACCCCGCGGCCGTCTGGGCGACCAGCCGACGCACCTCCGCGGCCTGGCGCTCGAACTGGCGCAGGGTGGAGGCGAGGTCGATCGCGCGGACGGTCCCGGAGGAGAAGCCGACCTCCCGGCACATCGGGAGCGCCGCGAGCCGCAAAAGGTCCGACTCCTCGACGAACACGCCCGCCAGTTCCGCCCGCAACGCGCGGGCAAGCGTCCCGGCCTCCGCGAGGAGGCGGGCGGCATCGGCCGAGGCGCGGGTGGCGAGCACCACGCGCGCCCCGGTGCGGGACGGTTCGCTGGTCACGTGCCGGGGTCCGGCTCGGGCGTGGGCGGCGGGGTCGGCTCGGGCGTGGGCGGCGTGGGCGGCGTGGGCGGCGTGGGCGGCGGCGGCGTCGGCTCGGGCGCCGCCGCCTTGGCCTTCTTCCGGCTCTTCTGGGCCACCTGGATCGCGGCCTGCATGTACGCCATCCGCTTGAGCGACAGCTCGGTGAGCCGCTCCGCCACACGGGCGTTGGCGGTGCCGGCCGGGAAGTAGCCCTCCTCGTCGCTCTCGCCGGCCTCGATGCCGGACAGCAGCGTGAGCGCCTCGTCAACGGTGCGCACCGCGTACACCCGGAATCGGCCGGCCGCCACCGCCTCGACCACGTCCTGGCGGAGCATCAGGTGCTTCACGTTGGCCTCGGGGATGAGCACCCCCTGACCCCCCGTGAGCCCGCGGGCGGCGCAGACCTCGAAGAAGCCCTCGATCTTCTCGTTCACCGCGCCGATCGGCAGCACCCGCCCGTGCTGGTCCACCGCCCCCGTGACGGCGAGCTCCTGGCTCAGCGGGAACCTCCCCAGCGAGGACAGCAGCGTGCACAGCTCCGCCACCGAGGCGCTGTCGCCGTCCACCTCGCCGTAGACCTGCTCGAACACGAGGCTCGCGGACATCGAGGGCGGCCGCTCGGGCGAGTAGCGCGTGGCGAGCAGCGAGGAGAGGATGAGCACGCCCTTGGAATGGATCGGGCCCGAGAGGTCAACCTCCCGCTGGATGTCCACCACTTCGCCCTCGCCCATGCGGGTGTTCGCGGTGATGCGGGTGGGGAATGCGAACGCCTGGTCCCCGGAGAACGAGACGCTCAGCCCGTTCACCTGCCCGACGGCGCCCCCGGAGGTGTCGACGAGCAGGTCGCCGCGCTGGATGGCCTCGTGCACCCTTTCGCGGATACGGCCGGAGCGCCGGCTATTCGCGTCGATGGCGGCCTGGACGTGCTCGGCGGCCACGGCGGGGGCGGCGTCGGCACGGGCGACATGGTCGGATTCGCGCAGCAGGTGGGCGAGGTCCTCGAGCTGGGTGGAGAGCCGCCGGGCGTCCCCGGACCAGCGCGCCGCCTGCTCCACCACCCGGGCGACGGCGTCGCGCCGGAGCGGCAGCCCGCCCTCCCGGCGCGCCAGCGTGGCGACCAGGTGCGCGTAGAGCTCCTCGTACTCGGGGGTGCGCTCCACCTCGTCCTCGAAGTCCGCGGCGACGCGGAAGAGTTCGCCGAACTCGGGGTCGTAGGCGAGCAGCATGTAGTACAGCAGGCGCTCGCCCACGAGCACCACCTTCACGTCCAGGGGGATCGGCTCGGGCTCCAGCGCGACCGTGTTGATCAACCCGTACTGTTGCCCGAGCGACTCGGTGCGGATCTCCCGGGTGCGCAGCGCGCGCTTCAGCCCGTCCCATGCGTAGGGCTGCTCGAGCAACCGCCGGGCGTCGACCACGAGGTACCCGCCGTTCGCCCGGTGCAGCGCCCCGGGCTTGAGCTGGCCGTAGTCCGTCACCAGCGTCCCGAAACGGGCCACGTACTCCATCCGGCCGAGGAGGTTCTGGTGGGTGGGGTGGTCCTCGGTGACCACCGGGGCGCCGTCGGCCGCACCGTCCTCGCCCACCACCACGTTGACGCCGTAGCGCAGGAAGAACGAGGTGTCCTGGCGCATGCCGAACGGGTTGGGCTGGCCGTCGGCCCGGCGGAACTCGTCGAGGTGCTCGAGGACGTCGGCCTGCAACTCCCCGAGGAACTCGAGGACCCGCGGGAGCTGCCAGGCTTCGCGGAGCTCGTCGATCGAGCTGCCGACGGCGGCCATGCACATCTCGCGATCCAGGTCCTTGATCCGGTTGCGCTTCTCCTTCTGCAACTGCTGTGCATGCCTGATCGCCTTCTGGAGCCGCTCCTCCCAGGACTTCAGCAGGTCCTCGATCCGGCGGCGCTCCGGCTCGGGGAGCTTGGTGAACACGTCCGGCCTCATCACCTCGTCGTCCTGCGCGGGGGCCAGGGAGAAGCCCGCCGGGGTGTGGATGAGGGCCACCCCCTGCGCGGCCGCCTCCCGGCCGAGGGACACGAACGTCTCCTGCTGCTGGTCGGTGATCTCCGCCTCGAGCTGCTCCGCCCGGTTGCGGTACTCGTCCGACTCGAACAGTGCCGGGATGGCGGCCCGCAGCTCCTCGGCGACCTCCTCGACGTCCCGGCGGAACTCCTGCCCCTTGCCGCGCGGGAGGCGCAGCGCCTTCGGGCGGTGGGGCTGGGCGAAGTTGTTGACGTAGCACCAGTCAGCGGGTGCCGCCTCGCCCGGGGCGCGGGCCGCGAGCACCTCGCGGACAAGGGTGGTCCGGCCCTGCCCGTGCGCGCCGAGCACGTAGAGGTTGTAACCCGGCGTCCGGAGCCCGACGGCGAACTCCACCGCCTCCCGGGCCCGCGCCTGCCCGAGGATGCCGGGGGTGTCGGGCAGGCCGGCGAGATCCGCCGTCGTCTCGAACTCGAGGCCCCGGAGGGTGCAGGGCCGGTGCAGCGCTTCGAGAGGGACGGGCGACGGCGCGGTCATGGGGCCATTGTCCGCTCAACGTTGGGACAGGGGAAGGGGGTGCGGCTTGGGCCCTACGTCACCCACGGACGCGGAACTCCAATGCGATGCTGGGCACACAATGAGGTGCGCGGTCCAGGGGCTCCCCGGCCCCGGTGGTGACCCGGCCCGGGAGGAGACTGCCCGATGAGCGTGCGAACGCCCATGACCTTGGCCTCGATCGAACTCGGCGCCGGCATCGCGGCGGCCTGCATGGTGGGCCCCGAGGATGTCATCGCGCGGGTGCGTGACTCCGGCCTGAAGGGTCGCGGCGGTGCGGGTTTCCCCACCGGGTTGAAGTGGCAGCTCGCCGCGGCGGCCCCCGCCCCCGACGGACGCCGCTTCATCATCTGCAACGCGGATGAGGGCGAGCCCGGCACATTCAAGGACCGCGCGCTGCTGGAGGACCTCGCGGACCTCATGTTCGAGGGCATGACCATAGCCGGCTACGCGATCGGCGCCACCGAGGGGATCCTCTACCTCCGCGGCGAGTACATCTACCTCCTCGAGGGCCTCGAGGCGTGCATCGAGCGCCGCCGCGCCGCGCATCTCCTCGGCGACGCCGTCCTCGGCCGCCCCGGCTTCGACTTCGACGTCTCCATCCGCCTCGGCTCCGGCGCCTACGTCTGCGGCGAGGAGACGGCCCTCATCGAGAGCCTCGAGGGCCGCCGCGGCGAGCCCCGGAACCGCCTCCCGTTCCCGGTGGTCCGCGGGCTGTACCAGGCCCCAACGGTCGTGAACAACGTCGAGACGTTCGCGTGGGTCGCCGCCATCATGGCCCGCGGCGCCGAGTGGTTCGCCTCGATCGGCACCCCCGGTTCCTCCGGCCCGAAGCTCCTCTCCGTGTCCGGGGACGTCGCGCGACCCGGGGTGTACGAGTTCCCCCTCGGCGTGCCGATCCGGGAGGTGCTGGCAGCCGCGGGTGGCGAGGACGCCATGGCCGTCGTCGTCGGCGGGGCGGCGGGGGAGTGCGTACCCGCCGCGGCCTTCGACCGCGCCATCAGCTACGAGGACGTCTCCACCGGGGGCGCCTTCATCGTGCTCGGGCAGGGCCGGGACCTGCTGGCCGTCGCGGAGAACTTCATGGAGTTCTTCGTGGACGAGTCCTGCGGCCAGTGCACCCCGTGCCGCATCGGGAACGTGACCATCCTCGAGGGGGTGCGCGCGATGCGACGCGGCGAGATGACCCCCGAGCGCCTCCGTGACCTGGTCAAACTCGGCCACACCATGCAAGCCGCGTCCAAGTGCGGCCTCGGCCAGTGCAGCGCGAACGTGTTCCTGTCCATCGTCGAGCACTTCGGCGCCGAGGTCCTCGGCCGCCAGCTCACCAACGCCTGAGGAGGCCACGATGACGACGACATCGCTCCCCACCCCCGTCCCCCCGACGACGCCAGTGCCGCCGTCGTCGGCCGCCGGCCCGGCGATGGTGACCGCCACGATCGACGGCCGCGAGGTGGTGGTCCCCAGCGGCACGACGGTCCTCACGGCGGCGAAGCTCGCCGGCGTGCGCATCCCGACCCTGTGCCACCACCCGGACCTGCCGCCCTCCGGCCTCTGCCGGCTCTGCATCGTCGAGGTGGAGGGTCAGCGGGGGGCGCAGGCGAGTTGCGTGTTCCCGATCACCGCGCCGGTGGCGATCCGCACCCACAGCCCGCGCATCGGCCAGGCCCGCCGCGACATCATCGACCTGCTGCTCTCCGAACACTACGGCGACTGCCGTACGTGCGTCCGCAACGGCAACTGCGAACTGCAGGACCTCGCGGTCGAGTATGGGGTGGACCGCTACCGCTTCGGCGAGCGGACCGAACCCGTGCACGGGGTGGAGGCCTTCGGGCCCTCGATCGTGCGGGACATGGACAAGTGCGTCCTCTGCCTGCGTTGCGTGCGCACGTGCGCCGAACTGCAGGGGGTGCATGCGATCGGCGTCGTGGGGCGCGGGGACACCAACACCATCTCCGCGTTCCTGGGCATGCCGCTCTCCGAGGTGGCCTGCATCAACTGCGGGCAGTGCATCAACCGCTGCCCCACCGGGGCGCTCTCCGCCGTCGACGTCACCGACGACGTGTGGGCCGCCCTCGAGGACCCCACCAAGCACGTGGTGATCCAGACGGCGCCGGCGCCGCGGGCCGCGCTGGGCGAGGAGTTCGGGCTCGAGCCGGGAACCCCGGTCACCTGGCAGATGAACACGGCGCTGCGGGAGATCGGTTTCGACAAGGTCTTCGACACCAACTTCGCCGCGGACCTCACGATCATCGAGGAGGGCACCGAGCTGCTGCTGCGCCTCTACCGGAACCTGGTCCTCGGGGACACGAGCATGCCGGTGCCGCAGTTCACCTCCTGCAGCCCGGGGTGGGTGAAGTACATCGAGCACACCTACCCCGAGTACCTCCCCAACATGTCCACCTGCAAGAGCCCCCAGCAGATGTTCGGCGCCCTCATCAAGACCTGGTACGCCGAGCGGGCCGGGGTGGACCCGGCGGACGTGGTCTCGGTGGCCCTCATGCCCTGCACCGCCAAGAAGTTCGAAGCCGGCCGGCCCGAGATGACCGACTCCGGGTTCGCGGACGTGGACCACGTGCTCACCGCTCGGGAGCTCGCGGTGATGACGCGGCAGTTCGGCCTGAACCTGCCGGACATGCCCCCCTCGGACTTCGACGACCCCTTCGGGACGGCGTCGGGCTCCGGCATCATCTTCGGCGCCACCGGCGGCGTCATGGAGGCCGCGCTGCGCACGGTGCTGGAACTGGTCACGGGCGAGCCGGTGGAGGACATCTTCGCGCACGCGGACATCACCCCGGTGCGCGGGTTCGACGACGTCCGCTACGTGGAGCTCACGATCCCGGACAAGGTCGGGCCGGTGCCGGACCTGATCGCGCACCTGGTCCCGGACTGGGAGTGGCTGCGCGGCGTGACGCTCAAGGTGGCCGTGGCGCACGGCACCGCGAACGCCGGGCGCGTGATGGAGGACATCAAGGCCGGCGGGAAGTTCTCCGAATGCCACTTCATCGAGTTCATGGCCTGCCCGGGCGGCTGCCTGGGCGGCGGCGGCCAGCCGATCCCCACGAACGTCGAGATCCGGAAGGCGCGCGCCAGGGCGATCTACGCCGAGGACGCCAACTACGGCGAGACGGGCCGCGCCCGCAAGAGCCACGAGAACCCCGCCGTCGTGCGGCTGTACTCCGAGTTGTTGACGGACGGGCCTGGCGGCCACACCAGCCACCGCCTGCTGCACACGGAATACACCGCCCGGGGCACTTGGATCGCCACCCCGCCGGCCGCGTTCCGTGGTGTCGCCACGCCGAACAGCTCCACTGGTACACGAAAGGCGGATTCGCCGTGCTGACCATCCCGCCGGACGTCGCCGAGGCCAGTGCCGACCTGATCGCGGCGGTGGACGACGCCGTCGCGTACCGCGGCCCGTACCGCGGCTCGCTCATCCCCGTGCTGCAGGACCTGCGCGCCCGGCACCTCCCCTTGGACGGCACGGCCATGCAACTGGTGGCAGACCGGCTCGGCATCCCCCCGGTCGAGGTGTTCGGGGTGGTGTCGTTCTATTCGTTCCTCGGGACGAATGCCACCGGGACGCACACCATCCGCCTGTGCCGCACGCTCAGCTGCGAGATGGCGGGGGCGAAATCGATCGCGGCACACCTCGAGGAGGTGCTCGGGGTCGGCTTCGGTGGGACCACCGCGGACGGGCTGTTCACCCTGGAGTGGGCGAACTGCATCGGGCGCTGCGACGCCCCGCCTGCCATGCTCGTCGACCAGCGGGCGCTCGGGCACCTGACCCCGGCGTCGGTGGACGAGGTCATCGGCGCGCTGCGCGCGGAGGCCGCGGAGGGCTGACCCCCTGGCTGACCGCAGGCTGACCCGGGCGTCATCCCGCGGCCGCCTGCATCGCCCGCGGACGCATGATCCGGCTCCGCGGGTGCGCGGGTGCGCGGGTGCGCCGCCGAGGGCGAGGTTCCGATCCAAGTGCGATACCTAGCTCTTCTAGGCATTATCCGTCTTCGGGATGTCTTCCGTCAGGAAGTCTTCCCGACGTTGACGTTTCGTCGGGGGTTTCGGTCACTTGGCGCCCTCAGTCAGCGGGCTCTGGGTGATCGAAGGCGCCAAGTGACGCATTGAGGGCGAGAATCGGCTATCGAACGGGCAGTTGGCGCCCTCGATCCGGATGTTCACCCGGATCGACGTCTCCAACTGCCCGTAACTCCCCTGCCCGGGTCCGAGGAGCCGGCCGACTGCCGAACCTCGCGGCGGCGCTCGCCCCACCCGCCGCGGCCCTCGAATGTGGCTCGGCGAGGATTCGGATAGCGGGCGAGGGTTCCCGGGCTCGCCTTCATCGCCGCGCCGGACAACGAGGAGGTGGCCGCGCGGCTCGGGTTGGATGACCGGCTCGCGCAGGTGCGGGCCGAGCGCGAGCGGCTCGTGTCGGCGGAGTACCGCGCGGGGCTGGTCGGGACGCTGGGCCTGCAGCCGCTGCGGTAAGGCGACGGCGGGCGGCCCGCTGGCCGGAGGCGCGGTGCCGATCCGAGTGCGAGGTCTCGAGTGTGGGTCGGCGAGGGTTCGGATCGAAAGCGAGGGTTCCAAGCCTCGCCTTCGATTCAATCCCTCGCCCGCTGCTTCAGTGGTCCGGCGCTCCAAGCCTTTCCCCCCGTGTGCCGGCAGCCTTGGTAAGGGTTCGAACCGGTGGTGTGGCCTATGCCCCTCACCGTGGGTGCGAACCCTCACCGACCGTGTGGGCAGCGCGCCACCCCCGGCCCGCACCCAGGAGGGAACCATGAGCACCACCACTCCCAAGATCCGGCCCGACGTCTCGTACTGGGCCTACCTCATCCCCGGGGGCGCGCTGTTCCTCGCGATCATCGTGCTGCCGTTCGTGATGAACATCTACTTCAGCCTGACCCGCTGGCCGGGCCTGGGCGATCCCACCTTCATCGGCCTGGAGAACTACACCCGGCTCTTCCAGGATGCGGTGTTCTGGACGTCGTTCCGGAACTCGATCGCGATGATCGTCGCGATGGTGGTGGTCCCCACCCTGCTGGGCCTCCTGCTGGCCGCGGTCCTCTTCGACTACATCGGCAAGAAGTTCTCCGGCCAGGTCTCCTCCGGACTGCGCGCGGTCTACTACCTCCCGCAGATCCTGCCCGTCGCCGTCGTCGGCATCCTCTGGAGCTGGATCCTCAACCCGCAGACCGGTGCCCTCAACGTGGTGCTCCGTTCACTCGGGCTCGACGCGCTCGCGCTGAACTGGCTCGGCAGCACGGACACGGCGCTGCCGTCCGTGATGACCGTGATGGTGTGGGTGCAGATCGGGTACCCGGTGGTCATCTTCATGTCCGCCCTCCAGCGCGTGGACCCCGAGCTGTACGAGGCCGCGGAGCTCGACGGCGCCGGCTGGTTCACCCGGTTCCGCGCCATCACCCTGCCCCAGATCAAGCCCGAGACCTTCGTGGTCACGCTCACCTGCACGATCGCCGCGCTGAAGGTCTTCGGCCCGATCTACGTGCTCACCCGCGGCGGCCCGGAGAACTCCACCAACGTGCCGTCCTACTTCGCCTACCAGAACTTCTTCCCGAAGTCCCAGGTGGGATACGGCGCCGCCATCGCCACGGTCCTCACCGTGATCGTCCTCGTGGTGGCCGCCGTGTTCATCGTGCTCCAGACCCGCAGCGAGAAGAAGGAGGCGGAGGGGCGATGACCGTAGCCACTGTTCCCCAGACCAAGTCCCCCACCTTCACCGCCAACCGTGACCGCCACAAGCGCGGGGCGATGCGGTGGGTCATCCTCGGAATCATCGTCCTCGGCGCCGTCGTGATGATGATCCCGTTCGTGATCATGCTCCTGAACTCCTTCAAGTCGCCGCAGGAGTACTCGAACTCCGGCCCCCTCACCTTCCCCACCGAGTTCTACACCCAGGGCCTCACGAACTTCTGGACCCGGGTCAACTACCCGGAGAAGCTGCTCAACTCGATCATCATCTCGAGTACCGTCGCCGTGGCGGCCACCCTCATCTCGCTGCTCAACGCCTACGCCCTCGGCGTGGGGCGGGTGCGCGGGAAGGCGTGGCTGGTGGGAGTCTTCATGCTCGCCAACATGATCCCCCAGGAGTCATTGGTCTACCCGCTGTACTTCATTGCGAAGCAGGTGGGGCTCTACAACTCGATCTGGTCCGTGGTGATCATCTTCACGGTGATCCAGAGCGCCTTCGGCACCTACCTGCTGGCCTCCGTGCTCGGCACGTTCCCGCCCGCGCTCCTGGAGGCCGCCCGTCTCGACGGCGCCTCGCGGTGGACCATCCTCTGGCGGGTGGTGTACCCGATCACGCGGCCCACACTCTCAGTCCTCATGATCTTCTTCTTCATCTGGACGTGGAACGAGTTCTTCATCCCCCTCGTGATGCTCATCGACAACTCGTCGCAGACCATCCCGGTGGCGCTCGCCGCCCTCCAGGGCGACCGGCTCATGGACGTGCCGACCATCAACGCGGGTTCGCTCATCTCGCTGCTGCCGGCGGTCATCTTCTTCCTCATCTTCCAGCGGACGCTCACGCGCGGCATCACATCCGGCGCGGTCAAGTAAGGACCACGAATGAAGTTCACCGACGGCTACTGGAAGACCCGGCCGGGCCTCGACGTGCTCCGCGGCGTGCAGATCGTGGGGATGCGGGGCGACGGGGACTCCCTCACCGCCTTCGTCGCCACCGGACGCATCCGTGACCGCGGCGACACCCTGAACCGCCCGCTCCTCACCGTCACCCTCACGGCCGCCGCCGACGGCGTCATCCGGGTCCGGCTCGCCCACCACCTGGGCGGCGTGCCCGCCCGCCCGCGGTTCGCGCTCGACGACGCCGGCGCGGGCGCCGTCGTCGACGGCCGCACCCTCCACGCGGGCCGCCTGTCGGCGACCTTCGGCGACGACGACGGCGACTGGCTGCTCACGTTCCGCGAGGGCGACCGGGTGCTCACCTCCTCGATCCCGCGCTCGATCGCGCACGTCAGCGGCCCGGACGGCGCGTTCGTCCACGAGCAGCTCACCCTCGACGTCGGCGAGTACGTCTACGGCCTGGGGGAGCGGTTCGGGCCGTTCGCCAAGAACGGCCAGTCGGTCGACATCTGGAACGAGGACGGCGGCACGTGCTCCGAGCTGGCGTACAAGAACATCCCGCTGTACGTCTCCTCGCGGGGGTACGGCGTGTTCGTGGACTCCCCGGACCGGGTGTCCTTCGAGGTGGCGAGCGAAGTGGTGTCGCGCGTGCAGTTCTCCGTCCCGGGCGAGGTGCTCGAGTATCTGGTCATCGCCGGGCCGACGCCGGCGGACGTGCTGGACCGCTACACCGCCCTGACGGGTCGGCCCCCGGCCGTCCCCGACTGGTCCTACGGCACCTGGCTGTCGACGTCGTTCACCACCAACTACGACGCGGAGACGGTGCTGTCGTTCGTGGACGGCATGGCGGAGCGGGGCCTGCCGCTCTCGGTGTTCCACTTCGACTGCTTCTGGATGCGGGGCTTCCACTGGAGCGACTTCGTCTGGGACCCGGACACGTTCGCGGACCCCGCGGGCCTGATCCGCGCCCTGCACGAGCGCGGCCTGCGCGTGTGCGTGTGGATCAACCCCTACCTCGCCCAGCGCGGCCACCTCTTCGAGGAGGGCCGTGAGGCCGGGTACCTCGTGAAGCGGCCGGACGGGTCGGTGTTCCAGTGGGACCAGTGGCAGGCGGGCATGGCACTGCCGGACTTCACCAACCCCGACGCCACCGCGTGGTACGTCTCGAAGCTGCGTGCCCTGCTCGAGATGGGGGTGGACGCCTTCAAGACGGACTTCGGCGAGCGGATCCCCACGGACGTGGTCTGGCACGACGGCTCGGACCCCCAGCGGATGCACAACTACTACACCCACCTGTACAACAAGGCGGTGTTCGACCTGCTCCGCGAGGTGCGGGGCGAGGGTGAGGCGGTGCTGTTCGCGCGCTCCGCGACGGCGGGCGGCCAGCAGTTCCCGGTGCACTGGGGCGGGGACAGCGAGTCCACGTTCGCCTCCATGGCCGAGACGCTGCGCGGCGGCCTGTCGTTGGCGATGTCCGGTTTCGCCTACTGGAGCCATGACATCGGCGGCTTCGAGGGCACCCCGGACGCCGAGGTGTTCAAGCGCTGGGTCGCGTTCGGCATGCTGAGCTCCCACAGCCGGTTCCACGGTTCCGGGTCCTACCGGGTGCCGTGGCTCTTCGACGAGGAGGCCGTGGAGGTCACTCGGGTCTTCTCGCGGCTGAAGCTGTCCCTGATGCCCTACCTTGCGGCCGCGGCCGTGGCGGCGCAGGAGCGGGGGACGCCCCTGATGCGGCCCATGGTGCTCGCGTTCCCCGAGGACCCGGCCTGCGCCACGATCGACACCCAGTACATGCTCGGGCCCGACCTGCTGGTTGCCCCGGTGTTCTCCGCGTCCGGTGACGTGGCGGTCTACCTCCCCGAGGGGACCTGGACCCATCTGCTCACCCACGAGACGGTGACCGGACCGCGGTGGGTGCGGGAGAACCACGGCCCGCTCTCACTGCCGCTGTACGTGCGGCCCGGCGCGGTGATCGCCCGCAGTTCGCAGACGGACCGCCCGGAGGGGTACGCGGACGACGTCGTGCTGCAGGCCTTCGAACTCGGCGAGGCCGAGGTGGCCGTGCGGGTGCCCGAGCGGGCGGCGGCGGGCGCGCCGACCCGGGAGTTCGGGGTGGCGGTGCGCGACGGCGTCGTCCGCGTGACGGGCGACGGCGCGTGGCGGGCCGAGGCGTACTCGGGCGGGGCGCTCGTCGGGGAGGCCCGGCACGATCGCTGAGTAGTACGTGACGCATGTCACGTACGTACGCTCACCCCCCGATGGGTGCGGTGGATTCGCGCTTCACCAGGGTCGCGGGCAACACGACCGGCTCGGTGGTGGTCTCGTGCCCTTCCACGATGTCCAGCATGAGGCGGGCGGCCACCCTGCCCATCTCGTGCAGCGGTGCGGCAACCGTGGTGAGCGACGGGGAGGCGAAAGCGCCCGCGGTAATGTTGTCGTAACCCACCACGCACGCGTCGTCGGGGACCGCGCCACCACGGCGCCGGATGCCGCGGATGAGGCCGAGCGCCATCAGGTCGTTGTAGATCACCACCCCAGGGTGGTGGTGGGCCAGTACCTCGTCCGTTGCCGCCTCGCCTCCCTCGACACTCTGGGAGTAGGGTCCCAAGCGGTGCACGCGCACCCCGAGCCCGGCGGCGTAGTCGTACAGTGCCCGCCACCGCACGCTGTCGACCCAAGAGTTGGCGGGACCAGCGACGTACACCAGGTTCGTGTGCCCCAGGGCGACCAAGTGGTCGACCGCGAGGCGCGCCCCGAGGGGGAGATCGACGACCACGGAGGGTAGGCCCTTCAGTACCCGGTTGACGAGGACGAGGGGGCGCTCGCGCGCGGCCACCCGGATCGAGGCGTCGTTCATGCGCGGGCTCTGGAGGATGATGCCGTCGACGCCGAGGGTCCGGCTGATCGCCTGCCGTTCCCTGCGCCCTGACTCCCGGGTGTCGATGAGCTGCAGGGTGTAGTCCGCCGCATAGGTCACGTCCTGTACACCGCGGGTCAGCTCGGCGCAGAACGGGTTGATGAGGTCGGTCACGAGGATCGCGATGCTCCTGTGCCGGGCGGTGGACAAGGCCCGGGCCACCGGGTTGGTGCGATAGCCGAGCTCCTCCGCGACCTGGCGGATGGCCTCCGCGGTTCGCGAGTTCACCCGGCCGGGGCGGGAGAAGGTCCGCGAGACGGTGGAGGCGGACACTCCGGCCACCTCGGCGACATCATAGATGGTGACGCCTCCAACGGCGCTGCCCCGACGCGGTGGCATGACGAACCTCCTCACAAAGGGGCGGCCGCCGCTCTCCGGGGCGTTGGGCGGGCGGGACTGGGCGCGTCCTGCCCAGCGGTGCCAACATACTGCAACCGCTTGCCTCGGCGGGGGCGTTTCCCAACGGTGGGCCCTTGGGCTCTGTTTCCATGTGCTCTTCCCCGGGGAAGGGGTGGTGAACTCGGCGGACAACAACCTGCTCCGTGACGCGGTGGCGGACGTCTCGGTGTCCGTGTCGGACGGGGGCGTCCCGGTGCTGACGCTGAGCGGTGTGGACGAGTCGGCGCTCCTCGAGCAGGTCAAGTCGCACTGCATCGAGAACCCGCGGCCGGGGGTCGAGGAGTTCTACCCCTGCTTCGGCTTCCCCGGCTGACCTCCGCGCCGCCCGCGCGCCGGCTGACCCGGGCGCAAGGTCACCGGCGCCGCGCCCGGAGCGCCGCTCGTGTGATCTCGACGTCGGCGGGAACCACCGTCACGACGTCGTGCGCCCTCTTGCCGTCGGCCACGCACCGGAGCCGCTGGTCCAGCACCGCCACGTCGCGGCAGCGCCCGCACCACCCCAGGCTCACGGCCCGCCCGGCCGCCAGCAGCGACGTGCGTACCTGCTCCCCCATGACGGTGTACCCGCCCTGGAAGCCGACGGCGAAGCCCTCGCCCACGTCCAGCCCCAGCAGGGACCCCGCCGTCTCGACCCCTCCCGAGACGGCATCGACCGCGTCGGCCACCTCGAGCGATCCGACCGCCGCGGCCTTCGCGAGCGCCCGGACCGTGGGGGCCACCATGTGCCCCTCGAGCGCGGCGGCCGCGGTGAGGCGCAGCCGGTCGGCGTCCTCGGCCAGGCCGATGGCCTCCAGCGCGGCGGCGGCGTCCTGGAAGGCGTCCAGCATCGCGTGCGGGTTCGCGTGGCGGCCGAGCGCCGCCCGCAGCCGCCGCTCCACGAACAGCACGACGGCGTCGTCGGGCAACCGGGCGAGCAGTTCCGCCGCGGGGCCGCCGAAGCCCCGTCCGCGCGCCCACTGCGCCGCGTGCAGCAGTACCGCGCGCGCCGCGCCCGCGGGCCCCGCCGTCGACAGCGGCGGGGCGACGTCGCCGGGGCGGCCGACGGGGTCGCCGGGGCCGACGGCGTCGGGGGACATGCCGTCCAGCGCGACGAGGGAGTCCGGGTCGGACGGGGTGATGCGCCCGCCCGGCACCCCGTGGACCCGTGCGCGCCGGGTCACGCCGTCGCGGCAGGCGATGTCGAGTTCGTCGCCCGTGGCGATCGCGCCCGACAGCACCGCCACCAGCGGCTGCGCGCGCTTCCCCAACGGCACGTGCCCGCTGCGCAGCACGACGGCGCGCAGCACCTGGTCGGCGGCGGTCACCCGCGCAACTCGCCGATGATCTCCCGAAGCCGGGCGCCTTCGGCCTTGCCGGCGGGCTTCAGGACGAGCCTGCGCTTGCGGCCCTTCCTGCCCACCGGGAGCTTGAACAGGTAGACCCGCCCGCTCTTCCTGCCCGACGCCATGTGAACGGGTACCGTGAACGTCTCCGGCTTCCGTCCCAGCGAGGACAGGACGCCGAGGGCGTACAGGCCGGCGCCCGTCCCGGCGATGATCGCCGCCCCTCTGAGGGTGTCCCGGAGCAGGTCCGGATCCGCCGGCGAGTTGAGAACGTTCTGGTTGAAGACGAAGAGGGCATAAAAGGTGAGGGGGACGACGGCGAACACCAGCACGACAAGCCCGGTCAACACCAGGAACGAAGTGAGGCCGGACATGCGCTTCGCGGCGAAGCGCACCTGGCCGCCCGACAGCTCGATCTCCGTGCTGCCGAACAGCCGCGAGCCCAGCGGCCCCGCGTTCTGGTGGAGCGGGGCCGTCGCCCGCGCGGAGAGCGGGGGTGTGTAGGCGTCGAGGAGGGAGTCGCCGCCGAACAGGCTTGCCGGGGGCGGGGCGGGCGCGGCCGGGGGGCTCGGGGCTGCGACCGGTGCGGCGGCTGCGACCCCTGGCGTGGGCATGCCCGGCGCCCCGATCACCTTCACCTCGACGCGCTGGCCGCCCTTGTCGAGGACCAGCGAGTTCTCACTGGCTACGACGCCGGTGAGTTCGGAGCCCACCGCCACCCACTGGTGGCCCTCGGGGGCGTCGACGGCGGCCAGCGAGTTGTCGAAGACGAGGCGGTAGACGCCCTTCGCCGTGGGATGCGCCTCCATGTCGACGTACCGCCCCCGCGCAACGGGTACCCGGGTGGCACCGGTGACGACGTCCACCGCGAGACCCGCCCGCGATCTCTCCCAGAGCCACACGGCGATCGTCCCGATGCGACGGTCGTGCTCGGAGGGGGCCGGGTGGGCCGCGGTCGCGGTTGCGGCTGCGGCTGCGGCCGCGATGTCGCCGGGTGACCCGGGTGCGCTCGCACTCCCCAGCGAGCCGCCGCCCGCTCCAGTGGTCGCATCCCAGATGCGCACGGTCGCGTCGTAGCTGGTCGAGACGACCCACCCGCCATCGCGGCTGACGGCGCAACTCGTGACGCCGCCGTCGTGCCCGGAGAGCACGTGGAGGCAGCGGCCCGTCTCGAGCTCCCACATCCGCAGGGTGTCGTCGCGGCTGGCGGAGACCACCCAGGCGCCGCCGGGGCCGAGCGCGACGGCGGTGACCCAGTCCGTGTGGCCGCGCAGCACGGCGACGCACCCGCCGGTCTCGGCGTTCCACACGCGGGGCTGGAGGTCCTCCCCACGCTGGACGGGGTCGCAGGCGGAGACTATGCGGGCGCCGTCGGGCGTCATGGCCAGGTGGAAGACGGCGTCGGCGTGGCCGCGCAGCACGTGGCGACACACGGGGGTGGCGCCGGTTGCGGGCACGTCCCAGACCCGGACGGTGGTGTCACTCCCGGCGGACGCGAGCCGGGAGCCGCCCGCCCCGACGGCGAGCGCGTGGACCTCGCCGTCGTGGCCGGTGAGGATGTGGCGGCACTCGCCCGAGGCGACGTCCCAGATCCGCACGGTCCCGTCGCCGCCGGCGGAGGCGACCCACGTCCCGTCCGGGCTCGCGACGCACCGGGCCACACTCGCCTCGTGACCGGTGAGGATGTGGCGGCACTCGCCCGAGGCGACGTCCCAGATCCGCAGGGTGTGGTCATCGCTCGCGGAGGCGAGCCAGCTGCCGTCCGGTGCGACGGCGACGTCGTTGAGCCACCGCGTGTGGCCGACGAGCGAAGCGCGGGCACCGCCGGTGGCGGTGTCCCAGATGCGGACCGGGTAGACCCCGGACGCGACCGACCCGCCCATCGACGCGAACCAGTCGCCGCCCGGCCCGAACACGAGGGCGGTGCCGCCGCCCGGCGTCGTCTCGCCCGGCAGCACGTGGACGCAGGTGCGGGCGGTCGCGTCCCACACGCGGATCGCCCCCGGGTTGGGGTAGCCGGTCTCGCCCGTGGCAATCCAGCGGCCGTCGGGACTGATCGCGCAGGACAGGACAGCGAGGTCGTGCCCGCGCAGGACGCCTGTGGGCGGTGCGGCCGGCTCGGCCGTGCCGGCGGAGGTTGCGGGGCCGGCGGAGGTTGCGGCGGTGGTGGTGACGCCGCCGTCCGGCGCTGTGGTGAACGCCTCGACAACGCGGCCCCAGCCGCGGCTCCCCACCAGGGCCCGGAGGTCGCCCGCGGGGTCGGAGTGGAACTCGTTCGACGTCGGCTGTTCGGTGCCGCCGGTGGTGGCAAACCAGTCGTCGAGCATGGCGAGGGTGCCGGACCTGTCCGGGAGCCCACTGACGGCGACCATCCACCACTCGCCCGCGTCGATGAGGGCGATCTCGTGGGCGGCGCCGAAGGGCGAGCCCGGAGCTGTGGGAGAGGAGGGTGCGAGCGCCGCCTTGAGGCGGGCGAACAGGTCCGCGGCCTTGCGTCGTGACTCCGCGACCTGGTCGTAGGGCCAACTGGTGAGGCACACCATCGGGCCTGCGGTGCGGGCGGGAACCTGGTTCAGCTCCATGTCGCCAACTCTCCACGGGGGAGGACGGACCCTCCCCAGTGGCCGGATGATAGCACCGGCGATGGTTGGTGAGAAGCGCTACGGCGGCCGCGGGAACGCAGAACCGCGGGTGATGCGAGAAGGGTGGTGGGCCAATGGCCCACCACCCTTCAATTCAGCTGATTGGGATCAGTTGATGACTGTGAGGTTCGCGGCCTGGGGGCCCTTCGTACCTGCCTTGACTTCGTACTCCACGTGGTCGCCCTCGTTGAGGCTGCGGTATCCACGTGTCGTGATGGCCGAATAGTGCACGAAGACGTCTTCGCTGCCATCATCGGGACCGATGAAGCCGAAGCCCTTGTCCGCGTTGAACCATTTGACGGTGCCAGTTGCCATTTCTTGGCCTATCTTCCTGAGAGGCGGTGTAAAAGTCCCGGCCGACAAGAAGGTCGGATCGTGCAATCACAGGGGATTCATCACGATTCTCTGGCTCGGCGGGTCGCCTAGCCAAAAACCACATGGTCGGGTGTTCGCCTAACGAGTGTCAGTCTACCCCGTCGGCCGCCCCCGGTCTCCCCCGGATGGCGAGCCGTCCTGCGAATCGGCATCGAGGGGCGATTCCGGGGTGGTGGGCCGCCCGGGACCCCACCCCATCGGCCGACGCCGGGCTGCCTCACTCCGTCGGCCGCCGCCGCATCTGCTTGGTCTGCGTGCGGTGCTTCTTCGCCTCGAGCCGCCGCTCCCGGGACGCGCGCGTCGGGCGGGTGGGTCGCCGCCGGGGCGAGGGTGGGGCGAGCGCCGTCGCGACGACGTCGGCCAGCCGGGCGCGCGCCGCGTCCCGGTTGCTGAGCTGGGCACGGTGCTCGGACGCGACGACGGTCAGTACGCCTCCCACCAGCCGTTTCGTCAGCCGCGCCAGCAGACGCTCCCGCTGCGCCTCGGTCAGCGTGGCCGACCCGGCCACGTCCCAGGAGAGCTCCACGCGCGAGTCGGCGGTGTTGACGCCCTGGCCGCCGGGGCCGGAGGAACGCGAGAACCGCCAGGCGAGCTCGCCCGCCGGGATGGTGAGGGCAGGTGTCACGCGCAAACCGGGGCGGGCGACGTCGGGCACCTGTGCATCATCCCGCGATGCGGGGCGATCAGCCAGCGCGCGGGCGGGGTGACGAGGATCTCAGTGGACGAGCGCCAGCAGGAGGGCGACGGCGATGAAGAGCGACCCGAACACTCGGTTCATCACCCGCTGGCCGCGTGCGCTTCGGGTGAAGCGGCGGAAGCCCTTCGCCGCGGCCGCGAAGAAGAACCACATGACGAGGATGTCCACCACGACAATGGTGGCCGTGAAGGCGGCGTCAGCGCCGGCCAACGGCTCGGGGCCGGCGGCGGCGTCGGGCGTGGCCAGGATGAGGCGCGCGCCCAGGTACACGAGGTACGCCGCACCGGCGTACCGCACCGCGGCGAAGAGCGTCGGGGAGCCCGAGACCAGCAGGCCGACGCCCGCCGCCACGATGGGTCACGCGAGAACCCTACGACTCGCGCGGTGAACCCGGCCGGTGCGTCCATGCCCGCTCACTCGGGGTAGTAGATGCTCCCGCCGATGAACTCCCGCAGGATCGAGTTGAACGGGACCCGCGAGACGTCGACCGGCTCGAAGAAGGAGAGGAGGTTCGCGAGGCGCTCCCTGGTCTCCCAGTGGGGACTGTCGTCCGGGATGGTGGCGAGGGCCGCCTCGGCGAGTGGGCGCAACGCGTTCATCTCGTAGAGCATGCTCGAGTTGAACATCACGTCCGCCTCCTCCTGGAACCGGAACACGTTCTGGTACTCGCCCGCCCGGACGCTGGCCCACTGGTTGAGCGTCTGCTCCGGGGCGATCGCCCGGGTCCGGTGGTCCCGGACCATGCGGCGGAGCAGCCGGATCTCGCTGGTGGGCACGCGGTTCATCAGGTCGATGTTGAGCCCGCCCAACGCGCTCACGTAGATCTTGAACGCGACGTTCGGGTGGATGCCCCCCAGGATCCGCGGATCAAGGGCGTGTATCCCCTCGATGACGAGGATCTCGGACGGTCCCACCCGCAGCGGGGTGGTCCGCTCCGTCCTCGTTCCCGTGACGAAGTCGAACGTCGGGACCTCAACGGGTTCGCCGTCGATCAGCTTGACGATCTGGTCGCACATGAGCGGGAGGTCCAGGGCCTCGAGGCTGTCGAAGTCGTACTTCCCGAACTCGTCCACGGGAGTGTCCGCGCGGTTCACGAAGTAGTTGTCCAGCGAGAGGGACACCGGCTTCAGGCCGTTCACCTCCAGTTGGGTGGAGATCCGTTGCGTGAACGACGTCTTCCCCGACGACGACGGCCCCGAGACCAGCAGCACCCGCAGCGCCCGCCGTTGCTGCAGGATCGTGTCCGCGATGACGGACGTCTCCTTCTCGTGCAGGGCCTCGGCGATGGCGATGAGCTTCAGGCCGCGCCCGGCCTCGAGGTAGGCGTTCACGTCCGCCACGAGCTCGATGTCGATGTTGTCCAGCCACCGCCGGGTCTTCTCGTAGGTGGCGCCGAGCAGCACGGGCGGGATCAGGGGTGTGTCGCCGCCGCGGTCCACGTCCCCGAAGTCGACGATGAAGCCGGGCGGGAAGGGCACGAGCGTGAACTCCTCCACCATGGCGGTATCCGCGAACGCCGGGTACACGGCCTTCACCACGAGACCGCCGACGTCGTAGAGGTAGTAGCCGCCCTCCCTCCGGAGGAACTGGATGTGGCTGTGTGCGGTCACCCAGTCGTGGAGCGTCCGGTCGATGAGCGCGACCTCCCGGGTGGAGAGCGGGGACTGGTAGAGGCTGCAGTACACCCCCTCGAGGATCGAGTAGGAGGTCTGCAGCCGTTCCTCCGGGAACAGGTCGTGGATCGCCCTGATCAGGCCGAGCTTCACCGTCTGGCGGCCCTTGCGGAGGTGCGTCTCTCTCATGTCCCCATGATCCGTCCCATTCGTGGACGAAACGCGCCGTTCGACACGCCGGCTGCCCGAAGACCCGGACGCCCGACGCCAAGCCGTCGCCCCGTCAGCGTGCGGCGAACCTCGCGTGGACCGTCGCGGAGACGGAGACGTCCTCGGGCTTGAGGTCGATGGCCTCGGGGTCGATCGCGCCGCCGCCCGAGTCCATGCTCGCCATCCGCATCTCGGCCTTCGCGGACGGGAAGCCCGTCTCCCCACCACGCTCGCCCTCGAGGAGGCCAGGGTCGGCGATCTGGCTCGCGACGACGTCGGCGAAGCCGGCCGCCTTGGCCATCACCAGCGCGCGCTTCCGCGCGTTGGCGACGGCGCCCGCCAGTGCCGACTCCTTCACCCCCCGCAACGCGGCCTCGGTCAGTGCCCATTCGACCCGGTCGAGCTTCACCCCGGCGCGGGCGCCGATCCGCGACGCGAACGCGGAAAGCTCCGGGAAGTCGCGGAACTTGACCTGCAGCGGCGCGCTCGCGGCGTACCGCATCGGCATGATCTCGCCGGCGTCGCTGTGCGGGCGCCACGACCAGGTCCGCAGGGAGCCCACCGAGAACCACGTGGCGGGGCGGCCGGCCCCGGTGAGTGCGGCCATCTCGGCGGACAGTTCGTTCACCAGGCGCACGGTGGACTCGACCGTCCGGAGCTTGACGTCGGTGTCGAATCCCGCGGTCACGTGGAGGATGGCGCGCTCGGGCGGCGAGTCGATCGTTGACTCGCCGACCACGGAGATGATCACGGTCACGTCACTGACCTGCGCTCCCACGGCCGGGGCCACGGAAGGCGTCCACGGCACGCCAGGCGCCGGGCAGCAGCAACGCCGCAGCCGCGATCTTGATCGCGTCGCCGGCGAGGAACGGGATCATCCCCAGCGCGAGGCCCTCCCGAACGCCCACGCCGAGGAAGGCCATCAGCCACGCCACGCCCACCAGGTAGATCACCGCGGAACCCGCCGCGGCCGCCAGCACCATCGAGCCCACGCGCCGGTCGGTGCGACGTCGGGCGCCCCACCCCACCAGCATCGCCGCCGGCACGAACCCGATGATGTAGCCGAACGAGGCGAACGCCCAGCCGGCGGCGCCGTCGGCGAACATGGGGGCGCCCGCCACCCCCAGGGCGACGTACAGCAGGGTCGCGGCGGCCGCGCGCGCCGGGCCGAGGGCGGCACCGGACAGGACGACGGCGAACGTCGCCAGCGAGAGCGGCACCGGCGTGAAGGGCAGCGGGATCGCGAGCTGGCCCGCGACGGTGAGGGCCGCCGTCGCGACGACGACGAGCGCGGCGTCGCGGGCGCGAGCACCCGGGACGAGGTCAGCCAGGACGGGGGCGGCGAGCGAACTCATGGGGCTCCTCGGGGGTCGACGTCGTCGCGTGGCGCGGCGACACCCACCACCGTAGTGGGCGGCGGGGTGGACGGTCCATCGCCACGACCGGCGATGGACCGCCGCGACCGGCGGTCAGGAGGTCTGGGTGCCACCCTCGCGGGCGGCGTCGGCACCCGGGGCGTCCGGCGGGAGCGGGTGGGTGAGCAGGAAGCGCGTCGAGAACACGAGGCCGCCCCAGATCGTGGCCATGGCGACGATCATCATCACGATTGCGGTGGTGGTCACGGGCGATGACCATTGCTCGCGTTTTACGGCGGGGCGTGATGTCACGAGCGCACCTTCCGGGCGGGCGGCGATGCCTCGCGGCGGCGCCGCTGGGGCGTGGATTGGTTCAGGGTAGCGGAGTCCACCGCGGCGGAGCGCGCGACGCGACCCGCGTGGACACCGCCACTCGGCGAGGCGGAACCTACTGTTGTGCACATGCCCAACCGGCTCGCGAACGAGACCAGCCCGTACCTCCTCCAGCACGCCGACAACCCCGTGGACTGGCGGCCCTGGGGCGAGGAGGCCTTCGCTGCCGCCCGCGCCCGGGATGTCCCCGTCTTCCTGAGCGTTGGCTACTCCACCTGCCACTGGTGCCACGTCATGGCGCACGAGTCCTTCGAGGACCCCGGCATCGCGCGGCTCCTCAACGAGCGGTTCGTGCCGGTGAAGGTGGACCGCGAGGAGCGCCCCGACGTCGACGCCGTCCACATGGCCGCCGCCCAGGCGATGGGGGTGCACGGCGGCTGGCCGCTGAGCGTCTTCCTTGCGCCCGATGGCCGCCCCTTCTACGCCGGCACGTACTGGCCGCCCGTCGAGGGCGGCCCGATGCCGTCCTTCCGCCGCGTCCTGACGGCGATCGCCCGTGCGTGGGAGCATGACCGCGCGCCCCTGCTCGACGACGCCGCCCGGGTGACCGCCTTCCTGCGGGAGGCCGAGGAGGCGGTGGTGGCCAGCGGACCCACGGCCGAGCCGGCCGGCGGGCGCACGGCGGAGTTGGCAGGCGCCGTCGACCGGCTGGCCGCCGCCTTCGACCCGCGCTGGGGCGGCTTCGGCACGGCCCCCAAGTTCCCGATGCCGCCGGTGCTGGTGTTCCTGCTGCGCCACCACGCGCGCACGGGCGACCCGCGGGCACTCGCGATGGCGGAGACCACGCTCGCGGCGATGGCCGGCGGCGGCATCCACGACCACCTCGGCGGCGGCTTCGCCCGGTACTCCACGGACGCGCAGTGGCACGTGCCGCACTTCGAGAAGATGCTCTACGACAACGCCCAGCTCCTCGAGCTGTACGCGGACCTCGCGCTGGTGACGGGCCGGGCGCGGTACCGGGAGGTGGCGGCCGGGATCGTGCGCTGGCTGGAGCGCGAGATGCTCACCGACGGCGGGGCGTTCGCCGCCGCGCTCGATGCCGACTCCGAGGAGGTCGAGGGCCTGTTCCACCTCTGGACGACCGCGGACGTGGGCGCGCTCCTGGGGGACGACGACGCTGCCCTGGTCGCCGAGCACTTCGGGATCCGGGATCCCGGGCCCTTCGAGGGCGCCAACGTCCTGCGGATCGCAGTCGGGGCGGAGGAGTTGGCGGCCGCCCACGGCGAGGACGTGGCGGACGTGACGGCGCGGCTGGCCGCGGCGGCGGCGCGGCTGTTCGCGGCCCGCGAGCAGCGGGTGCACCCCGCACGCGACGACAAGGTCATCGCCGCCTGGAACGGACTCACGATCCACGCCCTGGCCCATGCGGGCCGGGCGCTGGACCAACCGCGATGGGTGGCCCTGGCCGAGGCGGCGGCACGATTCGTGCTGGCGCACCTGCGCGGCGCGGACGGCGGCCTCGCCCGCACCTGGAACCGGGGCCGCACGTCCGGCGTCGGCACGCTGGAGGACCACGCGGCGACGGCCCGCGGTCTCCTCACCCTGTACGCCGCCACGGGCGAGCGGGACTGGCTCGTGGCCGCGGACGAGCTGGTGGAGCATGCGCGCCGGGAGTTCCGCCACGAGTCGGGGATGGGGTTCCACGACGCCCTGGACACAGGGCTGTTCGTGCGCTCGCGGTCCCTGGCGGACGGGGTGCTGCCGTCGGGGAACGCGCTTATGGCGGAGGTGCTGGCGCTCCTGGGGACGCTCCGGTACGACGACGCCCCGCGGGAGGAGGCCGAACGCATCGTGGCGGCGGCGTCCCGCGACCACCCACTGTCGGCCGGGTTCCTGCTGGCGGTGGCCGAGCGGCTCGCGGTCCCGGCGCGGGAACTGGTGATTGCGGGGGAGCCGTGGTCCCCGGCGGCCGCGGCCCTGCGGGACGTGGCGCTGCGGCGCTTCGAGCCGGCGCTCGTCGTGGGGTGGGCCGGGAGCGTGACCGAGGTGGCGGCCGGGGGGCGCGACGGCGTCGGCCGGTTCGCCATGCTCGCGGACCGGCCCGCCGTCGACGGCGCAGCGGCGGCCGCGTACCTGTGCGAGGACTTCGCGTGTCGCCCGCCCGTCACGACGCCCGGGGAGTTGGCGGCGCTGCTGGACGGCGGGGACGCTGAATCCGACGCTACCGATGCGCCCTGACAGCAGCGGCGGGTGTCGAACGGACGGCGACACCTGTCTTCCACGCCAACATACTGCAACCGCTTGCCACGCCGGGGGCGGCTTCATACCGTGTCCTCGTTGCCCTGCGCCGATTGCGTCGAGTTCCCGGTGCGGAGAAACCCGATCGGGCCGGTGGGCGCGCGGCAGTCGATTACGGGGAGTGGTCTCACGGTGCAGGTCAGCGGATTGTCACGAATCACGCCCGCGTCCGAGCATGCCGCACGTCTGGAGCGCGTGCGCGCCGCGATGGTGGCCGCGGAACTGGAGACCCTCATCTGTTTCGGCGACGTGTCCCACACCGCCAACACCCGGTACTTCACCGATTTCCGGCCCGTGAACGGCTTCAATGGGATCCAGCGGGCGCTGCTCACCATCCGCTTGGGCCGGGAGCCGGTCCTGTTCGTCGCGGAGGCCTGCCTCGAGCACGCGCAGTCGATGACGAGCTTCGCCGTCCGGCCGTTCCGCGCGTTCACGGCCGCGGTGCAGGACGTGCCACCTCGCGTCGGGCTCGCCGGCGCCACCCACATACCGGCGCAACTGCTCGACCAGATTCGTGGTCACTTCCCCGAGTGGCACCTGCTGCCCACCGACGCCCTCGCCCGCGTCATGGCCGTCAAGTCCGCGTGGGAGGTGGCCCGCATCGCCGAGGCCGCCCGGCTCACCGGAGCGGCGTACGCGGCGATGGAGTCACTCGTGGCGGCCGGCGAGGAGGTCACGGAGCGCGACCTCGCCCGGGCCGCCGACGGCGCGATGATCGCAGCGGGGGCGGACGGCCCGGCGTTCCTGTCGATGGTGCAGGCGGGGGAGCGATCCGCCTTCTGCTCCGCCCTCCCTACCGACGGTCCCGTGCGGCCGGGGGATGTCCTGCGCCTCGACGTCGGCGCCCGCTACGGCACCCACGTCGCCGACGTCGCCCGGACGATCACCATCGGCGAGGTGGGGGCGGCGGGCGACGACGTCGTCGACGCGTCCGTCCGTGCGGTCCAGGCCGGCCTCGACGTGCTGCGGCCCGGCATGACGGCGGGCACGCTCAGTGAGGCGATCCGGTCCGTGCTGCACGAGCGGGGGTACGGCGACCACTCGGAGGAGGCCAAGGGGCGCGGCGCCGGCAACGGCATCGGCATGGACGCCGCGGAGGAGCTCCCGTGGATCGGCCCCGACCACGCGGCCGTGCTCGAGCCCGGCATGGTATTCACGCTCCGCGCCTCGGTATGCAAGCCGGGGGTTGGCGGAGCGCGCACGGGGCGAGTCGTCCACGTGCGCGAGTCCGGCTTCGAGGTGCTGGACGACCTCCCGATGCGCCTGCGCTGGTGAGGCGGTAGCTCAGGCCTCGTACAGGTCTGCCTGCTCGAGGATCTCCACGGCGAGGGCGGCGGGGGTCAGCTTCATGATCATGATCGGCCGGCGCGCACCCGCGTGGAACGAGGCGTACATGTACTCGACGCTGACGTCCCCGTCGAAGAGGGTGAGGATGTGCGCCAGGCTGCCCGGCCGGTCCGGCACCTCCACGCCCACCACGTCCGAGACCTTGGCCGTGAACCCGGCGTCGTGCAACGCGGCGAGCGCCGTCTCGTTCTCCGCGACGATGATGCGGACGACGCCGAAGCGCTCCGTGTCCGCGATCGTGAGCGCCCGGAGGTTGACGCCGCGCTCCGCCAGGACGCTCGTGAGCTGGGCGAGACACCCGGGGCGGTTCTCCAGGAAGATCGAGATCTGCCGCAGGATCTTCGCGTGCTGGTTGTCAAGCATGGGTGGTGACCTCCCGACGGTCGAGGATGCGTTTGGCCTTGCCCTCGCTGCGCTCGATTGTCTTCGGGTTCACGAGTACCCCCTTCGCCTGGATGCCCAGCGCGGACTTCAGGTCCGACTCGATGCGCCGCTCGTACACCATGAGGGTGCGGACCTCGTCGGAGAACATCGACTCGCTCATCTCCACCTCGACCGTGAGCGTGTCCATGCTGCCCTCGCGGTCCACGATGAGGCGGTAGTGCGGCTCCACGCCCTGGATGCGGAGGAGCACCTCCTCCACCTGCTGCGGGAAGACGTTCACGCCGCGGATGATCAGCATGTCGTCGTCGCGGCCCATGAGGCGGTGCACGCGGCGCGACGTGCGGCCGCACCGGCAGGGGCCGTCCATGAGGTAGGTGATGTCATGGGTGCGGTAGCGCAGCACGGGCGAGCCCTCGCGCGCGAGGGCCGTGAGCACCAGCTCGCCCTGCTCGCCGTCCGGGAGCGGAGCCCCGGTGACCGGGTCCACGACCTCCGGGTAGAAGGCGTCCTCGAAGATGTGCAGGCCGTCCTGCTCCGGGCACTCCGCGCCCACGCCGGGGCCGATCAGCTCGGTGAGGCCGTAGATGTCGTACGCGCGGATCCCGAGCTTCGTCTCGATCTCGGCGCGCATGCCCTCGCTCCACGGTTCCGCGCCGAAGAAGCCCACGCGCAGGTTGAGGGCGGCGAGGTCGATGCCCTGGTCCCGGGCATGCTCGGCGATGAACATCGCGTAGGACGGGGTGCAGGTGAGCACGGTGGAGCCGAAGTCCTGCATGGTGGTCAGCTGCCGGAACGTGTTGCCGGACGACATCGGCAGCAGGAGCGCCCCCAGGGCCCGGGCACCGTAGTGGACGCCGAAGCCGCCGGTGAACAGGCCGTAGCCGAAGGCGTTCTGGACGACGTCGTCGCGCCCCACGCCGCCCATGTCCAGCGTGCGGGCCATGACGTCCGACCACAGCTCGATGTCCCGGCGGGTGTAGCCGTCGACCACGGACTTGCCGGTGGTGCCCGACGACATGTGGACCTCGACGATCTCGCCGGGGTCCACCGCGAAGAGCCCGAAGGGGTAGCCCTCCCGCATGTTCACCTTGGACGTGAACGGCAGGAGCGCGAGGTCCGCGAGCGTGTGGATGTCGCCGGGAGTGACGCCGAGCCCGGCCATCGCGTCCCGGTAGAAGGGCACCCGCTCGTAGAGGGTGGCGACCAACTGCTGGAGGCGGGCGAGCTGGAGGGCGGACAGCCGCGCGCGCGGCATGGTCTGGACGGGCTCATTCCACATGGGCGGGCTCCTGCAGTTCTCCCGCGGCGCGGGCTTGGCTGGCGGCGCGGGGTTGGCCGGCGGCGCGCAATTGCTCCGCCGCGACCTCGCGCCCGATCTCGAACCCCTGCCAGTTGACCTCCGCGGTCCCGTCCGGGCACAGCCCCGGGATGACCTCGTGGTAGCACTCCGGCGGGAGGGCCGCGAACACGGACACCGCACCGAGGAGGACCGTGTTCTTCACCTTGGGGGAGATCCTGTCCCGCAGGGCGCGCGGATCGACCCGGATGACGGTGCCGAAGAGGCGCGCGATCTCCTCGTCGAGGCCCTCCGGGTAGGCCTTCACCCCGAAGGGGAGGGTGTTCTGGGCGAGGTAGCAGGCCACCGCACCCGGCCTCGCCCAAGTTGCCCAGCGCAGCAACTCCATGCGCTCCAGCGAGTAGATGACGTCCGCCTCGCCCTTCGGGATCACGGGCGAGTGGACGCGCTCGCCGAAGCGGACGTGGCTGAACACGGGCCCGCCGCGCTGCGACATGCCGTGGATCTCGCTCTTCTTCACGTCCAGGCCCGCGCGCATCGCGGCCTCGGAGAGGATGTTGCTGGCGAGGACCACGCCCTGCCCACCGACCCCCACCATCAGGACGTTGAACGGTTCAGTCATCGGACCCTCCCACGATGGCGGAGATCGGGATGAGCGAACGCCGTTTCTTCTTCTCCTCGTACCCGCCGATCTTGCGCAGGTCCTTGGCCTCGATCACGCACATCGCGATGACGGCGAGGAACCGGACCCCGGACTTCCCGGCGAGGTCGTCGATCGCCTCCTCGATGATGCCCCGGTCGGTGCCGTCGATGATGCGGACGTTCTCGTCCGGGATGTTGAACGCCTTGGCGAGGTGGACGTAGTCGAGGCTCGGGGCCAGCTCTCGCCCGATGCGCTCGCCGCTCAGCGGGTTGGGCTGGGTGCCGGTCATCGCCGTCGTCGCGTTGTCGAGGACGATGTAGAGCCCGTCCCGCTTGTTCCAGCAGGCGTTCAGCAACCCGGTGAGCCCCGAGTGGGCGAAGGTGGAGTCGCCGATGACCGCCGCCACCCGCGGGCGCTCGGCACCCTTCGGCAGGACGGCGTCCATGCCCTGCGCCATCGTGATGCTCGCCCCCATGTCCACGAGGGTGTCCATGGCGCTGTACGGCGGCAGGACGCCGAGCGAGTAGCAGCCGATGTCGCCGGAGACGAGCATGTCGCGCTCCCGCAGCGCGGTGAAGACGACGCCGTGCGGGCAGCCCACGCACAGCCCGGGGACGCGTGGGGTGACGGCGATCCCCGGCGTCGCGCCGGCCGGGGCGGCCGGCAGGCTGAGCGACGCCCGCAGCACCTCGGGGCTGAACTCGCCGATGCTCGGGAAGGTGTCCTTGCCGTGGCAGTCGATGCCCCAGGCCTTGACCTGGGTCTCGATGACCGGGTCCAGCTCCTCGACCACGTGGATGGTCTCGTACCGGGCGGCGAAGTCCGCGATCATCCGGCGGGGAAGCGGGTGCACGATCCCGAGCTTCAGCACGCCCGCTTCCGGCAGCACCTCCTTGACGTAGGAGTACGGGACGCCGGAGGTGATGACGCCGACCGAGCCGGTCCCGTGTTCGACCCGGTTCGCCGGGTGGGTCTCCACCGCCTCGCGCAGGGCCTCCAGCCGGCGTTCCAGCACGACGCGCCGCGCCCGGGCGTGCCCCGGGATCATCACGTACTTGGTGGGGTTGTGCGTGAGTTCGACGTGGTGGCGCTCCGGCGTCGTCGTGGCCGGGTCGCTCGCCTCGACGACGAACTTCGAGTGCGAGAGGCGCGTCGTCGTGCGCAGGAAGACGGGGGTGTCGAACTCCTCGGACATGCGGAAGGCCGCCGCGGTGAACGCGCGCGCCTCCTCGCCGTCGGAGGGCTCGAACATGGGGATCTTCGCGGCGACGGCGTAGTTGCGGTTGTCCTGCTCGTTCTGGGACGAGTGCATGGAGGGGTCATCCGCCGTGACCACCACGAGGCCCGCGTTGACGCCGGTGTAGGCGGAGGTGAAGAGGGGGTCGGCCGCCACGTTGACGCCCACGTGCTTCATGGTCACCAGCGCGCGCCCGCCCGCGACCGCCGCGCCGAGGGCCACCTCGTAGGCCACCTTCTCGTTGACGGACCACTCGCAGTAGACGTCGGGGTACTCGAAGAGGGCTTCGACGATCTCCGTGGAGGGCGTCCCGGGGTATCCGCACCCGAGTGCGACGCCGGCTTCCCATGCCCCGAGGGCGATCGCCTCGTTGCCGGAGAGGAGCTTTCTCGTGCTCACATCCAGGCCTTTCTGAAGTCGCTGACAATGTACCCCGGGTGGAGCTACAGGCTGTCCCCG
>Ga0209745_1000272_pt1 | contig 30611 bp, 25 predicted proteins | sample BarGraNGADG00312_FD_184495 | JGI IMG/M metagenome (GOLD analysis project Ga0209745, IMG submission 184495) | Arctic peat soil microbial communities from Barrow, Alaska - Barrow Graham LP Ref core NGADG0004-312 (SPAdes) (version 2) | ecosystem: Environmental > Terrestrial > Soil > Wetlands > Peat...
TGCCCGCCCGACAGCGACTCGACCTTGGCCCCGTTCTGGTCAACGCAAATGACCTCATGGCCCATGTCCGCAAGGCAGGCCCCTGTGACGAGCCCGACGTATCCGGTTCCTATGATGCAGCAATCCATTTCTGGTCCTCAGATGCAAAACGGGGGTTCTCACCCCTTTTGACGTCTCCGCGTTCGCCGGTCTCGACTCCCGGAACGCAAAAAGAGGTTTGACCCCATTTTGCATTTAGAAAAGTGAGTCCTCTTCTGGCTTCAGCACCGGCTCTTTAAGACCGAGCAAGCCCTCGTCTATGGCCTTGTTGGCAAGGGCGTCGCACTCGATATTCTTCTCTCTGGGAACATATTGTACCTCTACCTCGCGATACTCATCGAGGAGCGCCCTGGCGCGCGCGACGAGGGGCCTCAGGCCCGGGTGCTTCACCTTGAAGCCGCCTGTCACCTGGTTCGCCACGAGCTGGCTGTCCGTGAAGACCTTGATCCGCGTGTACCCCAGGTCGCGGCTGGCCTCGAGGACCATGATCAGCGCGTGGTACTCGGCGACGTTGTTGGTGGCGCGTCCGAGGAACTCGCTCACCTCGAGGATCACGTTCCCCTCGGGATCCAAAGCCTGGCCGCCCGCCCCGGCCGGGCCGGGGTTGTTGCGGGATGCGCCGTCGCTCGACACCTTGAGCCAATCATCTTCTGTCGGAAGCTTGTCTGTCACTTCACCAATATCCTGCGACAGTACTCACAGCGAAAGATTCCTTCCTCATGCTGGAACTTATCAACCTGGCTCCGCGAGAAGTCTATGTGGCAACCTCCGCAACTGCGCCCCTGCATGATGGTTACCACGGCGAGGCCGCCCTTGGTTTCGAGCAGCTTGTCGTAGTTCGCCACGATCTCCTCTGGAAGCTTTTCCTTGAGCCCCTGCCTCTGCCGCTCCAGGGATGCGACTCGAGCCTTGATGTCGGTCAGCTCGTCCTCGTACGCGTCCTTGGCACGGCTCTCCTTGTCGAGAATATCGGCGGTCTTCTCCTTCGAGGTCGTCACTTCCGAGCTCAGGCGCTCGATCTCCTCCATCTCCTCGAGGTCCTCGGTCTCCATCTCGTCGCGTTTCTTTCGGAGCGCGAATATCTCAGCCTGTATTGAAGAGAGCTCCTTTGGGTTCATGATGGTCCCGCTGAACAGCTTCTCTTCTTCTTTCTTCATCTTGGTGACGAGAAGGTCGAGCTCACCGTCGAGCTTGTGCTGCTTGTGCTGGAGCTCCCCCAGACTGCTCTCCTCTGTTCCCTGCGCGTCTCGAACTTCCGAAAGCTCGGTCGCCAGCTCCCCGAGTCGATGCTTGTCGGAAAGGTCGACGATCTCGCGCTCGAGCCCGAATATCTGCGTGTCCAGTTCCTGCACGTCCCGAAGCGTCTGCGCCAGTTGCTCAGGCGCCATTTCTATCCCCATCTTCCCCCCCGGTCTTTGTATCCTTCTATCTCCAACTGCCATCCCTCACTCTCCGCGGCCATCCTTATGATGTCCACCATCGCCGGCACCAGTGCGCGCTCGCTCTCGAGGTGGCCCAGCGTCAGGACCGCCATACCCGCCTCGCACGCTTCGACCATCGCATTCCAGCCCAGCTCGCCGGCCACCATCAAATCGGCGCCTTCGCGCCATCCTCTCTCGACCAGCTTATCACCGGGACCGGGAGCGACCGCAACACGGGTAGCACCCATGTCCGGGTCGCCGACCAGTGCCGCCTCTTCCGAGGCGCTCCAGGCCGCCATATCTTCCATTATGTCCAGGAGTTTCCTCTCTTCTGCAAGGTTTCCGATCCGCCCGATGCCCCACGGAACGTCGGCTTCCGTGCGCAGGACATCATAGGCCACTTCCTCGTAAGGATGCTGCTCGAGCATCGCGTCAACGACAGCTTTCACCCGGTAGGACGGACACGCCATCTCCAGCCTGTTCTCCTCCACCTGGCTGAGCTTTCCAACCTCGCCCGTGTACGGCATCGCGCCCTCGCCCGGCAGGAAAGTGCCGGTCCCGAACGTCCTGAAGCCCGCGTGAGTATAGTCACCACCGGCTCCCGCGCCCTCGTCCGCCATCGCCGAGAAGACCGCTTCGACCGCCTCCGGCGGGACGAACACGACAACCTTGGCCATGTAACCCACGCTCAGCGGCACGAGCGGCCTGGCACCCACCAGGTCAAGCTTCGCTGCCATAAGGTCGGCGGCCCCTCCCTGCGCCACGTCCGCGTTCCGATAGCAGGCGGCTATGTTGACGCCTTCGGTTATCGCCATGCGCGTGATCCTGCCCCCCGGGGTGTCCTCGTCGAACGGTGCGTGGGACCGGTTCAGGAGGTGCGGATGATGTGCGATAAGCAGTTCCGAGCGGGTTGCCGCGGCGGCCTCCACCACTTCGCCGGTCAGCTCGATCGAACAAAGTACCTTTCGAACCGGCGCGTTGCGAGAACCGACCAGAAGGCCGGCGGGGCTGCCCTCGTCGGCCAGCTCCCAGGGATACGCTTCCCCCAGAGCTTCCAGAACGTCGCTTACTGTCACCATACACTCGCCGCCCGTGGATGCCCTCGAGGATCCACGGCGGCTACCCTCCCGCAAGTATTTTCTGAGCCCGCACGGGTCCTCCCGCCGGGCAACGAGCACAATATCTATCTGACCGGTCGGACGCCGTCAAAGAGCACCTCATCGTTCCGGACTCTCTGTCCCGGGCTCTACAACCGACTGGAGAGCAGCCTCTTTCCTGCGCTTCGATCTCTCGCTCAGCGCCTTCCAGACAAGCGGGACGATCGAGATGAGCACGACCGCTATGATCACGAAGCTGAAATTGCGCTTGATGAACGGGATCGTGCCGAAGAAGTACCCGGTCACGGTGAACAGCGACACCCAGGCGACCCCTCCGATGACGTTATAGAGGAAGAACGTCGGGTAGCTCATCTCTCCCATGCCCGCGACGAAGGGCGCGATGGTCCTGATGATCGGAACGAAGCGCGCGAGCACGATGGTGGCCACGCCGTGCTTGGCATAGAAGTCATGCGTATCGTCCAGGTACTTCCTCTTGAGGACGCGCGCGTCTTCTTTTCGGAAAAACTTGTGTCCGAGCTTTTTCCCAATCCAATAGTTCACCGTGTCCCCGATAATGGCTGCCGCACACAGGATTATCCAGAGCAAAAAAATGTTGAGGGGATGTTTCGGGCTGGCAGCCAGGGCTGCAGCCGCGAATATCAGCGAGTCCCCAGGGAGGAACGGCGTCACCACGAGGCCTGTCTCGCAGAAGATGATGATGAACAGGATCAAGTACGTCCACAAGTGGTAAGTGCTCACAAACGACGCTAGATTACTGTCCAGATGGAGGAAAAAGTCGATCAACCAGTGCAACGCGTCCTCTTTCTCAAATATGCCAAAGCCTTATTCTGTGTCATTGGCAGCAGCCTTTCAATAGTCGAAGTCAACCGTGTCAGCCATTTCATACCAGTGCAATCCAAGCAGGAGAGCGCACCTCCGCGTAGAAAGCCTACGGCAATTTCGGGGCCTCGGCGGGCTCCCCGAGCGGGGATTCAGAGATGGCACAGAAGACCGATGCAAGGCGTCTAGCCACCATACTGAGATCAGGTCTCATGGACCCGCGGTCGATGGCTGTTGTCATCTTCGCGAGCATGTGGCTCGTGGCGGTCGTGGCCGTCCAACGCGTTTACGGACTGGGTGTGCCGTCTCCGCACAGCAAGACCCTCACGCTCGGTGGTTTTCTGACGGGGTCAGGCAGGGCGCTGGGGATCTCGCGGCTCTCGTTCGACCAGATGGCGGCGCTCTACATGTCCCTGCTTATCGTGATCTTCGTTAGCTATATCTGGGCGCTCATCCTGCTCGCGCGCAACGGCAAGAGCCTCACGAGCGCTTTCATCATAGGGGCGTCGGTAGCGTTCTGTCTGTGGGTCCTGTTCATCCCGCCGCTGCTGGCGAAGGACCTGTTTAATTACGCATCGTACGGGCAGACGATCGCGCTGCATGGCAAGAACCCGTATCTCTTGGCCCCGGCCGGCTTCCCTGGAGCGCCGGTGCTGAAGTACATCAGCTGGAAGGACGCTGTCTCCGTCTACGGTCCGTTGTTCAACTACCTCGCTGGCGCTACAGCACTGATCGCACGGGATGGCGCCGTCTCGAGCATCGTCGCCTTCAAGCTGATGCCTTTCGGGTTCTTCGTCGGAAGCCTGTTCGTCGCCGACTCTCTCGCCAGGCGCATGCACCTGGAGAGGCGCGCGTTCCTACTGGCCGCCGTCGCCTGGAACCCGCTCGTCATCATCCACCTGGTCGGAGGCGGGCACAACGACACCATCATGCTCTTTTTCATTCTGCTCGGCTTCCTTTTATACCGCCAGAACAGACCTGTACTTGCGATATCTTCGGCGGTGCTCGCCGTCCTCGTGAAGACGACCGCGGTCTTCGTCCTCGTTCCGATGCTGGTCCTGTTCCTCAGGCAGAACTCGCGGTGGACGCTGCGAAAGTACGCCCAGGGCCTTGCGGTGGTGGTGGCGATACCGCTGGCGTTCTACCTACCGATGTGGCCCGGCCTGGCGGGGTTCAGGAAGATAATCAGCGTCGGGACCGACTTCAACTCCGTCAGCGTCCCGAGCCTGGTAAGCAGAAACTTGGAGTCGGCGCTGCGGGCCATCGGCGTTCGTCACACGCTGGCCGGCACTCTCGGAATCAACGGCACGAGAGCTATCTTCATGCTGGCGTTCCTGGTCGTCTTCGCCCTGTGCGCTTACAGGGTGCGTGACATCCAGTCGCTGATAAAGTACTCGGGGGTCATCCTGTTCGCGTTCATATTGAGCACGTCCTGGCTGATGCCGTGGTACGCGGGATCGGTCGCTGTCATCATGGTGCTTTCAGGCTCGTACGTCCTGGCGGGGACGGGCATAGGGCTGACGTTCGTGATGTCACTGTACGGTCATGGGCTCAACACCCTGCCCAGCGGAACCTTTCCGCTGGCGCTTCTGTTGATGTCGCTGGCAGTGGGAGCGGTCGTCTTGTTGCGGAGGATGCCCGCGCGCCAGTTCGGCAGCCCGGCCGCCGCGGGACCCTGATGTCTTATTCCTTTGAAAAGAGCTTGCGGCGTTTCTTCGGTGCGTCCGCCACCTTCTCGCCGCTTTCTCCCTCGACGTCCTGCCCCGGAAGCTTCTTCCTGCTAGCCGGCGAGGCATAGTACTTCGCGAGGCGGCTGTCGATATCGTCGTCGTATGAGAGAGCATTCTGGCCGCGCTCACCGGTCCTTATCCTGATGACGTCCTCAACCGGATACACGAAGATGAGTCCGTCACCGGCATCGCTCTCTTCGCCTCGGGCGGCCTCGCGGATGGTCTGGATGGTCTTCTCCAGGTTGTGCTCCGAGAGGACTATGTTGACCTGCACGCGCGGCAGAAGGTCGATCTGATAGGTCCCGGTCCTGCCGGTGAGCACTATCCCACCCTGCCGTCCGTGGCCGCGCACCTCAGAGAAGTTCATGCCCACGATCCCGATGGACCGCAGGGCGTCCTTAACATCGTTCAGCTTCTCTTCGCGGATAATGGCCTCTATCTTCTTCGCCATGTGATCACTCCTTGATCGCGCGCTCTCAGGCCGCTGTCGCTTGCTCTCCGTGCTCGCTCAGGTCGAGACCCACCTCTTCAGCGTTGGAGCTGACCCGCAGGCCCATGGTCATGTCGAGCACCTTGGCCAGGGCAAACGTCACGACGAATGTGAAGGCGGCTACGATAGCCACTGCCGCTATCTGTATTCCGAGCTGTTTCGGGTTGCCGTAGAAGAGTCCGTTCGAGCCCGCCTTGTTGACGGCCGTCGTCGCGAACAGGCCTGTCAGTATCGCGCCGGTAGTCCCGCCCAGTCCGTGGCACGCGAAGACGTCGAGCGACTCATCGAGGTTGGTCTTCTGGCGGATCTGGATCGCGAAGTAGCTGATGGTCGCCGCCACTCCACCAATAATTATAGCGGCCCACGGCTCCACGAACCCGGCCGCCGGCGTGATCGCCACCAGCCCCACGACGGCTCCGGTCACGATGCCGAGGACGCTCGGCTTGTTGTCTCGCCAGCTCAGGAACATCCAGACGAGGGCCGCGGCTGCCGCGGCTGTGTTTGTCGTAACGACGGCATGAACGGCGAGGCCGTTGGCCGCCAGTGCGCTTCCTCCGTTGAAGCCGAACCACCCGAACCAGAGCAGCCCCGCGCCCAGTACGGTATACGGGATCGTGGACGGCTCCATCGGCGTCTTCTTGTAGCCTTTTCGAGCTCCGATCACCATCGCGAAGGCGAGAGCTGCGAAGCCGGCCGTCACGTGCACCACCGTGCCACCCGCGAAATCCAGTGCTCCCATCTGCCTCAGGAAACCCCCGACTCCCCACACCCAGTGCGCGACCGGGTCATAGACTATGGTGGCCCAGATGACCGTGAAAACGAGAAAGGTCTTGAACTTCACGCGTTCCACAAAAGCCCCGGTGATCAGGGCGGGGGTGATGACCGCGAACATCATCTGGTAGAAGACGTATCCGAGGTGCGGGATGGTCGGCGCGTACGCCAGCGCGGGGCCCGCTCCCACGCCGGTGAGGCCGATGTAGTGGAGGTTTCCTATGAATCCGCCGATGTTCCGGCCGAACGCGAGGGTGTACCCGATCAGGATCCACTGGATGCTGATCAAGGCTATTGTGATAAAGCTCAGGTTCAGGGTCGAGAGAAGGTTCTTTCTGCGGACCATGCCTCCGTAGAAGAACGCCAGGGCGGGGGTCATCATCAGGACGAGCGCTCCAGCCGTCAAGACCCACGCCGTGTCTCCTGCATTTATCTTGCCCATGTCCTTGCCTCCCACTGCGCCAGCCGGGGCGGGCAGCGCCATCTAAGGTACATCCGCGGACACGCCGCCGCTTCTGCCGGGCAGCCTTGCCATATTTCAGGTATTAGTATCGCGGCCGTGTTTCTCAGGTGTTTCGCGGCTGTTAAATCCGTGTAACAAATGGGATGGAAACGGCTCGGAAGCCTCGAAAAGCGCCGAGATGTTTCCGATTTGTTGCGGAATTGTGAATTCGATGTGACAAAGCGAGCACGGAGCTTGCCGCTCCGGGATACCGGTGATGTGGGCCAGGAAGACGAAAGCCCCGACCGTGACGGGCCGGGGCCTGACTGTGTTATGTAAAGCCTACTGGTTGATGTCGGAAGGGACGGCTTCGCCCTTGTACTCCACGCCGGTCCATGGGGGCCCGCCGTCGGCGAGGCATTCCCAGTTGCCCAGCATGTTATTCCAGACGAGCAGGAAATTATCGGTTGCGCCGTTGCGCACCCCCTGGATGACCTCCCAGTTGCTGTCTTTGGAGCTGACCTTGACCTGGCTCAACTGCCAGTTATCGGTCGGCTTGCCCTTGGAAGCCAGATAGGACTGGATCACCTCGGCTTCTGTCGTCGGCTTTAGCGGAGGCGTGGGCGACGGAGGGTTGATTGCTTGTATCTTGAGGTCAGCGGGAGCACCGAGTTGCTGCGGGTCCCACCCGGTACCGTACGCGAGGACGGTCCAGGTGCCGCTCACCTTGTGGAGCAGCCAGTAACCTGCCTGCGGGTTGCCCGTGTAGAACGAGGCATCGATCTTCCAGTTCTGGTCGCTCTTGCTGAGGGAGTCCACCATGAAGGTCCACCCGGTCGTCGGCTCACCGTGTGCCTTGAGGTAGGCCAGCATAGCCTGAACGGGCGTATTGTGCTCGATCTCACCCGTTTTGGAAGCCTCGGACGATGACGCGCTTTTCGCCGCCGCGGTGACCACGAAGGCTATCAGGTTGCTTGAAGCCGAGGCTGTCGTGACCTTGACCATGTAGCTACCGCTCTTGAGGTCCGTCGGGACCTTGACCGCGACGGCGGTGTCTGTCCACGAGGCGACCGTCGCCTGCGTGCTGGCGAACGTGACCTTGCCGGAACCCCGGCTCTTGCCAAAGCCGCTGCCGGAGATGGCGACCACCGCACCACCCTGGCCCCTCGTCGGTGTGATCGAAGTGATTGAAGGGGCGGTTCCGCCGCAGCCCGCCACGATCCCTGCCAGCAGGGCGAGAGAACATGCGATCGTCGAAAGCGCCAGCATCCTTTTCCTCATCAGAACCTCCGTTGGTCCAACGCGCGACTCACTATCAGATGGTCTAAGCCGGGAAGGCGCAGTACTCTGCCCGCCGCCGGATCAAGCCTGCTGTTCGAAGTAGATCCGGACGTCGGGGAGCACAATCGACTCGAGATTTGAGAACCCAGGCTCAACAACTCCGGCCTCGATCCTGCGTATGATCTCTGTCGCCTGGTCGTTGACTGGAGTCGCGATGCCCACTGACCGGGCCATCTTCGAAAGGTAGCCGTTGAGGGCTTCGACCTCGCACTTCAATCCCTTCCTGCAGTCCTGCAGCATGCTCCCGACAATGTCGCGATGGGGGTCCCATATGAACCTGACCGCTCCCTTCGCGTTCTCGATGTCTTGCTTGACGATCTCGAAGAGGATCGCGGGGTCCGCGCCTTGCATCGGGGCCATGGAGATGCCCAGCGCCCGTGACGTGTTGATGGTCTCCATCATTATGCAGATGGCGGCAACGATCGCTTTTTCGTCGTCGAGGATTCCTCCGTATGGGACATCGAGCACGGTCGACATGCCCGACATGGCGACGTTGACAAGGAGCTTGGTCCACCTGACACCGATCAGGTTGTCGGAGATTATGGCCTCCCCCGCGTTGTCGAGGACCTCCTTGACGACCTGGAGCCTGTCTGTCAGCGTGCCGTCGAGCTCACCGATATCGTAGGTCATCTCGGCGGGGTCGCTCGTCAGTTCGGAAACTCCGGGGCCCTGCCACGTGCCTCCCCATCCGACCGCTCCGCCAAGCGTGCGCTCCTTGCCCACGAAGGACGCGACTCTCTCTTCGGGAACCCCGTTCTGAAGGGCCACCAGAATGCTGTCCTCTCGCATGAAGGGCAGCAGCGCGGGCAGGGCCACCTCGTCGAACGTCGACTTGACGAGGTAGAGGACGAGGTCGTAACTCCCCTCCATGAGGTCCGGCGTGATCGCCTTCACCGGGACCGTGAGGTCCATGTGCCCGACGACCCGCGCTCCGCTTGAGTTGAGCGCGTCGACGTGTTTCTTGTTAGCGTCCACGAGCACGATGTCCAGTCCTGCCTTCGAAAGCAGCGCTCCCGCGATCGTACCCAGTGATCCCGCTCCGACTAATGCAATGCGCACGGCTCCACCATCCTGTCTCAGGCGTCGGGGTTCCGCGCATAGCCTAATCCGGCCGGCGGCAGCAGGTCAATCGGACTTTCGCGACCCGGCATCCTCCGTCACCATATGGCACGCGAGCGAAGAAGCACCGGTTTCATGTCACACCCGCTTCATACAATGTTAACGAGCAATACAAGCAATGGAAAGGAGAAAGAGATGAAATGCAGGACAATCCCGATCCGGCTCGAGCAGCCGTTCGCTGCCATCGACGAGGCATGTGCGACCGAGTTCATGGAATCTGTCCGCGTCAGGAAAGTCCAGGCGGCGATGTGCGATAAGCCTGAGCCGGCATGGTCGGTCCTCGTCTTCTTCGACGAGGTCGATGAACGCGGTTCCAGACGGCAAAGGACTGAAGACGCCCCCGGCTCATCCGTCTGCACGATCGGTGCCGCAATCGTTCCCGGCGCCGATGTCGCCGGCGAGCCGGTCGCGGCCGAGCCGCAGGACCCTCTCGACCAGGCGGGCATTGACCTGCTTGCGTCTCTCAAGTTCTGGCGGTCCGCCCGGGCAGCCAACGACAACCTGCCGCCCTACTGCGTGGCGCAGAACCGCTCCCTGGAGGAGATCGCTCGCACCCGCCCGTCGACCGGAGAGGCCCTCGCTGGCATCAAAGGCTTCGGGCCTATCCGCATCGAGAAGTATGCGGATGAGATCATCTCCCTGGTGGTATCGCCCAACGGCCACGGTAGATAACGAAGACATCAAAAAAACGGGCAACGCCGGTCGCCGGCGTTGCCCGTTACTCGTATCCCCTCAGTCCATTTCTTCCCTGGTAGGCGGTGGGGTCTTTGAGAGGACAATCAGCTTATCGTCTTTGCCGAGAAGGGTGTCCCCTTCGCAAACCTGCATCCCATCCGGCCGCCGCACCCCGATGACCGAGTAGCCTTTTTCTATCTCCAGCCTCGATGTGGCGCTGCTGCAGGCCTCACCGACCATGTCGGGTTCCACGGGTATCCTGTAGACCCTGGCCTCCGCGTCCTTCTGTGCGAGCGCCGTAACGACTTCGATCAGCCCATACGAGATCGCCGACTGGGCAAGGAGATTGCCGCCGATCAGGTTATGATCGAACACCTCCGACACGCCCGCGTGCTCGAGGTGCTGGACGTTTGCGGGCTCGAGGACCTCGGCAGTCATCTTGGCCGTCGGGTTGAGGTCCCTGGCAGTCAAGGCCGCAAGGACGGTGCGCGCGTCGATGTCGCCCAGGCTACCGCCGCCGAGTTCATCGGCGAGCAGCACGATCGATTTTGCCTTCGGGATGTTGGCCCGCACCTGGTCCTCCACGCTGGTCGGGTTTCCCTGGATGAAGAAGACATAGTCGTCCTCAACAGGCGGAGAGGTAAGGCCGCAGAGGAGCACGATGGGAGTGCTCGTCACCCTGGCCGAGTCGGCAAGCCTCTCCAGCACGTATTTGCCCCGCGGGTTCCAGCCGCATACCACGAAGTGTTCGCGAAGCTCTATCTTTGTATCCAATCCCTCCGCCCTCCTTCGGGCTTCCTCGGCCCGTATCGATGCCCTGGAACCGATGAAGCCGGTCAACAGACTGATGCCCACGACCATCTCCATGATGACTGAGACTTTGCCCCCTGGCGTGATCGGCACTTTGTCTCCGTAACCGACGGTGGTCATGGTCTCAAAGGACAGCCAGACCGCATCACCATAAGTCTGGATCAAGGGATTTGTCTTCTTCTCGAATTCAAGAACCAGCAGAGAGCCCAGGACCGCGACCAGAATTATGGCCCCGAGCATCGTGATGCTGAACCACTTCTTGTTTATGAGCCGTTTAAGGCTTGCCTTCCTGTAACCAGTGCCACTCTTCATCACCGAACAGTATAGCAACCACAAAGAAAATCCTCCCGTCATGGGGAGGATTGTCTTTTTGTGGGTATGACGTCGGCGCTCTCGCGAGCCTGTCCGCTCACCGATACGGGTACCGGGCTAAGCGACCGCCTCGTCAGAGGCGACCTTGCCGTCGCGTATGGAGATCACTCGTCGCGTCTTTTCCGCGACCATCGGGTCGTGGGTGACGATCGCAAAAGTCTGCTCGAACTCGCGGTTGAGGTCGCTCAGCAGCTCCATGATCTTCACGGTGTTCGTCGTGTCCAGCTCACCGGTGGGCTCGTCCGCCAGCACCAGGGCCGGTTCGGTCACCAGCGCCCTGGCAATCGCTACCCTCTGTGACTCGCCTCCGGAGAGCTGCGACGGCCGGTTGTTGGCCCTGTTGGTCAGGTCGACTTTCTCGAGCGCCGCCATCGCTTTCTCGCGACGCGCGGCGGGCTTCACTTTCAGGTAGCGGAGCGGTAGCTCGACGTTCTCCACGGCGCTCAGCACCGGCAGGAGGTTGAACTCCTGGAAGACGAAGCCGACTTTCTCGCGCCGGATCAGGGCAAGAGCTTTCTGGCTCAGCTTCTCGGTCTCGCGGCCGTCGATGAAGATCGTTCCGGATGTCGGCACGTCGAGGCAGCCGAGCAGGTGCAACAGGGTTGTCTTGCCCGATCCGGACGGCCCCATGATCGACAGGAACTCACCCTTCTCGATCTCGATATCGAGACCGTCGACGGCCCGGATAGTCGTTTCCCCCACCTGGTAGATCTTGGTCAGGTCGTGTGTGCTTACGATGGTCATCGGCTACTCCTCCTTCAGCGCGTCGACGGGGTTCAGCCTCGCGGCGCGCAAGGCCGGGAACAGCCCGGCAAGGGTCGCTAGTATTGTGGCGAATATCACAGGACCCGCGACAACGGTCGCCGTCACGGTGAAGATGATCACGTTGTTATGGCTGGTCGCCCTGTTGAGGCCGGATATTGCGAGCAGCCCAAGCAGCATGCCGATAGCCCCTGCCACGAGGCCGATCATGGCGGCCTCACCAAGGTACTCGACGAGGATCGTCCCGGTCGTGGCGCCAATGGCCTTCTTGACCCCGATCTCCCGGCGCCTCTCGGATACCGACATGATCATCGTGTTGATGACCGAAAGCCCGCCGACGAAAAGCGCGATAAATGCGATCCCCAGGATGATCGCGCTGAAGATCGTGCTGATGCTCGATATCATCTTCTCGGCTTGCTTTGGGGAGGTGGTCTTGATGCCCGGCACGGCGGTCTGGATCTTTGCTGACAGAGCTTCGATGTCCACACCCTTCTTAGGAAATACGGCTATCTGCTGGGTAAGTCCCTCGGCCTTGATGAAGGGGTTCTGCGCGAGAAAGATGTTCAGCGAGTCCTGGTAGGGCACGAAAGCCCACGTGTCTGTCACGCCGAGCGTCGTGTCCATGATACCCGCGACCTCAAACTGCTGACCGAGCAGTGTCACCGATTGCCCCACTTTGGCACTCAGGTCCGTGGCAAGGGTCGAGCCAAGGACCACCTTTCCGGCGTCACCCGCATGCAGCTCGCGCCCGCTTGCCAGCTTGACGTTACTGAACATGCTGGTGCCGGGAACAGGCTGGTAGCCAACCATCATCTGCGGCTGGCTCATGCCCTCGGCGGCCTTCAACTGCACCATGATCATGCCCGAGGCGCCTTTGACCCCCGGCACCTTCTGGATGTCGCCGACCTTGGAGAGCTCCAGGAATTTGGAGTTTCCCCCGCGCAGGCCCATGTGCGTGTTCGTGTCCGCCGGCGCCACCGTGATCTTGTCGGTGATGAATCCCTTCATCCCGTTGATCTGCTGGTTCATCCGCGCGGTCATCCCACCCAGCACCGTCAGGGCGAAGATGCCCACTATGATCCCGAAGATGGTAAGGAACGTCCTTCCCTTCCGCCTCCACATGTTCCGGAATATGAATGTCATCGCTGTCTCACTTTCGTCAATGGATATCCTTATGGTGGCCGTCCGCGGGACGGGTTGCTTTCAGTGCGGGTCCGACCTCGCTGTACCGCCGCTGGAAATATTCGACTGCTTTGCTCATCCTGTCGAGGTGTTCGGACATGCTCGCCAGAGTGATGCGCCCGGCGGGCGTAATATGGTACACCTTCCTCGGCGGGCCGGCGCCCTCGTCAACCAGCTCGGTGTCGACAAGGCCCTCTTCCTTGAGCATACGCAAAGCCGGGTAGCAGATGGAGGCTTTGGTCGACTCGTCATAGACGCCCAGGTCGCACATCTTCTTGAACAGCGCGTACCCGTGCGTCGGCTCCTCGGCAAGCAGAAGGAGGATGACAGGCATAGGGAACATCTGCTGGGGGGGCGGCTTGATCCCCATATGTTCGCCCGGTCCGCTCAACTCAGACATGATCGAGAAAGGCTTGCTCTCTTCATACATGTGCTTTTCTCCAGTTCCCGGAACACGGCCTGCACCGGTAGTTCTCTATTATCAATAACTGAGTATTATGAATATCATAATATTACGCTATGCACAATACTGTAGGATGTTTTATACTCCTAAATCCTGAGAAAACGCTTAGAGATCGCTCGGAGGCGAAGTGCACGCCGGGGAATCCTGGTCGGCGACCGTTGTCAGTCTCGTCTTGGGGCGGGGAGAGTGAAGTAGAACGTCGCGCCCTGTCCGATCTCGCTCTCAGCCCAGACCTTTCCACCGTGCCGGCGCACGATGCGCTCGGTCAGCGCCAGTCCCACCCCTGTGCCCTCGAAGTCTTCGGCCCTGTGCAGGCGCTGGAAGACCCCGAAGAGCTTTTCCGCGTAGTCCATGTCGAATCCGGCGCCGTTGTCGCGCACGAAGTATGTGTTCTCAGCGCCGTTTGTGTTGCCGGCGATCTCAATGAGAGCGCTGTCTTTTTTCCCCGTGAACTTGACCGAGTTCCCGATGAGGTTCATGAGTACCTGGCGCACCAGCACGCGGTCCCCTGACGCCGGCGGCAGCATGTCCAGCACGAACCTCACATCACGTCCGGAAACCTCGTCCTCCAGGTCCCCGATGACGTCGGAGGCGAGCTGACGCATATCAAGCATGCCCCACTTCATCTCGCGCCGCTGTGCCCGTGACAGGCCGAGCAGGTCCTCGACCAGGTCCCCCATATGCTCGGTGTTCTTCAGGATGAGGTCCATTAGCCGGCGGCCGTCACCGCCGAGCGGTCCGGCATGCTCGTCGAGCAGCATCCTCGTCAGGCCGGAGATAGCGCGCAGTGGTACGCGCAGGTCGTGCGACACGGAATAGCCGAACGCCTCGAGCTCATCGTTGAGCGCTCTCAGGTCGTCGACGCTCTTCTCCAGCTGCCGGGTCCGCTCGGTCACGAGCTCTTCGAGCCGCTCGGAATAGGAGCGCAGCTCCTCCTGCGCCTTCTTCTGCAGAGTGATGTCCTCCAGCGCTACGATGGCGCCGCTGACGCCGCCCGCCGGTGTCGCGCAGCGGTGAGGCCAGCACGGATACTTCCAGCTCGACCCTTTTCCCCAGTGCCGACTTGTAGCGGCCCTCGTACGTGCCTGTCTCTCCGCCAAGAGCCTTAAACATGGCCGGCAGAAGATTCCTGTCGGTCATCCCGTGAAGGTCAAACCCGATGGCCACTTCCCGCGAAACGCCTATCTTCTCGAGGATGCGGTCGGTGCAGTCTGTGACCTTCATGTCCTTGTCAAACGTGAAGATACCCAGCAGGGATTGCTGGAACAGAGCCCTCTGGATCTCTTCGCTCCTGCGGAGTTTCTCCTGGGAAAGAAGGCGGTCCCTGATGTCCTCGAGGGTAGCCACCCCGCCGATCACGACGCCTGCCTCATCCAGCAAGGGGCTAAAGATGAACGACGCCTGGACGGTCCCCATGCCGGTGGTGGGTTCATAGGAGCCTTCGTATGTCGCCACCCGGCCGGTCATAGCCTCCATCAGTGCGTGGAAAGGGCGTCGGTCCTTCAGCCCGTGAAGGTCGAACCCGACCAACTTCTCTCTTGAGGATCGAAGGATCTCGATCAGGCGCTCATTGCACTCAGTGATGATCAGCTCAGTATCGAAAACGAATATTCCCAGAGGCGACTGCTGAAAGAGCGCCCTGTGGAGCTCCTCGCTCTCTCGCAGGGCCCCCTCGAAACGTTTCTGCGCCGTGATGTCCTCAATTACGGCGATGCCCCCTGTCACCTTTCCGTCGGCGTCCCGGATAGGAGAGCTGCTTGCCGACACCCAGATTTCCGCACCGCCGGTGGTCGCGCGATATTTCCCTTCGTAGTGAGTGACCTCACCGTTGATAGCGGCCAGGAAATACGGTATCACCTGCTTGTCTTCGACTTCGTTCACGTTGAAGCCCAGAGCCGCGTCTCTTTCCGTGTTCACGATTGCAAGGAGACGGTCGTTTACGTCCGTTATGACGAGGTTGTTGTCGAAACTTACCACCGCTATCGGCGACTGCTGAAACAGAACGCGGTAGCTCGCGTCGCTGGATCTCTGTGCAGCCTCGGCCAGCTTGCGGTCCGTAATGTCCCTGGCGACCCCGACAACAGAGACTGCTTTTCCGTCCTTCATGACCGGGATGCCGCACACCTCCCCGTACATCCGCGAGCCGTCCCTCGCGACGAAAACATATTCGGAGTTCTCCTTGGCCTCGCCCGAGAACACCCTCATGGCATCGGTTACCTCTGCCGCGACAGACTCGGGAGCGAGGATGTCGAGCTCCGGAAAAGTCTTTCCTACGATCTCGGACGGAGAGTACCCCAGCAGACGCTGAACGGAAGGAGAGACGCTGAGTACCTTGAGGTCGCGGTCATACATATAGATGACGTCGAAGGAGTTCTCGAAGTAGATCTTGAACGCTTCCCGAGTCGATGCGGCTTCTTCTTCGACTGCGGGAGAAGCATCATTTTTTCTCGTGAGGGAGATATCTTTTCTGCGTGAACGGTCCATATATTGAAAAACCACCTGCAAACATACCTGCGTCTTGCTTCCTTATCGCCACCAGATATGAGGACTTGAATCATCAGGGCATGCAACACGGGGAGGGCTGATGAGGCCCAGTGGACGCCGACTGGTCCCTTGGTCAGAACCTTCTCTGCGATATAGAGCCCGCACAGTTCACGGTGACGGCACCAGCCCTACGACATCATGACCGCCGGTCCACCCCTCGTAATTGAAGTACATCGGGCGCTCCACGACCACCGCAGCATCGGACTGCACCTCCGCTGAGACAGAGAGACCGGGCCCAGCGTCCTGGTTCACGTTGATCGTGAACCGGGAGCCGCCGGCAATCGAGTGTTCTCTTGTCACCGGCACTCCTGATTGCTGAAGGTAGGTGACCGTCATGGCGGCGGTACCCGTGCCGGGGTTGAGGACCGTCAGCCACTCGTTGAAATCCGAGCCGGTGTAACCTTCAGCAAAGAGCCAGGTCGCAGCCGCGGCGCTTGCGCCGACGGCCGAGTCGCCGCCCGTCCAGACTCCCTGGTAATCAAAGTACAGGGGTCTCTCGGCAACAAACGGCATGTCGGATGACAGGCTCATTGCAGTGTCCTGTCCGGGACCGAGCACTCCGTTGACGGACACCGTGACCCTCTGCCGGGGCGGGACGTCGTATGCCCGGACGACCTTGCCGGACCCTGCCGTAAGGAGGTATGCCACGGTCACGGTCATGGGCGTGGAGCCGGGATTCATGAGCGTGAGCCACTCTTCGAAGCCTGGTCGGGTGGTGCCTTCGGCGAACAGCCATTGTCTCCCCGGCGCACCGGCTCCGACGACGTCGCTGCCGCCGGTCCAGTTGTTCGCGTTCAGTCCCTGATAATTAAAGTACATCGGCCTCTCCGCCACGAGGGCAGTGTCGGACTCCAGCACAAGGCCCGCGTTCAGCCCACGACCGATCTGGCCCGCAGCCGAGAAAGTGCCACGCCTGTGCGGTGGTACAGTCGCGCTGACGTCGTGCTCTCCCGCTCCCTGCACGAGATAACGGAAATTGAGGTGGGCGTCGGTGGAAGCCGGGTTGAGCACGGTGATCCATTCGTCAAAGTCGTCGATCGTCGTTCCTTCGGCGAAATACCAGGTACGGAGAGGCGCCGCGGCTCCGATCACATCATGTCCCCCCGTCCATTGGCCGTGATAGTTGAAATACATCGGCCGCTCGGCGACGATGTTCGGCGTCGGTGAGGTGACCTTCATCGACACCTCTCGATTTGGCCCGACTACCTGGTTGACGTTAACCGTTATCCTCGAGCGGCCCGGCACCGCATAGGTTGCCTGCAATGTCGTTCCATCGGCGAAAATATATTCGACCTGGGCGGAGGCCGCTGCGGCGCTGGGATTGCCAACGCACAGGTACTCCTGGAAATCGGGTCCTGTGTACCCTTCCGCAAAGTAGAAGGTCGAGGGCTTTGGTGCGGTCTGGCGCGCGCCCACTGCCGACGTCGGTACCACCGCGGCGTACTTCCTCACCATTATCCACTGGACGTCCTGCTCTCCGCTGAACTGATCGTCCGAGTACTGGCCTTGAGAGATCATTAGGTGTTTGGGGGTGTTCAGAAAATCGGTGTCGGAGGCTTGCGCCTTCAACTCGCCGTCGACGTACCAGGACAGTCCGCCTGTCGAGCTGTAAGCCATCTGGTCTACCTCGTAAGAGGTCTGAATGGCCGCGGACGGCGTGAACGAAGGGCCCAGCACTGTCGAGCCCCCGCTTGCCGGCATCTTCCTCAAGCCGCTCGTGGGGTCGTAGATATGATTGAAGTACCATACGTATCCCGACTGCAGCGCCGTGTGCCACCAGTCTGCCTGCCCTCCGTCTTCTGCCGACGCCACCGGCCCGGACCCCAGGCTCACATCCGCGTAACTGCTGCCTATGAGCCTGCGGCGCACTTCTACAACGATGTTATTGGTGAACGTGGGCTTCGATTCCAGTGAGACCGACGATATCGTCGCATCGTCTTCGTACGGGGGAAGCGCCACGCCGCTGCCATAGAAATCGATCCACGTGGTGCGGCCCTTCTGGACCTCGTCCCACTTTGCGGCATTGAGATCGCCAGTGCTGCTGAAGCCCTTGAAGAGGTGATACCCCGAATTCTCGACCCCGCCGTTGGCCGCGTTGCCGTACGCGGAGACGTTCCATGCATACGCCCAGAACTCGTTGCCGTGCGGGATCACCCAGAACGATTCGTAGTATCGCGGAAACAAGGTCAGGCCGGCGGTCCATGTCAGCAGGTCGGTTGAAGTCGAGTACAGATTCCTGGGCAGGGAGTTGCCGTGGTAATAGAGATTATAAGTACCGTTCTGCTTGATGATCGAGTCCGGACAGACGTCAAGGCCTGCTTCGGCCTGTATCACGGGGTTCGATGGGCTGTCCGTCCAGGTGACCCCGTCAGCCGAGGTCGCAAGGTTGATGTTCTGCTGCGCCGAGCTCGCGTAGTCCTCGTACAACATGTACCAGTTGCTTCCTTCTACCCAGGCGAGCGGAGTCGCAGCGTTTGCCTTCACCGGGTTTGAAGGGTTCGCGGTCCAGTTGATGCCGTCTGTCGAAGTGAAGAGATCGGTATAAAGGTTCGGATACCCGGGCGTGACCTCGATGTACATCCAGAAGGTATTGCCGACCTTGATGACGCATGGGTCCTGGTCCTGCTGGGGCCTCGATACGACCGGGTTGCCGGCGTATTTAGTCCAGTTGACCCCATCAGGCGAGGTCGCGTACCCGATATCCGAAGAGGCTTCGCCTCCCGCTACCGTGTGTCCGCAGTACCACGCCTTGTACTGGCGTGAAGCCGAGTCGTAAACAACACTCATCCTTTCGCGGACCCGCTCATCCCACGAGCCCGACGGCCCTGGCGGCAGAACCACCTGGGTTCGTGAGAAGGTATCAACGTGATTCGGCGTCCCGGAGGTCGAGAAGCCGTCGTAGAACATAAACGTGTTGTCTCCGGAGCTCGCTGATGCCGCGCCTGCATTGCCGTAGTATAGAAAGACCGTCGTCGTCGACGATTTTGGAAGGTTCGGGATCCGCACCCACACGCTCGCGGTGCGGGCGACCGGGTCGTATGACTCGATCCAGTAGTTCAAGAGAGTGGTTCCGTCAGCCGCGGTGAAGCGGAGGTCGGCGCCGTCACCCTTGGCCTCAGGGAAATCAAAGTTGGATGCGTTCAGCGTCACCTGTGTCTGGTAGTCAGTGAATGGCGAAGCGTTTCCGTTGTTTATGGTCACGGCCCGCCGGTACTGCCAGTGCGCGTCGTACCACGCGGTCGCGGCACGGGCTCCACCGCTCGTCAGAACTGGAAACAGTGCAAAAACAACGGCTGCCGCCAGAAGGCCCGCTGAGGTGCGCCATTTCTTGTTGTCGGTCGAGAACATTTGACCTTTACATTTCGCCGGTACTTTCCTGTTCCTCCCTCCTCGAGACAAAATCATCCGAACCACGGCGAAACGATTGCTTGCCGTGGACCGTGGTCAAGACGCGCCGCGCGGCTTGATTTATCAGGTCGCCCGCCGGCGATGCCGATGCTGTGGTGAGTACGGCAAGGCGATGAATAGCGGAGCGCAGGGACGACCACCCCGCGTCACGCGAGACAAGAGAGGAAAGAAGATGCATTTCAGAGGACGCCTCAAGACGGTGGTTGTGGCGGCGTCGGCGGGGATCATGTTGATGGCACTGATATCGTTCGGCGCACTGGCGCCCGGCGCTGCCGGCGCATCCAAGCCGTTGTCCGGGCTGTGCTTCAGCCCCTACCTACAGGTAAGTCCGGGGGCCAACCTGTCGTCCGCGCAGGTCGGAGCGCTCATGGATAAGATCGCGCCTTACTCGGTGGGCCTGCGGACATTCTGCTCGACCGGCATCTGGGCCGGTATGCCTAAGATGGCTAAGTCAAAAGGCATGTCGGTCGCTGCGGCTTGCGACCTGAGCTCGGACACGCGATACAACTCAACGGAGATCAATGGCCTCATCTCTCAAATTAAGGGCGGCTACGTCGACCTTGCAGTTGTGGGTGACGAGACCCTCAGTGGGAGCGGACTGAGTGAGAGTAAGCTCATCAGCTACATCGCGCAGGTCAAGGCCTGCGGTGTCCCGACGACAACCAGCCAGACTTACGACGAGCTCCTGGCGCATCCCAAGGTAATGGCGGCCTGCGATGTCATCGTGATGAACATATACCCGTTCTGGGAGGGCATCGCCGTCAGCAAGGCGGCCAGCTATGTGAGCACGCAGTACTCCAAGGTCAAGACTGCCGCCAAGGGCAAGCATGTGATAGTCGAGACCGGTTGGCCTTCGGCCGGTCAGACTTGCGGCGCCGCTGTTCCCAGCAGCTCCAACGCCAACACTTTCCTCAGCCGCTTTATGACATGGGCAAAGACCAATGGTGTGAAGTACTACTACTTCGAGGCGTTTGACGAGCTCTGGAAGACACGGAGCGAGGGTGCGGTAGGGGCTCACTGGGGAGTCTGGGACCAGAACGGAGCCCTGAAGCCCGGCATGAGCGCGATCCTTGGAACTCCCTGACAGACAATTGAAAAATGCACCACTGGTGCCAGGCACCGGTGGTGCATTTCTGTCATTACTCTTGCGCAGACCCCGGCAGAGTGAAGTAGAAAGTCGCGCCGTCACCTGGCGACCCTTCCGCCCACACGCGTCCGCCGTGCCTCAGGACGATTCTCTTCGTGAGCGCCAGTCCGACACCTGTTCCCTCATACTCCTCAACGTTATGCAGGCGCTGGAACACGCCGAAGAGCCGGCCGGCATGTGCCGGATCGAAGCCGGTCCCGTTGTCTCGTACCAAGTACACGTTCTCCCCATCCTGCACCTCGCCGCGGACTTCGATCACCGCAGGATCCGAGTTCCTGGTGAACTTCAGGGCATTTGAGAGAAGGTTGATCAAGGCCTGTCCAATCAGTACTGTATCGCCAGAGGCATCTGGCAAAGCACCTGTCACGAACTCGACTCTTCTTTCGCCTGCCTCCTGCATCACTTCGTCAATCGCCGACTCGACAAGCCCATTCATGTCCAGGCTATGCGTCCTCATCTCACTGCGCCCCACGCGGGCAAGCCCCAGGAGGCCTTCAATGATCGCGTCCATGCGCTTGACGCTGCTGAAGATATAGTCAAAAGCCTTTCGGTCGTCTTCGGTGAGGCCGGCGCCGAAGTCCTCGAGCAGCATGTGTGAGAACCCGTCGATCGCGCGGAGTGGGCTTCTCAAGTCGTGAGATACCGAATAGCTGAAGGACTCGAGCTCGTCATTAAGGAGCTGAAGGTGCCGCGTCCTCTCGTCAACCAGCTCCTCGAGATGTTCCCTGTAATCGCCGAGCTCGCGCTCCACCCTCTTTCGCTCGGTGATGTCACGCGCGACGCTCAGGAACACACCTTTCCCACGGGTATCGATCGAACGTAGGTGCACCTCCACCTCCATGACCGAGCCGTCCTTTCGGACGTGGGCGGACTCGAAGACTTTGCGGCCTTTCTTTTTCGCACTGGCAAGGCATTCGTCGACGAGACGGGCGTGCCCGGGGTTGGTAATGTCCCTGAGGTTGAGTGACATGAACTCGTCGTGCGAGTACCCGCGCGTCGTCGAGCTTGCTTCGTTGGCGTAGATAAGATCGCCGTTGCCGTCCACGACAAATATTGAGTCCGTGGCCGTGTCCAGAAGCGCGGCTCTCAATGCGAGCTCCTCTTCGGCCAGCTTTCTGAGCTCATCTTTCTCCATCGCATCGATGGCGTGGGAGATGTCTTCGGCGAGGGATTTAAAAAGGCCGACCTCCTCGTCGGAAAAGAAGTCCTTCTCCGCTGCATAGAGCGTCAGCGCCCCGACGACGCGGTCACCGATCCGCAGCGGGAATGCGCCGGACGACAGGTACCCGCGCTGCAGGGCCTCCTCGCGCCACGGTGTCATGCGCGGGTCGGTCTCGAAGTCTTCACAGATATTTATCGTCCCGCTGCGCGCCGCCGTGCCGGTAGGGCCCCGGCCCTGGCGGTCGCTCCCGTCCGCGCTCACGAAGATCTTCTCGAGGTATCCGTCTTCGAAACCGCGGTGGACCACGGGTCTGATCTGACCGTTCTCCTCATCGACGAGACCGATCCATGCCATGCGAAAACCACCGACTTCGACGGCGATGCGACAAGCTTCGTCGAACAGGCGTCCCGGTTCCTTTATCCGCGCGATCGCTTCATTGGTCATGTTGAGGAACGAATAGACGCGCCTCAAGTGCGCCAGTGCCTCGCCGGCGCAATTGCCCGACTCGTTTGCCATGTGGGGCTCATCGCTTGCACGTATCTCTTCCGAGGACATCAGAGCTCCGGGTAATGTGTTTACATTCAATCTGCCTCTCTTATACTCGCGAAGGAAGGCTTGTCCTGCAATAGCGGACGGTGTCAGGAGCCGCGGACGTCACGAGTGAAGAGTGGCTGGAGTGAATTCAATCACGGTCACCGGGATACTATTTTGATTGGCCTCTAGAAAGGACGGCGCTAGTTGCTCAGAGAGTAACCTCTGGCGCGCATCTCCTGCTCGAGGATGCGGGTGTTCTCGACGGGGATCACTTTGTCGCTGAGGAGTCCAAAAGAGTAGTCGTGCTGGATTCTGTCGTGGGCAATCTTTACTTCCCGGTCAGTCAGGTTGTGAACCTCTTCCCTGCTCAACCTCTTCATTCTGTAGGTCTCCCCTTTCTTCCGACGGCAACCACTGCTCTTTCTTCCTACGTTAAAGATTTCAAGAAACGGACAATTTGTTCCTCTAGACAAGAACAAATGAAAATAGTTCTTTGAACTGGCGCGCGGCTCGCCATGAGTGTTCCACTACATGCTCAGGTATTTCTTCCGAAGGTAGTCGATCAGGTAACTGGTCGAGACCGGCGACCCTGTGGCGCGCTCGATCAACTCGTCGGGCATGTAAACACGACCGTGCACGTATATCTTCTCTCTTAGCCATCCGTGGAGCGTCTTGAAGTCTCCCGCGGCCAAACTGCTCTCGACTTCGGGCATGTCCTTCTTCAGGGCATGGAACAACTGCGCCGCATAGACGTTGCCGAGTGCGTATGTTGGAAAGTACCCGAACAGGCCGTCGGACCAGTGCACGTCTTGCAGCGCACCGCAGAGATCGTCGGTGACCTCGACTCCCAGATACTCTTTGTATTTTTCACGCCACACTCGAGGCATGTCGGTGACGTCCATCTCTTCTCTTAATAGATCGCGCTCGATCTCAAAGCGGATGATGATGTGAAGGTTGTAGGTGACCTCATCGGCCTTTATCCTGATGAGCCCGGGCTCGACCCGGTTGACGCGTCTCATGACGTCGTCGAGATCCACGCTCGTCCCGAACTCGCGGTTGAACGCGGACAGCCGGTGCTGCCAGAACGGCCTGCCCTTGCCGACCTCGTTCTCGTACAGCCGGCTCTGGCTCTCGTGGACAGCCATGCTGCATGCCTGTCCGGCGGGAGTCCCGTCGGCTGACACCCCCTGTTCGTACAGACCGTGTCCTGTCTCATGTATCGTGCTGAACAGCGTGTCGAGCGGGTCAGCCAGCCTGTAATTGGTTGTTATGCGGGTGTCACCACATGCGATGCCGTTCGTGAAAGGGTGGATGGTCTCGTCGAGTCGGCCTGCCTCGAAATCGAAGCCGAGGTCAGCCGCCACCCGCCGGTTGAACACGGCCTGCCGGTCAGCCGGGAAATCCATGGAGCCGAACAGGTCCGGCTTCTCTGGCTGGCTCTTCAAAATCTCCCGGATGACAGGGATAAGCTGATGGCGCAAATCCGCAAAGAGCGCCTCGCACCTGACTACTGTCAATCCGGGTTCGAAGATATCCAGGAGTGCATCGTACCTCTCGCCGTCGTATTGGTAGTAGTCAGCCTCCTGCCTCGCCATCGCGACTACCTCTGCCAGCACCGGGGCAAAGACGCCGAAATCGTTCCGCTCTCGCGCCTGCTGCCAGACTTCATATGCTTTCGATGCCAGCTCGGCCTGTTTCGCGACGAAGTCCTCGGGAAGCTTGACCGCTTTCTCATAATCGCGCTTCCACTCCCGCAGGTTCGCGGATTCGGTGAGTGCCCATTCTTCGCTTCCCGCCGTCTGGAGCCATGCACCGACGCGAGGATCCACGGCCTTCCGTTGCACGATCCTCGCTATGATGCTTGACATCATGGAGTGCGCTTCGGCAGCCTCCGGTGGCATGGTGACCTGCTGGTCCCAGCCGAGAAGCGCCTGCAGTCCAGCGGTCCACGTGAGCTCCCTGGAGTGCTGCAATAGTGACCGGTAAGCCTCTTCCGAGGTCTGGTCCGGCATGATCTTTCTCCTCTCTCAACGCCCTTGGCCGTTGCCTGCCGCGTTCTACTTTTGCCGCTCTTCCGGGAACCCCCGTCTTGGTGAGCGCGCTGAGCCCACCGTACACCATCCGGAACGGCACTGGAACCCGACAGTGGAACCGGGGGATAATGTTCGAAGCGAAATGTGTTCCGCGCTTGATGAAGCGGAGTCAAACGGCTACCGGAGGTGGAATCGATGGGCTTTTTCAGTGGTAAGACAGCATTGGTGACAGGCGCAGGCTCAGGAATAGGCAGAGCTCTGGCCAACGAACTCGCGGAAGCCGGATGCAGCAGGGTGTTCGTGACTGACATCGTCCAGGAGCGGATCGACGATGTGGTGGAAGAGCTGAGGCGCAAGGGCGCCGAGTCCGCCGGCTACAGGGTGGACCACTCCAGCGCCGAACAGGTCGAAGCGTTCAAGAACGATTTCTTCGAGAAGTATGGCCACGTGGACGTGCTGTGCAGCAACGCGGGTGTTGGCTGCGGCGGCAGGATCGAGGAGATGACTCTCGAGGACTGGAAGTGGGTCATGGACATCAACCTGTGGGGTGCGATTTACATGATGCACTTCTTCGCCCCGGAGATGATGAAGCGCGGAAAGGGATCGATCCTTCTGACGGCCAGCGACGCCGGCCTCTTCTCTATTCCCGGGATGCTGGCCTACCAGACGAGCAAGCACGGAGTAGTCGGGCTGGGGACGACGCTACGAGTCGAGCTCTCCAACCACAACATCGGTCTGAGCATGCTCTGCCCAGCGATAATCAACACCAACATCATCGAAGACGGAAGGATCAACCTGCTCGACAGCACCGGCCAGAGCGCGAAGCCCGCGTCGCAGGCCTTCTATACCAAGCACGGGGTACCGCCTTCGGTCCCGGCCAAAGCGGGTCTGAGAGCGCTGGAGAAAGACATCGGGATAACCATCTCCCCCTGGTCACAAACGGGCCCGCAGTATCTCCTGTGGCGCTTGTCCCCGCAGTTGTATTTCGCGATCTTCAGGTTCCTGTGGAAGAAGGGCTACATCCACAAGCTTTTCGGTATCAAATAGTCCGGGCAGGGCGTTGAGAGCGAGGGATCCAAAGCGGAAGTTGTCGAAGGCCTTCTTGACCCTTACTTCATGTGGGGAAGCTTGTCGTAGAAATCGGGCTCGGTGCACCCATGACACGGCGCGTTGACCCCAACGCACCAGTTGGTGGATCTGTTCCACTCCCTGGACGGACAGTCCGCGTGTGTCGATGGGCCCCTGCACCCCATTTTGAGCAGGCACCGGTCTTCTTCGGGACCGCAGTCGTTCCAGCTTTCGAGAAAGCGCTTCGCCTCGAAAGCGGGCCTCCTCTGGCAGATGTCGTGCACCTTACCTTCGTAGAAAGTCTTCAGGCGCAGGCGGTCGTCGAGCACGGGCGCCTTCTTGTGCTCGCCGACCCACAGAAGAAGGTCGATGAGCGTACCCATTATCCAGTCAGGATGGGGAGGGCAACCCGCCACGTTTATCACGGGCTTGGAGCTGTCGATCGCCTCCACCACGTCGGTCGCGGACGTCGCGCCCGTCACCTCCGAGACCATCGTCGGAATCCCTCCGTACGCGGCGCAGTTCCCGACGGCCAACACCGCCTCCGCTCCAGGTATCAGCTCGACCAGCCAGTCGAATATCGTCCGGTCCCCGGGAAACGATCTACCCATCAGCTCCTTGGTGGTCCCGGTCAGGCCGAACGTGCAGAACTCCTCGCCGAGTCCGGTGGGAACGGCGCCTTCCAGAACAACAAGGTACTTGCCCGAAAAGTCTCTCTCCATCTCCTCTATCACGCCAGTCGCCAGCGACCCTTCCGCCGACATCATGTTCGGCTGGTAGCGAAGAGAAATCTTCGAACATCCGAGGTTGGCCGGATTGAAGTGTTCGCTGTTCATTAGCGCTATGGTGCAGCCGGTGCAGCTCTGCGCCTGCACCCAGATCACCGGCGCAACGCCCTCGGTGAGCTCGTCCATGTGCTCGTGGATATGAGGGACGAGTTCCTCGGGGAGGTCCAGGTGGCCCGCGATTGTCCGGGCCTGCTCGATATGCCTTGCTTCTATGTCATCATTCGCCATGAGCCCCACGTCTCTCCAACATGTTCAGACAGCTGAAACATTTGCCTCAGGTCCGGCCTGGTGTTCGCGCTCCCGAGGAGACTTCCCGCGCCCTTCTCCTGCGCGTGCCACTGAAACGGTACCATGTGCCGGCGGCAGCCTGAGCCACCGGCAACGCTCTGGCTACCAGCGGCACCGGGAGGGACCAACGGCCGCGGCACTCGGGAGCGATCGTGCTCTTTCGGGCAGGGTCCATGGTCACCTCGCCCACGGCGACGCCTTCGTCAGAGCCCAGCCGGTCAACGATGGAACCGTCAGAGTCCGCGATCGTGGACAGCCCCGGGAAACTCGAGTCCTGCGCGTAGAAAGGCATGCCCGGAACCGTGGATCTGAATCGCCCGCACTTGTTCACGTATATTACCGGCACGCCGAGCGCTCGCGCATAATGGCCCGGAAGCCTTTCGAGGACTTGAGGGTAGCCATCCAGCAACCTCTGTGGCACCAGCGGGGTCGGTGTAGGACAAGGCGCAGAGTGAGGCATAAGCATTATGTCGACCGATTGAGCGAACATCAGGCGGGACATGAAAGCCAGTTGGTTCTCGAAACATATGCCTACTCCCACCCGCCCAAGCTCGGTTTCTATTACGTGGTCTCCCTTTACTCCCTTGAAGAAGCATGCCTCCACGGCGGCAGGCTCCTGCTTGCGCACCGTGCCGGCAATTTCACCGTCAGGCCTCGTGAGTGCGAAAGTGTTGAAGAAGTCGTCATCACGGGCCTCGAGGAAACAGGTACCCAGCCAGATGCCGAACCTTTGCGAAGTCTCCCTGAGCCAGGTCATCGTCGGCCCTTCTGACGTCTCGGCTGCATCCCATATGGCCTCAGTGAAGAGGTAGCCGGTGGACATGAATTCGGGGAAGACCACAAGCCGGCCGCCTTTCTCAGCGGCTTGCTCCGCGAACCCCGTGGCGCGCTCGAGGTTGTCTGCGACGGCGCAATTGTGCGACTCCATCTGCGCGGCTGCCACTCGCAATGTCCTGATTCCAGAGTTCATGTGCCAGACTCCCCGGTATATGAGGGCACCTTACGCGGTACGAACAGGTCTGCAGACGAATTGTGCATGCATGGGACAGCATACTACTGCGCTGCGGCGAAAGCAGCCCTCGGACCACCCGAGCAACCCTGCGGAATCTGCCTTCCGCAGGCCGAACAATACGGCCCCGGTCCCGCGTCTAAAGGGCGAAAGACCAGTCAACCGGATCTGACAGGCCGGGGGTGAGGGGCTCAATGTTCAAGCTCATATATTACTGGTTCAAATATCACCAGCTGGTCTCGTGAGAGACCACGTTTCAGTCACTGTGTGCCTGGCGTGGCCCCGCGCCCGAGACGAACCCACGGCAATCGTAGTCTTTCCCGTCTTGCAAGATTGGTCCCCGGCTTGCTGCTACTTCGTGCTGAACTTGCTGACTGTTATGGTCACCTGTCCCTTGGTGGGCATGTTCTCTTCAACGGAGACGTTTCCGTGGAAATCGGCATCGTCCAGGACAAACGAAGCTCCCTTACCCGTATCGATCGCTATCTGCGAGAACGTAGCCTTCGGCAGTTGCTTCTTGTAGAACTCTACGACCGCCTCGAAGCTGTCGGCCGTCGTCATCTTGAACACTCCCGAGTACGCTTCCGACGGCTTTGTGCCGGGATAAGCCGGGACCCCCAGATTCTGGATTGAAACGGCAGACGGCGGCGAACCTTTGCTCGCGGTCGTTCCACCGCCGCATCCCGCGAGAAGGAGCAGGCTCAGGCCGAGCACCGGCAACAGTGTAACAACAGCGGGCCGTAAGTACTTTTTCACTCGTTCTCCTCATGTTCTTCAATTGGGACGCATCGAGACCAATGCATTAGTTATCGCCGATTTGGATGGAACTGTTTAGCCCGTCCAAAATGTGCATCGGGGAGGCAGTGCAGGCGTCAGTCCGAGAAGCCGCCGACCGTGTCGGTCCCCGCTCCGCGATGATTCCAGTACATGGACCGCTCGGCGAGTATCTTTTTTCCCGGCGTGGTGCAGCGCACGAGGATGGCGGTGCGGCCGCTGTGCAGCTTATCGGCCATGTTGAAGGTGGCGCGCGAGAACGGCTGCAGAGTCTTGCGGACGACGATGTCAAAACTGCCGTTCGAGCCGTAATATCCCTATTGAAACAGACATGCAAGAACGTCAGTCAAGACCTGATATTAGGAGTCGGAATGACCAACAAAGACTCGTTGAAGCTCGAACAGGATAACCATACTTGGAGGATATGGAGGCATACTTCCCCCCACGGTCGATTATATCCCTCCACTGGGAGTGATTCGTACCGGCGTCTTAATCTTCCAGCCGCCTGAGAGCGCCGCTATCCAGATGGCTGCGCTACCACAAGTGGTTTGGTTTATTCCCGTAATTCTGGAGGATGCCCTGCCAGCGCTTGTACTCGTTCCATGCCGGGAATGCATGCCCGGCATTGTCGAAGAGCCCGCAGTAGGCGTCATCCCACGAATCGACGGGATCAATGTCCTCGAACACCCAGATCTTCCTGCAGCCTGCGCCCCACAGAGCGCCGACGCCCTGGTCGCCGATAGCCTTGCGCTGCCCCTCGGTCGAGAACTCGGCGCGTCCCGCGTGGGGCCAGCCTATCTCGGTGACCGTCAGCTCTTTGTTGGCAAAGCCCATGTTCGCCTGGATGTTCCTCACGCTCTGGTAGTACCAGGTCCAGTAATCAGGATAGTAATAAGGGTGAACCGCCAGCGCATCGCAGACGTTCGCCATGCTCAAAGCCCGGTTCACACCCACCGTGGTCCTGCTGTTTGCGGGTAGGTCGATCAGCTGCTTCTGCGTCGTACCGTCAGAGAACATGTAGGTGATGGTAGCCGTGGTAGACACCGCATTCGGGTTCTGAAGCGTCGTCCACTCCTCGAAGCCGGAGCGGGTGGTGCCTTCCGCGAAGTACCAGGTCCCCGAGGCGGCCGTGCAGCCCAGCTCCACGTCGCCACCGGTGATGCCGTTGTGATAGTTGAAGTACAACGGGCGCTCGACAACTATCGGGTTATCCGAGGTGAGCTGAACAGAGACGTCCTTGTCGGGGCCCACGACGTTGTTCACCATGATCGTCTCGCGCGCGCGCGCGGCGACGGTCTTCGTCGCGTTCTGGGTCGCCCCGCCCGGAAACATGTACTTGAAATCGACTTTGGCGACGGAGTCGCCCGGGTTCTGGATGGATATCCATTCCTCGAACGCTCCATCGTACTGGTTGTTGCGCGTGGTGCCCTCCGACAGGAACCACGACTTGTTCGGGGCGGTCGCGCCGACCTGGCTGTCGCCGCCGGTCCAGGCGCCGTGATACAGGAAATACATCGGGCGCTCGGCGATGATGGGTTGCACGGACTCGATCTTCGCGGAGACATCCTTGTTCGGACCGACCACGTTGTTGACGAGCACCGTCTCCCGGGACGTCGGGGCCATGTGGACTTTCTGCACCTGGGTCGCCCCGCCCGGGAACATGTAGGTGATATTGACGTCGGTGGCCGAAGCCCCCGGGTTCATCAGCGAGATCCACTCCTCGAAGCCGGGCTGTGTTGCGCCCTCCGCCAGGTACCAGACTGTCGAAAGGTCCGCGACGCCCGAGCTTATGGAGCCACCGTCCCAACCGCCGTGGTAGTTGAAGTACATCGGGCGCTCGGCGACTATCGCCCTGTCGGATGTGACCCTCGCGCTCACGTCCTTGTAAGGTCCCACGGCCGAGTTGACGTCAACCGTCGAGCGCGCGTTGGGGGCTACCTGGAGGTTCTGCTGCTGCGTGGCCCCGCCGGGGAACATGTAGGTGATATCCACGTTAGCGGCCTTGGAGCCGGGATTCTGGATGCAGATCCACTCCTCGAAGCCGGGGTGGGTCGCCCCTTCCGCCAGATACCACGTGGTCTTGGGCGCTGTCGGCCCGAGCTCTATGGTGCCGTCCTTACACCAGCCGTGGTAGTTGAAGTACATGGGACGTTCCGCCACGATGTTCTTCGGAGCGGTTATCTTCATCGAGACGTCCTGGTTGGCGCCTGCCAGAAGAGTCTGGTAGTGCTCGAAGTCGGACGCTGATCGGGTAAGGCCGTTGAGCATGCCACCCGCAATGACCATAGAGTTGGGCGCCCAC
>Ga0209745_1000273_pt1 | contig 30603 bp, 23 predicted proteins | sample BarGraNGADG00312_FD_184495 | JGI IMG/M metagenome (GOLD analysis project Ga0209745, IMG submission 184495) | Arctic peat soil microbial communities from Barrow, Alaska - Barrow Graham LP Ref core NGADG0004-312 (SPAdes) (version 2) | ecosystem: Environmental > Terrestrial > Soil > Wetlands > Peat...
TTTAGTGCGGATGAAGGGACTCGAACCCCCACGCCCTGAGGCACAAGATCCTAAGTCTTGCTCGGCTACCAATTACGACACATCCGCAAAATCCGGCGCAAAATTAGCAAATAATATGAAGTTACAAAAGGAGGTTTGTAAATTACCTCCTGAGTTCGAAGTTCTTACCGAGGTAAAGGTTTCTTGACTCCTCATCTTCAGCCAGCTGGGTTGAGGTGCCCTGTTTGAGTATCCTGCCCTCGAAGAGAAGATAGGCACGGTCAGTGATTGATAAGGTCTCGTGCACGTTATGATCGGTGATGAGGATACCTATATTCTTGTCTTTCAGGTGTGACACGATTGACTGTATATCTTCCACAGCGATAGGGTCAACGCCGGCAAAGGGTTCGTCAAGGAGGATGAAATTAGGTTTAAGGGAAAGTGCGCGGGCTATTTCCGTACGGCGGCGTTCACCTCCGGATAGCTGTGTGCCCAGGCTCTTGCGTATGCGGGTGAGACCGAACTCCGCAAGAAGTAATTCGAGGCGTTCCTGGCGCTCCTCTTTACTCATATCAGAGAGTTCCATTACAGCCTTGAGGTTATCTTCCACGCTCAGTTTCCTGAATACCGAAGCCTCCTGTGCCAGATATCCGATGCCCATGCGCGAGCGACGGTACATTGGTAAGCCGGTGATATCGGTATCATCAAGGAATATCTGTCCCTGGTTCGGTCTAATAAGACCCACAATCATATAGAACGTGGTAGTTTTACCTGCACCGTTGGGGCCAAGCAATCCGACAATTTCCCCCTGTTCGACCTCAACAGAGACCTCATTCACGACAGTCCGCGTCTTATATTTCTTGATAAGGTCTTTGGTATACAGTTTCATGCTTTTATTTTTTTCCGGCAGTATCAGCCTCGGCATCGGCGGCCGCGTCATCCAGCTCACGCTTTTTAACCACCCTTGCTGCAATAAAGATACTCACTTCATATAACAAGATCAACGGTATCGACACAAGGGTCTGGCTGAAGACGTCAGGAGGGGTTATGATTGCTGCGATGATAAGAACGACTACTATTGCATGCCTCCGGTATTTACGCATGAATTCAGGAGTTATAACACCGATCCTGGCAAGGAAGAAGACGACAATAGGAAGTTCAAAGGTGACACCGGCAGAGAGTGCCACAGAAGTGACAGAACCTATATATGAGGTTATGTTTATCTGGTTGTGCACAATTTCACTGACACGGTAAGTTGCCAGGAAGTTGATTGAGAGAGGCGAAATAATATAATAGCCAAACAGGATTCCTGTAAGGAATAACAATGAAGCTGCGGTGACAGCTCCGCGGGCATATTTACGTTCCTTTTCATATAAGGCCGGCCGGAAAAAAGACCAGAACTCCCAGAAGATATAAGGAAATGCTAAGACGACGCCTGCTATCAAAGAAATATTAATATGTGTGGTGAACTGACCTGACATTTTTATACTTATCAGATCAAGGGGCTCCTGGTTAATGCAAAGTGCCGGTGTATTGACAACATCAGCCAGGCGGCAGAGCAGCCTGTTGGTAATGAAATCAGGGCTTTTGGGAGCGAGAATGATATGGTTGAAAATAAAGTCTTTGAGAATAAAAGCAACGACAGCGCCCACTGCGACGGCAACAATAGATCTGATGATATGCCATCTCAACTCTTCAAGATGCTGAAGAAAAGTCATCTCACCCTCCTTGTTACCTTTTTTACTCTTACCGACAGCCATCAGTCATGCCGCATTTTAAAGCGTGTAAAGATGCTAAATCTTACGCTTTCAAACAATACCCGATACTTAATGTCATCGGGATAATAAAAATTTCATTTGATAAAAAGATTTGATTTTTGTTATAAATAATATTAAATTTGATAGAAGGGTAAAGAAATTTTATCGGGAGTTTGTACCTTGTTATTTATATAATGTGTTTAAAGTACGGGGAAGCGGAGAATTGATATGGTTAATGATAGGTCCATACATGATTATCTGAAACGCTATTTTGGTTTCGATACTTTCAAGGGCAATCAGGAGGAGATAATAAAGAGCGTAGTCAGTGGCTACGATACTTTTGTTCTTATGCCGACGGGAGGGGGTAAGTCGCTCTGTTATCAGCTGCCTGCTGTTATGATGGAAGGCACTGCGATAGTTATTTCTCCTCTTATCGCCTTAATGAAGAACCAGGTTGATGCGATGCGCAATTTCAACACCACTGATGATGTTGCGCATTTCCTTAACTCTTCACTTACGAAGACTGCCATCGCGAAAGTAAAACAGGATGTGCTTCAGGGTAATGCCAAGCTCCTGTACGTGGCGCCCGAGTCTCTGACTAAGGAAGAGAACATTGATTTTCTGAGGAATATAAAGATCTCATTCTATGCTGTTGATGAAGCTCACTGTATCTCTGAGTGGGGGCACGACTTCAGACCCGAGTACCGTAGGATACGTCCTATAATAGATACAATAATCCGGGCACCCATCATTGCACTCACGGCAACAGCCACTCCAAAGGTGCAGCATGACATCCTGAAGAACCTCGGCATCAGTGATGCCATGGTTTTCAAATCTTCATTTAACAGGCCTAACCTCTACTATGAGGTGAAGGCCAAGCAGGATGCCGCAAGGGAGATCATCAAATACATAAAAAATAATCCAGGCAAATCAGGAATAATTTACTGTCTGAGCCGTAAGAAGGTAGAAGAACTGGCTGAGACGCTAAAGGTGAATGACATTAAGGCACTGGCATATCATGCCGGGATGGATTCGGCGACACGTACTACAAACCAGGACAAGTTCCTGATGGAGGATGCGGATGTGATCGTGGCCACGATTGCCTTTGGAATGGGCATTGATAAACCGGATGTGAGGTATGTCATACACTATGACATGCCCAAGAGTCTTGAGGGTTATTACCAGGAGACAGGCCGTGCAGGCCGTGACGGTGGTGAAGGGAGATGCATAGCATATTACAGCTATGATGACATTGTCAAGCTTGAGAAGTTCATGCAGGGAAAGCCCATTGCCGAGCAGGAGATAGGCAAGCAGCTGCTGCTCGAGACAGTATCATATGCCGAATCGTCCACATGCCGTCGCAGGATTTTGCTGCACTATTTCGGGGAGGAGTATACTCGGGATAACTGTGAGGCGTGTGACAACTGTCTGCATCCCAAGACTCAGTTTGAGGGATCTGAATATGTCGTCAACGTGCTTGAGACTGTGCTTGCGGTGAAAGAAAAGCATAAAGCTGATCACATTGCTAAAATACTTGCCGGGACACTTAATTCGGCGATCAAGTCGTACAAGCATAACAAGCTTGAGACTTTTGGCATAGATGAAGAGAAGGATGAGCGTTTCTGGAACATGGTCATAAGGCAGGCTCTGATCAACAAGTTATTGAACAAGGATATAGAAAACTATGGTCTTCTGGGGCTGACGCCGAAGGGGCATCAGTTCCTTGAGAAACCGGAGAGTTTCCTGCTGAATGAAGACCATGACTATACCGAGTCAGAGGACGAGGAGGCTTCTTTCGGTGCACGCACGGCGGCAGCAGATGAGGAGCTGCTGAGCATACTGAAGGATCTGAGGAAAAAGATATCAAAGCAGGCGGGCCAGCCCCCATACAATATCTTTCAGGATCCTTCTCTCGAGGAGATGGCGATACATTATCCGGTAACGCTGGAGGAGCTGCAGAACATAACAGGCATCGGAGCCGGAAAGGCACAGCGCTACGGCAAGGAGGTGGTGGATGTGATACAGAACTATGTGGCCGAGAAGGAGATCATCAGGCCGCAGGACATGGTGGTGAAGTCGGTGGTGAACAAGTCGGGACTGAAGGTCTACATCATACAGAGCATTGACCGCAAGATGCCGTTTGAGGATATTGCGGATGCAAAAGGGATAGAGTATGATGATCTGCTCTCGGAGATAGAGGCTATAGTTGGATCAGGGACGAAGCTTAATATAGAGTATTATATTAATACGGTCATTGATGAAGACCGTCAGCAGGATATTTATTCATATTTCATGGAAGAGGCTGAGACGGGATCGCTGGAAGAGGCTATCAGGGAGCTGGCGGGAGAGTTCGAGGAGGAGGAGATAAGGCTGGTGCGTATCAAAGTGCTGGCGGAGGGGAACTGAGCATAGAGGCCTTGAGTTCAAGTTAAAAAAAACACTTTGAGCATGGAACCGGCGCGAAGCGCCAGACTGCAAAACCGCAGGACTGCACGGACGCAGACCTAAGACCCTTGGACCTTCAGACATCAGACCTTGTGAACCGGTGTGAGGAGGGGAAGAGGGTGAGCAGGGCCACGGTAATGAAATAGAAGGGGTAGATCAGTTCAGACAGCAAAAACAGCAGGAGGGGCGGTGGCTCCTCTCTTTTTTTGAGATTATAATAAGTGATGAGGTAGTCGGGCACAAGTCGGATTGTGTACATAAGTGCAAGGAGGGGGAGGTGCTTTGCTGATATAACGGATGCCAGGGCGGCGGCGGTGACAGCGGCGTTGCACGCCGCCGTGGCTGCGGCGAGGGTGAGGGTAGCTCCGTCTCTGTATAAATAAGCTTTTGATGCCCAGCGGGCTCGCTGGCGGAACAGCGCCGCAGCCGTGACCGCACCCGCGGTCACCACCGCCGCCGCCCGATCAGCAGCATATCTGACAGTACCACCGTCACGCTTCACCGCATGCAACAGGAAAATGTCATCACCCGATGGGATATCATCATGCAAAGCTCCGGAATGCTTCAGGTAGATATCCCTTCTTATTGCCATGTTGGCCGCATTGCACATCACCGGATAACCGGCAACAACCGCTGCTTCGGTTATTGCCTGCAGCGCTGAGAACTCAAACCTGCCAAATTGTGATGCGAAACTTTTCCCGGACCTCTGGTAAACCTCGCCAAGGATCATGTCAGCGCCAGTTTTTGAATAGAATAATGCAAATGCAGAGACCCACCCCCTTCCGACAGAACAATCAGCATCGGTTGTTATTATCAGCTCACCGGCCGACTTCTCAATACCGAACCGGATGGCGCTTTTTTTTCCCTGAAATGTATTGTAAATTAATCTTATGTTGAGGTTGTGGGTCTGTCTGCCTTCTGAAATGAACTCGCTCACCACGATTGGCGTTCTGTCTGTCGAGTTATCATTCACAATAATTATTTCAAGCAGATCTTTGGGGTAGTCCTGCTCTGCCAGGCTCTCAAGCAGACGGGTAATTTTTTTTTCTTCATTACGGGCCGCCACAACCACAGTGACCAGTGCTTTGCCGGTTGTTACAGGTTGATCTTCGCCACGCCTCCTATGCAGGATCAGCCATAATGCAAATATCCAGACAGAATAAAATACAACAGGTATTATCAGCCACCACATATATTTTTGTCTTGCGGTCTTGCGGTCTTGCGGTCACTCGCAAAGTCGCTCCTACATCATTTCATCCATTCATATGTCTTATAATGCCTGCCATCCATTCCCATCGCCTCATATGTACTCTGTGCACGGACGTTCTCTGCCTCCACATATAGACGCAGTCCTGCTATACCGTCTGCAACACCTGCTTTCTTTACATATTCAAACATCATCCTGAAGATGCCTTTCCTGCGGTAGTCAGGCATGACATAAACCGACTGAAACCACCACACATTTGCGTTTCGCCAGTCGCTCCACTCATATGTGATCATCAGTGATGCCACCACGCAGTCATTATCCTCCGCTACATAGTACAGGCCTTTCACCGGGTCGTGAAAGACAGCCATGACACCTTTTGTGACAATATCGCTCTTCAGTTCCATTCCTTCTGTCTCTTTGGCCATTGCCTGCTGGAACCTTATTATTGACCCGGCATCGTCGGGGGTTGCTTTACGGATTGCTATCATTCTACAATACTTTAACCCCTACGGGGTATTTTAAATGGTTTAATCTGATGTTCTATTATTCAATGCACTCCATCGCTCCATCGCTCCATGCCCCTTGCCCCATGCTAGTACTCGTCCCACGCCTTTATTTCCAGCTCACTCTCCGTCATGCTGCAGAAGGCATGAATAAACGCCGATGCCAGTCGGGCATTGGTGATCAGCGGAATGTTATAGTCAACGGCACTCCGCCGTATCTGATAGTCGTTGTTCAGCTCCGTAGGAGACAGATCCTTGGGGATATTGATCACCAGGTCAACAACGCGTGTCTTTATCAGTTCCACGGTGTTGGGACTCTCTTTTTCATCAGGCCAGAAGGCCACCTCAGCCTCTATCCCGGCATTGGTCAGGAACTGCTGTGTCCCTCTGGTGGCATAGATCTTATAATCCCGGCCTCGAAGAAGGCGTGCAGCTTCTATCAGGTCAGCCTTCGATTTTGCGGGACCCGATGATATCAGCACCGCTTTCTCAGGCATACGGTAACCTACAGAATACATGGCCTTTAACAAAGCTTCGTAAAAGCTGTCGCCTATACATCCCACCTCACCCGTTGAAGCCATGTCAACACCCAGCACCGGATCAGCCTTGGCGAGACGTGAGAAACTGAACTGCGAAGCTTTAACGCCCACATAGTCAAGGTCGAAGACCGACTTGTGCGGTTTCTCCCACTGAACACCAAGCATGACCTTTGTTGCAAGCTCTATCAGATTGGTTTTCAATACCTTTGATACAAACGGAAAGCTCCGGCTGGCGCGGAGATTGCACTCTATGACCTTTATATCATTCTCCCGTGCAAGGAATTGTATATTGAACGGGCCTGAGATATTAAGCTCTTTTGCTATCTGTCTTGAGATACGCTTGATACGCCGGACGGTCTCAAAGTAGATCTTCTGCGGCGGGAATACTATTGTTGCATCACCTGAATGCACACCCGCATACTCAACATGTTCGCTTATTGCGTAAGCTACGATCTCTCCTGCTGTGGCCACGGCATCAATCTCAATCTCCTTGGCATATTCAATGAACTCGGATACCACCACCGGGTGTTCCTTTGAGACGCTGGCGGCCAGCTCAAGAAAATGGACGAGCTCACTTCGGTTTGAGACTACGTTCATTGCTGCACCGGAGAGAACATATGACGGACGGATCAGCACCGGGAAGCCTATGCCGTCAATGAATTTATCAATTTCCTCAAAGCTCGTCAGCTCCTGCCACCTCGGCTGGTCAATGCCCAGAGAGTCGCACATTGATGAGAATTTGTGCCGGTCCTCGGCCCTGTCAATAGATTCAGGCGGGGTTCCCAGTATCGGAACACCCTGCCTGTGAAGTCTCATGGCCAGGTTATTCGGTATCTGTCCCCCCATTGCCAGTATCACTCCGCGGGGTGTCTCCAGGTCAATGATATCCATCACGCGTTCAAACGATAGCTCGTCAAAATAGAGACGGTCGCACATGTCGTAGTCAGTGCTGACTGTCTCGGGATTATAGTTTATCATCACACCACGCAGTCCCTCTTTGCGTATGGTGGTGATGGCATTGACAGAGCACCAGTCAAATTCAACGCTTGACCCTATCCGGTAGGCGCCTGATCCGAGCACTATCACTGAACGCTTGTCATTCTCATACCATACGTCATGTTCCATGCCGCTGTAGGTCATATAGAGATAATTGGTCACGGCAGGGTATTCGGCGGCAAGCGTATCTATCTGCTTGACATACGGAACAATGCCTTTGCTCTTGCGGTAACGGCGGACACTTAGCATGGCTTCATTGATCTTCTTGTTGTCTGCCTTTAGCACATGGCGCGCTATCTGGAAGTCGCTGAAACCATTTATCTTGGCATGAAGCAATTCCCCGGATGGGATACTTTCAAGAGAATTATATGTTTCAAGTTTCTTTTTAATGTTCTCAATGTTCTGCAGCTTGTACAGAAACCATTTGTCGATCCTGGTGAGCTCATAAATACGGTCAACATCAAAGCCTTTTTCCATTGCTTCGGCTATTGAGAAGATACGCATATCAGTAGGCTGGGAGAGTTCTTTTTCGATGCCCTGGAAGCTTAGATTGCGGTTACTGACGAAACCGTGCATGCCGAGACCAATCATGCGCAGTCCTTTCTGGATTGCCTCCTCGAAGGTTCTGCCTATCGCCATTATCTCACCTACACTTTTCATGCTGCTGCCAATCTCGTGGGCCACACCCTGGAACTTGTTCAGGTCCCAGCGGGGGATCTTGCAGACTATATAATCGAGGGCAGGTTCAAAGCAGGCAGTAGTGGTTTTTGTGACCGAGTTCTTCAGCTGGTGAAGGCCATAACCCAGTCCAAGTTTTGCTGCCACGAAAGCCAGCGGGTATCCCGTTGCCTTAGAGGCCAGTGCGCTGGAACGTGATAGCCGTGCATTGACCTCAATTACCCTGTAGTTCTCAGAGTTTGGGTCAAGAGCATACTGGACATTGCATTCACCGATTATACCGATGTGACGTATGATCCTGATAGATAGCTCCCTGAGCTTATGGTATTCGCTGTTCGTTAGTGTCTGCGATGGCGCCACGACGATGCTTTCACCTGTATGAATTCCCAGCGGATCAAAGTTCTCCATGTTGCACACGGTGATACAGTTGTCGAAGCGGTCGCGTACGACTTCATATTCAACTTCTTTCCAGCCCTTCAGCGATTCTTCAACGAGTATCTGTTCGGAGAAGGAGAACGCCCTCCCGGCCAATGTCTTTAGTTCTTCGGTGTCTGAGCAGAATCCGCTACCCAGTCCTCCCAGTGCATATGCTGCCCTGATTATAATCGGAAACCCGAGTTTCTCTGACGCTTTTAATGCGTCTGCAACATTAGTGACGGCAATACTGTGAGGGGTTCTGATATCTATTTCATCAAGCTTCTTCACGAAGAGCTCACGGTCTTCAGTATCCATGATGGCGCTGACGGGAGTACCAAGGACCTTCACACCGTATTTCCCGAAGACCCCGTCGCGGAAGAGTGTAGTGCCGCAGTTCAGAGCTGTCTGTCCGCCGAAGGAAAGCAGGATACCATCAGGTTTTTCCCGGGCTATGACACGTTCAACGAATTTTGGTGTTACAGGGAGGAAGTAGATTTTGTCTGCGATTTTTTCAGAGGTCTGAACGGTGGCGATATTCGGATTGATAAGAACTGTAAATATGCCCTCCTCGCGGAGCGCCTTCAGGGCCTGTGACCCCGAGTAGTCAAACTCTCCCGCCTCACCTATTTTCAATGCCCCTGAGCCCAGCAGCAAAACCTTTTTTATCTCTTCCTTCATTATCATCCTCCTGCCGGTAAAAATACAATAAATTATCTGTAGGGTTATGCCATGATAGGTCTAGGAATAAATGTTCATTAATCTCTCGTTCTCCTACTCAAGCTGATGCGCTACGCGCAATTCAAAAATATTCCATTTGTAACAAACGAATACATCGTAGATGTTAAGGTATTGCAGGACGGATGAAACAACCACATAAAAATTCCTCGTAGAGGATTAGGAAATCATTCCAAAAATATTTGCATTTAAATATTAATGTATAAATTTGCATTATAAATGAATAAATATACAAATATGACAAGGGCATCACGACTTATCCTGATTGAGAAAATGGTATCAGAAAAAAACATCACATCACAGGAGGAGCTGCTCAGACTGATGGAGGGCACAGGGATGAAGTGTACGCAGGCTACACTCTCCCGCGACTTAAGGCAGCTTGGCGTAAGCAGGGGCTTTGACAGCAAAGGCGGCTATCGCTACATGCTCCCGGGCAAAACGGCAAAGACTGCTGATACATTACCCGGACATGAGAGCGAAGCTGTAACAGGGATAACCTGGGCAAGGGATTTGATGCTGATCTATACACATCCGGGATTTGCATCTGCTGTGGCACTGAAAATAGACCGTGCAGGAAGATATGAAATAGCCGGTACTGTTGCAGGCGATGATACAATCCTTGTCATCCCCAGAGATAACATAAGCAATGAAGCGGTTGAAGAATGTATCAGCCTGATCTTTAAAAATAATTTACAAGAAAAACAATAAGATGAAAAAAGTAATGCTTGCATATTCCGGGGGACTTGACACCTCCGTGATACTTAAATGGCTCATAAAAAAAGGATTTGATGTTATAGCCTTTGTGGCTGACGTCGGCCAGAATGAAGATTTTGAAGCTGTGCGTGAAAAAGCTCTGGCAATAGGAGCTTCAAAGGTGATCATTGAAGATCTGAAGAAAGAGTTTGTCACTGATTATATCTTCAAGGCTGTAAAGGCCAATGCTGTCTATGAGGACCGTTACCTTCTAGGAACGGCGCTGGCACGTCCGCTCATAGCAAAGAAGCAGATAGAGGCTGCCATAGAATATGGCGCCGATTTTGTAGCTCACGGTGCTACCGGCAAAGGCAACGACCAGGTGCGGTTTGAGCTGACCTACTATGCGCTCAAACCTGATATTAAAGTCATCTCTCCATGGAAGGACCCCGAGTTTCTCTCACAGTTCCAGGGCCGTTCTGACATGATCAGATATGCCGCCGGACATCGCATCCCCGTCAAAGCCTCCATTTCAAAACCATACAGTGAGGATGACAACCTGATGCATATAAGCCATGAGGCAGGCATTCTTGAAGATCCGCTTTACTGTGCCGGCAAGGATATCCTTTCAAAAATGGTGATGCCAATGGATGCTCCTGATAAAGAGACACATATATCTATCACATTCAAGGATGGCGTGCCTGTCAAGGTGACTAACAAGGATGAGGGAATAAGCCATGAAAACCCTCTCGAGCTGTTCATTTATCTTAATAAGCTGGGCGGTGAGAATGGCATCGGCCTCCTTGATATGGTCGAGAACAGGTTCGTGGGCATAAAGTCAAGAGGTATTTACGAGACTCCGGGTGCTACCATACTTTATGCTGCTCACAAGGATATCGAGGGCATTGCAATGGACCGTGAGGTAATGCGGCTGCGCAACATGCTGGCACCAGTCTTTGCCGAGCTAGTGTATAACGGTTTCTGGTTCTCCCCCGAGATGGATTTCCTACAGGCTGCAATGGACAAGAGCCAGGAGGTTATTGACGGCGTTGTCCATATGATACTCTACAAGGGCAATATTATTATTGAAGGTCGTGAATCGCCCTCTTCATTATATAATAAGGAGTTGTCAAGCATGGATATCGAAGGAGGATTTAATCAGACTGACAGTCTCGGTTTCATACGCATCAATGCCATACGCCTGATGGCGCATCATGCTATTATGGAAGCTAACAGAAAAAAAGTAAATAAGTATGAATCTGTGGGACAAGGGCGGTAAAACGCAAGAAAGTACTATCAGCTTCACATGTGATCGCGACAGGCACTATGATGAGAGGCTGGCGCCTTATGATATCGTTGGGTCGATGGCTCACACTGTCATGCTTGAGAAGTGCAGGATCATTGGTCCTGATGAGAAGGCCAGGCTCATCAGTGGTCTCTCACTCCTTTTTGCAGAGGCCGGAAAAGGGAACCTTCAAATTGGGAAAGAATATGAGGATATCCATTCATATGTTGAGTTCCGATTACAGGATAATGCCGGGGAAGCTGCAGGAAGATTGAATACCGGCCGTTCACGTAATGATCAGATTATAACAGATATTCATTTATGGCTACGCCATCAGTCAGCTATTCTTGCCGCAGAAATTCATAAGCTTGCCGGTCTCTTTCTTGAGCTTAGCAAAAATAATGAATCAGCTCTCATGCCGGGTTTCACGCATATGCAGACAGCCATGGTATCATCATTCGGCTTGTGGTTTGCTGCGTATGCCGAAAGCCTCTGTGACGACCTGCAGCTATTGGCTGATGCCTCATCCTTTACCAACGCTTCACCGCTAGGGACCGCTGCCGGTTACGGAACAACCCTGGCTATCGACCGAAAGCTGACTGCCTCATTGCTGAAATTTGACAGGCTGATAGTCACCTCTCCCTATGCACAGATGAGCAGGGGCCGTACGGAAAGAATCATTGCAAATGCGATAGCTTCTGTCGCAAACTCGCTTGGAAGGTTTTCATCCGATGTGTTGTTGTTCATGTCGCCTGGATACGGTTTTATTACCCTGCCGGATGATCTAACAACAGGCTCCTCAATAATGCCGCATAAGAAAAATCCCGATCTTTTTGAGCTTATCAGGGCACGCTGCAACAAGCTTCAATGTGTTCCCAATGAAATTGTGATGATGACAACAGGACTGCCTCCGGGGTATAACCGCGACTACCAGGAGCTGAAGGCTGTTCTGTTTGATTCTTTTGATGAGATGAGGGACCTTGTGGCTGCTATACGGAGTGCGGCAGGAGGGTTGATTATCAAACGTGATATCATGAATGACGGAAGGTATAACGACATATATTCTGTTGAGGAGGCAAATAAGATGGCATTAAGGGGCATGCCGTTCAGGGATGCATATCGGGTTGTGGCAAGCATGGCCGGATCAGGAACGTTTGAACCTACCGGCCTCAATGATTATACCCATATCGGCAGCATAGGCAACACTGGAACCGGTCTGATAAAAAAACGTATTGAGAAGATAATGGTTGGGTTCAGAAAGGCGTATTCACCTCAGGAATTGTTCGATTCAATCATTCATGGCGAATTGAATTCTCAATATTCCCGATAAATACATCAAACAGAAAATCCGTATCTGTCGGACCGCCGGAGGCTTCAGGATGGAACTGGGTTGAGAAGAAAGGTTTTGAGATGTGCTTCATACCCTCGTTGGTGTTGTCATTGACGTTGATGAAGAGCGGCAGCCAGCCTGCCGGAAGAGTGTTGTTGTTAACCGCAAAGCCGTGGTTCTGCGAGGTGATGTATGCTCTTTCAGTGCCGACCATCTGAACCGGCTGGTTGTGACTGCGATGGCCGTAACGCAGTTTATACGTGTCAGCACCGGCAGCCAGCGCCATGAGCTGATTACCCAGACAGATGCCAAATATGGGCTTGTCGCCGTCCAATGACTGTCTTACATGATCAATGGCTGTGCGGCACATCTTGGGATCACCTGGCCCGTTAGTCAGAAACAGCCCGTCATACTTCTCAGCGCTGTAGTCGTAGTCCCACGGTACCCTGATGATGGTGGTATCGCGTTTCAGGAGGTTACGGATGATGTTGAATTTCACCCCGCAGTCTACCAGCATGATCCGGTATTTGCCGTTGCCGTAAACCTGGCGGGTTGTAGTGCTTACCTCGGCAACAAGGTTGACTTTATTAGGGTCATAGAACTCCGCAGCAGTGCCTTCAGGTTCAACCTTACCGAGCATGGCCCCCTTTTCGCGAATACGTTTTGTCAGCGCCCTTGTGTCGATGCCGTAGATTCCCGGCACATTGCTTTTCAGCAGCCAGTCGTGGAGGCTTTCAATGGCGTTCCAGTGGCTGTATTCAAATGAATAGTCCGATACGATGAGAGCTGAGATATGCACACCTGACGATTCATAGAACAGGTAAAGATCATCCTGCTCGCTCTTTCCCGGAGCACCGTAGTTACCTACCAGGGGGTACGTGAGGCATAAAATCTGTCCCCGGTAGGAAGGGTCTGTCAGGCTCTCGGGGTATCCTGTCATTGCGGTATTGAAGACCACCTCTCCGGCCGCGGCCACAGGTGCACCAAATGACCATCCCCTGTAAACGGAACCGTCTTCCAGTGTCAGTCGCACACTTAATTTGTTCGCCGGTTTCATCTCAGGTGTTTATTGCGCTGTCAATCTGTTTGAGTGCTTTCTCCAGCGTTTTCCTGGGGCATGCAAGGTTCATCCGCATGAAACCCTCACCGCCCGGGCCAAATAAAGATCCCTCGTTCATGCCAACGCCGGCTTTGTCGACAAAAAACCGCTGAAGTTCTTTGCCGCTCATTCCCATCGACCGGCAATCGAGCCAGATCATATATGTCGCTTCAGGCAGCACGGGCTTTATATCCGGCAGGTGTTCCCGGCAGTAATTCATTACGAGGTCAACATTTCCCTGGATGTAAGGCATCAGATCATTCAGCCAGTCTTTTCCGTGGGTGTATGCAGCCTCAGAGGCGACATTACCGAATATATTACCAAGATGCATGTGGAGAGACAAAAGTGTTTTCCTGTATTTCTGCATGAGCCCCGGGTCAGGTATTATCATTGATGAAGTTGAAAGCCCGGCAAGGTTAAAGGTCTTGCTTGGCGCCATGCATGTGACGGTAATGGCAGCAGCCTTTTCCGAAAGTGAAGCGACAGGAACATGCCTGTTAGGCGGCAGAATGAGATCAGAGTGAATCTCGTCGGAGATAATAATTATCCCATTGTTATAACATATGTCCACAAGCTCCTCCAGTTCTTCCTTCCTCCATGCACGTCCGACAGGGTTGTGAGGATTGGAGATTATTATCATTTTAACAGAAGGAGAAACAAGTTTCCGGAGGCCGTCAAAATCCATCATCCATCCTTCTTCGGTTTCAAGGAGGTTATTAAATAACAGCATGCGTTCATGATCCTTTACCGCACCGTGGAAAGGAGTATAAACAGGAGGCTGAATAATTATTCCTTCACCCTTTTGGGTATAAGCAAGAGTGCACATGTTCAGTGCTGGCACAACTCCGGGACTGAATTCAATCCACTCACGGCTTATTTTCCAGCCATGGCGGTCAGAGATCCAGTTAATGATTGAGTTAAAATAGGAATCAGACCTGAATGTATAACCGAGTATTTCATGTTTCAGACGGCTGGCAAGAGCGTCAGTGATGAAGGAGGGAGTTTTAAAATCCATGTCCGCCACCCACATGGGGATAACGTCAGCTCTTCCAAAGACCTCTTCTCTCAAATCATATTTTATGCAACTGGTATTTTCCCGGTTGATCTCCTCATCAAAATTCCACATCAGGTATCTGTTGTTGATCCGGGATGTAAAGATAGAGAAAAGACCATGAACAAGAACAGATGCCCGGCTGTTTATGTGATGAAATGAGGGAAGAAGGATCAGAAATGAAATTTTCTTGCAATAAAATTTTCTCGGAAGTGTAAAAGGTTTAATTTTACGTAACAAATACAAGTACCAAAAACTGGCTTATGAAAAAGACTTTCATGAAATTACTGGTAGCTGTAATGATCCTTGCAGTTGCCGGTTCATACTCCTGCAAGAACAGGGGTGAGACAAAAAAGAATAAAGAGTTGAACAAGCTTGAAGAGCAGGGGCTGGAGAATAAGATTGAAGAGAATGTTTATCCGCTTCCGACATCGGCGGAGGTTATCAAAAAGCTTACAGATATGGATCTTGGCTACATACTTGGAGCGACCAATTCTCCGGACAACGCCAGGAATTATGTTGAAAGCTACAAAAGGTCGGTAAATATAGGGGTCTACGGTGCAGATCTGAGCTATACAACATTGTACAATATGCAGCAGGATGTCATTGATTATCTTGCGGCTCTGCACGACATGTCACTCGAACAGAATCTTGCCAAGATTTATGATCCGTATCTCTATGATGAGATAAAAACAAATTTTGACAACAGGGACACACTGGTAAAAATACTAACTGATGTTTTTGACCGCACTTATGGATATATGGTCGACGCAGATCAGGCAAACCTTGCTCTGCTTATGGTAGGCGGTGCATGGGTTGAGGGCATGTATCTCACTCTGGCAGTTTCTGAGTCTGGCGGACACCTCTCAGGGTTTGAGTCTGTCCTTCTTGAGCAGAAGAAATCATTTGAGCAGTTTGAGGATATAGCCAAACCACATGCTGACGATCCCCTTGTATCGCAGTTTCTTGCAAGCCTGCAACCGATAAGAGAAGAATATGCAAAGCTGGGAACAAGCCTGACGATGCAGAATATTGAGGACTTGAAAAGTGCCGTTGGCTCGGTCAGGGCAGAGCTGGTAAAATAAAAAAAATAAATCCTGGGAGACCGCAAAGATAAATTTGCGGTCTTTTTTTAAGACTATGAGGGAATCAGTATTACATGCGCTGATACATATTTTTGCCATTCTGTCTACTGTGAATCCTGTAGGAGTTACAGCCAGGGGTAAAAAGATCCTTCGTGGTTACTTGCGCAGATATCTCAACCAGGAGCTGGAAGAAGAGTATTTTAAACTCTATGAAAATAATCTTCATTTCTATGAAAAAGAGCTCAGGGCAGTGGCAGAGGGCGAACTCTCCGATGAGAATTCTCTCATAGCATTCCAGATTACAAACATTTGCAGGCAGATCAAAAAAGGTCTCTTCCTGGAGGAGAGAATAATTGTGTTCCTGCAGCTTCTTGAGTTCGTTTCTGAAGACGGCACGGTTTCTGAACAGGAGTCTTCAATAGTCGACATTGTCGCGCGCACATTCAATATCTCGCAGAAGGAGAAAAACAATGCCTCATCATTCATGCTGGGGATGCTTTATGACAAGATAACCCCCGACTGCTTTCTCGCCATTGAAGGAGAAGGCAATATAGGAGATGCTGCATTAAAGTTTGCCAATTACCACGAGTGGCATCATCAGGTTTCAAGAGGGCTGAAGGGGACCATCTACGTTCTCTTCATTGAAAGCACCGAACATGTGCTGTTCATGTACGATGGCAAGTCTCAGTTGCATTTCAAGGGGCGCAATGTGGTTCCGATGCGGCCTTTTCTCCTTGAACCCGGCGTCAATATCCGAGGGCATGGGATGGCCCCGCTTTATTATACAACTATATTCAGGAAGTTCGTTCGGGCCAATTTTGTTGAGGACATAATTTTTGAGGGCCATAACATTGAATATCACTTCAAGGGATCTGACATTGGCATTCAGCCAATGAGCTTCAGTGTCAAGTCAGGTAATCTGATTGGCATAATGGGAGGTAGCGGGGTAGGCAAAAGCACTCTCCTTAATATATTGAACGGCAAGATCAGACCGGGAAACGGTTCCGTTTTTATTAACGGTTATGATCTGCATAATGAGCCTGAAGAGCTTACCGGTCTAATTGGTTATGTGCCTCAGGATGACCTTCTTATTGAAGAACTCACCGTTTATCAGAACCTTTACTTCAATGCCAGACTCACCTTCGGAGATTACGACGAGGAGAAACTCAACGCGGTCGTGGTCTCCGTTCTGAAACAGCTTGACCTTTTCGAGATCAAAGACCTGCTTGTGGGTGACCCCCTTAATAAAAAGGTCAGTGGCGGACAACGCAAGCGTCTTAACATAGGTCTTGAGCTGATGCGTGAGCCAGCTGTGCTCTTTGCCGATGAACCCATCTCAGGACTTTCTTCCCATGATTCCGAGAATGTCATGGAGATGCTTAAAGACCAGGCTGTAGCAGGCAAACTGATCTTCGTCATCATACACCAGCCCTCATCGAACATACTTAAGATGTTTGACAGGCTGTGGGTGCTTGACAAGGGTGGATATATGATCTATGACGGAGATCCCGTAGAAGCGCTCGTATATTTCAAGACAGAGACTTCCCAGGCTAACGCTGCAGAAAGTGAATGTCCCAACTGTGGCAATGTGGAGACGGATGAGATCCTCCAGATAGTGGAAGCCAAGGTAGTGGACAACGATGGCAACAGAGGACCTGAAAGGCAAGTTTCCCCGGTGGAATGGTATCACAGGTATAAACAGAAAATGGAGCCTGCACTGACTGGCAGACCTGATATGAAACCTTTGCCTTCCAGCAACTTCAAAGTGCCTGAAAAACTAAAACAAGTGGGCACTTACCTGAAAAGGAACCTGGTCAGAAAATTTGCTGATAAACAGTACCTTTCCATTAACCTCCTGGAGCCGCCACTCCTGGCATTTATACTCGGCTATGTTGCGAAATACATGAAAGACGGAACCTATCTGTTCTCAGATAACAAGAGTTATCCCGTTTTTCTTTTTATGAGCGTGGTTGTAGCTCTTTTCCTCGGCCTTACTGTCAGTGCCGAGGAGATCTTCAGGGACAGGAAGATACTTGAACGGGAAAAATACCTCAATATAAGCCGCCTTAGCTACCTGGTGTCAAAGATTACTTTTCTTTTCGGACTGTCAGCAATACAAACACTGATGTACGTACTCATCTCCCAGTCGATCCTTCAGGTGGAAGGTATGATGTGGAGGCAATGGCTTATACTTTTTACCACATCATGTTTCGGGAATATGATCGGGCTCAATATTTCGGCAAGTATGAAAACAGCTATCAGCATCTATATACTGATACCAATTATACTTGTTCCCCAACTGTTGCTGGGAGGTGCAATGATCAGATTTGACGACCTCCATACGTCGATGACAAAAAAGATATTTGTGCCTGTAATCGGAGATATCATGGCAAGCCGCTGGTCATACGAGGCTATGGCAGTAGAGCAGTTTCGCTCAGGAAAGTACATGAAACCATTTTTCAACACAGAGATGCTGATCAGCCGTTATGACTGGGAATCATCCTTCCTTGTACCGGAGCTTAAGAAAAAGAGCTGGCAATGTGTCTGGGCATGGGGCAAGCCTGAGTACAGGGATGCCTATGACGGCAACATTGCCAAGCTCAAATACCATATTGACATCCTGAGCAGGGAGGAAGGACTTGATCCGTCGTCAGCAATGAGGGTAATCGACAAAGAACCCTTCACCGCAGATGCAGCTTATATTGTGAGTGACTACCTCGACACTCTTCAAAAGGTTATAAGAAGGCAGTATCTGCATTATACTGCAGTCAAGGATCATATAACCGACAGCCTTACCCGGACCATTGGTAAGGAAGAGCTGGTCAGGCTTCGTGAAGCAACTTATAATGAGGCTCTCGCCGACCAGCTGCTGAACCGCACTGTGCAGCAGAAGATGTATGATACCCCTGACCGCATTATCCAGAAATCTGACCCGGTGTTCATGAAACCGGGATCACATATCGGGAGAGCTCAATTCTATGCTCCCTATAAAATGATTGGCAACCGGCGGATTGACACCCTGTGGTTCAACATGATGATGATATGGCTGATGAACATAACATTTTTTATCATGCTCTATTTTAATGCGATTAAAGGGTTATTGGATCTTCTGGAGCGAATAAATATTCCTGGTTTTAAATCTGACAACCTCGTGCCTCCATGGGAGTTGGTAAAGTAAGAGCCAAGAAGTACCTGGGTCAGCACTTCCTGAAGGATAAAAAGGTTGCTGCTGCTATTGTAGACTCCCTGAAGGCTGAGAATTGTGATGCTGTTATTGAGGTGGGGCCCGGCATGGGCGTGCTGACACAGTTTCTCGTGATCAGGAACTTCCCGGCGCTGAAAGTGGTGGAAATAGATACCGAGTCAGTCGAATACCTCCGGGATAATATCATCGGGATCGGCGAGATAATAAAAGACGATTTTCTCCAGATCGACCTGAAGCCCATGGGCAAAAGAATTGCCATCATAGGTAATTTCCCCTATAATATTTCCAGTCAGATACTCTTTAAAATCCTTGAAAACCGCGACAGGGTGGCGGAGGTGACCTGTATGGTTCAGAAAGAAGTGGCTGAGCGTATCTGTTCTGCCCCCGGAAGCCGTGTTTATGGTATCCTTAGTGTACTTCTCAGGGCATGGTATGACATTGAATATCTTTTCACCGTTGACGAGAATGTATTTTCTCCGCCGCCAAAGGTCAAATCAGCCGTGATACATCTTGATCGCAATAACAGAGAGAGACTGGATTGTGAAGAGGACCTCTTCTTTAGGGTGGTCAAACGCTGTTTCAATCAGCGCCGCAAGATGATCCGCAATCCTGTCAGGATGATGGTCCGTCCTGATGCAGGCACAATGCCTCTTTTGTCACAGAGGGCGGAACAGCTCACTGTTGAGCAGTTTGTTGAACTGACTAACTGGGTTGCCCGGAACAGATAGGATTGGAAGATTACTCCTTTTGATCTGTCAGAATGTATAACCTATTGCTTCAACCGGATTCATTTTTGCTGCGGCTGATGCCGGTGCGAAGCCTGCAATAATCCCAATGGTACCGGAGATTGTTATTGCAAGGACGATATTTCCTGTCGTCAGGAACATATCCAGGCCATAGAAATAATTTACCAACAGGGTTCCCAAAAAGACGATGATAAGTCCCAGGATGCCTCCGGCAATTGAAAGAAGCATTGATTCGATGAGGAACTGGAGAAGAATGTATCTTCTCTTTGCTCCCAGGGCCATCTGGATCCCGATTATGCTTGTGCGTTCCCTGACAGATACGAACATGATATTGGCAATGCCGAAGCCACCTACCAGGATTGAGAATCCTCCTATGATCCATCCGGCAATATTTATACCTTTAAAGACAGGCTCAAGGGTCTTGGTGATCTGGCTGGCCTGATTGATTGAGAAATTGCTTACCTCTCCGGGTTTGATTTTCCGGGCAGAACGTAAAATCATCGTAATCTCATCACTCAGCTGCTCAACTGACGCACCCTCATTTCCTCTGACCATTACATTTGAGTCAAGAAACGGGTTACGGAAGTTGATGAACTTACGGCTGAAATTCACTGGAACCAGAAGTGTTTCATCCATGCCGCTGTCACTTATTCCCCCTTTGCCCTCTTTCTTAAATACACCGATGACCTCGGCCTTGTATCCGGCTACCGTAATCTCTTTACCGAGGGGATTTAAATCATTAAACAGTTTCTTTGCCATTTCGATACCTAAAATGGCTACAGGCTTTCCGGAAGCAGACTCCGATTCAGTGAAATAACGGCCTTTTTCTATCTCAAATGATCTTACCTTCTCAAAATCATGTGTCGCAGCCATAACATATCTGTCAATGACGGCGTTGCTGCGGTATTTAATCGTCTCTCCTGAACCCACAGTGAAACAAACCGCCTGAGCTGAAGGTGATTTTTTGAGTATCGCCTCATAGTCATCTATCGAAGGAGCCGGCCATCTCATCATATCCCACCATTTTATGTCAGGATCAGGAGTCCACGGCCATTTTGCAACATATATTGTATTGTCTCCGAGAGACTCAATGCTGGTTTTAATTCCGTTTTCCATCCAGTCAAAAACCGTAAATACAGAAATGATTGAGACAATCCCTATCGTAATGCCAAAGAGAGAAAGGAATGTGCGTAATTTATTAACTGAAACAGAGTTGACAGCAAAGAGAAAACTTTCCTTAAACATTTTTAACCACATGGCCCGGTCATTTTAATGGTCAAAGATAGTCAAATATGAAACATCAATATCTCCGCAATAATTCATCAATTCAATTATTTGAGGTAACATTGCTTATCAAAAAAAATATCTATTTTTATCCGATCGCAGAATCCTTCTCATCGATAACCTGAATTACTGATTATGAGTGACATAAGAATAAAGAGCGCCTTTGTTTCAGTTTATTGCAAAGACGGTCTTGAAGCTATAGTGAAGAAGCTCGATAGCCTCGGCGTATCTGTCGTTTCCACGGGAGGATCCTGGGATTTTATTACCAGGTCAGGTGTTAGTGCAGGTAAGGTAGAGGATATTACCACATATCCTTCTATACTGGGGGGCAGGGTAAAAACACTCCATCCCGGTATTTTCGGAGGCATACTGGCGCGGAGGAACAATGAGACTGACATGAAGCAGGTGGCTGAGTATAACATCCATCTATTTGATCTTGTTATCGTCGACCTTTATCCTTTCGAAGAGACTGTCGCTTCTGGGGCTGCTGATCAGGAAATAATTGAAAAGATCGATATAGGAGGCATCTCACTTATAAGAGCGGGAGCAAAGAATTATGCCGATGTGCTCATTGTCTCTTCAAGGAATCAGTATGATGCACTGATACAGATCCTTGATGCCAGGGAAGGAGTTATAACGGAAGAAGAGCGTTACAGGTTTGCTCTCGAGGCATTTAACCAGACATCGCACTATGACACAGCCATCTTCAGGTGGTTTAACCGGAGGAATGAAGTGTTTGTATTTAAACAAAGCATTCTGACCGGACATGAACTGCGTTATGGGGAAAACCCTCACCAGAAAGGTGTCTTCTTCGGTGATCCAGGCCTCATCTATGAACAGCTGCATGGGAAGGAGATCTCATACAATAACCTGCTGGATATTGATGCGGCAATAAGTCTTATAGATGAGTTTGAGGAGGTCACCTGCGCAATCATAAAGCATAACAATGCATGCGGTATTGCTTCGCGTGCTGATCTGAAAACGGCCTGGGAAGCTGCTCTTGCATGTGACCCTGTCTCTGCCTACGGTGGAGTTGCCATTGTCAACAGGGATATCGATGAGGCTGTCGCCACTGAGATGGACAAGATCTTTCTTGAGGTGGTAATTGCACCTTCGTTCAGCGGTAAGGCAGTTGAAATACTTAAGCAGAAAAAGAACAGGATTATACTCCATCGCAAACTGTCTCATGCCGATGCTGCATCATTCAGATCGATGCTCGGCGGTGTCCTTTGGCAGGAGCGTGACAGGGTGAATGAGAAACCGGCCGATATGAAGCCTGTCACAGAGAGACATCCCACTCCGGAAGAATACGAAGACATGGTCTTCGCCAACAGAGTCGTCAAACAGAGCCGGTCGAATGCCATCGTGCTGGTAAAAGGCAGGCAGTTATGTGCAAGTGGCATCGGTCAGACCTCACGCATTGATTCACTGCGTCAGGCAATAGATAAAGCCCGTGCTTTCGGATTTTCACTTGAAGGTGCGGTGATGGCCTCAGACGCTTTTTTCCCATTCGCTGACTCGGTAACCACTGCCCACGAGGCAGGAATAACTGCTATCATACAACCGGGCGGGTCAGTCCGCGATAAGGATTCTATAGATTACTGCAATAAAAACAATGTTTCTATGGTTTTTACAGGTATAAGACATTTTAAACACTAACGTATAATCAGAATTAGCATAATAGATTTATGGGCTTATTTTCATTTCTTTCACAGGAGGTTGCAATAGACCTTGGCACAGCCAACACAAATATAATTGCCAACGATAAGCTGGTTGTTGATGAGCCGTCAATTGTCGCCATTGACCGAACCACTGGCAAACTGATCGCCATAGGTGAAAAGGCGCGCCAGATGCATGGCAGAACACATGAGAACATTCGTGTCATAAGACCCCTCAGGGACGGTGTCATAGCTGACTTTAACGCTGCTGAGCTGATGATAAGAGGTATGATCAAGATGATCAATACAGGCCCTAAATTCTTCTCCCCCTCACTGAAGATGGTTGTGGGTATCCCCTGCGGAAGCACGGAGGTTGAGATCAGGGCAGTGCGTGACTCCTCGGAGCATGCCGGCGGAAGAGATGTCTATCTCATCTATGAGCCAATGGCTGCCGCAATAGGTATCGGTCTCGATGTGGAAGCCCCTGAGGGCTGCATGGTTGTTGACATCGGCGGAGGAACTACTGAGATTGCAGTAATAGCTCTGGGAGGTATAGTGTGCAACAGGTCCATACGCGTCGCCGGTGACGGTTTCACATCTGACATCCAGTCTTATATGAGACATCAGCATAACATAAAGATCGGTGAGAAGACAGCTGAGGATATCAAGATTGCCGTTGGCGCTGCTCTGCCTGACATTGAGAATCCGCCTGCTGATTTTGTGGTGCGCGGGCCAAACCTTATGACATCACTACCAATTGAAATCCCTGTATCATATCAGGAAATAGCCTATTGCCTTGACAAGTCACTCACCAAGGTGGAAGCTTCAATACTCCAGGTTCTGGAGCAGACTCCGCCCGAATTATATGCTGATATAGTTAACAGGGGAGTATTCCTTGCCGGCGGCGGAGCCCTTCTGCGAGGCCTCGACAAACGTCTGACCGATAAGATAAACATTCCGTTCAGGGTCTCCGAAGATCCGCTTCACGCTGTTGTAAGAGGCACAGGTGTTGCTCTGAAGAATGTTGAAAAGTATCCTTTCCTGATGAGATAAGCCGACGCATGAATGAGAAGCCTGCTGAACTTCCTGCTCAGGTATAAAACCCTGATTATATTTTTGATACTGGAAGCGGTGGCTTTAGTCATGATATCTTCTTCACATAATTATCACCAGTCTGTTGCTTATGGTGCTGCCCGGAATATTTCAGGCTTCGTGGCAAAGAGGATTGAGAACGGCCACTCATATTTCAGACTCAGGCAAGTCAATCAGGCGCTTGCCGCAGAGAACCTTCAACTCAGGCGCCGCATCGAAAAGCTGGAGACTGTCCAGAAACCTGCCCTCACTGCAGTCAGTGATTCAGCCTCAGGGATAAGGTATAATTATCTGAGTGCCAGAGTCATCAATAACTCCGTAAATAAACAGAAGAATTTCATCACGTTGGACCGGGGCTCGCGTCATGGAGTAACGACAGGGATGGGAGTAGCCTCCTCAATAGGCGTGGTAGGTGTTATAGTAGGCGTCTCGCGAAATTACTCCGTTGCCATGTCATTGCTTAACACTGACTTTAAACTCAGTGCCAGCATTGCCCGGAATGATTATTTCGGCTCCCTGGCCTGGAATGGCAGAAACTACCGTTATGCACAGCTTTCGGAGATACCTCACCATGTTGCCATTTCGGAGGGCGATACTATTGTCACGAGCGGATACTCGGCTATTTTTCCTCCGGGACTGATGGTAGGTACTCTCACTGGCGACCTTAAAAAAGGTGGTGACTTTGTGACCCTGAAAGTATTACTCTCTGCCGATTTTAAAAAGCTTACCGATGTATACCTTATCGGTAACCTCACAAGGCATGAGAGAGAAGCCGTTGAAGAGGAGGTTACAAATGAATAGGACGCTTCATTATGTTATTTCTTTTGTAGTACTCATCGTACTGCAGCTCCTTATATTCAATAATATACAGTTCAGCGGCTATGTGAATCCGTATGTTTATGTGATGTTCATCCTCATCCTGCCGATGGCGATACCTTCGTGGATACTTCTCCTTCTTTCTTTTATGACAGGATTTGTCATTGATATTTTCTCTGGCACCATGGGGGTACACGCTTTTGCCACCGTCATGGCTGGCTTTGTCCGTCCGTGGGTGATCTCACTCAATGTCACCGCTGAGGCCTCTGAACCGGAGGCGTCTCCTTCATCAAAAACAAGTGGTCTGCGCTGGTTCTTTATCTATACTGTGACCGTCGTATTTATTCACCATCTCTCATTATTTTATATCGAAGTATTCAGTTTCAATAATTTTTTCCACACTTTGCTGAGGGTGTTGCTGAGCACAGCGGTGACCACATTCTTTATTGTACTTTTTGATATCCTCAGACCACGAAGATGATCAGGCAGTCATGAAAGACCGTTATGCAAACAGGAAGTACATCCTAATAGCCCTTGTTCTGGTTGCGGCTGCCATCCTCATCAGCCGGCTCTTCTATATCCAGATAGTTGACAAGACGTATCGCGTCTCCGCCGCCAACAACGCACTCCGGCCTATAACGCAATATCCGGCCAGAGGACTTATCTATGACCGTAACGGGAAGCTTATCGTATACAACCAGGCTGCTTATGACCTTCTTGTCATACCCTTTCAGACAAGCTCCTTTGATACGGCAAGATTCAATGAGATACTGGGCATAAACATGCGGGATTTCAGAGGCAGGATGAAAGCGGCGATCAAATATTCAAGGCGTGCTCCTTCTGTTTTCATGAAAATGATCTCGTCTGAAACATACGGTGCCCTGCAGGAAGAGCTCTATAAATTTCCGGGTTTTTATGTTCAGGCCAGGACACTGAGGAAATATACCCGTCCTGTAGGAGCACACCTTCTGGGTTATGTGGGAGAGGTTGATGATAAGCTCATTTCCAGGGATAAATATTACAGGTCAGGTGACTATATCGGGACCAGCGGAATTGAAAAATCATATGAAGAGCAACTCAGGGGAAGGAAAGGAGTAAACATCCTGCTGGTTGATGTCCATAATAATGTCAAGGGTTCGTATGCTGGCGGAAGGTATGATACTACATCAATCCCTGGTGTAAATCTCTGGTCCACCATCGATCTTGACCTACAACAGTATGGTGAAAAACTGATGAGGAACAAGACGGGATCAATTGTTGCGATTGAACCATCCACCGGTGAGATACTTGCACTGGTGTCTTCACCTTCCTATGATCCCTCGCTGCTTGTCGGAAGGGTCAGATCTGACAATTTCGCCAGGTTGCAGGCAGACACTGTCAAGCCGCTCTTTGACAGAGCCTTGATGGCATCTTATCCTCCGGGCTCGACCTTCAAGATTATGAACGGCCTTATCGGGCTGCAGGAAGGTGTGATCCGGTCTTCGACCCTGTTCGGGTGCAATAATGGCTATCATGCCGGATCAATCACTGTAGGATGCCATTCGCATAGCTCGCCGAATGACCTCCCGCATGCTGTCATGATGTCATGTAACGCATGGTTCTGCAATGCCTTCAGGTACATTCTTGAGAATAAGAATTACAGTGCTATAGGAGAAGCCTTTGACCACTGGAGGGATTATCTTGTTGCTTTCGGTTTTGGCAATAAGCTCGGTATTGACCTACCCAATGAGCTCGCAGGAAATATCCCTACACGCTCTTATTACGACAGGTATTATGGTAAGGACCGGTGGAAAGCCCTTACAGTCATATCACTGGCAATAGGACAGGGTGAGATAGGTGCAACCCCGCTGCAGATGGCCAATATGGCTGCAGTAATAGCCAACAGAGGATCATTTTTTATTCCCCATGTGGTAAAAAAGGTTGGAGACAAAGGAGCTCCGTCATCACTTTATACCCAGAAGTATATTACAGGTATATCACTCCAAAACTTTGAACCCCTGATTGAGGGCATGGAATGGGCCGTCAATGGCGGACCAGGTGCCACTGCCCGCGGTGCCAGGCTTGACAGTATCATAATTTGCGGGAAAACCGGAACGGCACAGAATCCTCATGGCAAAGACCATGCAATATTCGTTGCCTTCGCACCCAAGGATAACCCTCAGATAGCTATAGCCGTTTACGTTGAAAACGCAGGGTTCGGATCGACATTTGCCGCTCCTATAGCAAGCTTAATGATCGAAGAGTATCTTACCGGCAGGATAAAGAGAAAATATCTTGAGGATTATGTTTTTAATCTTGTAATAAAGCCAGATGCAAAAGAATAGTAATATACTGAGCCGTATAGACTGGGTTACGGTGATGCTGTGGGCTGTGATGATGATCATGGGCTGGCTGAATATCTATGCTGCTGTTTACAATGAGAATCATACGAGCATTTTCGACCTGTCGCAGCGTTATGGTAAACAGCTTCTGTGGATCGTTGCTGCAATAGTGCTGGCGGTCTTTGTAATTGTTACCGACAACAAGCTCTATTTCTTCTTTGCCTGGTTCATTTACGGCTTCTTTATTTTACTCCTTCTGTTGGTGCTGGTAGTAGGTAAAGAGATTAACGGCGCCAGAGCCTGGTTTGAGATCGGACCTTTCAGCATTCAGCCTTCCGAGTTTGCCAAGTTTGCAACGGGACTTGCCCTAGCGTCATTTCTGAATTCGCGGAGACAGGTAAACGAATTCAAGGCCATGGCTCCCGCCACAGCAATTATAATAGCGCCTGTCATCCTTATAGCCCTTCAGCCTGACATGGGCTCCGTCGTTACCTATTTTGCCTTCTTCATTGTCCTTTTCCGCGAAGGTATGAGCATATACGTGTTTATTTCGGCCATTCTCGCAGTGGTTCTGTTCCTGCTCACACTCATCTTTGGGACCGTTCCTGTGGCACTGGGAATTATTGCGGTGTCATTTATTGTTCTGGCAATTGTCTCAGGGTACCTGACTACCCTTAAGGCTCTGGGAGTGATGGCTGTCACAGGTGGTGTGTCATTTCTGGCCGGGCACTATCTCCTTGGTCTCGAGACTGGTTTTATCATAGTATTGGCCATAGTGCTGGCCGGAGCAGTATATGGCTGGTATACGTACCGCCATAAGCTGAAAAATCCTGCTGTCATTTATGCTTTTCTCCTTTGCGGAATACTGTACCTTTTCACGGTTGACTATGCTTTCCATGAGATACTTAAACCGCATCAGCAGGACAGGATAAATATCATGATGGGGTTGGATGAAGATCCCTACGGGGAAGGTTATAACCTGAATCAGTCACTTATATCAGTGGGATCAGGCGGCTTCACCGGAAAGGGCTACCTCAACGGCACGCAGACAAAGTTCAAATTTGTTCCGGAACAGAGCACTGATTTCATATTCTGCACAGTAGGTGAGGAGTGGGGTTTCCTCGGATCAACCGTTGTTATCGGACTGTTTGTCTGGCTGTTGATAAGGCTGGTGGTGCTTGCCGAAAGACAGCGGACAATCTTTATCCGCGCATACGGATACGGTGTCTTTGCACTTTTCCTGGTCCATTTCTTCGTCAATATAGGGATGACAATAGGCGTTATGCCAGTTATAGGTATCCCGCTGCCTTTCTTCAGTTACGGGGGAAGCTCCTTATGGGGATTCACCATCCTGCTGTTCGTCTTTATCAGGCTTGACGCGGGAAGGACAGAATACCTCGGTTGATCAGAAGGGACTGCTGATGCCGGGAGACAATACTATCCCGAAATCGGTTTCGACATAATTAATCAGTTGCGGAAAAAACTCCATAAAGTCCTCTTCAATGGAATAATATTGTTTTTTCCAGACCCTCATAGCCCACCTGGTCTCTTTAGGCAGGGAAGTCATCGAGCTCAGAGTTTTCAGGACCCTCCTGATGCCAATCCGTGTCTGGTATGTTTCAAGCCAGTTGTCAATAATAAAGAATGGCATCTTCTCACGGACGTTTTCGGGCAAGATCTCAAAATTATTTACCATTGCCCTGTAGAAGTTATATGTCACACTTTCAAGCGGACGTCTTGAGAACAGATCCCACTCCCTTGTAAGATAATGATCGTAGATGATGTCTACTATAACACCCGAATACTTCCGGTATTTGTCGGAGAAATGCAGCTTGCTACGGTGTACCACCGGATGGCTGTCGGTGAAGGCATCAATATGACGATGCAGGATAATTCCCTTGCGGATGCTTTCGGGATACTTCAGATAATCCCGCCCTTTTACATAGTCGCCGATATAATTCCCAATAATTATATTATCAGAGTCCCCTGAGAGATATATATGGGCAAGGACATTCATCCGCGAAAAGTTAATACAAATATTCTGCCAATAATCTGAGGTTTAAAATATTAAGAGGAATTTTTATCAGCAAAAGCCTCACAATTATTAACTAACATATTATCAAAATATTATGCGCTATGTAAAGAAAGGATTAAACTGACTAAAATCACATTCAAATTCAGTTACAAATTATAAATTTGCCGGATAATGATGCAAATATTGATAGACAAAATTCAAAAAAAATAATAATTAAACGAGGAGGTTTTATGTTAAAAAGGAATGTGATCATTATTGGAGCTGCCGGCCGGGATTTCCACAACTTCAATACCTATTTCCGTGATAATGAACTTTACAATGTCGCAGCTTTCACGGCTGCCCAGATACCTGATATTGACGGCAGAAAATATCCTGCTGAGCTTGCAGGGAAGCTTTATCCTTCAGGTATCCCGATCTATTCCGAGAATGATCTGCCAAAGCTGATAAAGGATCTTAAAGTTACTGATTGTGTCTTCGCCTACAGCGATGTGCCCTATCAGAGAGTGATGGAAGTAAGTGCTATCGTCAATGCTGCAGGGGCCAACTTCATTCTTCTGGGGTGGAAGGAAACGATGGTGAAAAGTGTCAAGCCGGTAATCGCCGTAGGTGCCATACGCACCGGTTGCGGAAAAAGCCAGACTTCGAGACGGGTCATTGAACTTCTCATGAAAAAAGGACTGAAGGTGGTAGCGATACGCCACCCGATGCCTTACGGTAATCTCGTCGAACAGAAGGTTCAGCGCTTTGCTGTTATCTCTGACCTCGAGAAGCATAAGTGCACCGTAGAGGAGATGGAAGAGTACGAACCTCATGTTGTACGCGGCAATGTCATTTATGCCGGAGTTGATTATGAAGCCATACTGCGTGCCGCCGAGAATGACCCGGCCGGTTGTGATGTGATTCTTTGGGATGGCGGTAATAACGATTTTCCGTTCTACAATCCGGACCTGATGATCACTGTGACTGATCCTCACCGTGCAGGACATGAGCTGAGGTACTATCCCGGCGAAGTCACCCTTCGTCTTGCCGATGTGGTGGTGATAAACAAGATGGACAGTGCTGCTCCTGAGGACATACAGACCGTGCGCGAGAGTATTGAAAAAGTTGCGCCTAAAGCTATTGTCATTGATGGTGCCTCGCCTATAAAGGTTGATGACCCGTCAGTAATAAAAGGCAAGCGCGTGCTTGTTGTCGAAGACGGACCCACACTCACTCACGGTGAGATGAAGATAGGTGCGGGCGTTGTCGCAGCACGGAAGTTTGGCGCTGCCGAGCTGGTTGACCCGAGACCTTTTACCGTAGGCAAGCTCACGGAGACTTTCAAAAAATACCCTAATATTGGCACTCTTTTGCCGGCAATGGGTTATGGTGCCCAGCAGTTAAAGGACCTTGAGACAACGATAAACAACACTGATTGTGATTCTGTTGTGATAGGTACCCCTATAGATCTCAACCGTATCATCAAAATTAAAAAACCGAACACGAGGGTATGGTATGATCTCCAGGAAATTGGCAGTCCCAACCTGGAAGAAGTGATAGACGATTTCGTGAAGAAACACAACCTTTAATAAAAACGATCCCCTCCTCCGAGGGGATTTTTTTTATCGTTTTTCCATCATTGCCATTTGCCCTTCCCTGACTCTCAGA
>Ga0209745_1000275_pt1 | contig 30532 bp, 31 predicted proteins | sample BarGraNGADG00312_FD_184495 | JGI IMG/M metagenome (GOLD analysis project Ga0209745, IMG submission 184495) | Arctic peat soil microbial communities from Barrow, Alaska - Barrow Graham LP Ref core NGADG0004-312 (SPAdes) (version 2) | ecosystem: Environmental > Terrestrial > Soil > Wetlands > Peat...
GGGACCCCGGACTGCGTCGTCCCGCTCGAGCCGGTGGACGAGTTCACCCGCAGGTTCAAAGGAAACGTCAGGCTGGTCACGGAGCGCCCCGTCGAGGTCACGCGCGATTCCGTCCCACCCACCACCGAAGTCTGGGTCCTCCCCTACAAGTAATTCACGGGCTATACTCTGGGTGGAGCCCGCGGTTGGCAAGGAGAATCCCATGGCCATCCAGGCGATAGACACGTCAGAATTTCTGCTGGAAGACAGTCCGAGGATCGAAAGGTTGAAGGACCGGCTTCTTCACGCCTCCTACGAGATCTGCCTTGCGCGTGCGCGCGAGTACACGCGAGTCTATAAAGAGACGGAGGGCATGAACCCCGCGCTCCGCAACGCGCTCGCTCTCAAGGCCACCTGCGAGAGGCAACCCGTACATATCTATGCCGACGAGTGGATCGTTGGCAACAAGACGAACGCTTACATCTCTCCCGTCATCGCGCCCGAGCGGGGCGACTCGATGCGCTCCCTCCAGATCGAGATGGAAGTGCTGCCCGAGAAGGGGCACCCGTTCAAGATCAAGCCCGAAGACAAGAAAGAGTTCCTCGAGGAGATCCTCCCCTACTGGGAGGGCCGGACCCTGCGCGACCGAAAGGCCCGCAACTGGCTCGCCTCGGGGATCATCGAGCCCGTTCACGGCAACCCCTTGCGCACCGCGAGGCAGGTCGGGCAGATGCTCCGTTTCGCACATAACGCGGGACGGGAGAACTTGCGGATAATGGCCGGGGTCAAGGAGGGAGAGCCACAGCACCCGCGTCGCGCGCTCACCGCGTGGACGACGCGAGACGAGCTTTCCAAGAACAACCCCAACATGGCCGTCTACTGTTACGACGTCCAGGGGCACCTCCACCTGCCGGTCGAGAAGGTGGTGGCCGAAGGTTTCCTCGGCATCAAGGAGCGCGCCGAGCGGAGGCTCGACGACCTGGACGAGGATGAAGAGGGGTACGAGGACAAGAAGGCCTGGCTCGAAGCAGTGATGATCAGCATGGACGCGGCCTGTATCTACGCCGAGAGGCTTTGCGCGCTAGCCGCGGGAGAAGCCGCGAACGCCATCGACCCTGCCGAGAAAGAAAGGCTGACCAGGATCGCCGAGGGCCTCGAACACGCGCCGGCGCGTCCCGCCCGCACCTTCCGGGAGGGGGTGCAGGCGGTCTGGTTTGCGCTTCTCATCGGTGAGATCCAGTACGGGATGCACGACGTGCTCGGCCTAGGTCGCACCGATCAGTATCTCTATCCGCTCTTCCGAAAAGACATGGACGAGGGGCGCCTCACGGTCTGTGAGGCACTCGACCTGCTAGAGGAGCTCAACCTCAAACTCACCGCCAACGTCTCTCTCATCCCGGAGATCGCCGCCGAGGCGAACGGGACGCTTGGCGTCAGCCAGCACTGCCTCATCATCGGTGGGACGGACGCTCAGGGCAACGACGTCACCAACGAGCTCACTTACCTGATGATCGATGCCTACGAGCGGATGCATGGTGCGATCAACCAGCTTTCGCTCCGCGTCCACAAAAACGCGCCGCCCGAGTACCTCAAGCGCGGGGTCGAGGTCTTCAGGACGACGAGCGGTCATGCGTTTTTCAACGACGACGTCATCGTACCGGCGCTGGTGCGCAACGGGATGAGCGTCGAGGACGCGCGCGACTACAACGTCGTGGGTTGCATCGAGACGAGCGGGAGCGGCAACTGCTTCCCCTGTCCGGGAGGCCACGAGGTCGTGCTTCCGCTCGTCGTCTACATGACGATGACTAACGGGCGCCTGCCGGTCCCAATATTCGGCCAGAAGAAAAGCGTAAAGACGGGCGAGGTGGATACGTTCAAGACGTTCGACGACTTCATGTCCGCGTTCGACCGCCAGCTCGAGCACAATGTCGAGGTCCTGGTGAAGGCAGTCGAGGGCAAGGACAAGGCGTACATGGAGTTCCTTCCCTCGCCTTACGTCTCATCGATGATCGACGGCTGCATCGAGAGCGCGACCGACATGACGCGCGGCGGCGCTGTATACGACTTCACGTCACTCATCGGCCGCGGGCTCGCCACCTGCGTCGACTCTCTGCTGGCGATAAGGGAGTTTGTGTACGAGCGCCGCGAGGTCAGCCTCTCGGAACTCACAGACGCGTGCCTGCGCAACTTCAAGGGACAGGAGGACCTGCGCCAGCGGCTCGTCAACCTCGCGCCCAAGTACGGCATGGACGACGAAGAGGCAGACGCGCTGGGCCGCCGGGTGGTCAGGACGTTCACTGAACAGGCCGAGAAGCACACGAACGTGCGCGGTGGCCGCTTCCGCACCGGGATGTATTCTTACGGCAACCACGTGCTTGACGGCTTCTACATCGGCGCGACGCCGGACGGGAGAAAGCGGGGCGAGCCTATCTCCAACGGCATCTCCCCATCAAACCGGATCGGAGAGGGTAACGGCCTGACCGCGTACATGAAGTCGGTGGCCTCCATCGACCACGGGCAGCTGAGCGGAGGCGTCTCGCTCAACGTCAAGATGCACCCCTCTTATGTGGAGAGCGACGAGGGCGTCGCGAAGATGGCCTCTCTGCTCGCGACGTACTTCGAGCTCGGGGGGATGCACGTCCAGCCCAACGTAGTCTCCGATGCGACCCTGCGCGCGGCCCAGGACGACCCGGAGGCATACCGCGATCTCGTGGTGAAGGTCGCGGGCTACAGCGCGTACTTCACAGACCTCGGGCGCTCGATCCAAAACGACATCATCGACCGCTACCAGTTCGAGTAAGAGGCGTCGTAAGAGGCGTCGTTCACTTTACACTTTTTCATTACACTTTTTCGCGCGCGGTGCGACGCCGCACTCCTGCTATCATTGAGCCATGGTACGGGGAACGGACAAGCACATCGAAATACCTGCGGCGGTCTCGGCTTTCTCGTCGCGGATCGCGGCGGCGGGCGGTGAGCTCTATGTCGTCGGCGGGTGGGTGCGCGACAGGCTCCGCGGCGCCGATTGCAAGGATGTCGATTTCGCAACCGACCTTCCGCCCGCCCGGGTCAAGGAAGCCATCGAAGGCGTTGGCCCCGTATGTGACATCGGCCTGAGGTTCGGAACGGTGTGCGTGCCGTCCGGCGACTACACGTTCGAGGTGACGACATTCAGGACCGACGTCTACACCCCGGGCTCGAGGCACCCCGAGGTCACTCACATCGCGGATATCACCGAAGACCTCGAGCGCCGCGACTTCACGATCAACGCGATGGCGCTCCAGGTGGCGCCCCCGACGGGCGAGCTCATCGATCCGTTCGGAGGCGCGGCGGACCTCCAGGAGGGGATCATCCGGACGCCCGGCCCGCCCGCCTCACGCATGGCCGAGGATCCGCTCAGGATGATGAGAGCCGTGCGCTTCTGCGCTCAGCTCGGGTTCGAGGTCGACGGCGACCTGCTCGACGTGATCCGCGCCCAGGCCCACCTCCTGGACGACATCTCGCAGGAGCGCAGGCGCGACGAGCTGGAGAAGATAATAGTGTCGCCGGCTCCAGACCGGGGAGTGCGCCTCCTGGCCGACACAGGCCTCCTGGACCGCGTGTCCCCGGAGCTCGCGGCGATGAAGGACGTTGACCAGCCGCGCTCGTACCACAGAGCAGACGTCCTCGAGCACACTCTGCTCACCATGACGTACGTTCCCGACGATGCGCTGCTGAGACGCTCCGCGCTCTTCCATGACGTCGGCAAGCCGCCGACGAAAGTCACCGAGCCGAAGGTCATGTTTCCGGAGCACGACAAAGTGGGAGTCGAGCTTACCCGCGCCGCGATGCGCAGGCTCTGTTACAGCACCGAGGATATCCGGAAGACCGCGTTCCTGGTCCGCCACCACATGCGTCCCATCCGCTACGAGAGCGGCTGGAGCGACGCCGCGGTCCGAAGGCTCGTGCGCGACTGCACGATGATCAAGGACGGCGAAGTGATCGTCCCACTCTCCTCGGTATTCGCGCTGGCGCGCGCCGACATCAAGGCCGGCAACCTAGAGAAAGCCCCGCTGTTCCTGGCAAGTGTCGATGAGCTGGAGAAGAGGATCGACGATCTGGGCGCTCACCATGAGATCGCCGCCGCGCGCTCACCACTTGACGGCAAGGACCTGATGGAGCTTTTCGGACGTCCGGCTGGCCCATGGCTGAGGCCGCTCAAAGAACACCTGACACACCTGGTCGTCGAAGGCCGACTGGCGCCCGACGACAAGGAAAGCGCGGCGCGCCTTGCCCGCGATTTCATGGATTCACCTGCCGATGACTGACGGCGGTCAGTCCCCCTCGGCCGTCATGTCCTCCATCCACCGGGCGATCAGCGGATAGACATCCTCGCTGACGTGCCTGCCCATCACCAGGTCCGTGTGGCCGTACCCGGGCAGCATGACGAACTCCTTCTCGGCGCTCGAGATGCGGTCGAACCCGTACCGCTTGATGCCTTCCCAGTTGGCGAAGTCCTTGTCGCCGTGAGAAAGAGCATGGGCGCGGTGATCAGAGGCATGTTCAGGGTGTAGTCATAGGGGTCATCCCTGAATATGAACGGGAAATACTGACGGAAGTTGATGTTCCATACGCTGTCGATGAGCTGTATGTTCATGTGCGCGGAGACGTCGTCCGCACCCCACTTCACGAGCGACGTCGACGTCTCGGAGTCGGTGTTCCGCCTGTTGTACAGCATGATCCCGATCGGGCTGCGCGAGAGGAACTTGATCCCGCGCGGCCGGTTCATCACCGCCTTCTTCGCGTTGCTGCCGAGGCGGACCCGGGGAGCGAACGGGCCTCGGAGCCTGTTCCAGAGGACCATCGTGCCGATGAGGCTGCGCCCTATCGATGATTCTGTCGCTATCTGGAACGGGTGGTGCCTCGGCCACCACATCGCGGGGGGTGATGCGATGGCGATGCCGCCCACCAGCTTCCCGTTTCGCTCCTCTACCAGCTCGGGGTCGGACACGACGCGAAAGTCGGCCGGGTCGCCCTCGAACCTGACGCCCTGCAGGTACATGTACAGGACCATGCCGCCCATGCTGTGCCCGATCCAGTAAGGCTTCTTTCCCGTGATGCGGATCACGTTGTCGATAAGGGTCGGCGCGTCCAGTATCGCGAGCGTGTCGATGCTGTGCGACCAGCCTCCCTCGTCGCACCGGTACGGCTCCACGCCGCATCCCCTGAAGTTCGTGATCCACACGTCGTAACCGCGCTGTGCGAGATACACTGCCATGTTGAAGCCTTCGCGAGGGATGTCGAACTCGAAGCCGTTCCCGTTGAAGCCGTGGAACCGCCGGGATTAGCGTATCTCTTCACGCGAAGCGTTACGCCGTCAGGTGTTACGAACTCGTACTTCTCCGTCGTGAGCCCTCCGGCTACGTCCTGGTCCACTCCCGGAATGGGCGTCTTGAGCCCCATGTAGACGTATGTGCCGGCAATGATCGCTGCGCCCGCAAGAAGGGCGGGGAATATTCTGTCGCTGGTCCCGTTGTCCATCGGTCCTCCTGTCATTCAGTCTTCGCACGGCTTGATGTCGAGCACCGGCGTGCCGTCGATCGCGTCGAGGCCTCGCACGGTCAGAGTCTGTCCGTCCACGCCGAGGAGGTCGACGACCGTGAGCCCTATCGGGTTCGGGCGGCGCGGGGAGTGCGTGGCGAACACGCCTCTCTCGGGGCGCCCCGGATCGGCGCGCGGGTGAAGCACGATCTCGAACCCGGTGGAGCGATCGAAAGCATAGATAATATAGAGACGCTTGTATCCTTCGATCCGGAAGAGCCCTCGCGCGAAAGCCCCGAGCAGCCGGATGCGCGAAACCGTCCCGACGAAGACGTCCGGGTCTCGTTGCGTCTCTTTGAATTCGTTCTCTACAAACCCGATCGCCTCGAAGCAGAATCCGGAAGAATCGTCTGTCGACAAATTTACCTCCAGGCCGTGATTTTCCCTCCTGGCCTTTGTCTATACTATGATAGCAGTCGGGGAATCACCCCCGAGAGAAAGCGGAGTGACTCCATGCAGGATGATGTGCCACCCCCGACGATCAGGTGCGAGACTTGCGGGCGCGAATATGCCGGCAAGCGCCCGACCTTCTGCCTGACGTGCGGAACACGGCTGGGCGGCGCGCAAGAGCCTAAACAGGTTGACCCCGCCCCGTCCGGGACCGCGGGCGGCGCTCGTGCCCCTGCTCCGGTTACACCACCGCAAGCCGCTGAGAAGCCCGTCCGCAAGCCACGACGTGACATGACCAAGGTACTGATCATCCTTGCTGTCATCGTCGTTCTGGCGGCCGGGGCCGTGGCCGGCGTGGTCGTGGCGATGCGCCTGACCCGGCACGCCGCTCCGATGCCGACGACGGCTGCCGAGATGCGAGATGCGGTGACCGGCGCCCAGGATTACCTCAATGGCAGCTGGAAGAACCTGGCTTCCGGAAGGGTCAAGGGCGCTCCGATCTACTCGGTAACAACGAAGCTCGACACAGACACCAACACCGTGGGCGGCACGGCCCGCATCCTCTACACGAACAACACCGGCGTCAGTTTGAGCGAGATCATCCTGCGCGTCTACGCCAACAGCAAAGTCGTCAACCCCAGCGGAGCCGGGGCGTCCGTTTCCTCGGCGAAAGTCGATGGCCGGAACGCGGTCACGAGCTCCGCCGGTTCGATTTTCCATATTGCCCTGCCCACAATCCTCGAGGACGGTAAGGAAGCACTCGTCGAGATCGCCTTCAACGAAACGGTCCCCGAGGTCCAGACCGGCCTCGGCGGCATCGAGCAGTTGCTCGGGCAAGGGACCGGGGGAGGCTATGGCGTTCTCGGCAGGAGCGGCAACGTCTACGATCTCGGCTACTTCATACCGACCGTGCTGACGTACGGCCCCACGGGCTGGGACCAGCGGGACGTGCCCGCGCTCGGAGACATCGGCGATTTCGACTGCGCCTATTACGTCGTGGCGCTCGACGTCCCTGGTGGCTTCGTGGTCGCGGCGCCAGGCGTCTCCTCCGGGGTAAGCTCGTCCGCCGGCAGAAAGACTTTCGAGTTCAGGGGTGGACCCATGCGCGACTTCACCGCGCAGGCAAGCCCGGACTACAAGGTGGCCAGCGCCAGGGAGGGCGAGACCGTCGTCTCCTCTTACTTCCTCAAGGACGGGGCCGGAAACGGCAGGAAAGCGCTCGGGTACGCGCGCCAGGCGCTGAAAGAATACAACGCGCATTTCGGTAGCTATCCTTACGTCGGCCTGAACGTCTGCGAGGCCGCGCTCGGCGGGGGCGCCGGTGGGATGGAGTTCGCCGGCCAGGTCCAGATCGCGAAAATGCTGTACGGGGACCTTGGCAGCCTTGCGGGCTCGCAGGGCACTGACCTCAGCAGCCTCCTCGGCTCGCTCGGAAGCGGGCTACTCGGCGACATGATGGAATTCACCGTCGCTCACGAGGTATGCCACCAGTGGTGGGGACTCACCGTCGGCAACGACTCTATCGACCACCCATGGCAGGACGAGTCTCTCACCAACTACTGCACCGTCCTCTACTTCAGGTGGGCGCACGGCGCGGACGCGGCGAAGAAGCAGCTCGATACCGAGATAACCCTTCCCTACTCCGCGGGCCAGTTGATGGGCGCCGGGGGAGACATGGTCGTGGACACACCGGTGGCCGGCTTCGCGAACGAGGCGCAGTACTCCGCGATCGTCTACTCGAAGGGCGCCCTGTTCTTCCAGGCCCTGGAGACGCAGATGGGCGCGCCTGCATTCGAGAAGAGCCTGAGGCAGTATTACGACGCCTATGCATTCCGCAACGCCACGCCCGCCGAACTGATCTCCGCTTTCGAGGCGAACGGCAACGCCGACTCCGTAGCGCAGTTGCACCGCCGCTGGATCCTGGAGACGCATGCGAGCGAAGACATCGCCGCAACGAACCCCGGCATGGATATTCTTAACGACCTGCTCAAGCAGCTACCGGGGGGGCTCGACCTCAACAACCTGGAGGACCTGCTGAATCAGTTCATGCCGAACAGCAGCATGCCGCAGATGCCCGGCCTTGATGACAACGGATCCAATGCCCTGCCCATATGACGGCAGGGTCGTTGATGCCTGAGGAAAAGGACGGCAGACTATGTTAGCCGCTAACAACACCGTGACCGCCGGCGCCCTGGTCCTCTACGTTCTGTTTGTGATAGCCGTGTACACCGGATTCGCCTATGGATCCGCGAAGTTGATGCAGCTTTCCGGGCACAGCCCGATCCTGGGAGTCCTGCTCGGACTCTTCTGCGGCGCAATAGGGCTTCTGATCGCGCTCGCGTTCTTCCTGTCCGACCCCAACCGGCGCCGCAACACGCCGCGGCAGTCACAGCCGATCTATCCGCCTGACCCGTACGGCTACGGCTACCAGCAGCCTTACCAGGAGCCATATCCCCCTGCCGCCCCGCCGCAATACCGGGGGGTCGTTCCGCCGGCGCCGCCGGCTGGCGGCTTCGCTACGTCGGTCCGGTGCCACCAGTGTTCGGCTCCTGTATACCCGGGAAGTGAGTTCTGCGACAACTGCGGCGCATACGCCCGGGACCAGCAACCGGCACTGCCACCGCAGCCGGCGACGCAGTCCTTCAAGATCTGCCCGCTTTGCCATGGCAAGGCGACCGCAGACAGCGAGACGTGTCCGCAGTGCGGCTCCAGCCTCAAAGACACCCCCGCGTGGTGATGCTCCGGCAGCGCACAGCATCCCGCCGATGCCTCCGCCTCCAATGGGTTGAATTGCCACGGTTGTAATATAATGCCCTCGCGTGGATTCCCGTCTAAGGAGGTACAAAGAAGTGGAGAAGAAATACCCTTATTTCACTGAAGAGCACGACATGCTCCGGCAGTCCGTACGCGAGTTCGTCGAGAAGGAGGTCACACCTTTCGTCGACGAGTGGGAAGAGGCCCAGACTTACTCGATGGATACCTTCAAGAAGATGGGCGAGATGGGACTCCTGGGATTGAGAGTCCCCGAGGAATACGGCGGCGGCGGCGCGGACTACTGGTCGGTCGTGGTGCTGTTCGAAGAGCTCATCCGGAGCGGGTGCAGCGGCTTCCTCACAACGGTCGGCGTGCACACCGAGGTCGCGATACCGGCTATCCTCCACCACGCTACAGAAGAACAGAAGCAAAAGTACCTGGTCCCGGCGGCCAAGGGCGAGAGCCTGGGCGCGCTTGCGGTGACGGAGCCGGAAGCGGGCAGCGACGTCGCCGCGATGCTGGCGACCGCCGTCCCGGACGGAGACGACTTCATCATCAACGGCAACAAGATATTCATCTCGAACGGCGCGCGGGCCGACTGGATCGTCGTAGCCGCGAAGACGGATAAAGAAGCCGGTTACGGCGGTATCACGGAGTTCATCGTCGACAAAGACACGCCGGGCTTCGAAGTCAGCCGCAAGCTCGACAAAGTCGGACTGCGCAGCAGCGACACGGCCGAGCTTTTCTTCACCGACATGAGAGTGCCGAAGTCGGCCGTGCTGGGAGAGGTCGGCAAAGGCTTCTTCCAGATCATGTCCAACTTCCAGCCCGAGCGGCTGCTGATTGCAGTCGGCGCGTACGGCGGCGCCGAGCGCGCTCTCGAGATGGCGGTCGATTACGCCAAGGAGAGGAAGCAGTTCGGCAAGGCGATCTCCCGCCACCAGCACAACGCCTTCAAGATCGCCGAGCTCGCGACCAAGGTCGAGGCGGCCAAGGAGCTAACGTACCGCGCGGCGGACATGTACAACCGCGGCCTCGACTGCCTCAAAGAAGTCTCGATGGCCAAGTGGTACACGACTGAGACCGCAAACGAGGTCGCTTACCAGGGGATGCAGCTCATGGGCGGTTACGGCTACATGATGGAGTACCCGATGCAGAGGGCGTGGCGCGACCTGCGGGTCCAGACAATAGTCGGTGGGACGACCGAGGTCCAGAAGCTCATCATCTCGAGGTGCCTCGGCCTCTAGATTCACCCTTGGGGTCAAACCTAAAAGGTGAATTGCTCTGATCGGCCTGTTCAAAAGGGCGGCGCTTTCCGGCACCGCCCTTTTCTTTTTCCACAAATACAAACATGCCGGAATTCACCTTTTAGGTTTGACCCCAAGGGTGAATTTCACAAGTTCAACATCTTTTAACAATCCCTTTTATAAGCAACAGAACCCTACTTTTACCCCACCGGTTCGGAAATTGTATAAACCTTCAACCTGAGGTTTACAATGGTTCCGGCGGTGTAGTATTATTCTTGTCAGTCCGTATGGGTTCTTCAAAAACCGTGGCCAGAGGGCGTTTCAGGCGCCTCAGAGGTCATGGTCCAGCCTCATTGAATGAGCGATTAATCCCTTTGTTAAAGCATTCGTGCTGCGCCCGTGCCCGGCGCGTTGATCGCCACCACGGCTGTGCCGGTCCGCCGTAGCCGGCAAAGATCAGAAAAACAAGAAATAGCAAAAGAAGGGAAAAACAGGGTAGTAAATTAACTATTAAGTTGAGATGACAGTTAGAGCCGGAGTACACGAAAATACCTTTGGTCATATTGATTACGCCTCAGCGGTAAGGCCGCTGGCGATTTTCCTGCGCAAGATGACCCCTTACATACTTGCGGTGGTGCTGGTCGCCTCGACGATCTTCTTCGCGATCAGCTGCAAAGGGTCGACGGTCGCATTCAGCAACGACGGCCAGGTAGCCGCACTCAACGTCGAGCTGGCGAGCACGCCGGCCGCCAGGGCGCAGGGACTAATGGACCGCAGGACGATCTCCTCCGACAGCGGCATGCTCTTCGACTTCGGGCAGAACGTGAACACGCCGTTCTGGATGAAGAACACCTCCATCCCGCTATCGATCGCGTTCATCGATTCCTCGGGCAAGGTCCTCGCCGTCAAGGACATGAAGCCCTTCGACCTCACTCCCGTGGCGCCGGCCGGCGCATACCGGTACGCCATCGAGGTCAACCGGGGATGGTTCAAGGACCACGGCATCAAGCCAGGGTTCAGAGCAACAATAGATATCTAGGGAACGGACGAGCCCCCTTAAAGAACGGGCCCGGCGAAAGCCGGGCCCGATTCATTTTCTATTGAAGTCTTTTGTCTCAGGCGTTGAGCTCCACGACCGCGTTCGAGATTGAGATGTTGTCGGGACGCTCGGCCGTCTTCGCCTGGAACAGGATCTTGCCGTCCCCGCCGTCCCACATCTCGGTGACGATGGTCTCACCGGGGAACACCGGCCGCGAGAACCTCACCTGGACCGACTTGAACTTCTCCGGGTCGTCGTCGCAGTAGGCCTTGAGGACCGCCCTGCACGCGAAGCCGAAGCTGCACAGTCCGTGGAGGATCGGCTTCTCGAAGCCCGCCATGCTGGCGAAGTTCGGGTCCGCGTGCAGCGGGTTCGGGTCGCCGGACAGCCTGTAGATGAGTGCCTGCTGCGGCAGGGTCTTTGCCTCGATGACCTTGTCGGGAGCGCGGTCCGGAGGCTCCATACCCGTGGCAGGGGCCTTCTCTCCGCCGAAGCCGCCCTCGCCGCGGACCAGCACGCCGAACCTGTTAAAGTAAACGACGTCTCCCGTCTCATCGACCGTCTCGGCTTCCAGCTCGATGAGGGCCATCTTGCCCTTATCGAAGATGTTGGCGACCTTTGGCCTCGTCGTAAGCTTTCCGCCCATGGCGGCCGGCTGCTTGCGCACCTCGAGGTACTGCTCGCCGTGAAGGATCATGAGCGGATTGATCTCGAGGCCTTCGACCCCGAAGATGCTCATGAGGGCCGGGAACGGCGGGCATACGCCGAACGTCGGCAGGACGAAGAGGCCGGGCGCGTTCTCGTAGCAGAACTTGAGATCGTCCGGGTCCGCCCCCAGACCGATACCGAGCGCGTACAGGATGACAGTCTTGTGATCGTATTCGAACTCGAGCGCGGGCATCTCCGCGCCACTGGCTTTCGCAACGTCTATTGGCATGCTGCTACCTCCGTATCAGTCGAGCTTGATGTGGCTGAGCGCGTGTCCCGTCTGGGCCGGAGCCGAGTCGTACTCGGACCCACCCTCGAGGTTCGTAATCTCAGCGAGCTTGGCCGCTATGTCGTCCGGCGTGACCTTCTCGGGCTCGTCGAAGAAGTAGCCCGGGCCCTCTATGACCGCCGCGCGGCTGAAGTAGCCCGCCCCTGCGACCATCATCGTGCCTGACAACTGGCATTCCTCGCTCACGAGGTAAGCCGCCAGCGGGGAGACGAACTCCGGCTTCAGCTTCTCCACGACCTGGGGAGGCATGACAGTCGCGGTCAGCCTGGTCCCGGCCACCGGCACCAGGGTGTTCGCCTTGATGTTGTACTTCGCGCCCTCGAGCTTCGCCGAGTTCATCATGCCGGCGATGCCGAGCTTCGCCGCGCCGTAGTTGGTCTGCCCGAAGTTGCCATAGAGGCCCGCCGCGGAAGCCGTCGAGAGGATGCGGCCGTAGCCGGCGTCCCTCATGTACGGGAACGCGGCCTTCGTGCAGAAGAACGTACCCGAGAGGTGGACCGCGATGATCAGGTTCCAGTCGTCGATCTCCATCTTCATCATGCTCTTGTCACGCAGGATGCCCGCGTTATTGATGAGGATGTCGACCTTGCCGAAGCTGTCGATCGCCGTCTTGATGATCTTCTGTGCGCTGTCCCACTCGGAGACGCTCTCGTAGTTCGGAACGGCCTCTCCGCCCAACGCCTTGATCTCGTCGCACACCTTCTGGGCTGGCGTCGAGTCCGCGCCCATCCCGTCCATCGCGCCGCCGAGGTCGTTGATGACTACCTTCGCGCCACGGCTAGCGAGCAAGAGGGCGTGCGCGCGGCCCAGACCGCCGCCGGCCCCGGTTATTACTGCAACCCGTCCGTCGTACCTTATCTCATCAGCCATACTCCATCTCCTTTCATCATGCCACGATAGTGCCGGAAGAATTGTATAACTAATCAAGCCTCGTTGCACCCCGGGAACGAGGGGACGCGGAGCGGGGTCGACGGCACCCGGACCCGCCGTCCGGAAAGTGGCAATCGCGGTATTCGCTGATATTATTATGGGGCTTCGAACCGAGTGGAGGAGGGTTTCATCCATGTACAAAGAGATGTTCGACCTGAACGGAAAAGTTGCGATCGTCACCGGCGGCAGCAGGGGTATCGGCGAGGCCATTGCGATGGCGCTGGCCGAGTACGGGGCTAAGATCGTGCTCTCGAGCCGGAAGATCGAGGGACTCAACGCGGTCAAGGATAAGATCGAGGCCGCGGGTGGCGAAGCCATCTGTATTCCCGCGAACGTGGGCAAGATCGAATCGCTGCAGGCGATCGTCGACGGGACGCTGGAGGCGTACGGCACCCTGGACATCCTCGTGAACAACGCCGCGACCAACCCGATATTCGGGCCCATCATGGACACCGCGGACGAGGGTGCATGGGACAAGATCATGAATGTGAACGTGAAGGGCGTATTCTTCCTGATCAAGGCTGCCGCGAAGGTCATGCTGGAGAAGGGCGGAGGCGCCATCGTCAACGTGAGCAGTGAGGCCGCCGTCAAGCCGACGCCTTTCCTGGGAGTCTACAGCGTCAGCAAAGCCGCGCTCGACATGGTGACCATGTCGTTCGCACTCGAGCTCGGCGGGCAGGGAATCCGCGTCAACGGGATCGCCCCCGGGCTGGTCAAGACCGCCTTCAGCAAAGCCCTCTGGTCCAACGACATGATCAAGCAGGCGGCGGAGTCGAAGATACCGCGGGGGAACATGGGGCAGCCGGAGGAGATCGCCGGACTCGCGGTGTTCCTCGCCTCCGACGCGTCGAGATTCATCAACGGCCAGACGATAATCGCCGACGGTGGCGCCCTGCTCGTATAGACGAGGGGGTTCGGGTCGCGCGGTGCGCCACTGGGGTCTGACCCCAGTGGCGCACCCGAAAGGGTCATTATGAGATACGTCTCGCTGATACCGCTCGCGTTCCTGCTCGGACACATCGTGGCAGGTGAGCACAGTCCGGTCCGCATGTTCCTCATGCGCATATTTGCTCGATACATCGAAGTGCCGGTGCTGCACCTCTCGTATCTCGCCTGCGTAGGGCGTCTCAAGTTCCTCTCCCGTTTCTTCCTGACGCGCTGGCTGCTCCTCTACCCCATCGCTTATCCGTTCGGGCATTACGGAGACACGGGGCGGCCCGTGCCGGCCGCGCATCTCCTCGAGATCATCGATGGGCTCGAGGGCCCGATCGCGGTCGGGCCGTGCCGTTGCAGGATGGGCCACCGCGCCTGCGGGCATCCGATGGACACGGACATCGTGATCAAGACCGGCACCGATGTCTGGCTCGATGCTTTCCCCTACGCATATCACAAGATCAGCAAAGAAGAGGCCAAGGACATCGTCAGGGATTGCGCGTCTCAAGGCATGTTCCAGATGGTGTTCCTTCATTGCCTCGTCGGCGGCGCGATGAACGAGTACGTGATATGTAACTGCTGCACCGACGGCTGCGTCCCATACCTGTTGAACAGGACGCTGGGACAGAACATCTACCCATTGGTCAAAGGCGATTGGCGGGCGGAGGCGGAGGAAGACAAGTGCGAGCGGTGCGGGGCTTGCGTGGAGGTCTGCCCGTTCTCGGCGCGAGTGCTTACAGACGCGGGGCCGCGCGTGCTGCAATGTTATGGGTGCGGGCTGTGCGCCTCCGCGTGTAAGACCGGCGCGACGAACATGGTCGCGGCCCCGGTCATCTCTTCCCGGGGAAACTTACCTCTTTGAGGATGGCGTCCTTCATGCGTCCCGGAAAGCCCGAGGTCATGTTGGCCGGTGAGTTGCCGCCCCAGGTGACTCCCCCTACGCAGAAGAAGCTGATGTTGCCGGCGTCCTCGACATATGGAAGTACCGTCGCGTTGCGGCACATCGACATGTCGGCTACCGCGTTCTTCGCCACCTTCTCGAACAGCCCCGTGACCCTGTAATCCTTGAAGGCGACGCGCGTGAGGTCGTCGAACCTCTTCCAGCGCTTGAGCACCGCGAGCGCCCTGTTCGATGCGCGTGACAGCATCACGCGCGCGCTCAAAACCCGCTCTCCGACTCCCAGAGCCGTCCGGCCGATCTGCCCGCGGTAGTTCCGTGTGAACGACTCGTCGCCGAGCCTCTCCGCCAGCTCGCGAAGCTGCCCGGGCCGTCCCCTCACAATCACCGAATCCGGCTGGACGTCGCCGAAGCGCCACAGCGGCGCCACGTATATGCCGGCCACCGGACTCTCGAGGCGCGGCTCGAGGCTCTCCTCGAAAGGGTTCTCCGGCTTCTTCAGGCCGAGAATGATCGGAGACCACTTGCAGATCGTTATGGAGCCCGGGACGACGAGCAGTTCCTCGCCGAACGTCGCAAGCCTGACGGCGTCACACCAGGAGACGCCGCTGTACTCGGGAGCGTCGAATCCGGCGAGCGAATCTTCCCTCACCTTGACGCCGACCACCGGCAGCTCGAGCTGAATCGTATCCATAGCACCCTTCATGCCTTGCCGGCACAGAGCCGGCGTGTTCGATCTTCTATCGCGGGAAACCCCCGACTCAGTCTATCTTCTTGAACATCTTGTGAGGACGCCCGCAGATCGGGCACTTCTCCGGCGCCTCGTTCTCCACCGTGTTGCCGCAATACTGGCAGACGTAGTAGACGACTTCCTCGTTCTTGCCGAGGTTGTCCAGCGCGCCCTGGTAGAGCCTCGCGTGGATCTGCTCGACCTCGTTCGCGTTCCAGAACGTCTCCTGCGCGCCCTTGTTGCCATCTTCCTTGGCCTCTTCGATCATCGCGGGATACATCTTCGTGAACTCGAAGGTCTCTCCGCCGATCGCTTCTTTGAGGTTTTCCGAGGTGTCGTGTACGCCGCCCATCACCCTGAGGTGAGCGTGCGCGTGCACCGTCTCGGCATCGGCGGCGGCCCTGAAGAGCTTCGCCACCTGGTCGTACCCCTCCGCGTCGGCTTTCTTCGCGAACGCGAGATACTTCCTGTTGGCCTGGGACTCGCCCGCAAAAGCCTCTTTGAGGTTATCGGAAGTGGACATGCCGTTCTCCTTTCTCCGTGGGCGCCCCAGCCGCGCGCCTCATTTAGCCTCCAGCCACCCCGTGGAGGAGGTCATGAAGGTAATTATATCCGCCCGAGAGCGCTTGTACGACAGCCGGAGCCTCGAACAAGCCATTCAGAAAAATCGAACCCGGTGTCGCACTGAAGGCGTCCCTGCTTTATAATCCTGAATCACCATTATTTTCAGGGGGGCGCGATGGCAAACAGTGAAGACATCCGCGGGCGCGAGCAGAGCCGCTGGCGTCGCTGGCGCGGTTATGCGATCGGCATACTCATAGAAGTGGCAGCCGTGGTCGCGATCTCCCTTGTGGCTCTACTTATCCTTTTCGTCGTCAAGGTGATTGTCACGTGATCCTGCGACCAACGCGCGAGGATCTCAAACTCATCGGATGGGGCATAGGCAGGGTCATCCTGGGCGTCGGCATCATCATGCTCATTCCCCTGTTCGTATCCATCGTCTGCACCGAGTGGAATACGATGCTGGACTTCCTGATCGGAATCACCGCATGCGTGACTTTCTGGCTCATCATGGAGAACACATGCAGGGTGAAACGCGACCTGACATGGTTCCATGGCCTCGTCGTCGCATCTGCCGGGTGGCTGATGGCGATGGCCTTCGGGGCGATCCCCCACATGCTCTCGGGGCACTTCAAATCGTACCTGGACGCATGCTTCGACCTGATGAGCGGCTACACCACTACGGGCCTTATCCTGATTCAGGACCTCGATCACACATCAAACGGCCTCAACATGTGGCGCCACCTGCTCACCTATGCTGGCGGGCAGGGCATCATCGTGATAGCCCTGACTTTTCTCTTCGCGGGCACCGCGGGCGCTTTCAAAGTCTACGTGAGCGAGGGAAAGGAAGAGAAGCTGTTGCCAAACGTGGTCCGCACAGCGCGGGCCATCTGGATGATCAGCCTCACTTACCTCTGGATCGGCAGCCTGCTGCTCTGGGTCTTCCTCATGCAGCAGGGGATGCCGACAGGACGCGGGTTGCTGCATTCGATCTGGCTGTTCATGGGCGCCTGGTCCACGGGTGGTTTCGCGCCCCAGAGCCTCAATCTCCTCTACTATCACAGTTTCATCATCGAGATCATCACCCTTGTGATCTTTGTGATCGGCTCGTTTAACTTCGTCCTGCACTATTCCGTCTGGACTCGCAAGCGGACCGAGATCTTCAAGAACATCGAGATCCGGTCGTTCACCATAACGACGGCGATAACCACTTTCGTCCTCGCTATCGGGTTCTCCAAGTTCCAGGTATACACGACCCTCACCGAGTTCTTCCGCAAAGGCTTCTACAACCTGATCTCCGGCCACACCACGACCGGCAACTCAACCGTCTATGCCACGTCGTTCTACCGGGAGTTCGGGTTCATCGCGATGTGGGCCATCACCCTCGCCATGGCGATCGGGGCCAGCGCCTGCTCTACCGGTGGCGGCTTCAAGGGCCTTCGGATGGGCATCGTCACAAAGTCGTTGTGGGGTGACATCAAAAGCGTTATTGCGCCCGAATCGGCCGTGATACGTGAGAAAGTGCACCACGTCAAAGACATCTGGCTCGATGAGCCCCTTGTGAAAGCGACCATGCTGATCATCATCTCGTACGTCGTCATCTACTTCGTCGGTGGGTTGCTGGGCGTGATCTACGGCTACCAGCCGTCTGTCTCGTTCTTCGACGCGGTCTCCGCGGGCAGCAACACGGGATTATCGGCCGGCCTGACGACCCCGCTCATGCCCGCGCTCCTCAAAGTCTGGTACATCTTCGAGATGTGGGCAGGCAGGCTCGAGTTCATGTCTATCTTCGCGCTCTTCGGCATGTCGGTCGCGCTCTTCAGAGGAAAGGGGGCGCGAAGGAAATGACCAGGTCTCTCTCTCGCGCCGCAGCATATGTGATGTTGATAGCGCTCTGCCTCTCTCTGCTGGCGGCCTTGCTACCCGCCACCGTGGCGGCCGGGGATACGGTCACCACGACGCAGCTCATCGACAACATGCAGAAATACGACGGAAAAGTCGTAACTCTCCAGGGGGAGGCGATCGGCGACCTCCTGGTGCGCGGCGATTTTGCCTGGATAACAGTCAACGACGACAGGTACAGCAAGAAAAGTATCGAGGAAGGCGGGGAGCTCGTTGGCATGTCCAACTCGGGGATCGGGGTCTGGGTCCCCGCCGCGGAAGGCCGGCGCATCGGCATCTATGGTGGCTACAAGTACAAAGGCTCTATCGTCAGGATCACCGGCGTGTTTCACAGGGCATGCGAGCAACATGGCGGCGACACCGACATCCACGCCGACAGGGTCGAGGTCATGACAAGGGGCTACCCGTTCGCCAGGTCTTTCCCATGGGCAGAGTTGCTGACCGTCATTATCCTGTCAGGGGTCATACTAATACTATGGAAATTGCGCCGCGAGAAGCTGCAGAAGGAGCAAAGAGAAGAGTGAGGTTTTCTCCAGAAGGTGTGATCCGGATATGTATGTGATCATCGCCGGATGCGGGCGCGTCGGAGCGGCTCTGGCCAACTCCCTCTCTTACGAGCGCCACGACGTGGTCGTCATCGACAGGGACGCCTCGGCCTTCAACAGGCTCGGCTCCGCCTTCAACGGGATCACCCTCGAGGGCATGGCATTCGACGAAGACCTGCTTGCCGAGGCAGGCATCGAGCAGGCCGATATCTTCGCCTCCGTGACCAACCAGGACAACACCAATCTGATGGCCTCCCAGGTGGCTACGAGCATATACGGCGTTCCGAAGGTCATCTCCAGGCTCTACGACCCCGCGAGGGAACTCACCTACTTCAAGATGGGACTCGATTACGTCTGCGGCACAACTCTTATGACAGACCGCATACGCGAGAGGCTTTTCCAGGGCGAGCACATCGCGGTCCAGCAGGACCGGCTCGACCTGGGCCTGCAGGTGGTCGAGTTCCGTGTCGGCGAGTCGGCCGGGGGACGTGCCGCGGGCGAGCTGAACTACGGGGTGAGCTCGCACCTCCTGACGCTACTCCGAGACAACAAGGAACTGGCGTGGTCCGAGAATACCCCGCTCGAGCCTGGAGACCTGCTTATGGTGACGCTGAGGAGAGACGGCTGGCGAGCGATAAAGGATTGCCTGGGCGAGGACAGCGTCGCGGGCCACATGTGCCCGGCGGACCTCATGCCGGTTGAGGAGCTGGGCGACTCTCTCTACCACCGAAAACCCGAGAACAGCAAGGTCATCGTCGGCGGATGCAGCATGGTGGGGGCGCACCTGGGCTACCTTCTCTCTATGGATGGTTACGAGGTGACCATCATCGACGAGGACCCGTCCAAGTTCAAAAGGCTGCCGCGACAGTACGCGGGCAGGACGCTGGAAGGCGTCATCTACGACGGGGAGACCTTGCTTGAGGCGGGCATAGAGGAGGCGAGCGCATTTGCCGCGGTGACCAAGTTCGATAACAAGAACCTGATGGCGGCTGAGGTCGTGAGGTACGTGTTCGACATACACTATGTCCTGGGACGGCTGTTCAACCCCGACAAAGAAGGGACCTACCAGGCGCTGGGAATGCCCTACGTCTGTGGGACGAGATTGGTCGCGCAGGGAATTTTGGAGCGAATATTGAAGCCGCTCGTCGCGGTGCGTACCTCCTGCTGCTTCAACAGGTTCGACCTGGTGGAGTTCAACTGCCCGAGGAGCTGGGACGGCAAGACCGTGCGACGGATCCGCGAGGCCTCCGGGCTGAGCCTTGCTTACGTTACAAGGAGGTCGACGGGCTATCTTCCCGAGGACAACTTCGTCCTTCGCGCCGGCGACAGCATCGCTGCGCTGTCAACTGAAAAGCGCCGCCAGAGACTCGAGAAAGTCCTTTATAAGGACCAAAGGGGTGAGAGCAATTCACATCGTGATTAGCGGAGGCGGAATGGTCGGTTCGTTTCTCGCGAGGCACCTGTCCGAGAAGCATTCTGTCGTGATCATCGAAAAAGACGCGGACAGGTGTGAGAGGCTCGCGACGACCACGCCGGCGCTTGTGATCCAGGGCGATGCCTGCGACTACCGTTATCAGGAGGAGTCGCGCGTCGACAGGGCCGACGTGTTCGCCGCCGTCACGGGTGACGATGATGACAACCTCGTCGCCTGCCAGCTCGCGAAAGTCTCCTTCAACGTCCCGCGCGCCGTAGCACGCGTCAACAACCCGAAAAACGAGCGCATTTTCAAGCTGATGGGCATAGACGCGATCTCCAGCACTACGGTCATCAGCCACCTCATCGAAGAGGAATCCACCGTGGGCGACATCATAACGTTGAACGTTCTCAAGAAGGGCAAGGTGGTGATCGTAGAGATGGAGATCCCTTCGGCCGCGTCAAAGGCGAGCAGGTCTAAGATCAAGGACCTGGGCCTGCCCGACGGATGCGTCCTCGTCACAATAATCAGGGATGAGGAAGTGATCATACCGAGGGGCGAGGACATCCTTCACCCCGGGGATTCCATCATTGCTGTCACGTCGGTCGACAAGGAAGAAAAGCTCAAGAAGATTCTGAAGGGGAGTTGAGGTGACTCGCCGGTGGTGCATAATCGGAATTATGCACCACCGGCGCAAGATTAGAGGTGCCAATGCACCGTCGGGTCAGGATAAATCCTGCCCCATCAACTGAACTCCACGAACTCCCCGGTCACCATGTACCTCACGTTCTCACCGATGTCGACCGCGTGGTCGGCGATGCGTTCTATAAAGCGGGAGATCATGACGACGCGGATGATCAGCTCGAGTTCCTCTTCGCTGTCCTTGTTGTACGATGTCAGGAAAGTGCGGTTGATCCGGTCGACGGTATCGTCCATCTTCGAAAGTGACTCGGCCTTCTCGACGTTTTTCTCCTTGAAGGATCCCATCGAGGTGACGAGCATCTTCATCGAGCGCTGGAACATCTCCTCCATGTTCTCCTGGATCCACGGGGAGATTGTGTAGCCCTGGAGGTTCACGATAGCCTTGCTGATGTTCACGCACAGGTCGCCCACTCGCTCAAGGTGCTGGGCAAGACGCATGATGACGATGATCATTCGCAGGTCTATGGCGACGGGGGCCTGCCTCGCGATGAGCTCGATGCCCCTGTCCTCGATCTTCATGATGTACTCGTCCTGGACGTCGTCGCTTGCCATGATGCTCTCTGCTTTCTCGCAATCGAGCGTCGAGAAAGCGATGCGCGTCCGGTCGATCATATCGACCGTCGCGTTGGCCATCTTGAGCAGGTCCATGTACAGCTCGTCCAGTTGTTCGTGGAATGTCTTGCGTATTTCCATTCTTCTCTCAGCCCTTTCGGTCGCCTAACCGAACCGCCCGGTGATATACCTCTCCGTGCGTTCGTCCACCGGGATCGTGAAGATGGTATTTGTGTCCCCGTATTCTATCAGTTTTCCGGGTTCGCCCTGCTCCTGGACAAGCATGAAGGCAGTGAAATCGCTCACGCGTGCGGCCTGCTGCATGTTGTGCGTGACTATCACCATCGTGTAGTTCTCCTTGAGCTGCGCCATCAAGTCTTCAATGAGCTGTGTCGCGACAGGGTCGATGGCCGAGCAAGGCTCGTCGAACAGGATCACCTCCGGCTGCACGGCGATGACCCTCGCAATGCAGAGGCGCTGCTGCTGGCCGCCCGAAAGGCGCATGCCGGACTCCTGTAGGTTCTTCTTTACCTCGTTCCAGAGAGCGGCTTTTTTGAGGCTCTCCTCGACTATCGTGTCGAGCTCGCCCTTGTTCTTTATCCCGAGGAGGCGCGGCCCATAGACCACGTTCTCGTAGATGCTCTTTGGAAAGGGGTTCGGTCGCTGGAAGACCATCCCAACCCTTCGTCGCAGGCCGATCGTGTCGTAGGCAGGCTGATAGATGTTCTCTCCGTCCAGGTTGGCCTCACCCTCCACCCGGACGCCCTCGATGAGGTCGTTCATGCGATTGAGGCAGCGGACCAGCGTACTCTTGCCGCAGCCGGAGGGGCCGATGAGAGCGGTGATCTTCCGGGGGGGAATGTCGAGATTGACGTCCTCGATGGCCTTGAACCCACCATAGTACATGGTCAGGTTTCTTATCTCCATCTTATTGTCGGTCTTTGTCTTTGTCTCGGTGGTTTCCATCATCCTCCTAGGAGTTTCTTCTCCTGGTACTTCCTTCCCGCGTATCTTGCCAGGAAATAGATGACCAGCACCATGAGCAACAGCAGTGCGGCGCCGCCGTTGACGATCCGGAGGTAGTCCGGTGTTGCCCCCTCGGTCTGCGCGTACCAGACGTAGCCCGCGAGCGGCGCAGCGGTGTCAAACGGGTTGACAGGTATGGTCCGGACGAAGAGGCCGGTCGTGAATATTATGGCGGCGGACTCACCGACTATCCTACCGATAGGGAGGATGGTCGCTGTCAGTATTCCGGGCATCGCGCTGGGAATGACCACCTGCCTTATCGTCGTCCACTTGCTCGCACCCAGGCTCATCGACGCTTCGCGGTAGGTCCTGGGCACCAGCTTGATGGCTTCCTCGTTGCCACGGAGCAGGATCGGCAGGTTGAGTATGGCAAGCGTGCAAGCGCCGGCAAGCAGGCAGTAGCTCCACGAGAAATAGATGACGAACAGCGCCATGCCGAACAGGCCAAAGACTATCGAAGGCAACGTCGCGAGCGTGTCGAGGCTCGACCTTATCAGCCCCGTAAGCTTGCCTTTCTTTGCGTACTCCGCAAGATATATGGCTGCGCCGATCGATATGGGGAGCGAGATGATGAGGCTGATAACCACCAGGTACAGCGTGGACACTATCATCGGAAAGATGCCGCCGCCGCCTTTGATAGCCTGTGGCTTCCCGAAGAAGAACTTAGGGTTCAGTGCGGTCAGCAGCCCTCGAGCGAAGATCTCGATTATTATGAAGGCCAGCAGGACCACGGCGATCATGCCGAGTATCCAGAAGACCGTTGTCGCCACTTTGTCAGCGCGCCTGCCTTTCAAACGCCAGCCCCCCTTGATCTCGAGATGAACTTGATACAGACGATGAGGAACACCGCCAGGAGCAGCAGCATGAGCGCCTGCGCGAAGAGCGCCGAGCGATATAGCCCCGTAGCCTCTCCCATGTCGGTGACTATCCTGGTTGTCAGTGTGCTGGTCCGCTGGAAGGGCGAGAGCGCAAACCCTCTGGCGTTGCCGATGACCATCTGCACCGCCATGGTCTCCCCTATTGCCCTTCCCATCCCAAGGATGGTCGCGATGATCAACCCTTCGCGCGCTGAGGGCAGTAGGACCTTGTAGATGCTCTGCCACCTTGTGGCGCCCATGGCTGTCGAGGCTTCCTTCAGCTCTATCGGTACGGCGCGCAGGCTCTCAGCGCTCAGGGTCGTGATGGTAGGCAACGACATGACTACCAGCACCAGAGACGCGGCCATTATGCCGTAGCCGGCTGAGCCCGTGACCTTTGAGATGGCTGGCACGAGAAGGGTCAGGGCGAACCAGCCGATGACGACCGAAGGGATTCCCGCCAGCAGTTCTATGCCCCGGCGCACGACTTTGGCCATCTTCTCCGGTGCTACCTGGTCGATGAAGACCGCGGCGCCGATGCCCAGCGGGGCGGCAAGGATCATCGCGAGAATAGTGGTAAGGAAGGTGCCCCATGTGAACGCAAGCATCCCGTAGGAGCCAGCCTCCGGCTTGGCAGGGTTGGGAGCCCATTTGGTCGAGAGGAAGAGGTCCCTTATGCCGAACTTGGCGATGGCAGGCCATGCCTCGCGGAAGATGAACAACAGTATCAGCAGGACCGCGAAGATCGAGAGCGACGCGCAGATGAACATGATGAGCTTCACCCAACGGTCCCTGTCGCCGACTAACACGGCTTTCATGACCGTCGCTCTTTTGAGGGTCACGCGATCCTCGGTCATTGCGGTTTGACATCCTTTACGGGGATATACTCTGTTGCCACGATCTCTCTCTGGAACTTATCGCTCAGAACAAAATCGATGAAGGCCTGAACGACCGGCTTCGGCCTGCCCTTGGTAAAGATGTGAAGGTAACGCGCCATAGGGTATTTGCCGCTCGTAGCACTCTCTTTGGATGGGGAAACACCGTCAAACGAGATGGTCTTCAGCCGGTTGTTCACGTATCCGAAAGAGATGTAGCCGATAGCGTTTTGCGTCGTTGCAACGATCTCGCGGACCACGCCGTTGCTCCCTGACTCGATAGCCGATGGGATGCACTGTATCGGTGGTCCGGTCGAGGTCTGTCCGAGCGCTTTCTTGTCGAACATCTCACGCGTGCCCGAGGCCTGGTCGCGTATGACCACGACGATCTCTTTGTCGGGCCCGCCTACCCGTTTCCAGTTGGTTATGTCTCCAAGGAAGATGCCACGTACCTGCGCATCCGACAGGTTGCGTATGGGCATCGACGGGTTCACTACCAACGCGATGATATCGAAAGCGACCTTGTGGTCGACGAGCTTGCCTCCGCCTTCGCCCGGATTCAGGTCCCGCGAGCTGTTACCTATGTCGACGACGCCCTGCTCTAACTGAGTGATGCCGACGCTCGAGCCGCCTCCCTGGATGTCCACCTTGGTCGCAGGATTGAGGTCCGTGAACTGGGTGGCCGCTTCCTGGACGACGGGGAGGAGAGTGGTGGACCCCGAGCCCTTCACCGTGCCCCTCAGCGCGGATTTCTGCACCTTGCCGCAGCCGGAGACAGTGAGGATGAGTAAGACGCTGAATATCACAGCGGCGCGGGCTAAAGCTGGCTTGCTCTTCATGGCCAGAATCTACCATGAGCCCGGTTATGATTGGGTTCAGACAACCTTAAGAATTGGTTAAGAAATCTAGGTGGGGAGCTTCAGGCTGAAGGTAGAGCCCTCACCGACGGTGCTCGCGACGTGCACGCTGCCCCCGTGGAAGTCGGCCGCATGCTTGACGATGGAAAGGCCCAGCCCCGTGCCGCCCGTCTCGCGCGACCTCGCTTTGTCCACGCGGTAGAAGCGCTCGAAGATCTTGCGCTGCTCAGATGACGGGATGCCTATCCCCGTGTCAGCGATCATTATCGTTATCTCCTCGGCCCCGGCGTCTATAGAGATATCCACCCGGCCTGGCTCGCTGTTGTATTTGATCGCATTGTCCACCAGGTTCGAGCACGCGGTCTTCAACAACTTCCTGTCGCCCTTCAAAACCACCCCGTTGCCTTCACCGCTCAACTCGAGGACAACCTGGTTTTTCTCAGCGAGCGCTGTCTTCTCCCCCACGATCTCCTCGAGCACTTCCAGAACCACGAACGATTTGTCGACCCTGTCGATCCTGCCTGACTCGATCCTCGAAAGGATCAACAGGTCCTCGATGATGTCGGCCAGGCGCTTGCTCTCCCTGTCCAGGTCGTGCGTGAACCTCTCCGCCGCATCCGGCTCGAGCGCCGCGCCCGCCAGCAGCGCGTCGACAACCGCCCTCATGTTCGCCACCGGCGTGCGCAGCTCGTGGGACACGTTGGCCACGAAGTCACTCCTGATGCGCTCGAGCCTGCGCCGGGACGTGATGTCCTCGAGGATGCAGATCACGCCCGTGATCGTCCCTTCGGTCGTCTCGATCGGACTCACCTGAACCTTTAGCGTTCTCCTGCGGGGAAGGTTGATGGTGACCTCGTCGCTCGTCGTAGCGCCCATCCTGCCCTTCTCGATCGCTCGGTCGATCGACGGCGCGTGATGGATCTCGGTGAAAGTCCTTCCCACCGCGTACTCCTCAGACGTGCCCAGGATCTTCTCCGCCACCGGGTTGATCATCCTGGTCTTGAGGTCCGGCCCAACGACGATGATGCCCATGCTGATATTCTCGAGGATGGTCTGGAGACGATCGCGCTCCTGCGCGAGCAGCCTGTAGTTCTCGTGGACCGTGTTGGATATCGTGTCTATGTTGTGCGCCAGCTCGCTCATCTCACTGAACCGCGGCTGGGGCATCCGGTCGAGGTCGGCGTCGACGACTATTTTCTGGAGCCCCCGCCCGATCTCATTGAGGTCTTTGTCCAGGGTCCGCTGCGTCCAAACTGTCACGGCGCCGAGCAGGATCAGGAGCACGCCGAGCCCGACCATCACCGCGATCGCCTCGGGAAGACGGGAGTGGATCGTGAACGCGAGGCCGAACGCCACCATCATGAGGATGATGACCACCGTGATCGCGTACCGAATCATTAGCGTTCGCTTCAGGCTGCGCATTCAGGTTCTCGCTTTCTAGGTCGCCGGGCCGGTAAGCTTGTAGCCCATCCCGCGCACCGTCCTTATGTATACGGGGTGGGCCGGGTCCTCTTCCACCTTCTTGCGAAGATGGCGCACGTGCACGTCAAGGGTCTTGCTCGATCCGTAGAACCCGTCCCAGACCGCCGAGAGTATCTGCCCGCGCGGGACGACTTTCCCGGGCCGCATCATCAGCATCTCGAGAAGCCGGTACTCCGTAGGGGTCAGCTCGACGGCATCTCCCCGCACTCGCACCTCGTGCTTTTCGCGGTCCATCGTAAGGTCTCCGCACCTGAGGGGCTCGCTGCCCTCGGCCAGGGCGCGCTCCTCGCTCGCGCGGCGCAGCACCGCCTTCACCCTGGTGATCAGGGTGCGCATGTTGAACGGCTTGGTCACATAGTCATCAGCGCCCATCTCGAGCCCGAGGATCTCGTCGACGTCGGAATCCTTCGCCGTGAGCATTATTATAGGCACCGACGAGTCGAGCCTGATCCTCCTGCAGATCTCCAGCCCGTCCATTGACGGGAGCATGAGATCGAGCAGCACGAGGTCGGCCCTGTCGCGCGCGAAGCGCTCGAAACCTTCCGCCCCGTCGTGTGCGATCTCGACGGAGTAGCCTTCCTTGCCGAGCGTGTACTTCAGGGCTTCGGCGAGGGGAATCTCGTCTTCGATGATCAGGATATTCTTCATGCCCATATATATTAGAGGAAGGGCCGCGGTCTTGCACCGTGAGAGATCAATACGAGGTGTGCGATCGGGCTCCGTGATGCCGCGCCTGGCCTCCGCAACCCTTCTTCAGCGCTCGCAAGCCGACCAACCTGTTTACAGCGCAGCCCCCGGGGTATACAATCTACGCGCTTTGTTGGCTAACAGTATAGCCTAAGCGGTCAGACTGTTAAGTGACCTGAATTCCATGGTGGAGGTGAGGCAATGTCGGCGCAGCAGGAGAGGATTGTCGCTAATGTGGTGGTCCCGCTCGATTTCCCGTACAACTACCGCGTGGGACCCTACATCGAGCGGTACATCAAAGGCCTTGGGGAGAAGAAGATCCTCGGGGTCAAGTGCCCGGGAGACGCTTCCGTGATCGTCCCGCCGAGGAAGATCTGCGGCAAGTGCAACGCGGAGATGTCCGAGTGGGTCGAGGTCGGCCCCGAGGGCACGATCGAGAACTATACTATCGGCCACGTAAACCTCAATCTGGGGCTCGTTGAGAAAGCGGACACCGAGTACGTGCTCGCGCTCATCAAGCTCGACGGGGCGACATCGCTCATCCCGGCAGTCGTGAAGGGCGTCGCGCCCACCGATGTCGAGAAGGGCATGAAGGTCAAGGCCGTGTTCAAGGACCCGGCCGAGGACAGCCTCGCCGATCTGAGCCACTTCGAGCTGGCGGGTTAGGGGGTGACGTGATGAGAAAGATAGCAATCGTAGCCCAGGCGCAGATCATGAGCGGCTCGATCGGCGTGCCGCGCGAGCGCATGCTCTTCGATCTGGTCAAGGGCCTTTACGACAACGTTGGAATCACCAGGCACGACATCGGCACATTCGTCCTGTGCTCGAATGACTTCGAGGTGGGCCACACGATAGCCAACGTCTTCGAGGACACGCCCGTGGGCGCGTACATGAAGGACGAGACACACGTCGAGGCCGACGGGATGTGGGCCGCGTCTTACGCGGCCATGAGGCTGATGTCGGGCAATTACGACACCGCGCTCGTGGTCGGAAACAGCGCGGGGGCAACGACCTTCCGTCCGTACCTGGTCATGGACTACCAGCTCAACCCGACTTACGACCGTCAGATGGGGCTGCTCAACGAGCTTTCCACAGCGGCCCTCCAGGCGAAGGCTTACCTGGACAAGTACGGTGCGAGCGAAGACGACCTGAACGAGATCGCGGCGCGCCTCCTGCGCAACGCGGCGATGAACCCGAACGCGGTCCAGTCCAAGGCTGGAGCGACGGCCGGTGACGTCCTGGCAAGCGAGTACCTGTACGAGCCGCTGCGGCAGCTCCAGTGCTACCCGCGCACCGACGGCGCCTGCGCGATGATCCTCGCTTCCGAGGAGCGCGCGAAGGAGCTCACCGACAAGCCCGTGTGGATCAAAGGCATGGGCAACTCGGTCGAGAGCTATTATCTCGGCGAGCGCGACCTCGCATCGTCGAGGTCGACGAAGATGGCAGCCGAGCGCGCCTTCAAGATGGCAGGCCTGAGCGACCCGGCAAAGCAGGTCGACGTGGCCGAGGTCGGCGCGAAGTTCGCGCACCAGGAGCCGATCCTCACCGAGGCCATCGGCCTGTTCGCGGAAGGCAGTGCTGCCAAGGTCGCACAAAGCGGCGCGGCGGACATCGGCGGCCCGATGCCGGTCTGCCCGTCCGGCGGCGGAATCGGAGCGTATTGCTTCAGCGCGGCCGGGCTCGTGCGGATCGCCGATTGCGTCCGCCAGCTCCAGGGGCTCGCGGGCGACGCCCAGGTATCAGGCGCAAAGACCGCCGTGGCGCACGGCCAGGACGGGTTCTGCGCGCAGCACAACGCCGTCATGGTCCTGAGCACGGAGGAGGGATAATAGATGAGAAACGTTGGAATAATCAGCGTCGGCTACACGCCTGTGTTTGTCAGCAAGCGCAAGGACGTCAACATACCTGAGATGATCAACGAGGCGGTTGACGCGGCCTTTCGCAATGCGAACCTGACGCCGGACGACATCGACGCGATCACGTTCGGCAACATGCAGACGTTCGAGGGCGTGAACCTCCCCCACCTCTGGGCGACTGAGTACTGTAAGGCGCTCGACAAGCCTTACATACGGATCTCGACCGGCGGCACGACGGGCATGTCCACGCTTCAGGCGGCCTACTACCACGTGGCAAGCGGCATGCACGACGTCGTCATGGCGGTGACGTGGGAGAAGCAGTCCGAGGGCGACTCGCAGGTAGGACTATCCGGCATAGTGATGCCGGAGGCGATGACGATGGTCCAGCACGGCATGGACCTCTTCGGCGGCAAGGGCATGGGCTTCGGCGGCGGCGGCTCGACAGGCGCTGCTGCTTACCAGGCCATGAGCTACCTGCACCACTCGGGGGCTTCCCCTGAGCACATCGACAAGATGGCCTCACTCGAGCGCAGCAACGCCGCGCTCAACCCGTACGCGCACCTTCGCAAGAAGACGACCGTCGAGGACGTCCAGGCGACGCCGTTCATCGCGTGGCCTCTGCGCTTCGGGCATACCTGCCCGACTTCAGACGGCGCGACAGTAGCGATCCTCGCGTCCGAGGACAAGGTGGAGAAGATAGCCGATGCCGTCGCATGGATCAACGGCGTCGCGTGCTGCACCACCGATCCCGCAACCGGTAACTTCATCGAGGGACAGATAACGGACCCCGCCGAACAGGAGGGGGCCAAGATCGCCGCGGCCAAAGCGTATGCGATGGCGGGGATCAAGGACCCGAAGAAGGAGATCGACATGGCGGAGCTTTACAACGGCTTCGCGCACCAGTCGCTCATGTGGCTCGAGAAGCTCGGCCTCTGCGACGAGGGACAGGCCCACGTCATGCTGGACAGGGGGGCGCTCAACATCGACGGCGAGCTGCCGACCAACGCCAGCGGCGGGGTGTTCTCGACGAACGCGATCGGTGCTTCCGCGATGAACAGGCCTACCGAGTGCGCGCTGCAGATCATGCGCAAGATCGAGGGCGGCCACCAGATACCGAAGAAGATCAAGAACGCCGTCTCGCACGGTTGGGGCGGCATGTTCCAGTACGTGACGGTCACGGTGCTCGGCGACGAGCCCCGTCATGGGTAGGACAGGGAGGTGGACGAGATGACATTCGAGATGGGTGAAGAAACCCGCCAGGTACCGGGCATGTGGGACGTCTCCACATACGAGTACATCATCAACGGTGGTGGCATGAAGCTGCTGGTCGACGCCATGAAGGAGAAGAAGATCCGCGGCATCAAGTGCCACCAGTGCGGGACTGTCTACGTCCCGGGTCCGACGTTCTGCCGTAAGTGCTTCATCGACATCGACGACGTGGTCGATGTCAAGGACACGGGCGTGGTGATGAGCTATTGCGTGGAGATGGCTGATGTCAGGGGCAACCCGATCGAGGACTTCAGGCTTGCCGCGATGATCAAGCTCGACGGAGCCGATACCTGGGTCACGGGCACGATAACGGGAATAGACTGGAAGGACGCAAAGATCGGAATGAAGGTGAAGACCCTGTGGGTGGACGAGCCCGTGGGGAGCCTCTCCGACATCGACCGGTTCGAACCCCTATAAGCTGACCGCGCTGTAAACTGTGAAAAGGGCGGGCTCAATGCCCGCCCTTTTCCTTT
>Ga0209745_1000276_pt1 | contig 30508 bp, 34 predicted proteins | sample BarGraNGADG00312_FD_184495 | JGI IMG/M metagenome (GOLD analysis project Ga0209745, IMG submission 184495) | Arctic peat soil microbial communities from Barrow, Alaska - Barrow Graham LP Ref core NGADG0004-312 (SPAdes) (version 2) | ecosystem: Environmental > Terrestrial > Soil > Wetlands > Peat...
ATTTGTGGAAAGAAGCCGCAGTTCGGCTTCAACGTGAGCCATTCGCATAAGAAGACCAAGAAGCGCTGGACCCCCAACGTCCACAAGATGCGCATCGTGGTCGACGGCAGCCCGAGAAACGCGCGCGTCTGCTCCCGGTGCCTCAAGGCCGGCAAGATCCAGAAGGCTTAGCCGCTGAGCCGACCCTCCAGGTAGACCTCACCCGAGTTGATATCTACGACTTGAAGCGTGCCGTCCTCGAGCAGCCCGACCGTCTGTGCTTCGCCCTCCTGCTTCGGCAGTGCCACGCTCCCCCCGTTGAAGATGATGACCCCGCCGATGTTCTTGATCTGCGGCACATGAGTGTGCCCCCTGTGGACGAGGCGCACTCCCGCCTTGCGCGCCATGTCCGCAAGCTGTTCCTCTGTGTGCTTGTGGCCGTGGGTTATGAGGATGCGCGTTCCGTCCAGGCTCGCGAAAGCAAAGTCCGAGAGTATGTGCGCGTCGAGCGCCAGTTGGTCCACCTCTGAATCGCAGTTGCCCCGCGCGTGGATCATCGGAATGGTCACCTCGTTGAGGGCTTCCGCCAGCTCCCTGGGGGCGTAAGTATCCGTGATCGGATTGAAGATCCCGTGGTAGAGGACGTCGCCCGCGTGCGTGATGAGGTCTACCTCGCCGAAGGCCTCCATCGCCTTCCTCCAGGCGGTCGGGTCACCGTGCGTGTCGCTGACCAGCGCTACTCTCATGTCGCCTCCAGTCCGTGCGGTCTATTTCGTCTCGAGAGCGCCCGCCTCTTCGGGCGCCGCGTTTCCTCCGGCGGCGGACAGCGCCCAGGGGTCCGCGCAGGCAATGCCGCGGCCCGGCGAGACGCAGCCCGCAATCGCCGCCACCACGATCTCGCGTGCCCTCAGCACTGAGTCCTTGAGCGCCATGCCCCTCGCGAGGCACGCGGTGATGGCCGCCGAGAGGACGCAGCCCGTCCCGTGGACGTCGAGCCCCTCGATCCAGGGGACCGAGAAAACGTTGATCTCTTCGCCGTCGCAGAAGACGTCGGTCGCCCGAGCGACGCCGTCCTCGACCACCTTGATGCCGGTCACCAGAGCCGCGCGCGCTCCCATCGCGACCAGCCTGAGCGCCGCGGCCTCCGCGTCCTCGACGTCAAAGACCTTGAACCCGCTGAGGCTCTCGACCTCCGCGGCGTTCGGCGTCACCAGCGCCGCTCCCGGGATGAGGTAGGAAGACAGGGCGCTCGCCCCTTCGTCCTCCATAAGGACGCCGCCTTTCCCGGCCGCAAAGATCGGGTCGATCACGACAGGCCCGTTGTACTTACCCGCAAGGAACAATCCGACAGCGCGTGCCGCACCCGCGGTCCCGAGCGCGCCGGTCTTGACCGCGTTGGGCATCCTGTCCGCGAACAGCGCCTCCAGCTGTTCGGTGATCGCGTCGGCCGGGATATCGAATCGCCCCTTGAGGCCGAGTGTGCTCTGAAAGGTGAGAGTCGCCGCCACCGCGGTTCCATAAACACCGAGTGCGTCGAAGGTGCGCACGTCGGCTATGATGCCCGCCCCACCCGACGGATCGAGGCCCGCCACGGACAGCGCGGCCCGAAGCCCTTGCTGCGGCAGGCGCAGGTCGGCAGCTTCTTCTTCCTCAAAGAAAGTGGTCATATCCAAGGCCCTCCAGGTCTGTGCGGCGCCCGTCGCGGGCGATCAACTTCGTGCCTGCCGAAGCAAGCGTGATGCTCCCTATTTTTGCCACGGGTACTCCATGTCCTGCGAGGGCAGCAGCCGCTCCTTCAAAACAGTCCGCCGGCACGGTGAAGACAAGCTCGTAATCCTCGCCTCCACCAAGCGCCCAGCCAAGTGGGTCGGCACACGCCTCCTGTGACAACGTCATGAGCTCCCCGCTCAGGGGAACGCTCTCGGCGAAGACCTCGCACCCGACACCACTCTCTCTGCAGATGTGGAGAAGGTCGAGAGCGAGCCCGTCGCTGATGTCCTCCATGGATGTGGCTCCGGAAGCCGCGATGATCTCTCCGGCCAGCACCCGGGGGCGCGGGCGAAGGTGAGCTTCGACGAGGCCTGCGAACTTCGCGCGCAGCTCGTCGTTTCCCGAGGCCAGGACGTGCAGTCCGCCCGCCGAGTCCCCGAGGTGGCCGGTGACGCCGATGACGTCACCCTGGCGCGCGCCCGAGCGCAGCACCGGGCCCGAGGGATGGGGTATCCCGGCAACGGTTACCGATATCCCCAGGCCGCAGCCGGTCCTGCACAGGTCTCCGCCGATAACGGCGCAGTTACAGGAAGCGGCCGCCTCCAGAGCGCCTCCCATGAGGGCGCGGATCTCATCTTCCGTCGGAGGCGAACCCAGCCCGACGGATACTAGCGCGCAGGCAGGTTGTCCGCCCATGGCTGCGACGTCGCTGATGCTGGCCGCCATCGCTTTCCATCCGACATCGGCCAGCCCGCTTGTGTCGAGCTTGAAATGTATTCCTTCAAACATGGAGTCGACGGTGAGAATCACGCTGTCAGAGGCGAAATGAAAGAGCGCGGCGTCGTCGCCCGCGCCGATCTCCACACCCGGACCCGGCGCGCCGATCATCTGACGGATGAGAGAGATCGCCTCACCCTCGCTCAACGGTTTGGAGCCCAACTCTCCTCCTTACTTAATCTGGTGCCCGTCCCCAAATTAAGTCAGCATTGCCCGCGCTCTTTGCCGAGGTAGGCCGCGACGAACTTCATCGCGCAGAACTCCCCGCACATGGTGCAGCCCTCGTGGCCCTCGACCCTGCATCGCGCGAGCTCCGCCCCGGCCCGCGCCGGGTTAACGGAAAGCGCGACCTGCTTGTCCCAGTCAAGCGCCTTTCTGGCGCGCGACATCTCGTTGTCCCACTTCATGAAGTACTCGGGGTCCTTTGCGAGGTCGCCCGCGTGCGCGGCGATCCGCGTGACAATCGTGCCTTCGCGCACGTCCTCGACCTCCGGCAGCCCCAGGTGCTCCCTCGGGGTTACGTAGCAGAGGAAGTCCGCGCCTGCCGAGGCGGCGAGCGCGCCCCCGATGCCGGCCACTATGTGGTCGTAACCGGGCGCGATGTCGGTCACCAGCGGGCCGAGCACGTAGAACGGCGCTCCCCGGCAGATGTCCTTTGCCAGCCGGACGTTCTCCACCACCTGAGATATCGGAACGTGCCCCGGGCCTTCCACCATCGCCTGGACGCCCGCTTCCCGGCACCGCATCACCAGCTCGCCAAGAGTTATGAGCTCCTGGATCTGGGCGCTGTCCGTCGCGTCGGCTACCGCGCCCGGCCTGAACCCATCTCCCAGGCTCAGGGTCATCTCGTACTTCCTGGCGATCTCGAGCAGCCTGTCGAACTCCGAGTAGAGCGGGTTCTCCTTCTCGTTGTAGATCATCCATCCCGAGAGGAACGCGCCGCCCCTGCTCACGATGTCCGCGATCCTGCCCGTCGACTCGAGGCAGGCCAGCGCCTTGGTCGTGACCCCGCAGTGCACGGTCGCGAAATCCACCCCGTCGGCCGCGTGCCGCTCGATCGCCTCGAACATGTCGTCAGCCGTCATCGCGACTATGCTGCCGCGCTTTTCCTGCGCTTCGATCGCCGCCTGGTAGACAGGAACCGTTCCGATGGGCACCTTTGATTCCTTGATGACCTTCCGCCGCATGGCGTCGATGTCACCGCCCGTGGACAGGTCCATCACTGTGTCCGCGCCCGCATCCTCCGCGGCCCGCAGCTTCTTCAACTCGAAGTCCATGTCGGCCATGTCACCGGAAGTCCCGATGTTCGCGTTGACTTTGGTACGCAGCCCGAGTCCTACGGCGCACGGCCGCTCCAGCTCGCGCACCCCGTTCAAGGGGAACACAGCCGTGCCGCGGACCACCTCGCCCGCTATCTCTTCCGCTGTCAGCGGCTCGTCCTTCGCGACCTTCTCGAGCGCGCGCGGGATGTCACCGCCCTTGAGTCTCTCGATCAGCGTCAATCTATCCTCCATTTCATGCGTCGCCCCTGCTGCCATGCCGCTTCTCCCCTTCACCGAAGGAATCGAGCAGGCTCTTGACAGCGGTCGTCATATCTTCGGCCCTCGTCACCGCGGTTACAACCGCTATCCCCACGGCCCCGGCGCCGGCGACGTCAGATGCGTTCTCAGACTTGATGCCGCCCACGGCGAGCACCGGCGCCATGTCCCTCGCGCAGACGGCGGCCAGGCCGTCGATCCCGATCGGGGACCCGGCGTCAGCCTTCGTAGGGGTGGCAAATACGGGACCGACCCCGAGATAATCGGCGCCGCTCTCCACTGCCTCACGCGCCTCCGCCGTGCTCTCCGGCGAGTAACCGATGATGGCACCCGCGCCAAGTATCTTGCGGGCGGACAGCACGTCGAGGTCGTTGAATCCAAGGTGCACTTCGCAGCACAGCGTCGCGGCGACGTCCACACGATCGTTCACGAAAAACAGCGCGCCCGCCTGGAAACACATGAGCTGGATCCGGCGAGCGGTCTCCACGAAAGCCCTGTCCGTCATCTCCTTATCCCGTAGTTGAACGGCCTTGCACCCTGCCCTGAGGGCCGCGGACGCGACGTCTTCGTGGCTGCGCCCGAGGTCATTCTCGCGGGAGGTTATCACCAGCACCTTCATGAGCTCGGCCCAGTCCGGGCGCCTCGCTTCGTGAACCGGATTCATCATCGCCACTCGGTGCGACCGCACCTGTACTTTCTCATCACAGACCGACCTTTAGATGTTCCCCGCGAGCTGCACGGCCAGCTGTGCGCATTTCTCCCCTGACAGGAACATGCCGCCGAAGATGGCGCCCATGCGGGGCGAGCCGTACACAGCGTTGGCGGCCATCCCGGCCACCAGCAGCCTCGGATAGACTTCTCTCGTGTTCTCGACGATCACGGACTCGCCGACCTCCGCCCACATCGGCATCTCCCCCACAACTCCACCACTGTCCGTGTTGAGCCTGCAGCCCGGGATCTTGCGGGCGATAGTCCGCACCACGTTCGCCTCGTGGCCTGTCGCGTCGACGACCACCTTCGCCTCCACCGCCAGCGGATCCACGTGCAGGTTCGCAAGCTCGACGGCCCTCCAGTTGAGGACGACCCCCGTGATCTTGCTCTCCTCGCGTATCAAAACGTCTTCGACTGATATCCCGACCCAGACTTTCACGCCCGCGTCTATCGCCGCGGCAGTGACCTTGGAGACCGTCTCGACGGAATCGGCGACGTAGTACCCTTCCTTGAACGGCTCGAGCTTCACGCCGAAACCGGTGAGGATATCGCGCGCGGGCTCCTGGATGATGATGCGGGGAAAGAGCATGCCACCGCCCCACATCCCGCCGCCAACGTGAAGGTTGCGCTCGAAGACGCTGACGTTCAAGCCCTCGCGGGCGAGGTAGTACGCACACGTCATGCCGGAGGGTCCGCCTCCGACGACAGCGACGTCTGATTGAAGTGATGCAAGAAAGTCCTTGCTGAAGCCCTCCAGGATCCCCCTGGTGACATCGATCTCTGAAATCGGCATGTGGCTCTCCTCCCGTAGTCGCTGATGCCTTTGCCGCTCGAGCCCGCGGGTGACTGGATTGTGTCAAACGCTTGTAACGCAAAAAGCCGCGCCACGCAGGCCCGGCCATCAGGTTCGCCTTGTGACACTTCCTACGCAAGCATTACCTTACAGGTTCCTCGGTCGACGGGTCCCGCCCGTCCTCTCAGCCCGCTAACACGAGCTCCCGCTGCAAAGGCCTTCTTCTTTGGCGGCAATTATATTCCTGCGAAAACGCCGCATCAAACAGAGAACGCGGAGCCTCCGGCATCACCTCAAGTCCGGAGCCGATTCCTTGTGCTATATTCATAGCTGACAACCCACGTTTATTTGAGGTGATTCCGTTGGCTGACGAGCATGACCAGGAGCAGACAGACAAGGCGAAGTCCAGCAAGCTGTGGACCCCGGGTGGCGAGGCGGCGCCGGCCGACACGCCGGACCTTGACGGCCCGGGGGCGGGCGAGGAAGAGCTGACCGAGGATGAGCTGCGCGTGCGCATCGAAGAGATGATGGAGAAGATCACCGTGGCCGACATCGTCCTCGATATGATGATCTCGCTTTCGAGCCTCGCCTACCAGCGGATGGGCATCCCGGCTGAGGTCAACCAGAAGTTCAAGGACATGGATCAGGCGCGGATGGCTATCGATTGCGTCGATGCCCTCGCGAACGCCCTCGAGGGGAAGGTCCCGGCCGAGCAGGTCGAACCGCTGAAGAGCACGATCGCGAACCTCAAGATGAACTTCGCCAAGGAATCGTGAGGCGGAATAACATCAACAAGAACAAGCCTGCGCTCGCAAGCGCAGGCTTGTTGTTTTTCTATTCCGGGAGCTTTACTTGACCGCGGCCTTCGTCTGGCCGCCAACTGTCGTCAGGTAGTAGGTTCCTCCGCCCGGGTCGCTCGGTGTCTTCCCCCCGAATGAAGCCGCCAGTTGGCTGATGTCTGTGGGCGACTCCCCGTCGTGCTCTGCTTCGTAGACAGCGATAGCAGAGTTGATGATCGCAAGGTTCGCCTGCCTTGCGGCACTGAGCGCCTGCTGCTCGATCTTCGTTCCCTGCTCAACGACCTGGCTCGTGCCGGTCGGGTCGCATCCCGCGACGACGACCAGGACCACCCCCGCGATCAAGGCCATCGTAATGAGGCAACAGACGGCCCTTGCGACCTTCGACTTCTTCATGGCGCGTCTCCCGTTCCGAGGTGCTAGTAGATGTCCGGATTGTCGCCGCCACGTCCGACGACTTCCTCGTGCGCGAGCCCGGAGACCTCGGACATGTTCAGGACGCACGTCACGTACTCGGACGTCTCGCCCGCGGCCGCGTTCATTATCGCGGTCCTGTTGAGGATGAGGAATCCGCCTTCCAGTACGCCCTCCAGGGTACCGCGGTACTTGATGGGACCGCAGAACGCCACGACTTCCTGGCCTTTCCACTGATTCACGTACGCTATTAGATCCATCAGGCTCCTCCATCCTCTCCGAAGACTACGAGACTAGTTTCGGCAACTGCCGCCGCCCGACTTAACCGTGAACCCGGTCGGGGTTTCGAATCCCAAACACAGCTCTAAAAGGTATGGCGCGCTTGGAGGGATTCGAACCCCCTCCGTCGCTCCATCCGTCGCTCCACCAGGGGGAATTCGCATCCCCCCTAGGTCGCAAGTCCGCTACGCGGCCTTGCTGTACCCCCCTGCAATTGAGTCAATTTGGTGGGCTCCGCCCCCCACCGCCCCCCAGTCGGGGGTTTCGAATCCTGGATGCTGGTCAAAATAGTGTGGCGCGCTTGGAGGGATTCGAACCCCCGACACGTGGCTTCGGAGGCCACTGCTCTGTCCCCTGAGCTACAAGCGCACGTTCTCACAGGAAGCCTCAACTGGACGGTTGCCTGCAATATTCCAGATAACGTTCCCATTCGGGCGGGATCGAGCCCAGCTCGAGGCTGACCGTTGCGGGGCCTCTCGGCACGCCGGGTTTCCTGGCGAGCTTGAAGCCGGCCTCCTCGAGCATCTTGTCACGCTTCTTACCATTGCACTTCTTGCAGGCGGCGACAACGTTCTCCCACGTATGCGGCCCGCCGCGGCTGCGCGGCACCAGGTGGTCCACTGTCTCCGCATGCCTCCCGCAGTACTGGCACTTCCACCCGTCCCTGGCGAAGACCGCCCGGCGCGACAGGTTCGCACGTCCGTAGTAGGGCACACGGACGTAGTATGACAGGCGGATCACCGACGGAATGCCAATGGTGAGCTTCTCAGAGTGAAACGCACCACCGTCACCCTCCAGCACCTCCGCCTTGCCTTTGAGAACAAGCACCACCGCCCTCCTCGCGCTGATCGCGCAGAGCGGCTCAAAAGTGGCATTCAGAAGCAGTACCCTGTTCATCGTCTCCCATGGAAACCGTAGGGAATTCTTACGGTCATCATGATACATCAAGAGAGGGGGTCAGGTCGTGCCGGAATAAAAAGCGCGCGGGCCGGATAGCCCGCGCGCAATTTGGTTGTCTGTTAAATGGATCAGACTTTGAACTCGGTCTTGACGCCCCAGATGCCGAGCGCCTTTCCCAGCTCCTCGTGGTCCTTTCCGTATTCCATTGCGGGGATGTACTTCAGCGCAGCATCGATCGCCTGCCTGAAGGCCTTTGCTCCGGCCACAGGTCCATCCGGATGCGCGTGCACGCCACCGCCCGATCCGATCATGACCTCCTTGCCGAGAGTGTCGACGATGGCCTGCACGTTGATCGGCGTGATCCCGCCGGAAGGCATCGGCATCATCGGCTTGAGGTCGCCGAACGGGAAGGTCAGCGACTGGACTACCTGCCTGAACCGCTCGGGCAGGTACGGCGCCTTCCCTCCAAGTGCAAACGGGATGACGACTGTGTCCGCGCCCGCGAGGCGGGGAAGCTTGCCGAGGATGATGTGCGAAGCGACGCCATGGTGAGGCGACATGTAGTATGCGCCTGCGCAGTCCATGTGCGCGAGGATCGGGACATTGATCTCCGGGTCCTCTGCCAGGGTCCTCATCGCCTCGGGGCCGATCGCCAGGTAGTTCACCATCAAGGCGTTCCCGCCCGCGTCCACTGCGCGCTTTGCGAGCTCGAACATCTTCGGGAGCCTGTCGGTGACGTTAACCGTGTAGAGCGTGTGCTCGCCGGTCTGCTCGAAGACCCTCTTCTCCGCCTTCATGTAGGCCTTGACCCTGTCGATGACGTGGTTGTACTCCATGTCCGCGATGAGCTCGTCATCCTTGATGACGTCGCAACCACCGAGGGCTGCCTGGTAGAAGAGCTCGGCGCCCACCTTGGTGGGATAGCCGCTGCAGGGCTTGATCATGTTGTTGAGCAGGGGCCTGCGCTTGTTCTTGGGTATCCCGAGCGCCTTGTAGATGCCGTCGCTCCCGAACTTGGGACCCTGGTATCCGGCCAGGATCGCCTTAGGCATGCGCAGCTCCAGCAGCTTGAGTCTTCCGGCCATGCTGATGTTGCCGAGGCACGCCGTCAGCAGCATCGGGATCTGGTTCTCGATGTTCGAGGCGGGAAACGCGATCTGTACTATCCACTGGCGGTTCTTCACATCGTCGGGGACCACGTACTCGTAGTACGGAGCCTCGAAGACGTTGATGACCTTGGCAACGTGCTTCGCCCTGACCTCGGGGGTCTCCCCCGGGACAGGTGTCCACGTGCCGGTCGACTGCTCGATGGCGATGACCGGTGCCAGAGCCACGACGTCGAGCTCCTTGGGGAACTCCACGTAGTAGGTAGCGATTACGTGCTTCTCAAAGTCGATGCCCTCGGGAAGCGCATACGGTTCCGCATCCTTGGGCCCCAGCTCGCAGGTCTCTTCCTCTGCCCATGGGGGCTTCTTCCTCGATTTCTTCGCTGGTGCCATTTTTATCCTCCTTGTTTCACTTTCGTGCCATTATAGGCAAACACGCGGGAAGCGGTATCACTTTCCTGATTCTCACTATCCCGCGTTCATCCTCTGGTACAGTTTCTTTAGGCCCGCGTATGTGTCCTTCAAGTTGACGAACGCTTCGTCGTAGACTTTCTTGTACTCCGGCCGCGGCGTGTAGCTCTCCTTGACCTTCACCGCGTCGCGCAGGGAGGCCCAGTCCCTGTGCTCGCCCAGCCCGAGGGCGGCGATTAGCGCCGCACCGCGGGCGCCCGACTCCGGCGGCTCTTCTACGGCCTCGATGGTCAGGCCGCAAGCGTCAGCATATATCTGCATCCACAGCGGGCTCTTTGCCCCGCCCCCGATTGCTCGAAGAGTCACGTCCTCGAAGCCACACCCCCGCAGGCCCTCGAGCATCCAGCGCGCGTGCAGGGCCACGCCCTCGAACACCGCGCGAGAAACGTCGCCGCGCTTGTGGTCCAGGCTGAGGTTCACGAATCCACCGCGGACGGTCGTATCAGGGATGGGAGAACGCTCGCCGAACATCCAGGGGCAGAAAAGCAGGCCGTTGCTTCCCGGCTTGGACTCGGCGGCGACGTCGTTGAGGTAATCGTAGACGTCGCGACCCCGGCCGTAGTCCGTGTCCCTGGGCGCCAGCTCCTCGGCAAACCACCTGAAGCACGCACCCGCGCTCTCGGTCTCCGCGAGCAGGATGAAACGCGACGGGTCCGCCGACGAGATGCTCACGATCCCCTTGCGGCCGTCGTTGATCGACTTCGGCATCGTGACCGCGATCCACCCGGAAGAGCCGATGTACACGTGGCCCTGGCCGTCCAGGACCGCGCCGGAGCCGACGGTAGCGCTCGGCACGTCGCCCGTCCCGACGAAGATCGGGATGCCTGCGTTCAGTGACATCTCGCCGGCCGCGGCCTCGCTCAAAGCACCGGCCTTGTCCGCCGATGCGGCCACCTTCGGCATCTTGTCCCGGTCGAGCCGGAACATCTTGAAGAGCATGTCGTCCCAGTTCTTCTTCTTGAAGTTGAACATGCCCGTTCCCGAGGCTGCCGCGTAGTCGTAGACGAACTCTCCGCAGCAGCGGTGGACGAGGTAGCTGTTGACCTCCAGGATCTTGTACGTCTCTTTGTAAAGGTCGGGCTCGTGCTGCCGCAGCCACATGAGCTTCGGGATGACGTCCTTGCCGGTCGGAAGGCCGCCCGCCAGAGCGAGCAGCAACGGCTTGGTAAGGCGCCTGATGATCTTGTCAGCCTGCTCCTGCGCCCTGCCGTCGAGCCAGATAATGGCGGGGCGGAGAGGTTTGCCTGTCCGGTCGACCGGCAGCACGCCTATCATCTGTGTCGAGAAGATCATCCCGGCGACGTCCTCAGGTTTTGTCTTCGTCTCTTTCATGACTTCGCTGGTGGAGGTCGTTATCGCCTTCCACCAGAGCTCCGGGTCCTGTTCGGCCCAGTTCTCTCTCGGGTAGTCGGTGGGATAAGGGCAGAACCTGCTGGCAATGATCTTGCCGCGCATGTCGGTCAGCGCGGCTTTGCTGCCTCCCGTGCCGACGTCGTGGGCGATCAGGTATTTCTGGTCTGGCAATTCAATCCTCCCGCAATCTCGCTACGGTGATGGTTCCGTCGCCGTGTCGAGCGGACCGCTCAAAAAGTAGGAGTATTATACATCGTCAGCGCCAGTCTTACTCAGCGAGATGAGGCGCTCGGCGGTTACCACTCCCAGCGCCGCGAGGTCCTCGCTGTGGAAGTAGAACGGCGCGCTCGGTTTGAACAGGATATGGGACGAACCCTCCACTCCCTCACACTCGCCCCAGAGGACTACGAGCAACGGCTACCACGGGGTCGATGGAGCCTACGGCCTCGGCCGCCATCCGCTCGGCGATCTCGTATCCTTTTCGGTCTTCGAACATCATGGGAACTGACATATCCAGTAGAATATATGAACGGAAGACCGTCGTCTCGCCGACATGGCGGGCACTGCGCGGCAAGGCGGAGCAAAGGGGAACTTCTTGCACTGGACCACTCACGTGACGACGGGCGCGGCTGTCGGATACCTCATCGGTCATCCGGTGCCCGCTGCCGTTGTCGGGTTCGCGGGCCACCTCGTGTTAGACACTTTTCCGCACAACGACCCTGAGAGTGATCTCCCATACGTCGTGGACTCGGCCGTGGGCGCAATTGTGCTCGTCGCGATCGCGACGAGCCGCAGGGTTCGCACCGTGGACCCCCACAGAGCCGCGCTGTGGGGAGCAATAGGCGCGGGCGCGCCTGATCTCGAATTGCTGGCGAAGCTGGTCACTGTAGTCCACCAGGAAGACTACCTGTACCCGACGCACAACGGGCTCATCCCTCACAGGCACATGCGGGCCAGTTGGTCGACCGCGTCGCAGGTCGCCCTGATCGGGATAACTGTGGGGCTGGCGCTTTGGAAGTCGAGCAAGCTCAGGCGAGCATGAGGAAATGCTGGACGCGGGGTATGACGCGCACGTCTGGGCAGATCGCGAGCGCGCTCTTCTGAAGGTTCAGCAGGACTGCTCCTCCTACCCCTACCTCGCCTCTGCGTCCGGTCACTGGCTGGATCACGACTGTGGCGTCGCGCCCGGAGTCCTTCGCCACCCTGACACCTCGGAGGAACTCCTCCTCGTCCGTGTTCTCGGTGACGACGATCTTCGTGAACACGTCGGGCACCTCACAACGGCGCAGGAAATCGAGGTTGGCCTCAAAGCGGTCCGGCTCTCCGGTGCTGGTCGAGAGCTTGATGTCCGCCGCGACGTGGTCGATGAAGGGGACCAGGCCGTCGAGCTCCTCGGGCATCGTGCTGTTGGTCTCGAGGTAGACATTGTGCTTCTTTGCCTTCAGCGCGGGCAGAAGGCTGCGCAGAAAGTCGGCCTGGACCAGTGGCTCGCCCCCGGTGATAGCCACCGAGTGGTGCCCGGGAAGCCAGAGCTTGCCGATTATCTCGACGACGTCTTCTACGGAAAGAGTGTTGGGTACGTAGTCGTAGCGCCCGGTGCCCGGAGCGCTCTCGACGCGGCAGGTCGCCGCGGGGCGCCTGGCCTGTGGGGTATCGCAGTATATGCACGCCAGGTTGCAGCCCCCGAGGCGCAGGAAGATCTGCCGGACCCCTATGAGAGGACCCTCGCCCTGAACGGAATCGAATATCTCCTCGACGTTGCCGCGTGCTTCAGACAGTGTGTTTCCTTTCTAGACCACCGGGCGGACTTTGCTGGCGTCCGCCTTGACGTTCTTCATCTCCTCGATGAAGCGCCTGGCCACCTCAACGGCGAACTTGTCGACGTCCTCGACGCCGATCTCCTCGAGCCCGGCCGCGCGAACCGGCGTGCCCTCTGTGGTGATGTTCAGTCCCAGGTGGATGAGCCCTGAGACAGGGCTCACGGTCGCGACCGACACGCTGAGCTTGCCTCGCTCGTCCTCCTCTGGCGGGTAGGCATAGATGTTGTCAAACTCGCGTTGTATCTCCGACTCGTCGTAAGTGGAGTCCCTCAGCAGGTCCACGACGGCGCTGATCAGCAGCCTCTGAACCAGCACTATCTCGTCGATGCCGACGCCGAAGTACTCTACGATGAAATGGAGCATGTCCGCCGAGGCTATCTCCGCGCCCTTGCGCCTGTCCTCCATATCGACCATAAACTCATCGCTGACGTTACACGGGCCCCGGAACGACACGATGCTGTCGCCCTGGACGTCGAAGGAAGCGTAAGCCCACAGTGGTGACAGTTGCGAGCCGTCGTACTCTATCGTCTTGCCCTTGAGATACTTGCCTTTCAATTTCCACCCCTGACAATGCCATGCCGCGCCTGGCAGGCGTTATTCAACGGCCGGACCAGTGTTCGCGTCAGTGCCGCAGGTCCCACGCCAGTGCAAACATTTTAGCGTTACGTGCGCCCGGTCCGCCAGTGTGCTCCACGCCCGACACGACTACTGCGAACCGCATGCCGCCCATGTATCGGGCGACTCCCAGACGGTCACCTTCTCGAGGGTGACCGGGTACCCGCCGCTTTCCATCTCTTTCAGCAAGCCGGCGTGTACCACGCGCGCCACGTTCTCCGCGGTCGGGCGACTGTCCGAGAAGGCTTCGATCTCGTTGAGGTAACTGTGGTCGAACGGCCCGATGACCGTCTCGAGCATCGCGCGCGCTTCGCCGAAGTCGATGACCATGGCTTCCCCGCCGAGCTCCGCCGAGGCAAATACCGCTTCCACGTACCACGTGTGGCCGTGAAGCCTGGAGCATTTGCCCTGGTGCCCCTCGAGCTTATGGGCCGCGTTGAACCGGCTTTTGACGCCTACTCTGTACATCAGACATCCCTGCTATCTCCCAATCGCCCAACCATTATACCAATGCCTCCAACCGCGCATAATCGCAAAAAGGGGTCAAACCACAAACGCAAAATAGGGGTCAGACCCTTTTTTTGCGTTTTTACTGGTTCTCGCCGAGGACCTGGACGAAGTTCTCGAGTCGGGCGCGGGCGCTCGCCCCGAAGTTGCCCGGGCAGTCGCATTCGACAGTCAGCATGGGCTTATCGAGGAGGCGTCGGAACACGACGTCCTCCAGGTTGCGGTGGCAGAAGCTCTGCACGTAGTGGACCACGCCGTCAAGACGGCGGATGCCTGACTGGAGATTGATGTCGCGCGCCCTCCTCGCGACCGTGTACGGGTACGTATAGGCGAGGTACTGCTCGCAGATGTCCATTGGCGGACTGGTGCGCCCTTCTTCATCAGGGGCGGCGTCACGGGGCATCGCGAACTGCCGCTGGACCTCGAGGAACACGAACCTGGCTCCCAGCGACTCCGCGAGCTCGAAGACCCCTGGAGTGATCGGCGGCACGCCGATGTACCCCAGCCTTACCTCTCGCTTGAACGGCAGACCCTCGCGCGAATCCAGCGGCTCGCGCCTTCCGGCCGTCTCCAGGAAAGACGCAAGCCCGGCGCTGAAGTTTTCAGGGTCACCGTTGAAATCGCTCGAAGCCACCAGCCACAGGTGGCACTCCGCGCCCGTTACCTTGTTCTCTTCCCAGCAGGCGCGGTCCATGTCCTCGAGCATCACCCTCGGCCCCGCCAGACGCTCACGCCATGCTTCCGCTTCCCCGATCGTCGTCCCGACGCGGTCGCACAGCCTCCGGATCTCACGCTCGATATCCTCTCGCGAAGCCGGGTAGGGATAGGTGAAGGGGATGACCTCGAGCCCTCGCGACTCGAAAGCCTCGAGAAGCAGCTCCGTCCCGGAGCAGTCGCCACGCACGACGCCGACCACCCTCGTCGGACTGCCCGCCCGCACAACGGCCCCGAAGATGCCCTTCAGCCAGGCGCACGAGTTCTGCGGGAAGCCCTCCTCGAGGGCAAGGTCGACCAAGCTGTCGGGGTCGGGGTAGGACACGAACGCGTTGTTGAGATCGACGGGCGCGAGGCCCGCGGCGAACAGCGCCTCCACCGGAACGGTGGTCGTGATCCCTATGGACAAGTCATTCGGCTCCAATGCCCGCTCCCGTGTAGGCATTCAGCCGCGTGAGCTGCCCGATGAGGTGCGCTGTCACGACACTCGAGTAGAAGGTCGTGAAGAAGACGCCGATGCAGAGCGCGAACAGGCCCAGGAAAGCGACCGTGCTTGTTACGAACACGCTGATCAGGAAGACGAGGAAGTATGCCTTGATGTCCGCCCTCACCAGGCCGATCACGACGCCGGGTTGAAGGGTCTGCCGGATGCTTCCCGTATTTGTAAAGATCCCGTAGATCGCCGGCGACGCGAACCTGAGCACCAGGCTGTAGACGACTACGGCCAGCCAGCCGATGATGAACCCGATCACCGCCAGGGCGAGCAAGAAGCCGTGCGCGATCGTATGGGTTGGCGCGCGGCCCACCAGTATGCCGAGCACAACGACCAAAGCGAGCGCAAGCAGCATCGGTATCGCGTAGACGATCATTATCAGGAAGATCGAGGCGCCGTCCTTGAACTTGCGCCCGAGGTTGTTCCACTCGGGCATGACGCAGTCGTCGCCGGCCGCGACCGCCCTGATGACAGCCAGCTGGTATCCAAGGATGAAGAAGTAAGGCACGACGAGGACGGAGGCTACGACGAATAACCCTCCGATAAGGACCTTGAGCCACCATCGGGGGTCGTCGATCAGGAAAGTGAAGGCCCGGGAGATCTGCAGCTCCTCTGAGCGGACGAGCGCGTGCTCTTCACCGCCCGGCCCGACCGCCAGGCATGTCTGGCAGTAGGTCCAGTCGTCCATCGTCCGCGCACAGGAAGCACAAAGGTACCTGCCGCACCTGGTGCACCGCGCATCGGCCGGAACCCCCGGATGGTTCTCGCATTCCACCTAGATCGCCTCGATGATAGTGTCCGGAACCGGTTGAAAGCTGCCCTTGCTTCCAGCTTCGAGCCTGCACCCCACGACCCTCGGGTCGTGCGGGAAATAACAGGTGACTCCGCGCGCGGCGGCGTCCGACAGCAGGCGCTCTTTCTGCTCGAAGACGACTTGCGGTTCGAGGTCCCAGGCCATGAGCCAGTTCAACTTGAGGTGAGCCAGGGTGGGCACAATGTCCCCCAGGAAGAGGCCTTCTTCGCCTTCCGACTTGAACCTCACGACCTGGTGGCCCCTGGTGTGGCCGCCCGTCAGCTCGACGCTCACTCCGGGTGCTATCTCGCAGTCCCCGGAAACAACCTCGAGGTCGCCGCTTGCCTGCAGTGGCACGTAATCATCGGGGTTGTAAGAACCCCTCTCGAGCGGGCCCGGAGCGATGGCCGCCTGCAGCTCCGCCTCCTGTACCACGAAGCGCGCGTTCGGAAAGCAGGACTCTGGATCGCCTTGCTCGCGATACGACGTCGAGCCTCCGGCGTGGTCGAGGTGGAGGTGTGTCGGTACTACCATGTCGACGCCCGCCGGGTCGATCCCGGCATCCGCCAGGGCGCTCTCGGTGTCGAGCGAGTCGAGCGCGTATATGCCACGCTGTTTTTCGTCATACTTCGAGCCCATTCCCGGTTCGATGACGATGACGTGTCCCTCTGTCTCGATGACAAGAGTGTTGACGTTAAGGTCTATGCGGTTCATCTCGTCGGCGGGGGCTTTATCCTGCCACAGAACTTTCGGGATGACCCCGAACATCGAGCCACCGTCCAGCCTGAACCGCGAGGTGACCACCGGTGTTATCCGCATGCCGCCCATCCTGACCTGATTCGCCAACGCTTCGCCTCCAACCATCGCACGTATTCCTTGAAACTCCACTGTGATATATTAGGTCCTCGGTATACCTTTATCTGGCTTTGCCTTTATGATAATAACAAAGTAGACTCCGACGGTCAGGCCGCGAACCGGTTCAGCGGAGGGTGGCAAAGAAGCTTGTTTCTTCGATTCCAGACTATGGCGGTTGCCTCATGAAGTCGATCCGTAGAGCGATTTCAAAACAGTCGGGGTTTACGTTGGTCGAACTCATGGTAACCCTGCTGATCCTCAGCATCCTCGTGACTATCGTGGTCCTCACGATGAGCTTCTCCCGGAGCAGGGCACAGGAAGCGGCATGCAAAGCCAACCTCAGGACGATATTTGACGCGATAAGCGTTTACCAGTCGGTGCACGAAGGCCAGTTTCCCCCGGACCTGGACCAGCTCGTCACCGACAGCCTGATAAAGAGCTCGTTCACGTGGATGTGCCCATCGGGCGACCTCGGGACCACGTCGGGGGACTACCGGACTTATTACGACCCCGCTAACGGCCACACGTCATGCCCGCGGGTAAGTCATAACCCGTAACCCGGGCTAGTCCGTAATAGAGGGAGGAGCGTTGAAGTACACAAGATTTGAGATTCTCGCCATGGTCGTGGGGATATGTGCCGTTGCAGGCACAATCATTGCTACTGTCTCGAGCAGCAACACGGTCGCCGATATAGTCGGCCAGGCGATGATCATAGTTGTGCTGTTCGGGGGTCTACACTACGGGCGCAAAGGCGCGGCGATATCGTTCGTGATAGCGACAGGTTTTTATGCGATCTTCGCGTTCAGTGCCAGGGGGTCCATCGGCGTCGGGACGGCAACGCAGATCTTTATCCTTCGCACCGCGGTGTTCGCGGTGGTCGCTATCGTTGCGGGCGAGCTCAACGTGCGGCTCAAGTACCTGTTCATCAAGCTCGAGCATCACGACTACGTCGACGACATTACCAGCCTCTACAACGCCAAGTACCTCTCGAAGCTCATCGAGAAGTACATCAGCGAGTTCAACAGGTACGGCTCCAAGTTCTCCCTTACCAGCTTCACCGTCAGTGACGAGATGCTGGCGCCGATGAAGAAGAAGGCGCGCTTGAAGCTCATCAAAGACCTCGGGAACTCTGTCATAAGAGGCAACATCCGGGGGGCGGATGAGGCGGCGCGACTGGACAACACCAGGTTCACTGTGCTTTTCCCCAACACCAACTACGACGGGGCGACTTGCGCCAGCCTCCGAGTGAAGTCGAAGATCGCGGGCTACCTGGACAAGCACGGCCTCGATGCCGAGGATGATGGGTTGATCGAGACGGAGATAATCGAGTACCCGCGTGACAAAGACGCCATCGAGCTGATGGCCGTCAACCTCCAGGACAACCACCCCAAAGAGAAGTCCCGCTAGCAGCATCCGGAAAGACTGACGGCTTGCTCCCCATTATTCCTCAGGAATATTGATGGTTTGACCCCGATTATTCCTGTATGCAGTCCCAGACCAGGAGTAGCTGGTGTTTTGAGGGGTCGAACTTCTCGTAGAAAGTCTTTGCCGGGTCGTCTTTGTCGATGGCGACCTGCAGCTCCCTGCAGCCGCGGCGCCTCGCGGCGCCAAGCGCTTCATCCATCAGGCAGCTTCCGGTCCCCCTACGCTGTTGATCCTGCCGCACTACGATGGCGAGCAGCGTCCCGTCAACGCTGGTCCCGTATAGCGTCAGGGACCAGTTGACCGCCGCGAGACCCACCGGCTCGCCCCCTTCGTACGCGAGAAGGAACAGCCAGGCATCGGAGTCGAGCAGGCCCGCGACCACTCGCTCCCACCTGTCACGGTCGAGGCCCCGGTCGAGCTGGCGCGAGCGCGCGAACTCGAGCAAAAGCGAAGTGACGATGCCGTGGTCCTTGACGCCGGCTCTTTCGATCTCGGCCATCTGTAAAGCCCCCCAAGATGATATGCATCAATAAATGAACATCAGGCTTGATGATAGAATAACTCGCAATAGAAGCCAACCGCGGGATTGCCCGGCGGTTGCTCCAACTGAGGGAGACGAGGCGTTGACCATCTCGCGAGTGAGACGAACCCCCGGCAGGATAAGGCCGGGAGACATTGTGCTGGTCCTGCTCGTCGTTGCTGCCGCCGCAGTTTCGATGGTCATGGTGTCGCGCGCGAGCGCGGGCGAGAAGGGTTCGCTGGCGATCGTCGAGGTCAACGGCAAAGAGGTTAAACGCGTCGCCCTCGGGGACGGCCAGCCTGACCGCAAGTTCGTCATCCATGGCTTCACGGGAGACAACACCGTGGAGGTCAAAGACGGCAAAGTGCGGATCTCAAGGGCCGACTGTCGTGACAAGATCTGCATGGGCGTCGGCTGGATCGACTCGCAGGGCAAAGAGATCGTCTGCCTCCCGCATCGCGTGGTGGTGCATGTCACCGGAAAACGAGGCGGTAAGGGCAAAGTGGACACGGTGACGGAGTAGCCGACTTGACGGGCACGCGCCGAGTGACGAACCTGGCCCTGCTGGTCTCGGTGGGCCTCGTCCTCTCTATCATCGAAAGCACCTTTCCTCCCCTGCTCCCAATCCCGGGCGCGAAGCTCGGCCTCGCGAACATCGCGACGGTCATCGCACTGTACCTCTTCGGCGCTGGCATGGCCCTGGAAGTGACCATCCTGCGGTCGCTGATCGCGGGGTTGCTGCGCGGGAGCGTCGTCGGGCTATTCCTCTCTTTCTCGGGCGGGCTCGTGAGCACGCTGGTCATGATCGCTCTCTTCCTGGTGTTCGACGACACTTTCAGCGTCGTCGGGGTCAGTGTCGCGGGGGCGGTCACACACAATGTCGTGCAGCTTCTCGCTGCCTACCTGCTGGTTCGCCATGCCGCGCTCTTCTTCTACATGCCCTACCTGATCCTGATCGCCGTCCCCACTGGGCTTTTCGTCGGCTTCGCCTCGCGACGGGTTACGTTGTCGTTGCAAGGCCTTCCCCTCCAATCGAGGTAGCTGCAGATGCTTGCTGACGTAGAGACAAAAGACATCAAGGTCGAGGGGATTTCATACACATACGAGGGAGCCGACTCGCCGGCCATAGCGGACATCGACCTCGGCCTCGAGCACGGGAAGCTCTACGCGTTGCTCGGGAGAAACGGCTCTGGAAAGTCGACGCTGGCAAGGTGCCTCAACGGTCTCCTTCTCCCGGGCGCGGGGCGGGTCGTTTCTTGCGGGATGGACACCAGTGAGCCCGGAAGCGTGCTCGAGGTGCCACGCCACGTCGCGATGGTCTTTCAGAACCCCGACACCCAGATCGTCGGAGCCACCGTGGAGGAAGAAGTGGCCTTCGGCCCGGAGAACCTCGGGCTGCCTACCGGGCAGATCAGAGAGAGGGTGGATCGCGCGCTCGAGCTCGCCGGGATCACCTCTCTGGCCACGCGCCAGCCGCTCAGGCTCTCGCAGGGACAGAAGCAGTTGGTCGCGATCGCCGGGGCCATCGCCATGGAGCCGGACTTCCTCGTCAGCGACGAGTCCACCTCCATGCTCGACTACTCGGCGAGGGTCCGCGTGCTCGATCTCTTCGAGCAGTTGCGCGACGCGGGTATGGGGATTATCCACGTCACGCATTTCCTCGAGGAGGCGACGCTCGCTGACGAGGTCGTCGTGCTCGAATCCGGCCGCCTCGTCGCGCAGGGTACGCCGCAGGAGACCCTGGGCGACCCGCAGCGAGTGCGTTCCCTCGGGCTCGACCCACTTGCGGTCACAGTCGTCGCCTACGAGCTTGCCCGGCTCGGCCACGCCGTGCCCGAGGATGTCCTCACAGTGAAGGAGCTGGTGTCGTGGCTCTACGCTTGAGGCTGGAAGGTGTCACCTACTCATACCCGCTACCGGGCAAGGACGAAGCAGTGGCGGTCACGGCCGTGAGCCTGGCGGTGGAGCCCGGCGACGTGTTGTGCCTCGCGGGCTCGAACGGGTCTGGCAAGTCCACCCTCGCGCAGGTCTGCACAGGCCTTCTCGCGCCATCGTCGGGCGCCCTCTACTACGGCGACGAGCGAATCGAAGGCCGTAGTGCCTTGCGCGAGTTCCGGCGCAAGGTGGGACTGCTTTTTCAGAACCCCGAGGACCAGCTATTCGCGGACACGGTCGAGAAAGACATCGCCTTCGGCCCGCACAATCACGGCCTGAGGGGCGACGCGCTGAAGGCGCGCATCCAGGAGTCCGCGGCAATGGTCGGGCTCCCGCTGGACGAGCTCGGCTCCCGGTCGCCTTTCTCGCTGTCCGAGGGTCAGAAGCGGCGCGCGGCCCTCGCGGGCGTGCTCGCGCTCGATCCTGAAGTGCTCGTTCTCGACGAGCCTTTCATCGGCCTTGATTTCGAAGGGCGGCAGAGCCTCGCCTCGGCGCTCACGAGCTACCGCGCCGAACGCGGCGCGTCCATCATCATCGTCACCCACGAGCTGTCGCACGTCTGGTCGCTCGCGACGACTTTCGGATTGCTGTCAGAGGGCCGGCTGGTGCGGTTCGAGACGCGCGAAGAGCTCCTGGCGGGTGAGACGGACCTGGCCGCGCTGGGCATGCAGCTTCCGCAGTGGGGCTCCCTTGCGCGCGAACTCCTGCGCGCGGGTGTCTCACTGGAAGACCCCGCGGACCCGCGGGCGCTCGCGGGCGCCATGGCAAAGCGGAGGGAGGCAACGGATGGTCGGTAGAGACATCACGATCGGCCAGTACCTGGCGGCCCCCACGCTGCTCCACAGGGTGGACCCGCGCCTGAAGCTGGGCATGGTGGTCATCGCGACGGTTCTTGTCTTTCTGTATCCTGGCTGGCCGCTGCTGGTGTTCGCCTTGACGCTGGTGGCTCTGCTGGCGATCTGCAGGTTGCCGCTCATCCACGTCCTCAAGGCGCTGCGCTCGGTGTGGGTCATAGTGTTCGTGACTTTCCTGCTCCAGTTGTTCCTCACGCCCGGGGTAGTCATCTGGCACTGGGGGTTCCTGAGCATCACTGACTCGGGGCTGTCGAACGGGATAATCTTCTCCGCGCGTGTTGTGCTGCTGGTCGTGCTTCTGTCTGCCTTGACGATGACGACCCCGCCGCTGAGGCTGGCCGACGGGCTCGAGTCGGTGCTGCGCCCTCTATCCAGGCTGCGCGTACCCATCGCCAGGATCACGACGATCGTCAGCATCACGCTGATGTTCATCCCGAACATCCTGGATCAGAGCAGCAAGCTCGTGAGGGCGCAGATGGCGAGGGGCGCGGACTTCGAGTCAGCCAACGTCCTGCGCCGGGTGAAGGACGTCATCCCCGTGCTTGTGCCGCTGTTTGTGAAGGTCTTCCACGATGCCGACGACCTGGCGGTCGCGATGGATGCCCGCGCGTATGGTGGAGGGAAGGGCAGGACGAGGCTCTATCCGTTGAAGATCCACCCGACCGAGGCGCTGCTGTCGCTCGCTTTCGTCGCGGTCGCAATAGGCATCCTGTTCATTCCCCTCACCTGAGCAAAAAAGCACCACAGGTGCCTGGCACCGGTGGTGCTTTTTTAATGCAGTTGGTTCACCTTGGCGATTGACTCGTCGTAGAACTTCTTCCAATCCGCCTTGTCTTTGCAGAGCGTTGCGGCGTTGCTGTAGGCGGTGCGGGCGTCAGGTGTCTTGCCCGTCCGCTCGAGGTCCCCGGCGAGATAGAACCACGCGTCCCCCCTGCCCGGGTCGGTCGAAATAGCCCGCGCGTAGTCGGCCATGGCGCCGGCGAAGTCTTCTTTCCTGTCCTTGGCGTTCCCCCTGGTGACGAGCACTGAAGCCAGCAGGCTCGGTTGTATGCCTTGCATCGAGGCCGCCGCGTCGAGCTGGAACAGGGCACCGTCGACGTCGTTGTCCGCGAGCAGGTATTGGCCGAGCAACTGGCGGGGCGTCGGGTCGTTGGGGTCTTTCCGCACCGCGCGCTGGAGCACGCCGACCGCTTCCGTCTTCTTCCCCGACTTGTACAGCGCCGCGGCGAGCTTGACGGTCGCGAGCGAGTCCTTTGAATCGACCTCCACCGCTTTCCTGTACTGGGCTATCGCATCGGCTGTTCGGTTCAACTCCAGGAGCATGTCCCCGGCTAGCCTGTAGTAAGCTCCCTCGGACGGATTGATGCTCTGGGCCGCGCGGTATTCGGCCAGCGCCTCGTCGGTCTTCCCTTCCCGGCTGAGGGCCTCAGCCAGCAGTGCGTGTTCCGCGGCCGAGAATTTGCCGTCAGGCTTGAGGTTCAGCGCGATATCGAACTGCCTTGCGGCATCATCTCTGGCACCGCTCGCCTCGAGAGCCAGACCGAGGACGAGATGAGCGGACCACTGGTCCGGGGCTAACTTGACCGCCGCCTGGCCTTCGGTGACCGCGCCCGCGTTCATTCCGCCTGCGAGGTCCGCGCGCGCAAGCATCTCGTGGGCGCGCCAGTCATTGATGTCGACGACGGTCGCCCGGGCGAGTGTGGTGACAGCGGCGTCCGTCTGACCGACGAGGAGGTGCGCTTCTCCAAGATCTTCGAGCAAGGCCGTGCGGTCAGGCATCAGGTCCTGAGCCTTCGCCCAGTCAACGAGGACGTCCTTAAGATTGCCGGCGTGCTGCGCCACGGCGCCCATTCCTTGAAAGCCGGCGGACATCATGCCGCGGTCGTCCGACTCGGTGAGACGCTTGAAAGCCACCCTTGCGTCTTCGGCCATATCCATCCGAAGATAGCGGTCGGCCAGGGTAGAGCGGACCCCCAGGTCGTCCGCCTTCACGTCGGCAGCCCGCTTCAGGTAAGTGGCCGAGGGTTCGAGGTTACCCTTCAGCGCCGACGTGAGGGACAGGAGGACCAGCGCCGGCACGTTGGAGGGTTCGGCCCGGACCGACTTCTCCAGGTTGTCCGTCGCCTCCGTCAGGTCTCCCGTGAGCAAGCTCGCCGCGCCCAGGCCGCTGAGGGCTAACTGGTTCTGTGAGTCATTGTCGAGCGCCGCCTTGTACCATTTCTGTGCTTCCCGCATGTCGCCGAGGCCGAGCGCGCTGTTGGCAGCCCCGATAAGGGCTTCGGGAGAAGACCTGTCAGCCATACGAGCCTGTTCGTACAGCTTGGCGGCCTGTCCCCACCTGCCCTCGACGAGCGCCGCCCTGCCGAGTCCGGCAAATGCCTGGGAGAAGCCTTTGTTGATGTCCAGCGCATGCGTGAAACTCGCCTCGGCATCCGCCGTCTTGCCGGCGTCCAGGAGAGCCCGCCCCAGGTTCACGTTGGACCACGCGTCGTTGGGGTCGATTGCAAGCTTGGCACGCGCCTCGTCTTCAGCCTTCGAGCGGGTAGCTTCGTTCCGGAAATAAGGCGTCGACTGAAGCCCGATGATGTAAGCGAGGCCGCCGGCCGGCGCCACCGCCGACGTCTTCACCGGCTGGAGAGGCTTTCCCTGCTCGCACACGCACTCCATTCCCTCTTTGAGCGTGACGCTCGTGCCATAGGAGACAACACTCTCCGCGCCCCGGGCGGCGACAACGGTGGTCGTCCCAGCGGGTACGACTTTCACGCCTGCGACTCGATTATCGCTTTTGACTTTCGCCCCCGACGACGTAACCTTCGTCGATGGGGCAAGGACCTCGGTGGATGACGAGCCGTCCACCCAGACCTCGCCGCGCTCGACGTCGACTACGGGTGTGCCCTTCGTCCCCTTCGACACCTTGAAGTCAGACATCTCACCTGCCCTCACGGTACCCCCCGACGAGAGGAGCAGGACGAGCCCGCCACCAGTCCCGTTCTTCACCGTGTCGCCGTAGAGTATCGCAGCACCGGGAGCGCCCGGTATCCAGCAGTCGCGGCCCTCCGGCCACGTGTCGAAATGCCCGGGAGCCTCGACCACGACTCCGGCCACCGGATAGCTCTTCGTTTTTACCTTGGCGCGCGCGTTCCCGCACGACGAGACCAGCGCCGCCGCCAGGAGGATGGCCAGCAGCGCGGCCAGGCCTGACAGGGCGCGCCTGCCTTTTGCTTTATCGATCACGGAGTATTCTTCTTCGAAGCGAGAAAGCGCCCCTTGTGACATCTGTCATCCCGGCCCTCGATTAGAACGTGTAACATGTGTCTCGTGGGAACCATATTCGATACGAGAGAGTCAAGAATAGCGGAGTTAGCTGATAAATGAAGAAGACCAAAAAGATAGTCAACCTGTTGCTCGTGTCTTTGCTGGCCGTCGGCGCGGTGGTCCTCGTCGTCTGGCTGGCGTCGCGTGAAGGCGGGTACGGCGAGCCGAGCGGGACGTATCACTCCCCCACTCTCTTCGCGATGGACACGACGCTCGACCTGACCATTCAGGGTCGCTCCACGGCACAGGCCAAGGCCGACGTCGCGGCTGCCGTCGCCCTCGCGAAGAAGATCGAGTCCGAGACCTCTCAGTTCAAGCAATCGAGCGACGTGTTCAAGATCAACGCCCAGGCCGGGGTCGCTCCCGTTCCCGTCAGCGACGACACCTTGCTCGTAGTCAAGACCGCGCTCGAGTACTCGAAGCTGATGAACGGTTCGTTCGACGTAACGATCGCCCCCGTGGTCAGGCTCTGGGGGTTCTACGATCAGAAGTACAGGGTGCCCTCGGCCGGGGAGATCGCCGCGGCCAGGTCGCTGGTCGGTTATCAGAAGGTCCTCGTCGACGAGAAGAACAAGACCGTGATGCTAAGCCAGAAGGGCATGGCCATCGACCTGGGGGGCATCGCGAAAGGCTACGCCGTCGGGGAGCTGTACAAGCTGCTAAAGGAGCGCGGCGTTAAGAATGCTCTCATCAACTTCGGCGGAGCGATCGGCGCCGTTGGCAGCCGCGTGGACGGCAAAGACTGGGTGATCGGGATAAAGGACCCGCGCGGCGAGAGCGGCGCGCTGGTCGGCGAGCTCAAGGTCAAGGACGCGTTCGTGTCGTCATCGGGCGATTACGAGCGCTTCTTCATCAAAGACGGGAAGCGATACTTCCACATCTTTGACCCGGCCACAGGTTACAACCCGAAGGACGTCATAAGCACCACGGTGGTGGGTCCGACCGCCATGCTCACGGATACGCTGTCGAAGATTCTGGTGATGGGGCCGACCGCCGGCATGGCTTTCATGAAAACGCAGCCGCAATTCGAGGCGCTGATGATAGACCGCGACGGCAAGTTCCAGTTCACGCGCGATTTCAGATCGAAGTTCGCGCTGGAGGTCAAAGACCACCTCTGATGCGGGCCGTTCATGACAACCATGTCAGCCCGGTCATACCAGCAGGCAATGACATCGTTCTCCCGGCGTGTGATACATTTATGTCCTCAGTGGCAACAACTCGAAGAAGGGGTGGTGACAGTGCCCGAGCAAGAGATCGGCAAGATTTCTCACTACTTCAACAAGATCGGCGTCGCGGCCATCGTTCTCACCGGTGAGCTCGTCGTCGGGGACACGATCCACGTCAAAGGCCACACCTCCGACTGGACCCAGAACGTGGATTCGATGCAGGTCGAGCACGACTCGGTCGAGAAGGCGGTCCCTGGAGACTCGGTGGGGATCAAGGTCGAGGGCCACGCGCACGTAAACGACGCGGTTTACAAGGTGACCGACTGAGTACCTGTTTCAGTGCTTGCCCATCACGTCGTGAGAGGTAAGGAGAGCAAGGCCCGCGGCGCTACGCCGGGTGAATGACCACCTTCCCATGCTCTTTGAAGAAACCGACGTTCAAGAGCGTAGTGTTGCCGTGCTGGATACGGAACGCCTTCGGGTTGTGGACGTGCCCGAAATAGTGGTGGGTAGGTGCGTGGTCCTCGTCATACGCGAGGGTCGCTTTGCTTCCTACCTCGTCCCTGTTGGCGAGCATGTCCCACGTGAGATCGGGGACCGAAGGCGGGTAATGGGTACAGAGTACGTCCGCCGGTCCGAGGGACGCGACGAGCGAATCGTAGCGTTCCGTGGACATCTCCCCGGGCAGCCCGACGTTCCACGGCCCCTGCGGCGCGCCGGAGACCATGCCGAAGCGCTCGCCCTCGACGGTCACTATGCCGGCCTCGACGAGCTCGACATTTCCGGGGACCATCCCTTTCATCACGTCAGGGCCGTCCGTGTTCCCATAGAGCATGAAACACTTGCACGGTATGCTGGCGAAGAATTCCTTGTAGTTCTCGAAGATGAGCTCGCGTACACGCTCGGATTTTTCCGTCGTCCCTCCGATGGCCATCCTGATCTGCTGGCGGCCGGGCTCTTTGTCGCCGGTCGCCATAAGGGACAGCGCGTCCTTGACCTCATCGCGGGAGTAAACTTCCGCGAGTATGCCATCGAGCGTGCGGAAGTCGATGAGGTTGAGGTAGTCGCCGAGGAGGACGGCGATATCATCAGACTGGAGCTGCCCGCGCATCGCGCCGTACGCGCCGTGTATGTCCGAGATGATCTTGACCGTCACTGAATGACCCCCGCCTTCATCATGAATATGCCTTCAGAAGATCGCGCGCTTTCTTCTCTACCATCTTCACCAATTCCTGCGGGCCCTCGACGTGCACGTTGTCGCCGAAGCGTAGAAGGTAAGTCGCCAGCCACGCGAGATTCCGCGTTCGGAGCTCAACAAGTACGGTTCCGTCCTCGAGGTCCGTAACCTGCGCGGCCGGCCACTCCTCGACGAGCCTCCTGCCCTGCTTGCCCGGAAAGCGCAGCTTCACCTGGTGGGCTTTCTTACCTGGCTTGTACTCGCCGACCACGTGCGGCACGTCGAATGACGCGCGGACCCTCCTGGCCACAGGGTGGTCCGTGAGCTCGACCGAGCCGATGCGGTCGAGCCTGAACAGCCTGAAATCGTTGGACTGGTGGCACCACGCCAGCAGGTACCAGAAACCCTGGGAGCATATGAGTGACATGGGCTCGACCTCGCGCCGGGTTACCTCATCCCGCGAAAAGCTCCAGTACTCGAGGTCCAGGTTCATCCCCCGCTCGAGGCCCTCGTCGATTATCCCGCGCATGGTCCCCTCGTAGGCGCGCATCTCGACCTCGATGCGCTTGATGACCTCCTCGAGCTCCTCCTTGCTCTCATCAGACAGCAGCAGCTCGATCTTGTCCAGGGCCGAGCGCAGCGGCCCCTCCTCGCGAAAGATGCCCGAGCGGATGAGCGCGCTGCCCGCCACAAAGAGGGAGAGTGCCTCCTGGCGGGTAAGGTTGAGCGGGCGGGCGAAGTAATCCGCCATGGTGACCTGCGCGCGGTCACCAACGACGCAGTAGTCCATCAGGTCGGCGGGTGAGTAGTCGGGAACACCGCACATCTGGAGCGTCGCCAGGTCCTGCATCAGGACGTCGTGATCGATATCGAACTGCCGGCAGAGCTCGATGACGCTTGCGCCCCCCGGTCTCGCGAGGAACGGGACCATGAGCAGCAACCTGTTCAGCCTGTCGGACACTTTCGAGCTCACCGGGGCTTCAACCCCTCGAGCACGCCCTCCAGGCGCTTCTTCGCGATGTTCCTCAGCGATGCGGGCGCGACTATCACCGCGTCCGTGCCGAAGCCGAGGACCCACTCCACGAACTCCTCGGCGTCGGCGACCATGTAGGTAACCTCGAGGCTCCCGTCGTCCTTACGCTTCTCCGAGATGACCCTGGAGCTGCCTGCGCCGGCGGCAAAAGACAGCCTCTGCTTGAAGACGACCCGCGCCTTGGTTTCTCCGCTGGAGCTGCCGGGGCGCTCCCAGTCGATCTCGCCCCGCATGTCAAAACCCTCCGGGACCGCGAAGTCCGGGGTCTTGGGCTGGCTCTGGTTCACCTGGACGTCCTTTACTATGCGCTCGAGCTTGAAGCAGCGCACGTCGTTGCGCAGGTGGCACAGCCCGATGAAGTACCAGGCGCCGCCCTTGTTGAAAAGGCCGTAAGGCTCGACCTCGCGCTCGACAGGCTCTTCGGCGCCAAGCGCCCTGTAGCTGAACGTCAGAAATTTGCGCCGCATGAGCGAGTCGAGAATGTCCCCTAGAAGCTCACTGTCGCGAGGCGTCTCGACCCAGTGCACGTGCGGGACCTCCTCGGTCCCCGATTGCTCGAAGGCGAGCTTGAGGAGCGCGAGCTGTGCGGGAACGCTGAACGGCGTTCCCGATCCGAGGAAAAGACGCGACACCATCGTGAGCGCCACCCGCTCCTCCGGATCGAGCTCGACGTGGGGAAGGTAGTACTTGTCGCGTGGGATGATGTAGCCCGTCTCATCCCCCCACTCGGTGGTGACGGTCTCGACGTCTATGCCCATCTCACGCAGCTCGTCCTTGTCCCTCTCGAACATGCGCTTGACGGCGACGTCGCTCTTCGAGAGGCCCCTGTACACAGTGTCCTTGAGGTCGTCGAAGGGTACGGGCTGCTTTGTCTCGAGCAGGCATGCGGTCAGGTTTATGAGTCTCTCGATTTTGTCCACGCTTTGACCCCGTAGTCTGTTCAGGGGCGGATCCACTTCAATGATGATACTGATGGCGCCTGAAAGCGTCTACCCCGGGAAACGCAACGAAATATCGGCCAGGGTGTCGTTAGAAGAGCCGCGCCTCTGCAGACGCGGCTCTGTGAGTTCTGACTGTTTAGTGTCCCTCGTTGGCACCCTACCTGCCGACCAGCAGCCTTCCGATGATCATTCGCTGGATCTCGGAGGTACCGCCGCCGAGCACTCCGAGCTGCGCGTCGCGATAAGCGCGCTCGACCGCGTACTCCTTGGTGTACCCGTACCCGCCGTGTATCTGGATCGCATTGCGGGCGGCCTTGAGAGCGACCTCGGTGATGAAGAGCTTCGAGCACGACGCCATCAGCGGGTCCATGATCCCCTGGTCCTTGTTCCAGGCCACCTTGTAGAGGATCCACCTTGAAGTCTCGAGCCACATCTTCATGTCGGCCAGCATGTTCTGGACCGACTGGAAGGACGAGATAGGCCTGCCGAACTGCTTGCGCTCCTTGGCGTACTTGATGCACTGCTCGAGCTGCACTTCCTGGCCGCCTATTGCCGCGGCGAGCATGACCGAGCGCTCCCACTCGAGCGTCGCGAGCGCCACGCCCATGAAGCCCTGGTCCTCCGCGCCGAGCAGGTTCTCAGCCGGGACCTCGCAGTTGTCCAAGATGAGCTCGGAAGTCGGTGACGAGCGGTTGCCCGTCTTGTGGATCTCCTTGCCGACGGAGAAGCCCGGGAAATCCTTCTCCACTATGAAGCCCGTGATTCCGGCCGAGCCCTTCTCGGGCGAAGTCTTCGCGAGAATAACGAACACCTGGCCTATAGGGCCGTTGGTGATGAACGTCTTAGTGCCGTTCAGGACGTAGTAGCCGTCCTTCTTTTCTGCCTTGGTCAGCAATCCGGCCGCGTCGCTGCCGGCTTCCGGCTCGGTGAGGCCGAGGCCCGATATCCACTCGCCGGATGCTATCTTGGGCAGGTACTTCTTCTTCTGCTCTTCGGTGCCGAGCTGCCATATGGGGACTCCGCCGATGACGACGTGCGCGCCCCACGAGAGGCAGAAGCCGGCGTCGAGCCCTCCATAGCCGATCGCCTCTCCGGCAAGGGCCGTGTCCATGACGCTCGCGCCGCTTCCACCGTACTCCTCGGGATACGGCAGGCCCATCAACCCGAACTCGGCTGCTTTGTCCCAGACGTCCCTGTCGAAGCGGGCTTCCTCGTCACGCTCCGCCGCGCCGGGCATGATCTCTTTTTGTGCGAACTCGACCACTGACTGCCTGAAGAGTTCCTGCTCCTCGGTAAAGCGAAAATCCATCCCAACCTCCCTTTCGTATGACCCGCGGCCCGGGCACGTGGTTTCTATCGAAACGCCCGGATCCCATGAAACTACAACTCAGTCTGACCAACCGGTCAATTCGACCACATATATCTATCACATTATCAGTCGGGCACAAAATAGAAGTCGCGGATCCTGCCCGTGCGCTCCTCGGGGGGCAGAAAAACGGCCTTGACCGGCATGCCCG
>Ga0209745_1000277_pt1 | contig 30501 bp, 27 predicted proteins | sample BarGraNGADG00312_FD_184495 | JGI IMG/M metagenome (GOLD analysis project Ga0209745, IMG submission 184495) | Arctic peat soil microbial communities from Barrow, Alaska - Barrow Graham LP Ref core NGADG0004-312 (SPAdes) (version 2) | ecosystem: Environmental > Terrestrial > Soil > Wetlands > Peat...
GGGGTGGCCGGCAAGCCGGTGACCTCGGTGCCGCTGTACGGACTGGTCTACGGCCTCTACTACAACAAGAAGATGTTTGCCGACGCCGGTCTGCAGCCGCCGACGACCTGGCAGGAGCTTCAGACCGCAGCCAAGAAGCTCACCGATCCGGCGAAGAAGCAGTACGGCATGGTGCTTGAAGGTGGCAGCTACACCGAGAGCGTGCACTTCGCGTTCATCTTCGGCCGCCAGAACGGTGGGCAGCCGTTCGATGCTGCGGGCAAGCCGACCTTCACCTCCGATGGCATGGTCAATGGCGTCAAGCAGTACATCGACCTCGTGGGTAAGGACAAGGTCGTGAACCCGTCGAACGTCCAGTACAAGAACGGCCCTGAAGCGCCCGGTGACTTCGCCAAGGGCAAGGCCGCGATGCTGATGAGCCAGAACAACGCCGACAACACGCTGCAGGCCGACGGCATGAAGTCCAGCGAGTATGGCGTGGTGGCCATCCCGGCACCCAGCCCGCTCCCCGCAGGTGGCAAGGACGTCGCCAGCTTCGTGGCCGGTATCAACCTGTCCATCTTCAAGAACTCGAAGAACCAGGACGCAGCTTTGAAGTTCGTCAAGTTCATGACGAGCCCGGAGGAGCAGGCGATTCTCGACAAGCCGTTCACGGCGCTTCCAGTGGTCAAGGGCGGCACGGTGAACTTCACCGACAACAAGGCCGAGGCCGATGCGTTCGCGGCGGTCCTGGCCAACAAGGCCGAGCCGCTCCCGCTCGTCCCTGCGGAGTCTGCGTTCGAGACCAACGTCGGCAACGCCGTCAACGGTCTGCTCGCCCAGGCAGCTACCGGCAAGGACGTCACCACGGCCGACATCAAGACCGCGCTGCAGGAGGCGCAGGACAAGATGGCCTCCGCGGGCTGATCACGAGCCTGAACCCTGCTTCCCGGCCGGCTGCCGCTTCGCGCGGCCGGGAGCGCCATTGATGCGAGGAGAGCCCGGTGTCCGTGACGACGACCAACCCGACCAGTGCGGCCGCCACGGCGCCGGCGCCCGCGCCGCGCCGCCGCCCGCGCTGGAAGGGGGCGACGCCATACCTTCTCGTCCTGCCGGCGATCCTGCTCGAGCTGATGATTCACATTATCCCGATGCTCGTCGGGATCTGGATGAGCTTCATCAAGCTCACCCAGTTCTTCATCGCCAACTGGTCGGAGGCCCCGTTCGCGGGACTGGACAACTACAAGATCGCCGTGGACTTCGCCACCCCGATCGGGCGCGCACTTCTGCACTCCTTCACGGTCAGCATCCTCTACACGCTGATCGTTGTCGGGCTCGCGTGGCTGTTCGGGATGTCCGCGGCGGCCGTGCTGCAGAACAGCTTCCGCGGGCGTGGCATCTTCCGCACGCTGTTCCTGGTGCCTTACGCGCTGCCGATCTACGCCGGCGTCATCACCTGGAGCTTCATGCTGCAGCGGGACAACGGCCTGTTGAACCACGTGCTCGTCAGCAACCTGCACATCCTTGACAACCCGCCGTTCTGGCTGATTGGCAACAACGCGTTCTTCTCGATGGCGATCGTGGCGCTCTGGCGCTCCTGGCCCTTTGCCTTCCTGATGATCATGGCGGGCATGCAGTCCATTCCTGACGAGGTCTACCAGGCCGCGGCCGTGGACGGAGCGAGTGTGTGGCAGCAGCTGCGCCACATCACCCTGGGCATGCTGCGGCCGGTCAACGTCGTTCTCGTCCTGATGTTGTTCCTGTGGACCTTCAACGACTTCAACACCCCCTTCGTTCTTTTTGGGCCGACGCCACCGGCCTCCGCGGACCTGATCTCGATCCACATCTACGACAACTCGTTCGTCAACTGGAACTTCGGGCTCGGCGCGGCAATGTCGGTGCTGCTGCTGCTGTTCCTGCTGGTGGTCACCGGCATCTACCTGCTCGTCACCAATCGGAGGAGCCGTCGTGCATGAGCCCCGCTCGTTCCGAATATTCAGGGTCGTCGTCGTGGTCGCCCTCGGCCTCTTCACGCTCGTCCCGCTCTACGTCATGGTCACTTCTTCGCTGAAGCCGCTCGGCGACGTGCAGGGCGACTTCGCCTGGTGGCCGGCCCACCCGACCCTGAGCCCATTCATCGACATGTGGAGCACCGTCCCGCTCGGCCGGTACTTCGTCAACAGCCTGGTGGTGTCCGTGGTGTCGACCGCGTTCAGCGTCCTGATCGCGATCTTCGCGGCGTACGCGGTGTCCCGCTATCGCTTCTTTGGCCGTAGGACCTTCACCGGCACGGTGCTTGCGACCCAGATGTTCCCGGGCATCCTCTTCCTGCTGCCCCTGTTCCTCATCTTCGTCAACATCGACAAGCAGCTCGGCTTCACGTTCCTCTACCAGACCCGGGTCGGCCTGATCGTCACCTATCTGACGTTCTCGCTACCGTTCTCGATCTGGATGCTCGCCAGCTACCTCGAGGGCATCCCCCGGGAGCTGGACGAGGCCGCCAGGGTGGACGGCTGCCGCACGCTGGGCACGCTGTTCCGGGTGGTGCTGCCCGCCGCGCGGCCGGGGGTGATCGCCGTCGCGGTCTACGCCTTCATGACGGCGTGGGGCGAGATCCTGTTCGCCTCGCAGATGACCAATGACCTCACCAAGACACTGTCGATCGGGCTACAGAACTACTCCACCCAGATCAACGTGTACTGGAACCAGGTCATGGCCGCCTCCCTGGTGGTCAGCCTTCCGATCGTCGTGGCCTTCCTCTTGCTGCAGAAGTACCTGGTCGCGGGCCTGACCTCCGGCTCTGTCAAATAGGCTCCGCAAAATAGAAGGGGACCTGCACATGCACCGCAGCTTTGCCAAGGTCAGCGATGCCGGAAAGCCGGTGAGCTGGCTCGGCGCCAACTTCTGGTCGCGCGCCGGTGGTCCGCTGATGTGGAGCAGGTATGACGCCTTGGTCGTCCGCGAGGAGCTCACCACCCTGCGCGACCATGGCCTGACGATGACCAGGTCGTTCCTCTACTGGCCGGATGTCATGCCGGCCCCGCACAAGCTCGACGAGGACCAGCTCGCCCGCTTCGGCGACTTCCTGGACCTGCACGCCGAGCTCGGCCTGACGACCATTCCCACGTTCCTGGTTGGCCACATGTCCGGCGAGAACTGGGACCCGGCCTGGCGCCAGGGCCGCGACCTGTACTCAGACACCTGGATGGTCGCCCAGCAGGCCTGGTACATCCGCAATGTCGTGCAGCGCTGGGCCGATCACCCCGCGGTGGCGGGCTGGCTGATCTCGAACGAGATGCCGATCTACGGCATGGATGCTCCCACCGAGGTCGTGACCTCGTGGGCCGAGCTGATGGTCCAGGCGGTCCGGGCAGGAGGCGGGACCCAGCCGGTGTCGATCGGGGATGGCGCGTGGGGGATTGAGGTCACCGGCCACGACAATGGTTTTTCTGTGCGCGAGCTGGGGGCGCTTGTCGACTTCGTGGGCCCGCACGTCTACAAGATGGAGACCGACGTCGTGCGCCAGCACCTGAAGTCGGCGTTCATCTGCGAGCTGGCCGCGGTGGGCGGACGGCCGGTGGTGCTTGAGGAGTTCGGTCTGTCCACCGACTTCGCCTCTGCGGAGAACTCCGGCCACTACTACCGCCAGCAGCTGCACCTGTCCCTGCTGGGCGGCTCGACCGGCTGGATCGCCTGGAACAACACTGACTACGACTCGCTGATCGACCAGGATCCCTACCGCCACCACCCGTTCGAGCTGCACTTCGGGATCACGACCGAGGACGGCACCCCGAAGCAGCCACTGCTGGAGCTGCAGGAGTTCAGGCGGGTCCTGGACGCGATCGAGGTGACCCGGTGCGAGCGGCTCCCGGCCCAGACCGCGCTGGTGGTCTCCTCCTACCTTGAGACGGGCTACCCGTTGGCCGATGAGCAGGACCGAACTCTGGTGTTCGGCGCCCTCGAGCAGGCCCACATCGCGGCGCGGGAGGCCGACCTGCCGCTCGGTTTCGTGCGGGAGACCGACGGGTTCGTGGCGGGATACAAGCTGTATCTCGTCCCGTCGACCAAACAGCTGACAGGGCCCTCGTGGCTTCGGCTCGGCGAGCTGGCCGAGGCGGGGGCGACGGTCTACGTGTCGTACTGCGCCGGCGAGAGCGACTTCCAGCGCGGTCCGTGGTGGACCGCGACGCAAGAGCTGTTCGGGGTGCGGCACCAACTCGTCTACGGTCTCGTCGACCCGATCGCCGACGACGTGGCGCAGCTGACGTTCGAACGCGACTTCGGGTCGATCGCTGCCGGCGAGACGCTGAGCTTCCACGTGGGGGGCGGGCCGAATGCCCGCGCCTACCTGCCGGTGGAGGTCACTGGCGGGCAGGTGGTGGCCCGGGACGGGCACGGCCGCCCGGCCATCGTGTTGCGCCCGCGAGGGACCGGGGCGATGGTGCTGAGCACGTACCCCCTCGAGCACTTCGCCGCCTCTCGCGGCCGGGTCAACCCCGAGCAGACCTGGCGCTTGTATGCCGCGCTGGCCGACCTCGCGGGGGTGGCGCGGGCGGTGACCGTCGACGGTCCTGAGGTGCTCGTCGACGGGTTGGTCCACGAAGACGGGCGGCGGTTCGTCTGGCTGGTCAGCGAGCGCGACGCCCCGCTGGTGGTGCGTCCGCGGTTGGCGGCCGGCAGCCGGCTGGTCCCGCTCGGTGGCGGCGACCCGGTCGGGGAGGTCGAGCTCGCGCCATACGGCGTCAGGGTTATGGAGCTGATGACCGGGCAGTGACGACCGGGGGACGACGACGATGGAGGACGGAAACTCATGGGAGAGCAGGCGATCGAGTTGATGGGTGCACCCGAGCAGGTAGGCGGGATCGAGCTGCCACGCAGCTTCGAGCTGGGCGTGGCGACGGCGTCGTACCAGATCGAGGGTGCGGTGAACGAGGGCGGTCGCGGGCCGTCGATCTGGGACACCTTCAGCCATACCCCGGGGCGGGTGGTCGGTGGTGACACCGGCGATATCGCGTGCGACCACTACCACCGCTACCCCGAGGACGTGCGTCTCATGGGCGACCTTGGGGTCGACAGCTACCGCCTCTCGGTGGCCTGGCCGCGCATCCAGCCGGAGGGCCGGGGAGTGGCCAACCTGGTGGGGCTGGCCTTTTACGACCGGCTGGTCGACTCGCTGCTGGAGCAGGGGATCGCGCCGGCGGTCACGCTCTACCACTGGGACCTCCCGCAGGCACTGGAGGACGGCGGGGGATGGCGCAATCGTGATACCGCGCAACGCTTCGCAGAGTATGCGGCACTGGTGCACGATCACCTCGGTGACCGGGTGCAACGCTGGATCACCCTGAACGAGCCCTGGTGCTCGTCCTTTCTTGGCTACGCCAATGGCCGGCACGCTCCTGGTGCCCGCGAGGGGGAGGGTGCGCTGGCAGCGGCCCACCACCTGCTGCTGGGTCATGGTCTGGCCACCGCGGCCCTGCGCGCCGACGCGCGGGAGGGTCAGCAGGTGGGCATCACGCTCAACCTGCAGCCGGTCAGCGCCGCCACCGACTCGCCGCAGGACGTCGCGGCGAGCGAGCGCGCGCTGCTGCGATCCAACCTGCTGTTCACCGACCCGGTGCTGGAGGGGCGATATCCGGACCTCGCCCGGGAGACCTACGCCGGCCTCACCGACTTCGGCTTCCTCCGCGACGGCGACCTGGCCACGATCGCGGTACCGCTGGACTTCCTGGGGGTCAACTACTACTTCCCCTCCCGGGTCAAGGCAGCGCCGTACGAGCAGGATGACCCGGCCCGGCGTACCGCGGACGACCTGGGCACCGAGGATGTGATCACCCCCGGCGAGGAGCTCACGGCCATGGGCTGGCCGGTCGAGCCGGCCGGCCTCACCCGGCTGCTGGAGTGGCTCCGCGACACCTACCCCACACTGCCGCCGATCTACATCACCGAGAACGGTCGGGCATGTGACGACGTGGTGGGCCCCGATGGTCAGGTCGACGACCCTGATCGGGTGCGCTACCTTGACGGCCACCTGCGGGCTGTCGTCGACGCGGTCGACGCCGGGGTCGATGTACGCGGCTACTACTGTTGGTCGCTGATGGACAACTTCGAGTGGGGCGAGGGGTACGCCAAGCGGTTCGGGCTGGTCCACGTCGACTTCGCGACCCAGCAGCGCACCCCGAAGGCGAGCTTCCGCTGGTTCCGCGCGCTCATCGCCGACCAGCACGGTTGCGACGGCGGCTGACCATGCGAGCGGTGAGTCAGCCTCCAGGCCAACGGTTCCAGCCTAAGTAGGGAGATACCAGATGGGTATGCGCTTCGCTGTCGTCGGGACCGGTTATTGGGCCCGCGAGACACATGCGACGGCCCTGGCCGCGCACCCCGATGCCGAGCTGGTAGGAGTGTGGGGACGCTCGCTGGCCCGCGCCACCGAGCTGGCCGAGGCCTTTGGAGCGCGGCCTTATGAAAGCGTCGACGACTTGTTCACCGACGTCGACGCGGTGGCCTTCGCGGTGCCACCGGATGTCCAGGCCGAGCTCGCTGTCCGGGCCGCGGCGGCCGGTTGCCATCTGCTGCTGGACAAACCGTTGGCCTTCACCACCGCGGCAGCCGACCGGATCGTCGAGGCTGTCGACCATGCCGGTGTCCGTTCGCTGGTCTTCTTCACCAGCAGATTCACGGCGAATGTGGCCGACTGGTTGATCGAGGTCCAGCAGGAGCCTGGCTGGAACTCCGGACACGTCCGCATTTACGCCTCGATCTTCGAGCCCGGCAATCCCTTTGGACAGTCCGAGTGGCGTCGGACACGCGGGGCCTTGTGGGACGTCGGCCCGCACGCCCTGTCCATCCTGGTTCCGGCGCTCGGGCCGGTGACCCACGTCATCGCCGATCGTGGTCAGGGCGACGCGGTGACGGTCCTTCTGCACCACGAGTCTGGCGCCGCCAGCACCATGTCGCTCAGTCTGACGGCCCCGCCCGGCAGCCGTGGAAACGCCTGGCAGCTGTTCGGAGAGCATCGCCAGACGTCGATGCCCGAAGCCATGACCACCCCGGTGGAAGCGATGGGGGCGTGTATCTCAGCGTTGCTCAGGGAGCAGCCTGGTCGGTGGCAACATCCGTGCGGCGTGCACTTCGGACGCGACGTCGTGAGGATCCTGCAGGCGGCCGACGCGTTCCTGCAGCGACCGCTCGAGAAACGCGCTCAACCCGTCGCGGGCCTCTAGCTGCTTCAGGCCAGCAGCGTCCGGCTCCACACGTTCACCAGCAGGGCCTCGTATCGCGCCGGCGTCCAGCCCCGCTGGTCCAGCAGCAGCCAGTACTCGGCGGCGTTGCTCGACCACACCAGGTCCGCGACGTCGTCGTCGCGACGGGCTACCGATGGGGGAGGAGATCGCCCGCTGGAACGAGGTCGGGCCACGCTACGGTCTGAGGTCGTCGGGCCTCCGCTGCCCGAGGACGCCTAGACCGGAGGGGCCCCGACTGAGCTCCGCCCCGTTCTCCGAGGTACTGAGCCACTCGAGGTAACGATTCCGTATAGACCCGAGGCCCAATCGGCATCTACACTACAGCGCGATGCACCGGTGCGAGTAGCATCACAAAACCGTGCGGCCGCAGGGTTGTGCGTACCGTCTCGAAGAGGAGAGCACGAGATGAAGCACCCCAAGAAGCTCGCGCCCATCGCATTGCTGGGGGCCTTCGCCCTTGTGCTCAGTGCGTGTAGCAGTAGCACAACCAGCAGTCCTGGCGCAGCCAGCGGCCCAGCAGCCAGTGGCCTGACAGGCCGCGGCCCGATTACCTACGTACAGGGCAAGGACAACAGCAATGTCGTCAAGCCGCTCGTCGAGAAGTGGAACGCGGCCCACCCGACGGAGAAGGTGACTTTCAAGGAGCAGACCGACCAGGCCGACCAGCAACACGATGACCTGGTTCAGAACTTCCAGGCCAAGAACCCCAACTACGACGTGATGAGCGTCGACGTCATCTGGACTGCAGAGTTCGCTGCCAAGGGATGGCTGCAGCCCTTGAAGGACAAGCAGGCTATCGACACCAGCAAGATGTTGCCGGCCACCGTCAAGACGGCGACCTACAAGGGTGTCTTGTACACCGCTCCCGTCTCCACCGATGGCGGCATCTTGTTCTACCGCAAGGACCTCGTTCCGACGCCGCCCAAGACGTGGACCGAGATGATGGGCATGTGCTCGATCGCCAAGGCCAAGAAGATCGGCTGCTATGCGGGCCAGTACTTCAAGTACGAGGGTCTGACGGTGAACGTGGCCGAGGCCATCAACTCGGCCGGCGGCACGATCGTCGGCGCTGATGGCAAACCGACGGTCACCTCTCCCGAGGCCAAGAAGGGCATGCAGAACCTGGTGACTGCTTACGCCGATGGGAGCATCCCGAAGGAAGGCATCACGTTCAAGGAAGAGGAGGGACGTCTGGCTTTTGAGAACGGCAACCTCCTGTTCCTGCGCGACTGGCCCTACGTGTACAACCTGGCCAAGACCGACGGTTCTTCCAAGGTCAAGACCACCTTCGCCATGGCGGCACTTCCGGGTATCTCCGGTCCCGGTGCATCCTCACTTGGTGGCCACAACGCGGCGATCAGCGTCTACTCCAAGAACAAGGCCACCGCGGCTGACTTCCTGAAGTTCCTGACCACCACCGAACAGCAGACGGCCTTCGTGACCCAGGGGTCCCTGGCCCCCGTCTTGACGGCGCTGTATGACGACCCCGCGCTCGTGGCGAAGTTTCCTTACCTGACACCCTTGAAGACCTCCCTGCAGAATGCTGTTCCTCGCCCCGTCACCCCGTTCTACCCGGCTGTATCGAAGGCTGTTCAGGACAATGCCTACGCCGCCATCAAGGGCGAAGTGCCAGTGGACACTGCAATGTCCAACATGCAGAAAGCCATCCAGGCTGCTGGAACCCAGTGATCTCAGCTGAGTGATCTCAGCTGAGTGATCTCAGCTGAGTGATCTCAACACCGCTGTGACTGCTGTGGGTGGGCTCCGGCCCACCCACAGCAGCAGATACAAGAGTCCAGACACAGAGGGCGACAAAGCCCCGGCGGCAAGGAGTGGGCATGTCTACTGAACCGCAGTCCGGCGCGGCGGCCAAGACCGACCAACCCAGTTCCCGCAAGGATGAGAAAGAGGTTAGTCACCGGAAGGAGGCCACGCAGGGCAGAGCGGCATCGATGCTGATTGTCCCGAGCATCATTGTGCTGACCATTGTCATTGTCTATCCGGTCATCGCTGCTGTGTTCCAGTCCTTCCAGAAGGACGCCGGATTGGACAAAGCGACCGGGTTGTTCGTGGCCGGTGGGTTTGCCGGCTTGGCGAACTATAAGCACTGGATCCTGCAGCAGTGCACCGCCGGCGGGGTCACAGTCCCCTGCCCTCCGGGGACTCTTGGTGCCCAGTTCTGGAGCTCTATCGGCACCACGTTCTTCTTCACTGTCGCGACGGTGGTTCTCGAAACCGCAATCGGCTTCGGGACGGCAGTCATCATGGCCCGCACCTTCCGCGGCCGCGGTCTGCTTCGGGCCTCAGTCCTGGTGCCGTGGGCCATCCCTACGGCGGTCACCGCCAAACTGTGGTTCTTCATCTTCGCCTTTGAGGGTATTGCCAACAAGATCTTTGGGACCACGATCCTGTGGAGCGGTAGCGCGAACCCTGCCCGAGCGGTGATCATCATCGCCGACGTCTGGAAGACGACACCGTTCATGGCGCTGCTGATTCTTGCCGGCCTGCAGATCATCCCCGGTGACGTCTACGAGGCGGCCAAGGTGGACGGAGTGACGGCCTGGCAACGCTTTGTGCACATCACCCTTCCGCTGGTGAAGCCGGCGCTGATGGTCGCGATCCTCTTCCGCACCCTGGATGCTCTGCGCATGTACGACCTGCCGCAAATCATGACCGGAGGTGCGAACAACACAACCACCCTGTCGATTCTCGTCGTACAGGAGATCAGAAGCGGAAACTTCAACAGCGCTTCGGCCCTGTCGACCATCACGTTCATCGTCATCTTCCTGGTGGCTCTCATCTTCGTGAAGTTCCTCGGAGTCAACGCCGTTGAAACGACCACCGTGAGCGGGAAGGGGAAGGCCAAATGACCACCGCAACGGCAACCCAGGACACCAAACCCGACACGCATGTCAAAACCAAAGCCAGGAACCGTAAGCGGTGGGAGTCGGCCAGAACGTACGTCTTCGCTGCGCTCATCGTCTTCTGGTGCCTGCTGCCCGCCTACTGGATGGTCGTCACTGCGTTCCGCGACGTGGGTTTCACCTACGACTCGACCCCCTTCTTCAGCCACGTCACCCTGGACAACTTCCGCGCGGCGTTCTCCACAGACACGGGCAACCACCTGACTCGGGCCCTGATCAACAGCCTCATCGTCGGGGTTATTACCACCGTCATCTCGCTGCTCTTCGGCATCTTCGCGTCGTATGCGCTGGCACGCCTTAACTTCCGCGCCAAGTACCTGGTCCTGGGGTTCATCCTGGCCGCCTCGATGTTCCCCGGCGTGGCGTTGGTGACTCCGCTGTTCCAGCTCTTCACCAACCTCGGCTGGATCGGCACGTATCAGGCGCTGATCATCCCGTATATCTCTTTCGCCCTCCCGCTGACCATCTACATCCTGGTCTCGTTCTTCCGGGAGATGCCATGGGAGCTCGAGGAGTCGGCTCGCATCGACGGGTGCACGAAGTCGCAGGCGTTCCGCAAGATCATCATGCCGCTGGCCGCGCCGGGGGTCTTCACCACGGCGATCCTGGCGTTCATCAGCTCGTGGAATGAGTTCCTCATCGCCAGCCAGCTGTCCAATCAACAGACCCAGACCGTCACGGTCGCCATCGCTTCGTTCACCGGCTCGCAGCCGCACCAGGAGCCGTATACCGCGGTCATGGCGGCGGCCACCATTGTCACCATTCCGCTGGTGATCATGGTGCTGGTCTTCCAGCGCCAGATCGTTGCCGGCTTGACCGCTGGAGCGGTCAAGTAGTGGACCCGGACTCCTCGAACACGATTCCGAATCCGAAGAAGGTTCGCTCAGGGGAGGACTTCGATATCCTCATCGGCTTTCTCGGATTCTGGGCTCTGATTCTTTTTGTGGTCACCGCGTATCTGGAACTCACAGGCAAGCCTGCCCTGCTCCCTGCCATGATTCTGCTGGTCGTGGTCCTGGCGATCTGGGGCATGGTGCGGCTTCGCAAGCGCCTGCCCCCCAGAACGGCCCGACGGATGCGCTGAGCCATCATCTCCGGCCGGCTGTTCGTGGCCGAATCTGGTCAGGGGCGGTGCAGGGTCTGCGACCGAGCTCCAGCGTTGATCCCGCGGTTGGCGAGGTGGACCAGCTCGGCCGCTATGGTCACCACCGCGGCGACGACGGCCAACACCAACAACAGCCGGGTCGGCGCCGACCAGTTGAACGAGTACGCCGAGAAGTCGAACGGGAAGACCTGCAACATCCTGATCGCGGCCGCCAGCCCGATCGCGGATATGCCAACCTGGCAGACCGACTTGAACCAGGCTGGGTCGTACGTGAGGTAGACCACGTTGACCACGGCACTGGCGACCATTGACAGGTTGATCAACCAGAGAATGCTGACGAGGTCCTCGGTGAGGAAGGACAGCTCCCGCCATCCAGGGCGGACGTTCACGAGGACCAACATGATGCCGTTGACCACGACTGCAACGAGATAGCCGACCTTGCGTGCTGACTGCGATTCGCCGCTGGTGGGGTGCACTGTCATGAGACCTCCTCGATCTCGTGGAGGCAACGCCACCAAACCACAACGCACCCCCAGATCTGACCAGTGTCCAAGGGCCCGCCGTCGCCCGTCAACCCGGCATCGGCCCTTCGGTCAGATCTGGCTCAAAGAGCGTTGTAAGAGCCTCTCTTCGTGCTGCAATTCAACTATGAGGGCAGATCGGTTGAAGACGCTGCACACCGTTCTGGAGGAGACCAATGGTCGGCTGAATGCGGATGAAGACGCCGGAGCCAAGGTCTGGCCGTCCGGCTTCGGTGCCTTGGACATGGCGCTGGCCGGCGGGTTCCGTTCGGGTGAGCTGGTGCTGCTGGGTGCACGGCCGGGTCTGGGCAAGACCGCGTTCGCGCTGCAGGTAGCGCGCAACCTCGTCGCATCCGACCACAGCGTGGTCTACTTCTCGTTCGAACACGACAACCACTCTCTGCTGGAGCGGTTGATCCTCTTGGAGGCCGCCGAGATCGTCGGCCCCTGCGCGGTCCGGCTGTCCGCGGTCCGTGAGGCGTTCAATACGGCACAGAGCCCGGATCGGCTGATGGCAGGACGACTCGCCGGCACCGAGGGTGGGGTCGAGGCGGTTCAGGCGCTACAGGGCTACTCCGAGCGGCTCCACCTGCATCGATCCAGCGGAGCTGAAACCAACGTCGAGACCATGAAGTTGGCCATCGAGTCGATCCGGGAGGACACGGGCCAGATGCCATTTGTGGTCGTCGACTACCTGCAGAAGGTCCATGCCGCAGCACCGTTGGCGGGTCATCGTCAGGCTGAGCATCTGTCGGAGGACGACCGGATCACTGAGGTTGTTGAGGGACTCAAGGACATGGCGCTGGACCTGACTGTCCCTGTTCTTGCGCTCGTCGCCGTCGACAAGAGCGGCCTGGCTGCCGCCACGAGGACGAGAGCTCAGGACCTACGCGGATCGTCGGCCCTTGCCCACGAGGCTGATGTCGTGCTTATCCTCAACAACAAGTTCGACGTGGTGGCCCGGCATCACTTGATGTACAACACGGGCAACGCCGAGCAGTTCCACCACTGGGTGGTCATGAGCATCGAGAAGAACCGCAGCGGCGTGGACAGCGTCGACCTTGAGTTCCAGAAGCACTTTGAGCACTTCAGGTTCGACTCCGGCGGGCGACGGGTCGAGGAGGAGCTGGTTGACGGTCGGATCTTCGTCGAGTAGGTCTCCGGCTGGGATCACGCTGAACCTGCATTCTGGCTGGAATCAGGTCGCGCCTCTATCCTGATTTCGAAGATCTCCGAACTGCTGAAGATCTCCGAACTGCCATGGAGGTCGCCGGTGAATTTTGAGATTGTGCCAGGTGACGCCTCCTCGCCATACGTCATCCACGTGCCCCACTCGTCCACCACGATCCCGCACGACGTCCGGGCGCAGATCTTGCTCGACGACGACGCACTCGCCCAGGAGCTGCGCCTCATGACCGACGCGCGCACCGACGAGCTGGCCGTCCTTGCCGCCAATCGGGTCGCGCCCCGGCCACGGCTGTTCCTGAACCGCCTCTCGCGCCTGGTTGTGGACCCCGAGAGGTTGCCCGACGATCACGAGGTGATGGTCGAAGTCGGCATGGGTGCCGTCTACACGCGCACCTCTGGCGGGCTGGTGCTGCGGGACGATGACGAGCAGGTCCGACATGCACTCCTCAGTCGATTCCTCACGCCATATGAGGAGGCCATGGCGGACCTCGTCGATGAGCGGATCGCCGCCACCGGGCGTGCCATCGTGATCGACCTTCATTCATACCCGTTGAAGGCGCTGCCCTGCGAGCGGTACCAGGACGCCCGGCGTCCCCCGGTGTGCGTTGGCGTCGACTTCGATCACACGCCTGCGGCTCTCGTTGAACGGGTGTCCAGAGCCTGTTCGGCTATCGGTGACATCGTGGTGAACGAGCCCACCGCCGGCAGCTACATACCGCTACGGCATTTCGGCCGCGACATCTATGTGAGCTCGGTGATGGTGGGGCTCCGACGGGACATGTACCTGCGCGACGACGGGAGCCTGGACCCAGAAGGAGCCGGTCGGGTCATCGAGGCGCTTGTGGCGGTTCTGGAAGGCTGAGCATTCGGGGCCGTAAGGCTCGACAACAACGTGCGGATGCAGTTCCAGTTCACCAACCAGCCGCCGTGATCAGGTTCGTTCGCGGGCTGGGTAATATGAGTCGTGGTGGCGCCGCGCCGACCACCGCATTCGATCGCGGTGGGCTCAAGCTGGGGAGATCAAGTGGATATGGACCGCACGAAAGCGTCAGCACAAGGGGAGGGCGGCAGCCCCCTGCGCGGACGTCCGTGGCTGGCAAGCTACGCGCCAGGAGTTGAGCCGGAGATAGTGGTTCCGGCCGAGTCGCTGCCCGAGATGCTGGCGACCAGCGCCAAGCATTTCGGCAGCCGGGTCGCACTCGACTTCTTCGGCGCGGAGACGACATACACAGAGCTTGGCGAGCAGGTGAGCCGCGCCGCGGAGGCCTTGCGTGTGCAGGGCGTGAGCGCGGGGGACCGGGTGGCGCTGGTGCTCCCGAACTGCCCGCAGCACGTGGTGGCCTTCTATGCCACGCTGCGGCTGGGCGCCGTCGTCGTCGAGCACAACCCGCTGTATACGCCGACCGAGCTCGAGCACCAGCTGGCCGACTGCGGGGCGACCGTCGTCGTGTGCTGGGACAAGACGGCACCCGTGATCGACGTCCTGCGTGGGATGACCTCGGTCCGGACCATCCTGGCGGTCGATCTCTCGAGCGCCCTGCCCTGGCGCAAACGTCTGGCGTTGCGGCTGCCGGTGGCCAAGGCTCGCGCGGCACGCACGGCGATGACCGGTCCGGTTCCTCCGCGGGTGCTGAGCTGGGAGCAGGTCTCGTCGTCGACCGGGCCACTCGACGCAGCGCACCCGCAGCCACGCCCGCAGGACGTCGCGTTGCTCCAGTACACGGGCGGAACCACGGGGACGCCCAAGGGTGCGGTCCTCACCCATCGGAACCTGCGTGCGAACGCCGCCCAGGGGCGGGCATGGATGCCCGGTCTGAAGGACGGCGAGGAGACCGTATACGCGGTGCTGCCTCTGTTCCATGCCTACGGGCTGACGCTTTGCCTGACCTTCTCGATGAGCGTGGGCGCGACCCTGGTGCTGCTGCCCCGCTTCGACCTCGATCAGATGATCGAGGCGATCGGACGCCGCCCCCCGACGTTCCTGCCCGCAGTCCCGCCGATCTACGAGCGGCTGGCTGCAGCGGCCCGGGAGGGCCACGTCGACCTCACTTCGATCCGTTACGCAATCTCGGGCGCCATGGCGCTGCCGCCCGCCGTGGTCGAGACGTGGGAGTCCGTCAGCGGAGGGCTGCTCGTCGAGGGTTACGGGATGACCGAGACTTCGCCCATCTCGTTGGGCAACCCGGCCGCGGCAACCCGTCGACCGGGGACGGTGGGTGTTCCATTCCCCTCAACCCGGATCCGTATTGTCGACCCGGACGACTCGTCGCAGGACCGTCCGATCGGGCAGCGGGGCGAGCTGCTGATTGCCGGCCCGCAGGTGTTCGCCGGATACTGGAACGCCCCGAAGGAGACCGCAGAGGTGCTCCTGCCCGGTGGCTGGGTGCGTACGGGCGACATCGCGGTCGCGGACGCGGACGGTTTTGTCAGCATCGTCGACCGGATCAAGGAGCTGATCATCACCGGCGGCTTCAACGTCTACCCCTCGGAGGTGGAGGACGTTCTGCGGGACCTCGCCGAGATTGACGACCTGGCCGTTGTCGGCGTCCGGGCAGCTACCGACGTCGGCGAGGAGGTCGTAGTGGCCGTCGTGCCAGTACCTGGCGCCACCGTCGACCCCGATCGAGTGCGCGCCTATGCCCATGAGCGGCTGACGGGCTACAAGGTGCCGCGCCGGGTCGTGATCATGGATGAGCTCCCACGCTCCCAGATTGGCAAGATCCTCCGCCGCAGGGTCCGCGACCGGATCGAGGCGATGGAAACCTTCGGCGCCGGCTGACTGCCCAGATCAGGACAGCTTGACCGTCACCCCGGTCGAGGACAGGGAGTCGTGAAGCTCGACGCCGGCGATCGTGGTTCCGGAAGGCACGTCAAACAGCAATGGGGCGTCATTCACCGTGTGGCCGGGGTTGATCTTCTCCAGGAAGATCGTCTCGGCGCCAGCCAGAGACGAGATCGCGGAACTGGGCGCGAACCTCTGACCCTTGTCGTTGACCAGGAACTGGTCTGTGGCGGTGAGTGTTCGCGGGTCGTAGCCGATGTTGGTGGCATTGACCCGGACGATCACGAACACACCCTCAGCGGTCTTCGTGGTGCCGAACCGGTCCGTGAGGGTCTTGCTGGGCGGCTGCATGGAGGTCACGATGAAGGCGAGCTTGCCGTCGCGGACGCTCTTGCCGATGGTGGCGGTCGCCGGCGCGAAGTTGGTAGCGCTCTCGACCTTTGACTCCAGGGCGCTCGTGGTGAAGTCGAAGATCCTCGGGTCGTTGCCGCCCGTGCCGACCATGATGATCACGAAGAGAAGAAAGACGGCCGACGGGAGGGTGACGCGCTTCTTGGTGAACCATGGGTGCGTTGCTGTGCAGTCCGCCCTTTCCGCCGCGGCCTGCGCCGTGACGTCCTCCGGGGACATGATCCCGGGGGATGGGGTGGTCTCCTGATCGGTCATCTCTCGTCCCGTCCCTCACGAACTCCCGGCAGGCGCGTGGTGGCCTCGACCAGCGCTATCTTGCACTTGTCTTAACCTGAATCGGGCGATATATCGTGTGACCTTCGCTATAACGGCAATAACAGGGACCTTGGTCACTGGCAGGCGCAGTATTTTCGGCCGGAGGATGGGTGGGCCGCAAAAGGCAACCGCAGACCTGGCCGACCGGCCTGGGCACGTGGCGACAGTGAGGAAATCTCGTGAAGGCTCTGGTGTACCACGGACCGAATCAGAAGTCGTGGGAAGAAGTCCCCGACCCCAAGATCATCGACCCGACTGATGTGATCGTGGCGGTGGATACCACCACAATCTGTGGCACCGACCTGCACATCCTCAAGGGAGACGTCCCTGCAGTGACCGACGGGCGGATCCTCGGGCACGAAGGTGTCGGGACGATCACCGAGGTCGGCTCCGCGGTGGGCAAGCTCGTCGTGGGCGACCGCGTGATCATCTCCTGCATTACCTCGTGTGGGTCGTGTTCCTACTGCCACCAGCAGCTCCCTGCGCACTGCCTGAACAAGGAGGGCACCTCGGGCATCGGCTGGATCTTCGGCCACCTCATCGACGGAACCCAGGCGGAGTACGTGCGCGTCCCCTTCGCCGAGAGCTCCCTGCACAAGCTGCCCGCGGGCGTCAGCGACGAGGCCGCCGTCATGCTCTCCGACATCTTGCCGACCGGCTTCGAGATCGGAGTGCGCAACGGCCGCGTGAAGCCTGGCGACGTCGTAGCCGTCGTTGGCGCCGGACCGGTGGGTCTTTCGGCGATGATGACCGCAGGGCTCTATGGCGCGTCCCGCATCATCGCCATCGACCTTGACGACAACCGACTCGTGCAGGCCAAGAGGTTCGGTGCCACCGACTCGGTCAACAGCGGCAGCGCCGGCTGGAAGGACGAGGTGCTGGCCATGACAGATGGCCTGGGCGTGGACGTCGCAATCGAGGCTGTGGGCATTCCGCAGACCTTCGACATGGCAACCGAGATCATCCGCCCCGGCGGGACGGTCGCCAACGTCGGTGTGCACGGGACCTCGGTGGAGCTGAAGCTCCAGGACCTGTGGATCAAGGACATCGCGATCACCACCGGACTGGTGAGCGCTACCACCACGCCGATGCTGCTGAAGCTTGTCGCCCAGGGCAAGCTCACCCCTGAGAAGTTCGTGAGCCACCGGTTCACGTTCGACACCATCATGGATGCCTATGACACCTTCAGCCGCGCGGCGGAGACGAAGGCCCTCAAGGTGCTCATCACTCGCTGACGTCAACAGGCTCGGCCCGTTGACATCAGCGGGCCGGGCTAGTCGTAGAACTCGATGCGGGGCTCGCCCTTGACGCCGCCTCGCTGCATCGCTTCCTTCAGGTCGGGATTGGCGAAGAACGCCCGGGCGGTCTCGACCGAGTCGAACTCGTGGATGACGAGGACATTGTCGGGATCACCCGTCATCCGGTGAACAGACTCAGCGGAGACGCCACCCGCGGCCTGCATCTGGGCGACGGAGGCGTACACCTCTCGCCAGGCGTCGTAGTCATCTACGCGGTGGAGAATGAGGGAAATGGCCATGGCTGTTCTCCTGACTTTGTTGACGTGATGCTTCATGGAGCAGGGACGAAGCGCTCCTAAGGCAAGGCTTGCCTACATAGAAAATACCTTCCCTCAACCCCGTCGTCCAGAGACAATGCGACCTGTCCGATCGAAGGCAGATGGAGCGCTCCGCGGATGGAGTGCCTGGCAGATGGAGCGCACGGTGCCGTATCGCATACACGATGTTCCAGTAGACGGTGGAGCTCTCCGGGTCGGCGAGTGGGGTCCGAACGACCCGGCGGTGCCGACGGTCATAGCCGTGCACGGGATCACCGCAATCGCACCTGGCCTGGGCCGTGGTAGCGCGGGCCATGCCGCAGGTACGTCTCATCGCCCCGGACCTACGTGGCGGGTTGCTGGAGGCGGTCAAACAGGACTCGATGGATCTGTATGGCGGGGGAGTGGTGCAGACAGCTATGGAGGAGCTGAGACTGGGTCGACTGGCGCAAGGCAACACTGTCTCGTTCCTGACAGCGCCACGAGGACTGCTCAACGAGACCCCCGGCCTCTACAGCCCGAGCGAGATCGAGCGTTGGAGAGCCGAGCTGCCCGCCATGAGAATCCGGGAGGTGTCTGACGTCAACCACTACTCGATCGTCATGGGGGCGGCTGGGGCCAGGGCCGTTGCGCGCGAGCTGCGGCGGAGCCTGGGTCCGCAGCCCGCCTCTGTCGGTGGTCGGCACTAGCCCAGCACTAGCCCCGGTCTTTCATGAGGTTCCTGATTCGCGTCGTTGAGCTCGTGAGGGTGGTGGTCGTGACGAATTCTCTTGGTGGGCATGGCGGCAGCCCGGTTGGCGCTTCCGGGTCGCGGTAGGTCAAGTCCCGGCCCCGGTCAGTCGACCTTGACTCACTCGCCGAGCTCAGGCACGACAGCGCACCAGCCGGTCTCGGCCCGCACCTTGGCGGCCAGGGCGCGGGCTGACTGCGGCTTACCGTGGACGATGTAGACGGTTTCAGGGGCGGCGGGTAGCGCCTGTAACCAGGTCAGCAGCTCCGTGGCGTCGGCGTGGACAGAGAATCCATGGTCGAACACAACCTCGGCGCGAACCGGGACGTAGCGGCCGAACATCTTGAGCTCCGTTGCGCCTTCGGCCAGTTGGCGCCCCCGCGTGCCAACGGCTTGATAGCCGGTCAGGATCACGGTGTGTCGCGCTTCCGGCAGGAGATACATGAGGTGATGCACCACCCGGCCGCCGGTCGCCAGGAGCAGCGGGTGACCGGTTCGACCGAGGTCACCGGAGAACAGGACCGTGCCGCCGCCGATCGTGACCAGGGCGCTGGCCGAGCCGAGGATGTGACCGGCTCTGCTGAAGGACAGATGTGCACCTGAGTGAAGGGCGCAGTCCTGGTGGTAGTCCATCGGCTTGAATGATGTGATCGCCTTCTCGGCGTCAGCGGCGTTGTACAGCGGTTGTGGCGGGTCGTGCCGGGAAAACCCCCAGAGACGGGCGTTCTCGGCGTCCTCTTCCTGCAGGTAGGCGCTGTCGCGCAGCACGATGGCTGCCAGGGCTGCGGTGCCTGGCGTGCACCACGTTGGCCCGGTGAACCCCTCACGCACCAACGCCGGCAGGTGGCCGCAGTGGTCCAGGTGCGCATGGGTGAGGACGACATCGGAGATCGAGCTCGCGCTGACCGGCAGCGCCTGCCAGTTCAGACGACGCCAGGTTCGTTCCCCCTGGTAGAGGCCTCAGTCCACCATGGTCCTGCGTCGTTCGTGCTCGAGCAGGAACTTGCTGCCGGTGACAGTGCCTGCGGCACCAAGGAACGTCAGTGTGGCAACCAAGGCGTCGTCCGCATTCTGGTGGTGGGTGGCTGTGGGTGATGTCAGCTGTGCGCAATGCCAACTCTGGCGATCCGGAGCGTGCGCGTACAGGGAACTTGGTCCTGCCCTGACGAGCCGAAGTCAATGTTGTAAAGGGACTTTCGACTCTGCTGTTCCCGGCCTGCAGGCGCGACGATCAGTGTCATGCAGACATCCACCGCCCCCGGCCCTGCCGGCACGCAGTCGCCGCACTTCGCGCGCGACGTGGTGGCCGGTCTGGCCAACGATGGCATGGCGACCCTTGTCGCAGGTGCGGCTGTGCGCGAAGCCGTGCATCGTGGATCCCGTGTGCGCTTCGTCCAGGTGCTGCCCACAGGCTTGAGCGCAGAGGCCCGTACGGAGATGGACGTGGCGATGTTCGGGGTTGCCCTGCGTGCCCTGCATCGGCAGCGGCGCGTGCCGTGCACCTTCGAGACCGTGGAGGGTGAAGCGGCCCTGACGCTGGTTGAGCGCAGTCGTGGCGCAGCAGTCCTGGTGGTTGGTCGCGATGCTCCCGACGCCGTCGACCGTGTGGGCAAGTACTGCCAGGAGCACGCCTGTTGCGACGTTCTGACCGTTGCCGGCCCTGACTTCTCGTTGCAGCAGGCGGGCGGCGCCGATGTGGAACGCCGCAGAAGGCTCAGGTCACCCGACACGCCCTAGAATCGATAGGTGGAGTCCGACCCCAGCACTGCACCACCGGCATCTCCGTGGCCGGTCGCTACCACACTCGACGCGGTCACGATGCTCAATGAGCTACGCGGCCGTGAGCAGGCCTCGAACCGGGCCCAACAGCGTCTGACTGCGCTTCTCGACGCCGTGATGGCGGTCACCGCAGACCTCGAGCTGGGCGACGTCCTTACCCGGATCGTGCATTCTGCCTGTGAGCTCGTTGACGCGAAGTATGGCGCGTTGGGCGTGCTCGGCCCCGACGGCGAGCACCTGGTCGAGTTCGTGACGCAAGGGATCACGCAGGGGGAGCGTGAGGCGATCGGGGACCCGCCTCATGGGCACGGTGTGCTCGGTCTGCTGATCCACGAAGCGCGGTCTCGGCGGCTGCCTGACATCGCGAGCCACCCGGACGCGTATGGCTTCCCGCCCAACCACCCATCGATGCACAGCTTCCTTGGCACCCCGATCCGCATCCGGGACGAGGTCTTCGGCAACCTTTATCTCACCGAGAAGCAGGGTGCTGCGGAGTTCAGCCCGGACGACGAAGCGATCCTGGTGGCCCTCGCGGCGGCCGCCGGCATCGCCATCGACAACGCACGCCAGTACGAGGTGAGTCGGCAACAGCGGCGGTGGCTCGCGACCACCGGGGCGGTGACCCAGCTGTTTCTTGAGGGCAGGGACGAGCGGTCAGCAATGCACTTCCTGGCCCAGCGCACCTGGGAGCTATCCCAGGCCCAGCTGACGATGGTTGCGCTGTATGACGACGACGGAGACCTCGTGGTGAGGGCTGTCCAGACGGGTGAGCCTCACGAAGGCGCCGAACGGCCCGATGCTGCGCTTGGAACGGTCCTGCACAAGCGTCACTGGCGGGAGCTCGTGGCATCGCGCGAGCCCGTTCTCCTGCTCACCAGGCCTGGTGACCCGACGGTGGACGGTCTGACCAATGACGTCAGGGCACTGGGCGCCTCAGATCCCGACGGTCCGACTGCCCTGCTACCCATCACCGTGGGTGACGACGAGATTGGCGTGCTCGCCGTCGCGTGGGCTGCGGCTGCCGAGACGTTCGTCGGTGACGTCGTACCGCTTCTGGCGGCGCTTGCTCAGCAGATGGGGTTAGCCCTGGTGGCGGTCCGCGGCCAGCAGGATCGCTCGCGTGTTGCCCTGCTGGAGGACCGCGACAGGATTGCCCGCGACATGCACGACCACGTGATCCAACGACTCTTTGCGACGGGTCTTTCTCTGCAGTCGACTTCACGGTTGGCGGAGCATCCGACCGTACGCACGCGGCTTGATGAGGCCGTGGACAACCTGGATGCAGCCATCAAGGACATTCGGCAGACCATCTTCGAGCTTCATCGGGCCAAGCCCACGCGGGAGCTTCGCGAGGAGATCGCAGAACTGGTGCGGGCGTCCACGCAGACCCTCGGTTTTGTCCCTGAACTCACGATCCATGGGCGTCTCGACTCGCTGACTGCCGAGCTCGAAGCCGATCTGGTCGCCGTTGTTCGCGAGGGTCTGGCCAATGTCGTCAGACACGCCAAGGCGTCCAGTGCCAGCGTTCGTATCACCATCGACGGCTCGATTCAGATCGAGGTTGCCGACGATGGCGTCGGGGTCTCGCCGGCCGCCGTACACAGCGGGTTGGCCAACCTTCGCGAACGCGCCCAGTCCCATGGTGGTTCGCTCAGCTTGCGGGCGAGGACGCCGCGGGGGACGGCGTTGGTGTGGGAGGCACTGCCGGACCGCGACCAGACGTGAGACGTTTGTCACTGTTCCTGTCCTGCTCGTGGCGAGGCATGCTGATCGTAGCCAGGCAAGGCATGCTTGTCGTAGTCAGTTGTTGTGTTCAAAGGGGTCGCCGACATGCTTGTTCGCGAGATCATGACCAGTCCGGCATACAGCCTGCATGAGGACGCGTCATTGGAAGAAGCGCTGAAGGTGATGGCGACGGCGAGGGTGACCGGTCTTCCTGTCGTTGATGGTGCCGGGCGCGTGGTCGGCATCATCAGCGAGGCTGATCTGCTCAAGGCAGATCTGGAGCCTGACCCGAGGGCACATGTGCGCCCGGCCCTGCAACCGATCGAGTCACCACTGGTCACGGTGGGTCAGGTGATGACGGCGCATCCGCACACGGTGTGGGAGGACAGCGACGTGGCGGAGCTGGCCCACACCTTTGCGACCACCTCATGGAAGAGCGTGCCCGTGGTCCGCGGCGACGTGCTCCTGGGAGTCGTCAGCCGAAGTGACGTGATCCGGGCAATGGCTCGATCTGACCAGGACATCGCCGCCGAGATATCTCATACGCTGCGGGAGACCGGTCTGCAGGCCTGGCACGTCGACGTCGCCGACGGGGTAGTCCACATTACGGGGACTGGCTCGGACCGTGAGCGCGGAGCAGCTGTCTCCATCGCCCAGTCCGTCAAGGGCGTTCGCCATGTCACGTCGCAGGAGTCGGGCGGCTGACCCCATCAGAAGGTCTGAGGGCGTAGGACGCGGGCGCACCCGTATCCCGTCAGTGCGCTGAGCAGCGCAAGTCCCCAGATAGCGGCGGGAAGCTGCTGGGTGCTGAGTATCGCGCGCAGTGGCGCGATCGTCACCGACCCGACAAGCAGCAGGGTCGCCCCAACTATGGCGAGCGGCATTGGTGCAGACAAGAGGCCAACGGCGGGTTTCCTCGTGCGCGCGCGGACCCCCCAGGCCACCCCCAGCTGTCCCGCTCCCAGGGCAAGCAGGGCAGCAGAGGATGCGAGCCGACTCCCGGCCGTCAGGCTGACGCAGAGGCTGGCGGCGGCAAGCACCACGGCGATTACTGCTATGCGCCACCAGAGCCCACTGCCCAGGACACCCTCCAGTGGATCCCGAGGTGGGCGTGTCATCGTCCCGAGCTCCACGGGCTCCGTGCCGAGTGCGGCACCGGCGAAGGAGTGGGTCAGCAGGTTCAACCAGAGGATCTGAGCCGGCAGCAGTGGCAATGGGGTTCCCAAGAGCGGGCCGACCAGCATCAGCAGGATCTCGGAGGCCCCCCCGGACAGCGCGTACAAAAGGAAACGTCGGATGTTGGCGTAGACGCGGCGGCCTTCTTCAACGGCTGCGATGACGGTGGCCAGGTCGTCGTTGCCGATGATGAGGTCGGCGGACTGTCGTGCGACTTCCGTCCCGCGTTCACCCATCGCGACTCCGATGTCAGCCCGGCGCAGTGCCGGACCGTCGTTGACCCCATCCCCGGTCATCGCGACGACATGCCCAGCCTCCTGCCAGTTCTTGATCAGGTCCAGCTTGTCGGCGGGCGTTGCCCGTGCCACGACATGCTGCGTGTCAGCTGGTATTCCCACCAGTGCTGCGACGTTGGCTGCCGTGGCCGGATGGTCTCCGGTCACCAGGGCGACGTCGATCCCCGCCTGGTGGCAGGATGCGATCGTGTCGGCAGACGCCGGACGAAGGGGATCCTCCAGCTGCACGAGACCCACGAGGCTCAGCCCGGACTCGGACAGCGTCGTCTCCTTCGACACCGTCGCCTCCTCGGTTGACGTGCGTCGGCGTGCCACTGCGATCACCCGGGCTCCGGTGGCGGCCATCGAACGGCTGAGCTGGAGCGCGGTGTCGATGACGGCAGGCTCATCCAGGAGCACGCCGGCGTGGAGCAACGACTCCGGCGCGCCCTTGCAGATCGCCAGCATCCCTCCGTCGGCACCTCGGTGAACGGTCAGCATGCGCTTGCGTGAGCTGTCGAATGGAAGCTCGCTCACGCGGGGGAATGAGGCCCTCAGCTGGTTGATGACGATTCCGCGGCTCGTTGCCGCTCGCAGCAGGGCCATCTCGGTGGGGTCGCCCAACGAGGTGTCCGAGGGGCTGTGGAGGGTCGCGTCGTTGCACAGCGCCAGCGCGCGCATGAGCGTTTCCTCGTCTCTGTCCGGTGGCCACCAGGTGTCGGTGACCACCATCCGGGCCTGGGTCAGCGTCCCCGTCTTGTCCGTGGCGAGCAGAGTGACCGACCCCAGCGTCTCGACGGCGGCCAGGTTGCGCACGATGGCGTGGCGTTCGGCCATCCGGCGGGCGGCCAACGCGAGGCTGACGGTGACGACAACGGGCAGGGACTCCGGCACCGCCGCGACGGCGAGGCTGACAGCGGTCAGCAGCATCAGTTCGAAGGGCTGACCGCTGAGCAGGCCGATGCCCATCACCAGCGCACACAGGCCCACTGCGCCGGCTGCCAGGAATCGGGACAGCTGGGTCATCCGGAGTTGTAGCGGGGTGGCTCGCCCCTGTGGGTGCAGCATGTTAGCGATCTGACCGAGCTCGCTGCGGGCCCCGGTCGCAGTGACGCGGGCCAGGCCGCGGCCGTGGACGACGATGGTCCCGGAGTAGAGCAGGCCGTCAACCCCAGTCGGTGCGGCTTGTTTCTCCGATGTCGACTGATCTGCTGACTGGCCTGCCGACTGATCTGCTTGCTGATCTGCTTGCTCATCGGCTCGTTGGTGCGTCGATGATCCTTGGCCTGGGTCGCCGATGACTGACTTGTCCACGGGCAGGGACTCGCCGGTCAACGCAGACTCGTCGACCTGAAGCGATGCACCGCCCACGAGCTGGGAGTCCGCCGGTACGAGGTCTCCCTCGGCCAGGACGATCAGGTCACCGGGGACGAGATCGGCAACGGGTGTGCTGACCTCTCGATCGTCGCGAAGCACTCGGACCACCGGGGCCACGAGGCGCGCCAACGCCGATACCGCACGGTCTGCACTGATCTCCTGTCGTACGGCCAGGGTGGTGTTCACCACGATGACCAGGGCGATCACGATGGTGTCGGCCACGTCCCCGGTCAGGACGGTCAGGACGATGGCGGCGAGCAGGACCAGCACCAGTGGATCGCGTACGGCGCGCAGGATCCTGCGCCACAGCGGCAGCGTGCGTGGCTCCGGCAGGGTGTTCGGGCCGAGCTGCTCCAGGCGGAGCGAAGCCTGGGCCGAGGTAAGTGGCCGCGGTGCGGACGTGCTCACGTTGAGAACATAGCGGCCCAATGTCCAAGGGCCAATGACCCTGCGGCCGGTTGCGCCCGTCGGAAGGTGCGGAAGTGATCTTTGGCGGCGTTAGATGGACCATGATGGAGGCATCCGGCACGGGAAGGCGACCAGATGACGATCCGTATCTTTCTCCTCGATGATCATGAGATCGTGCGACGCGGGCTGCGGGAGCTCCTCGAGACCGTTGAGGACTTCGAAGTGGTGGGTGAGTCCGGCTCGGCCGTCGAGGCCAGCCGCCGGATTCCCGCGCTACGCCCAAACGTGGCGATCTTCGACGCCAGGCTGCCAGATGGCTCGGGCATCGACGTATGTCGAGAGGTACGTTCCGTGGACCCTGAAATCGCAGGGCTGATCCTGACCTCGTTCGACGATGAACAAGCGCTCGCAACGGCCGTCCTGGCCGGGGCAGCCGGGTATCTGCTGAAGGACATCAAGGGAAATGGACTGATAGAGGCCATCCGCAAGGCGGCCGCGGGGGAGCAGCTGATCGACCCCGCGACAGTTGACCGGGTGCGGCGCGGGTGGACCAGCGACGCGGGGGCGGACCCGCGGCTGCGGCTGCTGTCTCCGCAGGAGCGGCGAATTCTCGATCACGTTGCGGAGGGCCTCACGAACCGCCAGATCGGTGAGACCATGTCCCTGGCCGAAAAGACGGTTAAGAACTACATCACCGCGGTGCTGGGCAAGCTGGGAATGGAGCGGCGGACACAAGCGGCCGTCTTTGCGGTCACGCAGCAAACACATCTGGAGCATCGACCGCCGGGCTGACTGACTCGCGAGTCTTCGTCAGGGTCGGCTATCGGGCACAATGGACGTCGTGCAAACGATAAGTCTTGACCAGCTTCAACGTCATCTGGCTGCCATTAAAGGCGTTCCGCGAGTGGTGGTCGGCGGCAACGCGACGACGCCGTGGTTGGCTCTTGACGCCATCGACCGATCGATCGAGCGATATCGCCTCTTTCAGCTCAACTCTCCGGTGGGCATTCCCGTCCGCTCGGGTGTCATTGCGGAGACCAGTTTTGTCGGTCCGGGTATGCGTCATCACCCAGCGCTGCAGTATGTCCCCAGCAGGCTGTCCATGGTGCCGGTGCTCTTCCAGTGGACCTTGCCTCCCGATGTGGTGCTGCTGCACTGCGCTCCGGCCCGGGGCGGTTTGCTGAGCATGGGTATCGAGGTGAACATCCTTCCGGCGGCCGTCGATGCCTGCCGCGCCCGCGGTGGTCTGGTGATCGCGGTGATCAACTCCCGCATGCCGTACACGTTCGGGGACTCACAGATCTCCACCGATGCGATCGACTTCGCGGTGGAGATCGACTTCGAGCTCGATGACGCGCACGACGTCACCCCTGATGACGCCAGTCTCGTGATCGCAGAACGTCTTGCCGCCATGATCGACGACGGGTCAACGCTCCAGATGGGTATCGGGGGGGTGCCTGACTCGACCTTGAAGGCTTTGGCGTCCCGGCACGGGCTGCGGGTCTGGAGCGAGATGTTCTCTGATGGGCTCCTGGACCTCGACGCTGCACACGCGCTTGATGAGGATCACATCCTCACCGCGTCCTTCTGCTTCGGCTCGCGCAGGTTGTACGACTGGGTGGACGGCAACCCCCGCCTGCAGATGCTGCGGACGGAGAAGACCAACAGCCCGGCGTTGATTGCCGCCAACCGCCAGATGACCAGCGTGAACTCCGCTCTTGAGGTGGACCTGTTCGGTCAGGCCAATGCCTCGCGGATCAACGCCAGGATCTATTCCGGGTACGGCGGGCAGACCGACTTCATCGTCGGGGCCCTGCACTCCCCGGGCGGTCAGGCGTTCATCGCCCTGCGCAGCTGGCACCCGCGCGCCGACTGCTCCGCAGTGGTTCCACTGCTGGACGAGCCGGTGACCTCATTCCAGCAGACCGCTGTCGTGACCGAGCAGGGTGTGGCCAAGCTGTTGGGTTACGACGAGAAGACGCAGGCACGTCACCTGATCGAGTACGTCGCTCATCCCAGCGTGCGGTCGGAGCTCTGGGAAGAGGCGAAGGAGCTGGGCCTGGCCTGATTCTGGTCTTGGATGGTTCCTGGTTCGAGTACAGTGGCATCACAACGAAGGGCCTACCTCTCGCCAGGTAGGACCTTCGTTGTATTTGTTGAGTTAGTTAGGACCTTCGTTGTATTTGTTGAGTTAACCGCGAGCTGAGTCAAACCGCGAGTTGACTGCACCGCGAGGGTGCGCGGGTGACGTTTGTGCGGGGAAGCTCAGTGAGTGAGGATCTTGCTCAGGAAGTCCTTGGCCCGGCTGGACTTCGGGTTGTTGAAGAACTCCTGGGGGGTGTTCTCCTCGACAATCTGGCCCTCTGACATGAAGACCACACGGTTGGCGGCCCGGCGGGCGAACCCCATCTCGTGGGTCACGACGACCATCGTCATACCCTCCCGTGCCAGACCGGTCATGACCTCTAGGACCTCGTTGATCATCTCGGGGTCCAGTGCGGACGTCGGCTCGTCGAAGAGCATGACCTTTGGGTCCATTGCCAATGCTCGCGCGATGGCGACGCGCTGCTGCTGGCCACCGGATAGCTGCGCGGGGTACTTGTCGGCCTGCTCCGTGATGCCGACCCGCTCGAGCAGCAGGGTCGCGCGCTCGTTGGCCTCGTCCTCGCCAAGGCCGCGGACCTTGATCGGACCCAGGGTGAGGTTCTCACGAATCGTCTTGTGCGCGAACAGGTTGAAGGACTGGAACACCATGCCGACGTCAGCGCGGAGCCTGGCCAGCTCCTTGCCTTCATCAGGCAGTGCGACGCCGTCGATCTCGATCGTCCCGGACTCGAACGTCTCGAGTCGGTTGATTGTGCGACAGAGCGTGGACTTGCCCGAGCCCGAGGGGCCGATGATGACGACGACCTCGCCCTGGCCAATCGTCAGGTCGATGTCCTTCAGGACGTGCAGCTCCCCGAAATGCTTGTTGACCTTGTCCAATACCACCAAGGGCCGATGCGTCGTCAGCGGCGAGTCCGTCGGGTTGGTGCCCGTGGGCGTGTCCCTCATGCCGACACACTAGCCAGTTGCCTTGTCCGCAGCCGGGGCCCGGACCGCTGTGGTAGTCAACGGCGGCCTCGTTCGCTAGCCTCTGCTAACAGCGACGGCGAAGGGAATGACTGTGGGTTCGACGGTAGTGGTGACGGGAGCAGCAGAACGGGTGGCTACGGTGTCGGAAGCCCTCCGACACGCGGGTGCCGAGGTGATTGCGGTCGATGATCTGGGGAAGCTGGACGAGGCCCTCGCGGGCATCTCGCCCGGCTCGCTGGACGGCTACGTGCAGCTGCCGGTGCACGTGGCGGCGCGTGGCAACAGCGTCGTCGAGCGCGTGCGCAACTTCCTGGAGGACGGGCTGCTCGCCCGCTTCGCGGCTGCCTCGACGATCCTGCCGGCGATTTCCGACGAGGGTCGCGTCGTTCTCGTCGGGGGCAACACTCTCGTCGAGGTCCCTGCACCCGATGACCAGGGCGCGAGGCTTGCGTTGCTCGGCGTCCTTGCCCATGCCATCCAGGCTGACAAGTCAGCAACCCGGATCGAGGTCCGGGTGCTGCCCCACGACGACTTGGCTGAGCACGTCGCGGCCGTAGCCCTGGGCGCCGAGCCGACTCGCGAACAGACGCTGGCCGAGTTGCTGGATCGTGAACCGCCGATGAGCTTCGATGACTGGCGGATCGAAATGATGGGCCTGGTCAACGGGGAGTTCTGAGACGGAGCAGACGTAACTGCCGACGCGGTAACCGGGACAGGTGTGTGCCATGAGACTGTCCAGGATCGTCACGATGGCCGTCGGGTTGCCGCTGGTATTCGCTGCCGCGTGCACTAGCGGCAGCCCTTCAAGTTCGAAATCTTCCCAGGCCTCGCCGACTCGATCCTCTCCTCCTACGGCGTGGGCGGGTCAGGTAGCGAAGTGCCCGAACGGAGCCACGCCGAATCGGCCAGGGCCAGCCAACCAGCAGCGCCCTCCCGTGAGTAATGACTTCGTGAGCGACGACCCAGACAGCCCGGCGGCGATGGACACCCAGTCCGGGCGAGTGGTGGTGTGGAACACCAAGTCCAGGTCGACATGGACTCTGGACGTGTGCAGCAATACCTGGCAGGCCATGAAGCGGTCCAGGAACCTGACTCGGCAGTGGGCCGAATGGTGTACGACTCCGCCCTGGGTGTGACCATCGGGCTTCACCCACCCCATTTACGAGCCGGGACGGAGGGTCAGCGTGTGGACGTACTTGTTTGAGACGAACACGTGGACGAAGCTGCCGGCTTCCGCCCCCGGGCCGCGCATCTGGCCGTACGTGCGCGACCTCGTCTACGACTCACGGTCCGGGACGGCTCTCTTCTTTCTTGAAGACGCAACCTTGTGGGCCTACGACCTGACGAGGAACGCGTGGACCAAAGCCAACCAAACAGGGCAGGTGCCAGGGGAACGCGATCTTCACGACGAACATACCGACAACCAGTTCTACCCCTCGTTCCTCAGCTACGACTCGGTCGTGGGGTGGGTCGTGCTGGCTCTGGTCGGTGGAGGGACCTGGACGTTCGACCCGCTGGCCGGCGTCTGGACGAAGGCGAAAGCCGTCACCCCACGGATCGACGTCGGATACTACGCGGCCGGCAGTGAGGTCACGTTCAACGCCGTCCACAAGAGGACCGTGATCTACAGTTACGGGCGCCTGGCCACCTACGACGCCGCAGCCCAAACGAGGACGACCGTACCGCCGCGACAACTCCCAGATTCCGCGCCGTTGATGACCGGTCCGCTGGCCCGGCTACACCACACGCTGGTCTACGACCCCATCAACAAACGCGTCCTGATGTTCGGCGGCCAGTCCCAGATGCCGGCAGGCTGGCAGAGCCTCGATGACGTCTGGGCCTACGACCTGACGTCCAGAACCTGGGCCCAAGTCGTCCCCGCCACGCGGAAGTGACGCGCGGCTCAAGCGCCCTGCCCGTCGCGTCCCGGTGTCC
>Ga0209745_1000278_pt1 | contig 30478 bp, 26 predicted proteins | sample BarGraNGADG00312_FD_184495 | JGI IMG/M metagenome (GOLD analysis project Ga0209745, IMG submission 184495) | Arctic peat soil microbial communities from Barrow, Alaska - Barrow Graham LP Ref core NGADG0004-312 (SPAdes) (version 2) | ecosystem: Environmental > Terrestrial > Soil > Wetlands > Peat...
GGGCGGGGCCAGCGACGGGGTGGCCGTGACCGAGAAGGAGTTGGAGAGAGCCAAGGACATGTACTACCGACTCGCCGGCTGGGACGTGGCCACCGGTAACCCGACCGCGGAAAAGCTGGAGGCGCTGGGTTTGGGCTGGACCCTGGGATCGAAGGCGTAGGTAGATGGAGATTACGCTCCGGCTGTACGGGGCGCTGGGGCGCTACAGGCCGGCTGATGCGCCGGCGATGGGGGCATTCCCTCTGGAAGTGGAGGAGGGGGCGACGGTCGCCGGCCTGGTGGAGCGGCTGGGCATTCCCCCCTCCTGGGTGAGGGGGGCCTTCGTCAACGACCGGCAGGTGGGGCTCAGCGGGGTACTGAGCCCCGGGGACCAGGTGAACCTCTTTCCCCCGGCCGGAGGGGGCGAGGCGTGAGCCGGGGGAGCGCCGCCGGCTCCGATGCCGCATCGGTGTATTGTCTACAGTCGACCCGTGCAGTTTCGGCCATTCCGGCGGCCCTATCATATCAACGGAGGCGCACCCCAGATGACTACCGCATGGTGATGCCGCCGTCCACGAACAGCTGGATGCCGGTCACCAGACAGGAGTCGTCGCAGGCCAGGTAGACCGCCGAGCCCACCAGGTCCTCCGGGCTGCCGATCAGTTTCATCGGGATGCTCGCCAGCCGGGTGTTGCGGAACCCCGCATGGGCGAGGTCCTTCCTGTTTATGTCGGTCTCAATCAAGCCGGGGCATAGGGAGTTGACCCTGATCCCGTGGCCGGCCAGCTCGAACGCCATGTTGCGGGTGAGCTGGGAGACGCCGGCCTTGCTGGTGTTGTAGTGGGCGACGTTGAGACCGGGGTTCACCGCGCCGACGCTGGAGACGTTGATGATCACGCCCCCCTTCTGCTTCACCATGCGGCGGGCGACGGCCTGCCCCACCAGGAAGCAGCCCTTCAGGTTGACGTCCATTATCCAGTCCCACTCGTCTTCGGTGATCTCGAGGAAGGGGGTGCGTCTGAGAATCCCGGCGTTGCTGACAAGGACGTCGATCCTGCCAAACTCCTCGGCCACCTTGTCCACCATGGCCGCCACCTGAGCGGAGTTGGAACAGTCGGCCTGGACGGCGATGGCCTTCCTTCCCAGGGCGCGGATCCCCTCCACGGCCGATAGCGCCTCATCCACGTGGCTCTGGTAGTTCACGGCCACGTCGGCCCCCTCCCTGGCGAAGCCAATGGCGATGGCCCTTCCGTTGCCCCTGCTGCCCCCTGTGACCAGTGCTACTTTTCCTGCCAGCCTCATGCATGCCTCCTATCGGCGGTTGCCGTGTGACCCCTCCTGGATATACATTGGGGGGCCCTTCTTCTGGAAAGGATGGCGCTCGCGCGGAGGGCTGTCAAGATCGAGCGGATGGTTGTCGAGATTGAGCAATGACTTCGAGGGGGAACCCATGATGATGAAAGACAAGGTCGCCATAGTGACCGGATCGAGCCGTGGGATAGGGCGGGGAATAGCCGAGCGACTGGCTGCCGAGGGCGCGCGCGTGGTGGTGAACGGACGCCATCTGGACTCCATCGAGCCGGTGGTCGAATCCATTCGCGCCAAGGGCGGGCAGGCGCTGCCGGTGGTCGCCGACGTGGGGGTAACGGCCGATGTGGACCGGTTGTTCTCCGAGACGGTGCGTGCCTATGGCGGCGTGGACGTTCTTGTGAACAACGCTGCCTATTCCAACCCTGTGGCCCATTTTCTGGAGATGGATGAGGATCACTGGGACCGCGTGATCCGCTCGAATCTGAAAAGCGTGTATCTCTGCTCCCACCGGGCCGCCAAGCTGATGGTGGAGCAGGGGAAGAAGGGCTGCATAATCTCCATCAGCTCCTTCGCCGCCGCCAGGTCTCACCGCTGCATGGTCGCGTACGATTCGTCCAAGGGGGGTATCGAGGCGTTCAACCGTGCCATCGCCCTGGATCTGGCTCCCTTCGGAATCAGGGCCAACGCGGTGGGGCCGGGGGCCATTCACACCGACGATTTCGAGGCCGGCGGGGAGGAGGCGAAGATAGACCGGGGCAGAATGGTGCCGCTGGGGCGCGTGGGCCGCTCCGAAGAGGTGGCCGCCGCCGTTCTCTTCCTCGCCTCGGACGAAGCCAGCTACATTACCGGGCAAATCCTCTACGTGGACGGTGGAGTGCTGGCGCAAGGGCGATCGCCTCAGGTCGATCGCCCTCTGCCCCCTTCGGTGGCCTCGCTCCTGCGGCGCTGAGCGGAAAGGGCGAAACCGGCAGGCTCGGACCCCACCACCTCAGTGCGACCAGAGGTGGTGGGGTCCGAGCCCTTTCTCTATTTTCAGCAATTCGTGGCCCCTGGGGGATTGACAATCCGGCAGATGCTGCTATTATATGAACGATCGTTCGTTCAAGCTGGAGAGTGCGATGGCCGAGGTTTCCAAACGCCCCGCGGGGATCAAGACCAGGGAGGCGATCCTGGATGCTTCCAGGCAACTCTTCCTGCGCCAGGGCTTCCACGCCACCGGCATGCGGGAGGTTGCCCGCGAAACCGGCATCAGCCTCGGCGCCGTCTACAACCACTTTGTCTCCAAGGAGGAGATCCTCCAGGAACTCCTCACCCAGCGCAACCTCTACGCCGCGGTCTCCGAGGGCTTCGCCCATGCCCGGGGCGAGACAGCGGAGTGTTTGCTCAGGAGCGGCTTCACCGAGGTGATGTCCAGGGCCAAGGAGATTACGGACTTCCCCAGGCTGCTCTTCATCGACTTCGTGGAGTTTCAGGGCCGCCACGTGGCGGCCCTGATCTCCCAGGTTGTTCCCGAGTTCGTCGTCTTTTTCGAGCGCGTCCACCAGTTGGGACTGCGCACCGGGGAGATGAGAGCGGCCTCGCCGCTCCTTCTGGCCCGCTCTTACATGGGCACCGTTCTCTCCTCTTTCATCCTTGAGTTCGTCGCGGTCAAGATGTTCCCCGATGCCAGCAAGCTGCCGCTGCGGGTCGACAACTGGGAGGAGGGCATGATGGACATCCTGCTGCACGGCGTGCTCAAGGAATCCCCCCAAAGGGAGGGCGACTAGCATGGACACGGAGGCCAGATCGCGAGACCAGGAGGGGGTTGCCGTCTCAGAACCCAGAACCCAGAATGCAGAACCATCGGCAGCACCCAGCGCTCAGCGCTCAGCACCCGTCAAGGCGAAGCCTGCCCACCGCCGGCCGCCCAGGCCGCTGCTGGCGCTGGCCGTGATTGCCCTGGCCGCTGGAGCCTGGTGGTACTACACCCAGCTCTCTTCCCCTCCACCCAACGGCCTCGCGGCCTCGGGCACCATCGAATCGGAAGAGGTCTCCATCGCCTCAGAGGTGGCCGGTAGGGTGGTGCAACTGTTGGCCGACGAGGGCGATCACGTGAAGGCCGGGGACGTTCTGGTGAAACTGGATGACTCCCTGCCCCGGCTGCAGCTCGAGATGGCTCCTCTTTCCGACCGGCGACCGCTGGAGATCCAGCTGGACAAGGCCACCATCCGCTCTCCCCTGGACGGTGTGGTGGTCCGCCGTTCCATACGGGTGGGGGAGGTGGCCTCGCCCGCCTCCACCATGATGGTGGTGACCCGGCTGGACCAGGTGGAGCTGACCCTCTTTGTGCCTGAGAAGAGCATCGGCCTGGTGAAGGTGGGCCAGGGGGTGGACGTGCGGGTTGACTCCTATCCCGGGGAGAGCTTCCCCGGCAGGGTGACCTTTATCAACACCAGGGCGGAGTTCACCCCTCGCAACGTGCAGACTCAGAAGGACCGCCTGAACCTGGTGTTCGCGGTGAAGGTGCAGATCCCCAATCCGGATCTGCGGCTCAAGCCCGGCATGCCCGCCGACGCGACGATAGCGAAGGACCAATGAACGGCCGCATCCTCGCCATCATTCGGAAAGAGTTCATCCAGGTGAAGCGGGATCCCCGCACCCTGGTGATCATCATGATCGTCCCGGCGGTGCAGCTGCTGCTGTTCGGTTACGCTGTCACCACCAACGTGGACCACATCACCACCGTGGTGTACGACCAGGCACGTGACAGCCGCAGTCGCGATTTCATAAAGGCATTCACCAACACCGAGTACTTCACCGTGGTGAACCACGTCGACAGCCCAGGGGAGGCGAGGGCCGCGATAGACCGCGGGGATGCTAAGGTTGCCTTCATTATCCCGCCGGACTTCTCCCGCAACCTGGACGCGGGCAAGGTGGCCCAGCTGCAGGTGATGATCGACGGCTCGGACCCCAACACGGCTAGCACCGCCCTCTTCACGGCCTCCAGCATAGCCCAGAACCAGGCCGCGACACTGGTGCAGCAGTCTTTGAGCCGTATGGGTGGCGGGCGCGGGTTGGACATTCCCGTAGAGATCCGCCCGAACATCCTGTACAACCCCAGCATGGAGAGTGTGAACTTCATGATACCGGGGCTGATCGGACTGATCATCCAGACACAGGCGGTGATCCTGACCGCATTTGCCATCGTGCGAGAGCGGGAGAAGGGGACGCTGGAGCAGCTGATCGTTACCCCCATCAAGCCCTGGGAGCTGATGGTGGGCAAGATCCTTCCCTACGTGATCATCGCCTTCATACAGGTCTTGGTGGCCCTCGGTTTGGGCATGCTCTGGTTCAAGATGTCGGTGGCCGGCAGCGTCACACTGCTGCTGGCGCTGTCGCTGGTGTTTCTGATCGGCTCACTGGGGATCGGGTTGCTGATCTCCACCATCTCTCAGACCCAGAACCAGGCGCTTCAGCTGTCCATGCTGGTGATGCTCCCCTCGATACTGCTCTCCGGCTTCGTCTTCCCTCGGGAGGCGATGCCGCCCGTCCTGTACTATATGGGCTACGCGGTGCCCCTCACCTACTTCCTCAAGATACTCAGAGGGATAGCCTTGAAAGGGATCGGCATGGAGTACCTGTGGGGCGAGGTGCTGCTCTTGGCGATCTTTGGCCTGGTGGTCTTCACCTTGAGCGCCAAACGGTTTCAGAAGAAGCTGGGCTAGATGCAATGAGCACTCAGCAGTCAGCACTCAGCATTCGGCCCTCGGACTTGGCCGTTGAGGTCGATGGGCTGGTTAAGAGCTACGGCAACGTTGCCGCCGTTCGGGGACTCCAGCTGAAGGTGAGGCGGGGCGAGATCTTCGGTCTGGTGGGGCCCGACGGGGCAGGTAAGACCACCAGTCTGCGGATGCTGTGCGGGATCCTGGCGCCGGACGCGGGGATCGCCAGGGTACTGGGCTACGACCTATCGGCCCAGCCCGATGGGGTGAGGGCGCGGATCGGCTACATGCCGCAGCACTTCTCCCTCTACGGCGACCTGACGGTGATGGAGAACCTGGCCTTCTTCGCCGAGCTCTACGGGGTCGGCAAGAAGGATTGGGAGGAGCGGTCGGCCAGGCTGCTGGCCTTCAGCCGGCTGCAGCCCTTCGCCGGGCGGCTTGCGGAGTTCCTCTCCGGCGGGATGAAGCAGAAGCTGGCGCTGGCCTGCACCCTGATCCACGACCCGGAGCTGCTGCTGCTTGACGAGCCCACCACGGGTGTGGACCCCGTTTCCCGGCGGGAGTTCTGGCGGATCCTCTACTCCCTCCTGGGACAGGGGGTAACGATCCTGATGTCCACCCCCTACATGGACGAGGCGGAGCGGTGCAACACCGTGGGCTTCATGGCCGAGGGGCGGCTGGTGGTGAGCGGGACGCCCAAGGAGCTGCAGGGGCAGGTGGGCAGGGAGATCCTGGAGTTGAGGGCGGAGCCGCGGCGGGCGGCGATGGCGGTGTTGCGGCGAGTGGTGGAGTTGGAGGATGTGCGAGTGTTCGGCGACCTGCTCCACCTGGTGACGTCCGACGCTACGCGGGCAGAGGAGGCGACGCGCCGGGCGCTGGAGGCGGAGGGGATAGAGCTGTTGAGCCTCCGGCGAATTGCCCCATCCATGGAGGACACCTTCATGAGCCTCACCAGCAGAGGAGGTGCGGTCTGATGGAGGACGTTAAGCGCAGAGATAGCCGCGGACTGAAAGCTGATGACTGATAGTTCATTTGCGGTAGAGGCTGTCAACCTTACAAAGCGGTTCGGCGATTTCACCGCCGTGGATGGGGTGTCCTTCCAGGTGGAGCGGGGAGAGATCTTCGCCTTCCTGGGTCCCAACGGCTGTGGGAAGACGACCACCATACGGATGCTGTGCGGCATCATCGCGCCAACTTCGGGCACGGGAAGGGTGGCGGGGTACGATATCCTCACCCAGCCCGACCAAGTCAAGGAGCACATAGGCTACATGTCCCAGCGCTTCTCCCTGTACGATGAGCTGACGGTTCGTGAGAACCTGGAGTTCTACGCCGGGGTGTACCAGGTAGATCCGGCCGGGAGGCGCTCCAGGCTGGAGGAGTTGATCTCCCTGGCGGGGCTGGAGGGGCGTGAGGGAGATCTGGCCGCGAACCTTTCGGGTGGCTGGAAACAGCAGCTGGCACTGGCCTGCTCCATAGTGCACAGGCCGCCGATCCTCTTCCTGGACGAGCCCACGGCGGGGGTGGACCCCGTCTCGCGCCGCCGTTTCTGGGAGGTGATCTACGACCTATCCGAGGGCGGAGTCTCGGTGTTCGTGACCACCCACTACATGGACGAGGCGGAGCACGCCCACAGGGTCAGCCTCATGCTGGCAGGGAGGTTGATCGCCTGCGATAGTCCCGAGCGGCTGAAATCGGCCGCACAGCCTGGGTCGTTGCTGGAGGTGGAGTGCGAGCCGGTGGTGTCGGCGCTGGAGCTGCTGCCGGGGGTGGCAGGGGTCAAGGAGGTGGCGGTTTACGGCAGCCTGCTCCACGTGGTGGTCGATCCTGCCGAGGACCGGGCCACCCAGTTGCGGGAGGCGCTGGAGGGGCATGGGGTGGAGGTCCAGAGGATCGAGGCCATCAGGCCCTCCCTGGAAGACGTGTTCATCGGAGCCATCGGCGCGGCAACCACTTGACAATTCGTGATGGAATGTTCAGTATCCATTAGTTCGGCTCGGGAGCGGGCCATCAGCCATCAGCCGTCGGCGACAGGCTGGACCAAAGGGCCGACGGTTGATCGCTTGTCACCAGGAGGAGATCGATGCAGGCAGGGGAGAACAGAGTGAAGGGCTTTTTGGCGGGTCCGGCCTGGTGGTGGTGGGCCACTCTCGCGGCAGTCGTGCTGGTTGGTGGGGTGGTGCTGTGGGAGTCTGTAACCCGAGCGCAGGGTGCCGAGCAGAAAGCGCCGGTCGCCCAGACCGCGGTGGGCTCAGCGGTGAAGACCGCTCAGGCAACGGAGGGGAGCATCTCCTCCAACCTCACCTATTCGGGAGATGTTAAGGCGGTCTCGCAGGCGACCGTGCAGCCCAAGGCGAGTGGCAGGATCGAGAAGCTGCTTGTAGACGTGGGCAGCGAGGTGAAGAGGGGGGACGTGATAGCCGAGCTGGACTCCGCCTCCCTGAAGGCCCAGGTCAGCCAATCCAGGGCCAACCTGGCTGCGGCTCAGGCCAAGTACGACAGCATGAAGTCCGGCTCCCGGGACGAGCAGATCGGCCAGGCTAAGGCGGCCGTGGATGCCGCTTCGGCGGCGGTGAATGCAGCCGATGCGAAGGCCAACATTGTCAAGAGGGGCGCGACCGAGTACGACATCAACGGCGCCCAGGCGGCCGTGGATGCGGCTCAGGCGGCGGTAGATGCAGCCGATGCGAAGGCCAACATTGTCAAGAGGGGTGCGACCGAGAACGACATCAACGGCGCCCGGGGGGCAGTGGATGCCGCTAAGGCCAACCTGGACAAGGCGAAGGCGGCCCAGGAGACGGTGAAGATAGGGGCAACCCAGACGCAGACGGCGGCTGCGAAGGCCGCGGTGGACGCCTCCAAGCTTGCCATCCTGGCGGCGCAGGCCAATCTGGACGATCTGAAGGCCGGCCCCAAGGATGCCGAGCTGTGGGCGGCTCAGAGCGCCGTCGATAACGCTCGCGCCACCCTCTATTCGATCAACGACAAGGTCATAATCTGGAAGGGCACCAGCACCGACCTTGAGAAGATGGCCACCGGCTACCCCAGCAGCAGCGCCGCGGTGGAGGCATCCGGGGCGGCCCAGGTTGCTGTGGACGCGGCGGTGGCGAAGCTGAACCAGTTGAAGGCCGGCGCGACTGCCACGCAGCTTCAGGATGCCCAGACGAAGCTGATGACTGCCAAGTCCCAGTACGACTCCACGTCCGCCGCGCTGGAGCAGCTGCGGCGCGGGGCGACAGTTCAGGATCAGCAGCAGGCTCAGGCGGCGGTGGATGCCGCCTCCGCCGGCCTTGCCAGCGCGCAGGCCACCCTGAAGAAGCTCCAGGACGGCCCTACTGAAGACGACGTGAAGGTCGCGGATGCCGGCGTGAACCAGATGAAGAGTGCCCTGGCCCAGGTCCAGCAGGCCACCCTGAAGAAGCTCCAGGATGGCCCTACTGAAGACGACGTGAAGGCCGCGGATGCCAGCGTGAACCAGGCGAAGAGTGCCCTGGCCCAGGTCCAGCAGGCCTACCAGCTGTCGCTGAACCCCTACACCCAGAACGACCTGAACCAGACCAACGCGGCGGTGATGCAGGCGCAGGCGGTGGTGGACCAGTCGGAGATCGCGCTGTCCGAGGCGACCATAGTGAGCCCCGTGGACGGCGTGGTGTCCGACAGGCCGCAATCGGTCGGGAACCTGGTTAGCCCGGGGGCTCCGATAGTCTCGATCCTCTCCAACGAGGTCGAGTTGGTGCTGGGGGTCGAGGAGAGCCAGATAGGGGTGGTGCAGGAGGGGCAGAGTGCCCAGATCAGCATGGCCGCCTACCCTGGCGTGAACTTCCCAGCGAAGGTCGCGCTGATCGCCCCGTCGGCCGACCCCAAGAGCCGCACCTTCCAGGTGAAGGTACGCCCCGACGACAGCGGCGGAAAGCTGAAGCAGGGCATGTTCGCCCAGGTGACGCTGGTGACCCAGGAGAGGGCCAAGGCGATACTCGTTCCAAAAGAGGCCGTGGTCACCAAGGCTGGGCAGACGTCGGTATTCGTGCTGAAGGGTGACACCGTTCAGCAGCGGGCGGTGAAGGTGGGGCTGACCAAGGACAATTCCGTCGAGGTGCTTAGCGGGGTGTCGGCCGGCGAAGAGGTGGTTGTGGCCGGCCAGAACGACCTGCGGGATGGGGACAAGGTCCGCAAGTCCTGACCCCGGCCGAACAGTGACCTGCCGATTCGGAAGAGGCGTAGTTTACTACGCCTCTTCCGAATCCAGAGACTTGGCGATCGCAAAGCGGCAGGAGAGCCCCCTTTCCGCTGTTGCCCATCCCACAGTTCTGATGTACTGTTCATATTCGCGTCGACCGTCGATCTGAGGGTCACGTTGATGTCGTCACCCATAGTCTGGAGGTCGGGACGATGGCTGGCTCAGACCGGGACTCGGGTATTGTCAGGTCGCTGGGAGCATCACCTTCACCAGAGGGGGGACCCCTGGTCCGCGGCGCGCGGCCGGAAGCGAACTCGGGGCTGGAAGCAGCAGCGACCTACCTGCGCGGACTGGTGGAGGGCGAAGGAGATCTCCGGTCGCGGATTCAGGTGGCGCCAGGCTCTCAGAGTGCTGAGTTGGCTCTGCTTCTGAATCGCTTTGTTGCCGACGTCTCCAAGCTGCTGATTGCGGTGGATGATCAGACCAATCAGGTAGGAGTGGGCTCGGCGAAGAGCATTCGAAAGATCGCCAGTATTGCCAGGGAGCAATCGGAAGAGACAGAGGGAGCGGCGCAATCTCTGATCCAGGCAAGACAGGCCGGTACGGAGGTCGCGGAGGCAGCGGGCAGGGCGAGTGAAACTGCGACCAAGACCCTCCATTTCGCCACACGAGGACAGCAGGCCGTGGATGCCGCGGTAGGCAAGGTCGAGAGAACCGCTCGAACCGCTCGAACTTCGGCGGAATCAGTCCAAAAGCTGATGGCCCACTCCACGGAGATCGACGGGATAGCCGACGTGATCCAGGATATCGCGGAACAGACCAACATGTTGGCGCTGAACGCGGCTATCGAGGCAGCAAGAGCCGGAGAGCATGGCAGGGGCTTCGCCGTGGTGGCTGCCGAGGTGCGCAAGCTATCGGAGCGGACCCGCGACAGCACCAAGGAGATCTCCCGCATGGTCAAGGGGCTCCAGCAGGAGATGGCAGGACTCGCCTCTATTATCGGCAATAACGTGAAAGAGGCAGAAGAGGCTACGAAAGAGGCCGAGGCATCCCTTACCAACCTGGCGGAGATCTCCGAGCTTGTTCGCCGTTCTACCGATGAAATGGGTTCGGTGGCGGCCGGCAACGAGGAGATGGCTGCCACCATCGACGACGTGGCTGCCCGGGTTGGGAAGCTCTCCCAGTCTGCCAGGGGAATGGCGGAGAACGTGGAGGCTTCGACAACCTCCGAGGAGATCGGCTTGGCCACAATGGAGGTGCACCGTCTCCTAGCCCGCTACAAGCTGGGGACCTTCAGCGAGCAGGTGAGAGGCTGGGCGATGGAGTGCGCAGATGAAGTCAGAGCGTTGATGGAGCGGGCCATCGACAATGGGAAGCTGACCCTGGACCAGTTGCTGGAATGGAAGTACCAGGAGATCAATGGCCCAGCGATCCAGCGAGTAAGCCGCCTGTTCAACGTCCGAAATGTCCCACAGGAGGGGTTCAAGCCTCCAAAGTACTCCACCTCCTGGGATCACCTCCTGGATGTTCAGCTTCGATCCGTGCTGGATAGTTACCTTGCCAAGGACAGGCGGCTCAACAACGCCTGCGTGCCAGATCTCAACGGCTACAATTTCACTCATCTCACCAAGTACTGCCGTGACTGGACCGGCGATCCTCGGATAGACAGCGTGAATAACAGAGCCAAGTGGATAACCGATTACCCCGTGGTGCTGCGAGCGGCCAGGGTTGGGTTGAATGGATGGGACAGGGTTCCTAAGCGTGCCACGAGAGTTCAGTTCCTGTCGGCACGATTGGACCCCGACCAGAAGCTTCCTCCGAATTGCTTCCTGATTCAGACACAGGCTCGCGACACGGGCGACACCGTATGCGACTTGGCCGTGCCTCTCTTCGTCAAGGGAAGACGATATGGGGCGGTTCGCCTCGGCTTCCGTGTCCAATAGCGCCTGAGTCAACTCCTGGGCTGGGTGGGGCTGCAGGCAGAGCCCCATCCAGAGCTGTCTCGCCGGCAGCAATTCGACGTATCTGTGGCATGTATCGTGCGCTTCTGGGCATTGTCAATGACTAAAGCGAATCCCAACGTAGGGGAGGTGATGCTGGCGCATGCATATCCCTGATCAGGTTGGACGGGTCGCCGGGTTGGGTTGCCTCCGCCGGGCGGCCCTTCTTATTTACCGAACCCCGGGGTGACAGGAGGCTACGGCGACACCGGCTTCGACTCCATCGGCAACGAGGGGGGCGAGGCGGTGACCGAGGAGCCGGGAGAGGGGATGGGGGACAACCTCAACACCTTCTCGTACACCCTGACGTAGCTATCCACCATCTGGTCCACCCCAAAGCGATCCTCCACCCATTTGCGGCAACGGGTTCGGTCCAGCTTCGCGACGCCGGGTAGCACCCGGCAGACCTCCTCCACGTCGTCGGCCCAGAAGCCGTTTTCCCCGTTCGTCACGATCTCCGGCACGGAGCCCATGGGGACTGCCACCACAGGCGTGCCACAGGCCATGGATTCCACCATGGTCAGGCCGAAGGCCTCGTGGTAGGTGATCAGGTGGAGGAATGCGTAGGCCCCCTTCAACAGCCGATTCTTCAGCGCGTGATCCGCCGGCCCAACGAAGTCGATCAGCCCCCTCTTGAGGTGGGGCTTGACCTGAGTCTCGAAGTACTCCTCGTTCTCCGGGGGGACGATGCCGGCGATGATGAGCCTCATGCCGCAGCGCTCGGCCACCGAAATGGCCGTGTGGATCCCCTTGTCCGGCGAGACACGGCCCAGCACCAGCAGGTAGTCGCCGTGGGTGGGGCTGAATTCGAACAGCTCTACGTCGATCCCGTTGTAGACGGTGTCCACGTAGTTCAGTTCCGGCGCCAGAATCCGCTCCGCGTTGGTGATGGAGACGTAGTGGGAGTCGCGGTAGCGGGAGTAGATCAGCCGGCTCTGATCCTCGGCCGCCGATCCGTGCAGGGTGGTGACCATGGGCACGGGTATGACCCGGCTGTAGCAGACCGAATAGCTGCCCATGTGGTTGTGGATCAGGTCGAACTCGCCCGCGTGTTCCAGCGCCAGGGCGGTGTGCAGCGTTTCGTACGCCCTGGCGGGGAGGGTGGAATCCTCCGACAGTGGTCGGGGGCAGACGCTGACGAGTCGGGCGCGGGTCTCGGAATCGGCTGTGGCGAAGAGGGTCACATCATGGCCTCGCTTCACCAGCCCCTCCACCAGGTTGTGCGTAACCAGTTCCCAGCCGCCGTAGTGCCTCGGGGGGACGCGCCAAGAGATTGGGCCCAGGACTCCGATCTTCATAGATTGATCACCTCAATTGAATCAGTTGCAAGTGCGGGGCCAGTGTCCGGGCGGCCTGAATAGTACTAATTGCGCATAGACGGCGGCCGCCGGGGACCTTAGACTGCGAAACTAATCTCCAGGATTGTGCCGTTCTACCTGTAACAACCCCCGGAATTGGACGTTGATATGGATGTGACTGCCCCCCACAGTGTAGTAGATGCGGGACTCACCCGGGAAGAGCTGCAGCTGTTGGTTCAGCGGGCTTCCACGGGTGATGGCGAGGCGTTCGGGAAGCTGTACGATCTGAATCTGGATGCCGTGTATCGCTACGTCTACTATAAGATCGGGGATGGGGTTGAGGCGGAGGATCTCACCTCCCAGATATTCGTGAAGGCGTGGGAGGCGATGCCCCGCTACCAGTGTCGGGAGATACCCTTCTCCCACTGGCTGATGCGGCTGGCCCGAAACGCGGTGATCGACCACTACCGGACCCGGAAGCCACAGGGAGAGCTGAATGAGGCGATGGTTTCCCCGGAGCCCGATCCCCAGGGAGAGTACCTGCGGGGAGAGCAGGTGCGGGGATTGGAGTCCGCGTTGAGGCAGCTGCCGGAGGAGCAGCGGTCGCTGTTGGTGCTGCGCTTCGTTGAGGAAATGGGCTACGCCGAAATGGCCAAGATCGTGGGAAAGAGCCCTGGGGCGCTGAGAGTGATGCAGCACAGGGCGCTGGCGGCGCTGAGGCGGATACTGGAACGAGAGGGTAGATAGGTTGACCCGGAGCACGGAGACAGAGCTGGCCGACTGCCTGGAGAGGATCGAGCGGGACGAGGCGACCGCAGATGATGCCCTGAGCGGCTACTCCGAGCTGGGGCACGAGTTGGAGCCGCTGGTGAGGCTGGCCGTTGAGCTGCGCTCTATGGCCAAGCTGGCCGCGCCGCCAATCCTGAGAGGTCGCAAACGGCCAGAGTTCCCCGACCGGCTGGCTCCAGCCCCATCCGCGGCCATTTTCGGTATCGTCTCTCCGCGCCGCCTCTGGCTGTCCGTATCTCCTTCTGTCCGGTGGGCATCCCCTCTCACCCGCTTGGCGGCTGCCGTTGCCGTGGCCTTCCTGATGCTGGGAGGGGGCGTGATAGCCTCCGCGGGCAGTCTCCCTGAGGAGCCGCTCTACCCCGTGAAGCTGGCGTTGGAGGGCGCCCAGTTGGCGCTGACGCCCAACCCCCAGGTACGGGTAGATTTGGAGATGCAGTTTGCCGAGCGCAGGCTGGCGGAGGCGGAGAGCGCGGCCGAACAGGGTAGGGCGGATAGCCTCGAGCGGGGAATTGCCCTGTACGAGGAGAAGGTTGAAGGGGCGCTGCAGCTCTCACAGCCTGCTGCTGTCGCCGCCGTGGATCAGGGCGAGCCCATCCCGCTGCAGCAGTCTCTGGATCGGCAGCAGGAGCAGCTTTCCCGGATTTACAAGCGGGCGCCAGAGCCTGCCCAGCCGGCGATCCTCCACGCCATGGAAGTCTCCCGACAGGGGAGGCCGTCACAGGACGAGGGCAAGAAGTCCGTTCCCGCAACCCCCGAGCGCCCGGTCGCGGCGGTAGCGACGCCGTCAGCCACGCCGAAGGCGTCGGCGACACCCACGCCGACGCCGACACCCGTCCCTACCAGGCCGCTTCACGCTCCGGCGACCTCCCTACCTGGCCTTTCCGGTCAGGGGGCCAACGATGCGACTCGAACGGAGGGGGTGTGGAATCAGGATCGGGAGAAAGTGGTCGACCAGCGGGATGATGGCAGGGAAATGGAGAGCAACGCACCCGGTATCGAGCCCACGAATACCCCGGCGCCATCCCCGACGGTGAAGGAGGGGAAGATCGACCCGCGGGACGATGACGAGCGTGGACGGAAGGTCGACGAGACTTCATCGGCGCCCGGCCATCTGCCGTCCGCCACCTCTACTCCGACGCCGCGGCCTTCGGCTACCCCATCAATGCGGGCTGCCGCCACTGCTACGCCTCCCCCGACTCACGGGGCTCCCGCCGGGCCGAAAGCCCCAGGGTGACGGCGACGCCTGCCGCCACGCCGGGGCGGGATCAGGGCATCCGGGGCAATTACGTCGGCAATTAATGAGGTGAACCGCGACTCCAAGACGGGCAAGGACGAGAAGCGGGTCGACAGCAGGGGAAAGGACGGCCGGCAGCAGTAGTCCGAGCCGATCGCTGTAGCCTTTCAGTAGCTTTTCAAGAGAGAGGGGTGGACGTGGCTTCGTCCATCCCTCTCTCTTGATCTGCATTGTGGCACGGAATATGATAGTTGTGAGAGGCGGCGCTGCCCTCCGGTCCTGCCTTTGGGCTTGGGCTCTTGGTTATCAGCCATCAACCTTTCGCCGGGAGTTGAGCCCTGAAATCTGAGAGCTTGGCTCTCGAGCGGTGGGAAAGGAGAACGATGATGTCTCAATCCACCACTTCCGTTGAGAGGCCGATCAGCCCCTCCCCATCTCCCTCTACCCTCCACGATACGGCGGTTGCCCTGACGGTGCTGAACAGGGTGTTCGCGCGCTATGGGCGACGGGACTTCGCCTTGCGGCTGTGGGACGGGACATACGTTCCCTCCGACCCCGGCGTCGACTGCCGCTTTACCTTTGCCCTCAACCGGCCGGGGGTGCTGCGCCGGATGCTGCTGCCACCCAACGAGCTTGCCCTGGGAGAGGCGTATCTGGATGGGGATTGGGACATCGAAGGGGACATCGTGGCAGCTATGAGGCTGGGCGACCTCTTCGAGGAGCTGTCCATGGGGATGAAGGGCTTGCTGGGTCTTGCCCGGATGGTGAGGACCCTCCCCGAAGACCGCCCCCGGGATGGCGAGTGGGAGGACGGGGTGCGAGGGAAGCACCGGGCGATCCTGCAAGGCCGCGCGCACTCCAAGGAGCGGGACCAAAGGGCCGTCACCTATCACTACGACGTCGGCAACGATTTCTACGGTCTGTGGCTGGGACAGGGCATGATCTACTCCTGCGGCTACTTCAAGACGGGGGAGGAGGATCTGGACACGGCCCAGATGGCGAAACTGGAGCACATCTGCCGGAAGCTACGGCTGAAGGCCGGTGATCGGCTGCTGGACATCGGCTGCGGGTGGGGTGGGCTGATCAGCTACGCCGCGGAGAAGTATGGGGTGGATGCCACCGGCATAACCCTGAGCCAGCCCCAGGCCGACCTGGCAAACAAGCGGATAGCTGAGGCGGGTCTGGGAAGTCGTTGCCGTGCCGTGCTGCTGGACTACCGCGATCTGGACAGCCAGAAGCCGTTCGACAAGATCTCCAGCATAGGGATGGCGGAGCACGTGGGAAAGGCCAAGCTGCCAGAGTACTTCGAATCTGCATGGCGGGCGCTGAAGCCCGGCGGCCTCTTCCTGAACCACGCCATCACGGCGGCCGCCAATGATCCGGCCACCAGGAGCCTTCTGGACCGCTTCGTCTTCAAGCGGGGCGCCTTCGTGCGAAAATATGTCTTCCCGGACGGGGAGTTGATTCCCTTGGGCGACGCGCTCGGGATGGCCGAGAGGATCGGCTTCGAGGTGCGAGACGTGGAGAGTTGGAGGGAGCACTACGCCATCACTCTTCGCCACTGGATCAGGAATCTGGATGCGAGGAGAGAGGAGGCTGCGCGCCAGTTGGGCGAGCGGACCTGTCGGGTCTGGCGGCTCTACATGGCCGGCTGCTGCCACGCCTTCTCCAATGGCCGGCTGAGCGTGCACCAGTCGCTTCTTTCCAAACCGGACGGCGAGGGCAGGTCCCATTTGCCGATGACCAGGGAGGACATCTACGCCTGAAGGCACGGAGAAAGCCGCGTAGGGCAGGGCCCAGCGCCCAGCCGCAAGGTGTGGCATGCCACGAGCGGGCGGCGGGGCAGGGGGCCCGCCCTACGCCTTCCAAGTGACTCTAGTTGACAAGAAAGTAGCCCCCGGCTAAACTTCGTGCGTGAAGTTGGCCTCCATGATGCTGTAGCTGGCAGATTCGGGACCGTTTTCGCAGCTCAACTATCACCTCATCGGCTGTTTGAACCCCTGAGAGCAGCCGACTTGCCGTCGCTAAGCGAAGCTCGAATCCTGAGTGTCGCCGGCCAGGTCCGGTGCAGGTAGGTGTATATGACGCGAAGCATGGCATCTCAACGGTTCCCATCGTACGGATGTGCATCCCCCACGGTAGAATTGTTGATTAGACACAGGGAGGAGAGGATCGAATGAGAATGCGTTATCTCTGGCTGGCAGCACTGGCGGCAGTGTTGGTGGTGACCGCAGCATGCGGCGGTGGTGCCGCACCTGCCCCGACCGCGGCTCCGGCCAAGCCGGCCGCAGCTGAGCCGACCAAGGCCCCGGCCGCGCCCGCGGCTACCACTGCACCTGCCGCACCCGCAGCTGCTGCAACCACCGCCCCTGCGGCCGCCCCCGCGGCCAGCGTCCCCGCCCTGACCAAGGAGTACAAGATGTCCATGGCCACCGGCGGGACGGCGGGTACCTACTATCCCTACGGCGGGGCCATCGCCGGCCTCTGGAGCAAGAACCTCAAGGGCGTTACCGTGACGGCCGAGACTACCGGTGCCGCGGTGGAGAACCAGCGGCTACTGGCCTCCAAGCAGGTGGAGTTGGCGCTGACTCAGAACGACGTCGCCGACTACGCCATGAACGGCACCGAGATGTTCAAGGACAAGATCACCAACTTCAAGGCTGTGGCCGCCCTCTACCCTGAGGTGCTGCAGTGGGTGGTGACCCCCAGCATCAAGACCATCGCCGACCTGAAGGGCAAGAAGTTTGTGGTGGGCGCAGCTGCCTCCGGCACAGAGGCGAACACCAGGCAGGTCCTCGAGACCCTGGGCATGAAGTACGCGGATCTGGGCAAGGCCGCCTTCCTATCCTATGCGGAAGCCGCGACCGCGATGAAAGACCGGCAGATGGACGGCTTCGCCGTCACCGGTGGCGTTACCACCTCGGCGATCACCGACGTGACCACGTCGATGGACATCTCGCTGCTGCCGATAGCGGGCGATGATGCCAAGAAGGTAATGGACAAATACAAGTTCTTCGTGCCGGTCAAGGTGGCGGCCAACTCCTACAAGGGAGTCACCGCGGATGTCCAGACTATCGCCGTGCAGTCGATGCTAGTGGCGCGGGAAGACCTGGATCCCGACCTGGTCTACTGGCTGACCAAGACGCTGATCGAGAAGCAGGCAGACCTGGCCCAGTCTCACGCAAAGGGCAAGGAGCTTTCCAAGGAGTCCGCGGTCAAGGGCTTGACCGTTCCGCTGCATCCCGGTGCTGAGAAGTACTACAGGGAGATCGGCGTCATCAAGTAGGCTGTCCCTAGCAGGTAGGGGTGCAAACCGTTGCACCCCTACCTGCCTTAGAAAGGACCCCCGTGCACTCGGTCCATCTCACCCAGTTGATGACTGCTTCGCGGAAACGCTCTTTCCTCTTGATCCCGGCGGTAACGCTGGCTCTTGCCGCCCTGGCTCTGTGGGCTTTCTGGCCCACCTCGGTGCTGGAGATCCACGCGGGCCAGGAGGAGCGGCTGGTGAAGGCCATGCTCGTGACCCCGGGGGAAAGGATTACCTACACCTACCTTCACTCTGTGCAGAAGAAGCCGGTGGAGGAGGTGCTCGAAATAGCTTCAAACGGCCACCTCGTAGTGAGAGAAACGACCTACGAGATGACGGGGGCCGGCCTGCCTTCGGATGTTCTGGATGGAGATTTCACTATCGATCCCACCACGGGCAAGTGGAAGATCATCAACATGTCCAGGGATATTCCCGAGTGGCATGCGAGGGTGGCCTTTACCGCTCAACAGACACTGGAGGTTGGAGGGGAGAAGTTCCGCTTCGACTCCCTGGCCACTCCCACATCCCTGCTGATCATCGGTGTGACCAACCGTCCCCACATAGCTGCTCTTCTAGACTCAGGTGAGGCCGCTCTAGCGATGTTGGGTACGAGCGCCCCTCAGGTCACGGAGTAGCCGCGCGGTGGTTGTGCCATTCGTCTAGCAGCAACGCGATTGATGTCATAGTAGGCTTCTCATCTGCGCTACGAAGCCGCTGCCATAGCCCCCAGTGGACTGCAATCATCGAGGAGGGGAGAATGTCCCAAACACCACCGCTCCTGGTGGAAGCCGTTTCCGAGGCGGAAGCCGAACGTATTACCGCTCAGCTGGACACCGCTTCCCGTCTGCGGAAGTACACGGGTCCCTTCGGCATATTCATAATGCTTCTATCTGCCGGAATGTCGATCTTCCATCTCTACACAACTTTCTTCGGCTTCTTCGACGCCCCGATCCAACGTGCTGCCTTCTTCATCTTCGTGTTCGTACTGGGTTTTGCCCTGTATCCGGCTCGCTTCAAAGGCAAGCTGGATCTGAGCCGGACCCCACCCTGGTACGACCTGGTGCTGATGGCCCTCTCTGCCATGGTCGGGGGCTACATCATCGTCAATTTCCAAAACATAGTTGAGAACATGGGGAACCCTACCCAGATGGATATCATCATGGGTAGCATCGCCTGCTTGCTGGTCCTGGAACTGTGCCGGCGAGCCGTCGGCCCGGTTCTGACAGTCATCTGTATCGTATTCATTGCGTACGCCCTCTGGGGCAACCTGATCCCCGGGTTTCTCAGCCACAGAGGCTACCCTTTCACTCGCTTGGTCAGCCACATGTATCTGACCACCGAGGGGCTGTTTGGTGTGGCTACTGGCGTTGCCACCACCTACGTCTTCATGTTCATCCTGTTTGGGGCCTTCCTGCTGCGCACCGGCACGGGCCAGTTCTTCATCGATTTTGCCACGGCGCTGCTGGGTAGCTTCTCCGGTGGCCCCGCCAAGGTGGCAGTCTTCTCCTCCGCGTTAATGGGCACCATCAACGGCTCCTCCGTCGCCAACGTCGTGGGAACCGGCTCCTTCACGATCCCGCTCATGAAATCCATCGGCTACAAGCCCTACTTCGCGGGGGCTGTGGAAGCCGCGGCTTCCACGGGCGGGCAGCTCATGCCGCCGGTGATGGGCGCGGGCGCCTTCATCATGGCCGAGATCCTTGGCATCCCCTATACCCAGGTGATCATCGCCGCTGCCCTGCCGGCCATCCTGTACTACACGGGCGTGCTCACCGGCGTGCACCTGGAGGCGAAGCGCACCGGGCTCGAGGGGATCCCTCGGGCCATGTTGCCCAGCCCCTGGAAGATACTCAAGGAGCGCGGGCTTCTGCTCCTGCCCATCGTGGCCGTCATATACATGCTTATGAACGGCTACACCCCGCCCTACGCCGCGATCGCCGGCATCATCACCAGCATAATCTGCGGGGCGATCCTTCCCACCACTCGGGTGCATCCCATGAGGTACTGGGAGGCGCTGGTGCTGGGTGCCAGGGATGCCCTGGGGGTGAGCGTCGCCTGCATCGCCATAGGCTTCATCATGGGGTCCGCCACCCTCACCGGCGCGGGCCTCAAGATCGCCAACGGGATCATATTGCTGTCCGGTGGCAACCTGTTCTTCACCCTCTTCTTCACCATGATCGCTTCCCTGATCCTGGGGATGGGGCTGCCCACCACGGCCAACTACCTGGTGACCTCCACCATTGCGGCCCCGGCTCTGGTGCAGGCCGGCGTTCCACTGCTGCCTGCCCACCTCTTCGTCTTCTACTTCGGCATCATCGCCGACCTCACCCCGCCGGTGGCGCTGGCGGCGATGGCGGGAGCAGGTCTGGCTGGTGCACCGCCCACTAAGACTGGGCTCCAGGCTTTTCGGTTGGCGGCTCCAGCCTACCTGATACCCTACGTGTTCTGTTACGCGCCTCAGATCACCCTGCTGGGGTATTCCTTCCTGAGTGGGGTGGAGGCATCTATCACTGCCGTCCTGGGAGTGATTACCCTTGGGGTCGGACTGTTTGGGTGGATGAGGACCTGGGTGCCGTGGTGGCAGCGTATACTGCTCTTTGGGGCTGCCTTGCTGCTGATTACCCCAGGTTGGGAGACCGACCTCATGGGGTTCGTCGTCTTGGCAGCCGTGTGGTTCCACCAGCGATACCTGATCAAGAGCGGCAAGGCGAAGCCGGTCAAGCGAACCAGCACCATCCCTGGGGAAATCCCGAGTGCGTCTGCTTGATCCCAAATCGGTAGCCATTAGCGATCCGCGTTCAGCTTGGGGGTCAAGGGTCGGAGGTCAGGAGCCAGCATTCGGTTCTCTGGTCCCTGCCCCCTGACCCCCGACTCATTTCTTCGGGGGGGGGGCTCGGCGATGAGCATGGAGTGGAGGCCTCAGCCGGAACTTGCGGCGTCAAGCCGTCGCCCCACTGCAAGGCTACCTTAGTCCCAACGGGTCAGAACGTCTGGTCCGTTGTTGGTGATGGCCACGGTGTGCTCGAAGTGGGCGGACCACTTGCCATCCTTCGTGATCGCCGTCCAATGGTCGTCCAGGACGGTGATCTCCGGGGAGCCCATGTTCACCTGGGGCTCGATGGCCAGCACCATGCCGGGGCGGAGCAGCGGCCCCTGGTGGGGTGGCCCGAAGTGGGGGACCTGGGGCGCCTCGTGCATGTTGCGTCCAATTGCGTGGCCTACGAAGGCCCGAACGATGGAGAGGCCGTTCTTCTCCACGTGGCGCTGGATAGCGTGGGAGATGTCTGAGACCCGGTTTCCCACCACGGCCTTGTCTATCCCCTTGAACAGCGCTTCCTCGGTCACCTTCAGTAGACGGGCAACCTCCGGCCGTATCTCTCCTACCGGAAAGGTCATCGTGGAGTCGGCGAAATAGCCCTTGTGGGAGGCGGCCACGTCAAACTTGACGATATCCCCATCCCGCAGCTGCAGTGGGCCCCCAATGCCGTGAACGACCTGCTCGTTCAGCGACACGCAAATGTTGCCGGGGTAGCCGTGGTAGTTGAGGGAGCCGGAAACCGCGTCGTTCTCGCGGAAGATCCGTCCGGCCAAATTGTCCAACTCCTTGGTGGTAATCCCCGGCTGCGCGGCCTTCTTCAGTTCCTTCAAGGTGAGGACGATGATCTTCGCCGCCTCACGCATTTTTTCGATCTCTCTTGGCGATCGTAGGGTGATCTCTTCGCTCCCTGTCATAGTTGTACCACTCACCAATCCCTCCAATTTCACCCTGGAAGACGGGCACCTTTCGAACTATACCACATTACGGGAGCCCTCGGCCGGGCCCCAATAGCGCCGATTCGAGAAGCTGGAATGTTGGTCTACCCACCGAGTGGACCCAACCGACACTGCCCTGTAGAATCACCACGAACCATGCCGGAAGCCTCCCGCCCTCCGCTGAAGGCTGATCGCTGATCGCTGAGGGCTGAGAACCGATGGCAGATAGTTGAGGGCTGAGAGCTAAGGTGAAGCACTACCTGATCGGACTGACAGGCAACATAGGCTGCGGCAAGAGCGCCGTCGCCGGGATGCTGGCCGAGCTTGGCGCCGAGGTAATCGATGCCGATCGGCTGGTCCACCAGTTGATGGACCCCAGTGGCCCGAGTTGGCAGGCCATCGTGCAGCGCTTCGGCGGGGGGATCCTGCAGCCCGACGGCAGTATCGACCGCCGGGCCCTGGGAGAGATGGTCTTCCGGGACCCTGTCGCTCTGGCCGACCTTGAGGCCATACTTCACCCTGCCGCTCGCCGGCTGGTCGAGGAGCGGATCGCCGCATCGGATAGTCGGGTGGTGGTGATCGAGGCGATCAAGCTGATCGAGTCGGGCTGGCACCAGAGGGTGGACTCGGTGTGGGTGGTTGCCTGCCCTCGGGAACAGCAGATCGACAGGATCATGCGCACCCGCGGCTTCAGCCGGCCCGAGGGGGAGCTACGGGTGGATGCGCAACCGCCTGCGGAGGAGAAGTTGCGCTACGCCGGCGTGGTTATCGACAACAGTGGCACTATTGAGTCCACTCGCCGGCAGGTGGAAGCGGCATGGGGAGCCGCGGCCGGACCCTCCGGCAACTTCGATCGGATCTGACGCGTAGCTCGACCGCTATGGGTCTCACGGGTGCCTGATCTGGATTCGCGAAGAGCGACAGCCAGGCGGTCTCCCTGCTCAACTTTCGCCCCCGGCGACCGGTGGGAAGAATGCCGCTTCGTCACCTTCGCTCAGGACGAAATCGTGATCCCGTTGCCGGCCGTTGATGAAGCAGCTGCGCGTTTCTTCGCGGGGGATGCCCAGCCGGTCCAGGACGTCGCCGACTGCGGCCCCGGTCGGAAGGATGAGAAGGGTCGGTTTGCCCAGGGGAAGATCCGGCAGATAGTGCCGCAGTCCCGCGTAGAGCCGAATGCTCACCTGGATTTTCGCCGTGTCTTCCATTTGCCAGCGGACCCTCCTGGAGGTTGGGGAGGGCAGGAGCGGTGGGAGCACCGCCCCTGCCTGTGGGCCTAGGCGCCGTGTACGGAATCCAACTCCTCGTCGCTCACGTCCCAGACGACGTTGTGCGGCGGAAGGGGCTCGTACTTCATGAACTCGGGCATCCGGTCGTCTGCCTTGGTCATTCCGGCTGCCAGGTTGAACTCTCGCTCCGTCTTGACGATCTTCCGGCCGATCTCCACCACGTCATCTGCAGTCCAGTTGGTACCCAGGACGCCGGCGGACTCCTCAACCATCCCCTCGAAGCCGCTGGCGATGTCCAGGATGGCGAAGGCGATGAATAGACAGTGGCCTGAGCTGTCGATGAAGGCGGTGGTCGACTGGAACGCGCTCGACAGACCCGCCTTGTTGCTGGTAGTCAGGGGATCCTGCTTGCCGCTCACGCCCAGGATCTCCGGCGCGATGGTGTAGCCCGCGGTGTGGTCTGCCCCCATGGGGCTGGTGGCGTAGGTGACCCCGATGCCCTTCACCGCCCGGGGCTCGTAGGCGGGCATGGCCTGGCCCTTTACGGTGGGAACCCGGACCACCCCCAGGGCCCGGCCGGTGAATGCCGCGCCGTTGCCCAGGATCCGACCCAAGGGCGAGCCCTTGCCGATCTCGTGCATGAGCTGGATCGCCGCGTCGGCATCGCCGAACTTGGCCAGTCCGCCCTCCATGGCCACGCCCATGGTCACGCCGGCCTCGATGGTGTCCACGCCGATGTCGTTGCACAATCGGATCAGCTCGCCGGTTGAGTCCAGGGAGTCTATGCCACAGTTGGCCCCGAAGGACCAGATGGACTCGTACTCCTGGCAGGAGACGTGCTCGGTTCCATCGGGCTTGTGCCACACGTTGGAGCACCGGATGATGCAGCCGGGGCTGCAGGCGTGGTTGTACAGCTCCTTCCCGGTGCGCTGCTTGTTCCCCTCGAATAGCGCCTCGCCGGAGATGTCGGCCGCCCCTTCGAACCGTCCGGAGGAGAAGTTGCGGGTCGGCAGGCCGCCCGCCTCGTTCATGATGTTGATCAGCACGGCCGTGCCGAAGCTGTTCAGCCCACCCTTGGGCTTGGTGATGTCGTGGGACATCAGGGCCTCGGTGAGCTTCTTGCGGCCCTGGTCAAAGAGCTCCTTGTTGGCGATGGGAATGGAGCTCGGCGCGCCCGTGCCGTCCACGACGATGAACTTCAGCCCTTTTGAGCCGAGCACGGCGCCCAGGCCGCCCCGACCGGCGTATCTGGACGGCCGTCCCTCCTGGTCGTTGAAGCAGACCCCGGCGTTGGTCATCAGGAACTCGCCTGCGGCGCCTATGGCCATGATGTCGGCTTTTTTGCCGAACCGCTCGAACAGCTTGGGGTAGACCTCGTAAAGCCCGATGCCGGCGAACTCATCGGCGGGGAAGAAGGTAACGCTCTCGTTGGTGACATGGAGACCCCACAGCTTGCCCTTCGTGGCGGGTTGTCCTTCCACTATCAGGGCTTTGATCCCCAACCGAGCCAGCTGCTGGCCCCAACGAGTGCCGGCGTTGGCCTCCTTGATCCCGCCGGTGAGCGGGGACTTGCCACCTACCGACAGCCGGGCCGAGGTGGGCGCCGAGCTGCCCGTGACGATGCCCGGGGAGAAGATAAGCTTGTTGTTGGGGCCCAGGGGATGGGCCGTGGGGGGCACTTCTTCGGCGGTGAGGGTGCTGGTTAGCCACCGTCCGCCCATCATCGAGTACTTCTCAGGCACCCCTTCGTAGCCGGCGGTGCCGTCGGTCATGTTAACGCGAAGGAATCTCGCCATCTGACCTTGCCTCCTTTAGCAAGATGGTTCTTTCCACCGTCAAAAAGTGAAGCCAACGCAGCGATCGAGTGCAGGCGGTCCTCACCCGTGGCAGGCGGTCCTCACCCGACATGAGTGCTCTACATCACCTCCCTTACCGTTGCTTATGGGATGTCGCATCGAATCGAGTGTCTTCTTACGAAGTCCCTCCCGGGTTGACGGTGGGCGAGTGGTGCAATGCGCCTCCCTCTCGCTGCCTCATAGCCTCTTGAAGCTGAGGGCTCAGACTCGCGCCATGTCGGTATTGGAAAGGCCACATGCTCTTGGTGTGGAATAGGCCGACCCGATCCCCTTCCTTGAATTGAAAGTCCAGGTCGGCTCTCAGACCGGGCATGTCGGTCAGCTGGGCGTTGATGAAGGTGATCCCCTTCTCTTCGGCGGGGATCCCCAGTTGCTGCAGCAGGTCCCTCATCCTGCTTCCATCGGGCAGTTCTAGCTGCAGATGCGCATGGCTGCCGCGGCTCTTCTCACCGGCGAATCGTGCCAAGGGGCCATAGAGCCATACATCTAGCTGGAGCATTGCCGCTACCTCCCTGCCGGCTTTGAGGAGAACGTTGAGGAGAAGCTGAGGAGAAGGAGAAGCTGAAGAGAAAAGGAAGGGACGACCATAGACAATGGTCGTCCCAGTGATGGACTTGCATAGAGATTATGAATCCAAGGAGAACGCTGGACAGCGGCCGTCATGCCCTTAACTCCCGTCGAGTTGCTTCCAGTTGCGATGGTCAGCGCCCACACTGCCTGCGACGACAACATTATCATCGGTTAACAATCGTCGGTCAAGGGGGGGGTATACATGTGGCCAAGCCGGCTGCCACTGTGTATGATTTGACAGCTCCCCGGAACTCGTATAACTCGTATAATGTACCGGGCCACCCGCATCTTCTTCTCACTGATCCGAAATCGGCCTTCGGGCCGACCTATCACATAGCGATAACGATAACGAGGAGGGCTAATTGAAGACTGCCCTGATCACCGGTATCACCGGCCAGGATGGCACCTACCTGGCCGAGCACCTGCTCAAGCAGGGCTACACCGTCTATGGCCTGATCCGGGGCCAGAACAATCCCAAGCGCGAGATGGTCGAGGATCTGGTCCCAGACCTTGAGGTGGTCCTCGGCGACCTGCTGGACCAGGGCTCCCTGGTGCGAGCCCTTGAGTACACCAAGCCGGACGAGGTGTACAACCTCGCCGCCATCTCCTTCGTCCCCCTCTCCTGGAATCAGGGGGAATTGACGAGCGACATCACCGGCCTCGGCGTCCTGCGGATGCTGGAGGCGATCCGCATGGTGGGTGGCAACGGCCGCCGCGACGGGGCGCGGGTCAACCCGATCCACTTCTACCAGGCCAGCTCCAGCGAGATGTTCGGCAAGGTTCGCGAGACCCCTCAAACCGAGCGGACTCCTTTCTACCCAAGAAGCCCCTACGGCGTCTCCAAGGTGTACGGCCACTACATCACGGTCAACTACCGTGAGAGCTACGACATCTACGCATGCAGCGGGATCCTCTTCAACCACGAGTCGCCCCGCCGGGGGCTGGAGTTCGTGACCCGAAAGATCTCCCACGGCGTCGCCCGGATCAAGCTGGGCAGGCAGAAGGAGCTGCTGCTGGGCAACCTGGACTCCAAGCGGGACTGGGGCTTTGCCGGGGACTACGTGCGGGCGATGCACCTCATGCTACAGCAGACCGAGCCGGACGACTACGTGGTGGGCACCGGGGAGTACCACAGCGTGGCCGAGTTTGCCGAGATCGCTTTCGCTCGGGTCGGGTTGGACTGGAGCGACTACGTCCGCACCGACCCTCGGTTCATGCGACCGGCGGAAGTGGATCACCTGCTGGGAGATGCATCTAAGGCCAAGAACAAGCTGGGATGGCATCCCACGGTCAGCTTCCAGCAGTTGGTGGAGATGATGGTCGACCACGACATGGCTCTGGAGCGGCAGAAGCTGGCGCGGGGCATGTAGACAAGGGGTTGCCGTGCAACTTAGAGTCACAACCCTCGCGGAGAACACCGCGACCAAGATGGGCACCCTCGCGGAGCACGGGCTATCGATGCTGGTGGAGGTGGACGACCTCTGCCTACTGCTGGATGCCGGCCAGACCGACACCGTGGTGCACAACTTCTTCTTCAACAACGTTGACACTGTGACCGAGTGGTAGCTATAGGAGAGTAGCCGTCGGCGCGGCCGGCGGCCGGCGGCGAATTGCTGCCGCAATCCAAAGCGGTGGGGAAAGCCACCTCGCTCCAGCTGCGGCCCTACAGCCAATACAGTTTATTAAAGCTTGGCGTCACGCCGGGCGGCGGTGCCGACCTGATCAAGCACCAGCTGGGCGGCCAGAATCTCGCCGGATTCCTGGCCGAAACCCTATCCGTGCCGGTGACGCCCCGTGCTATCCTGGTCCGCCTGGATCGCCACCGAATCCTTAAGTAAACCGTATTGGCCCTACAGCATCTCCTTCAGCTTCTCCGCGGCCGGGCGAGTCATCCCCTTCACCGTGAGAAGGTCCTCCACCGATGCGTCCCGGATCGCCTTGAGCGACCCGAACTGCTTGATCAGCGCCTGCTTGCGCTTCGGGCCAACGCCGGGGATCTCGTCCAGGGCGGACCGGAAGCCCTTCTTGCTGCGCACCTTCCGGTGGTAGGTGATGGCGAAGCGGTGGGCCTCGTCGCGGATCCGCTGCACCAGGTAGAGGGCCTGGGAGGTCCGAGGCAACATCAGCCCCGCGGAGATCCCCGGCTGGAAGATCTCCTCGTTCTCCTTGGCCAAGCCGACGGCGGACAGGGATGCCAGGCCAAGCTCGTCCAGCACTTCCAGGGCGGCATTGAGCTGGCCCTTGCCCCCGTCCACGATCACAAGGTCGGGCATGGTGGCCCAGCCACTCGCAGTCTCCGCCTCGGATTGCTCCTCAGCGGAGGGTTCCGGGGTTTGGGTGCTGGGTGCTGAGTAGTCCTCGGCGTCGGGTGCTGGGTGCTGGGTGCTGAGTGCTGAGATCTGGTCGTCGTCGGCTGATGGCTCGTCGCCGACGGCTGTTTGCTGATAGCTGACAGCCCGCTTGAAGCGGCGGCGAAGCACCTCCTGCATCATGGCGAAGTCGTTGGAGCCCTCCACCGTCTTGATCTTGAAGCGGCGGTATTCGGAGTTCTTCGGCTGCCCCCCCTCGAACACCACCATGCTCCCCACGGCCGAGGTGCCCTGGATGTTGGAGATGTCGTAGCACTCCACCCGGTGGGGCGTGGAGGGCAGTTGGAGTGCGTCTCGCAGCTCGATCAGCGCCCCGGTGGTGCGCTGGGTGTCGCTCAGCCAGCGCAGCTTCAGCATCTCCAACTGCTGCGCGGCGTTGTCCACGGCCATCTGTACCAGCTGCCGCTTCTGCCCCCGCTGGGGCGTCTGGATCCTCACCCGGCTTCCGCGCTTTTCGGTGAGCCACGCGTGCAGGATCTCCAGATCCTCTATCTCCTCCTGAATCAGGATCTGGGGAGGGATGTAAGCAGCGGAGTCGTAGAACTGCTGGAGGAAGGATGCCAGCACCGGGCCGGGGCTCTCGTCCTCGGTGCCCTCCAGGGCGAAGTGCTCGCTCCCCACCAGCTTGCCGCTGCGGACGAAGAAGAGCTGGGCGCAGGCCGACCCGTTGCTGACCGCCAATCCAACGACGTCGCGGTCGGACTGGTCCTCTTCCGAGGCGATCTTCTGCCGCTCCGCGATCTTCTCCAGCGACCGGATACGATCTCGCAGCCGCGCCGCCTGCTCGAACTTCAGCTCCTCCGCCGCCTGCTCCATCTCCTGGCGCAGCGCTTCCAGGATCTTTTCCTGCTTCCCCTCCAGGAAGAGCACCACCTGCTCGATCGACTGCATGTACTGCCCGTGGTCGGCTATCCCGATGCAGGGCGCGGTGCATCGGTGTATGTAGTAGGATAGGCAGGGCCGCGGGTCGTTGCCCGTGATGGTGCGGTGGCAGGTGCGGAAGGGGAACAGCCTGTTGAGGGTGTCCAGGGTGTGGCGCACCGACTTGGCATCGGTGAAGGGGCCGAAATATCGAGAGCCGTCCCTAATTGTGGTGCGGGTGAAGTAGACCCGCGGCCACTCCTCCTGGATCGTTACCTTGATGTAGGGGTAGCTCTTGTCGTCCCGCAGCATCACGTTGTATCGGGGGCGCAGCTCCTTGATGAGATTGCACTCCAGGATCAGCGCCTCCACCGGGTTGGCGGTGACTGTGATGTCCAGGTCAACCGCCTTCTCCACCATGCGGCGGGTTTTTGGGGTCAGCAGCTGCGGGGCCTGCATATAGGAGCGGACCCTATTCCGCAGCGACTGCGCCTTTCCGACGTAGATGGCCCGACCGGCGGCATCCCGGAAGCAGTAGACTCCGGGCCTGTCCGGTAGAGCATCGACCTTGTTTTCCAGTTCAGGGTTGGCCATTGTGCAATCCGATCGATCCGAACTATCCGATCTAATGGAAGCTCTTCGCAACCTATCTTAGATTCTAACATATGCCCCATCATTGGCATGGCATCTGCAATATACAACGGCTCGGACGATATTGTCCGAAGGAGGGCCTTATACTATGCGGGATACCCTCGCACGTCTCTTCGCGACCGTGGCACTCACCTGGGTCGTGCTTTTCGGCACCCAATCTTGCGGCTTTTCGCCGGGCCCCGATGTATCTAGCGGCATACGACCAACGGTTCTTGCTGCTCCGACAGGTTCTTCGCCTGCCGTGCTGAGCCAGGCGCCGGCTTCGGCTCCCCTGCCGCAGCTGGGGTCGGACTTCTCGACGGCCGTCCGGCGGGTGGCGGAAGCGGTTAAGCCGGCGGTGGTGCAGATAACCACCAGCCAGCAGTCCATTGGTTCCTTCAATCAGCCCGTCCCGCAGACGGGTGTGGGCTCAGGCGTGATCTTCGATCAGGCCGGCTACATTCTCACCAACAACCATGTCGTAGCCGACTCCCAGTCACTGACCGTGGCACTGCCCGACGGCCGCACCTTCGACGGCAAGCTCATCGGTGCCGACCCAGCCACCGACCTGGCGGTGGTCCAGATCCCAAGTGGCAATCTGCCGGTTGCCCAACTGGGTGATTCCAGCCAGATGGCGGTGGGCGATTGGGTAGTGGCCATCGGCAATGCCATTGCGCTGCCCGGCGGCCCCACTGTGACGGCAGGAGTGGCAGGTGCACTGGGCCGAACAATCCAGGAGCCTGCCGATCAATCCGGCGCGCCCGGGCCCTTTCTGTATGACCTGATCCAGACAGACGCCGCGATCAACCCCGGCAACAGCGGAGGCGCCCTGGTGAATCTGGCCGGACAGGTGGTGGGGATCAACACCCTGGTGGCAGGCATGGCCGAGCCGGGTGTTCAGGCCCAGGGGATCGGCTTTGCAATTGCCATCAATAGTGCCAAGCCGATCGCTCAGCAGTTGGTTGCCAGCGGCAAAGCGGTCCACCCCTTCCTTGGGATCCAGTACTCGGCACTCACCCCCAGCATTGCCCGGCAGCTGGGGATTCAGGACGGACAGGGGATAGTAGTGCTCCAGGTGGTGGCCGGATCGCCGTCAGATAAGGCAGGGCTGAAGAGGCAGGACGTCTTAACGCAGGTTGACGATCAGAAGATCGCGGACGAATCCACCCTTGGTAGGGTGCTGAGCACCCACAAGCCCGGGGACGTGCTGACCCTCCAGGTGCGGCGCGGTAGCCAGACAATGCCTGTAACTGTGACTCTTGGGGAGCGCCCAACAAACCAGTAGGGGAACTAGGGGTTGGCCTTTCGGCAAGGCCATGGATGGGGTTGTAGGGGCGACGCACGGAGCCTGTCCCAGTAAGGCTCCCCTGTTTCTGAGTTGGAGTGGTCCGGGGCGGTTGAATCGCCTGTTTGTCGGCTC
>Ga0209745_1000279_pt1 | contig 30371 bp, 32 predicted proteins | sample BarGraNGADG00312_FD_184495 | JGI IMG/M metagenome (GOLD analysis project Ga0209745, IMG submission 184495) | Arctic peat soil microbial communities from Barrow, Alaska - Barrow Graham LP Ref core NGADG0004-312 (SPAdes) (version 2) | ecosystem: Environmental > Terrestrial > Soil > Wetlands > Peat...
TCAAGCGCAGCTGGGCCGGGCGCACCGAGCGCACGCTGCGCTGTCGCCTTGCCGGGGGTCGCCTGGGGGGACGGCAGCTGCAGGCGCTCGTCGCCGCCCCGCACGTCCTCGAGGTCCTCGATGGCCGCCACGATCTCGCCAGCCTGCTCGGGCCGCACGTCCACGGCATCGAGGACAGCGGTGTAGCGGTCGAGCTCGGCAGCGATCAGGGCCTCGACCCTCGCGTCCAGGTCACGCTTTGCCTGCTTGGCGAGCCGACGGACGGCGTCCTCGCCGAAGATCGCCTCCAGCACACGCTGCGCCAGGACGGCCGTGCCGCCGGCCACCCCGATCTCTGCGCCGACGAGCCCACCGGTCTGCGAGAACACCAGCACCATCAGCGCTACTCCGGCGCCGTTCACACCCAGCGCCCAGAACCGGGCTGCGGACTTCTTCGCCCCACCTTCGCGCACCACCAGGTCGAGCACGTCGCCCTGCCAGTCGCGGATGGCCCGGGCCGCTGACACTGGATAGTCGCGCGATGCGCGCCCCAGGTCCTCGCCAGCCGTTGCGAGCAGCTGCCGTCCGACCGGGTGCGCCTGCCACGCGGATTCGACGCGCCGCGCCGCGGCCTCGCCCTCCTCGCGGATCAGCACCTCCATGCCCGATTCGACCGCCACCTTCGCGTCGAGGGCCTGCGTGGGTTCCCCCTTCACCGCCGCCACCAGACGGTCGCGCATCCATCCGATCTTCTGCTCAACTGCCCGGAAGAACTCCCCCGTGCCGACGAAGTCATGCCAGCGTGCCAGCACCTCACCGCGCAGCAGGGTGCCGTCGGCGGTCTGCACGGCGATGGTCCGGACGGCCTCAGCGAACGACCGCACGGCATCGGCGCGCAGCGTCTCGAGGCCGATCACCTGCTCCTGGATGGCGTTGACCACCTGCGGTGCACCGCTCGCAAGGGCACCGATCGCACCGTTCAGGGTCTGGAGCACCACCTGGTTGCGGCTCACTACGTCGGCGGCCAGCTCCCCCAGCCAGTCCCGGATCGGCGCCACCGCCGAGTCCGGCAGCAGACCTTCTGCGTCCACCTCGGTCTCGGGGACGGCGAACAGCGGCGAGCCCCCAAGCCCGCGCTGGCTCATCATCTGCCCCAGGTGCGCAGGCACCTCATCCATCGCAGCCGGCGGCACCCGGTCGAGGACAACGGCGACGACGGCTTGCCGCTGGGCGGCCGAGCGCAGGTATTCCCATGGCACGGCGTCTGCGTAGCGGGCCGCGGAGGTGACGAACAGCCAGAGGTCGGCGGCGGCAAGCAGCTGGGCGGCCAGCGCCCGGTTCTCTGCGACGACCGAGTCGACGTCGGGCGCATCGAGGATCGCAAGGCCGCGCGGCAGCCCGGGTTCGGGCACCACCTGCAGGGTGCGGGCGTCATTGGCAGAGCTGGTGCTGCGGGCCAACCCCGGCAGCATCGATTCGGAGGCGAACCACTCGGCATCGTCCGGATGGTGCACAAGGACCGGCGATCGCGTCGTCGGCCGGATCACGCCGGGATTGCTGACCACGCGTCCGAGCAGGGAGTTGACGAGGGTGGACTTGCCGGCACCGGTGGAGCCGCCGATGACGGCCAACAGCGGGGCGTCCAGGCGGTCGAGCCGCGGCAGGATGTAGTCGTCCAGCTGGTCCACGGCTCCGCGGACCAGTGCCTGCGCCGAGGCCGAGCTCGGAAGTTCCATTGGTAGCCGGACCCCGGCGAGCGCGTCCCGCAGTCGGGTAAGCGAAGCAGACAAGCGCTCAGCGCCCATACCCTGCCTCCTAACCCGCTGGCGGCCCCCACTTCGGGTCAACGGCCGAATACCCTGGCGATCCTATCTGTGGCTGGCCCACCGGTGCGGGCCAGTTGCCGCCGATCCCGGACGGACCCGGGTAGGACGGCGGCGGATAGTTCACCGCACCGGGACGCCGGAAGCGCGGCAGGCTCAGTTTGAGGCCGCGAGGGTCGTCGATGGCGACGCCACGCAGCTGGCCTGCCCGCTCAACCAGGTAGCGGGCGCGGACGGTGCCCGCCTCGTCATAGATACCCCGAACCTGGCCGTCGCGTAGGTAGGCAAGTTCGGTGAGGAGACGCTGCAGGGTGACCGTCGCGGCAAAGACGCGCCAGCCGCGGGTGGCCGCCACCATCACCGCCCACCAGCGCAGCCGCTGCCGTGCGAATACCAGCGGATCGGTCTCGGGTAGCCAGCCGAGCTGGGCGTAATCGCCCAGGCGGCTCGACAGCAACCGTCCCTGCTTCAGGATCTGGCGGACGACGTAGCTGGCTGCGCTCAGCACCAGCGGCACAGCGACCAGCCAGTAGAGCAGCACCTGACCCTGCTCGTCATTGAGGCTGGCCTGGGAGTTGAAGACCATGTGCAGCAGGGCTGCCGTCCCGTACCCGGCCAGCGGGGCGAGGACGCGAACCACCTTGCTGCGGGTGCGCAGGGCGATCGCCACGCCGATGCCGGTCATCATCGTGAACACCGGGTGGCCGAAGCTGGTCCAGATGCCGCGCAGCTGCACGAGTTGGGCGACCACAGCGTCGGCGTCCCCCACTCCGATGTTCTGCGAGGCGTAAACGATGGCGCGGGCGTAATAGATGATGTTCTCGGTGAAGGCGAAACCTGCCGCCGACAGCCCGGCAAGCACGATCACGGAGACCTGCGAGGTGAGTCGGTAGCGGGCGATCATCGCGATCAGGAACAGCACCGTTGCCTTGGCTGCCTCCTCTACGAACGGTGCAATGAAGATCGCAGCCCGTGCGCTGGTGGCCGGGTCTCCGTTGCCGGCGACGGCCAGCTGCTGCGCAGCCCAGGTGTTGACGTGGATCGACAGGAACGTCGCCACCGCGCCACCCCAGCCGAGGGTGAGGTACCAGATCAGCAGGCGCTGTGGACGGTAGCGGTCGGCCCACACGAACACGAGGCTCCAGAACGCGAGCGTCGGCAGCGCCAGCCAGGCGGCGGTGCGGATCGCGGAGGCGTTGATGCCGGGAATGACGCCACCGTTGACCGGGACGTCCGCCGTGATGAGCTGGTACTGAGAGGCGAGGGCGACGGCGTAGAGCAGGGTCAGGGCCACGACAGCCCACGTCCACCACGACTTCAGCAGCCGTTGGGGCAGCGGCTCGGCGGACGTCACCTCGGGACCGGGCAGGTCGTTGCGTCGCCGCGCGAGCTCCGCCACCTGGTCCGTCATGGCGCCCAGCGTACAAGTCGCCCAACCACCGCCTCACCCCATGCTTGCGTCCAATCAAACTGGACCGTACAGTTTGATTCGTGACAGCAGGCCTCTCCGAGCGCCAGTCCGCCAAGCGCGAGAAGATCGCGGCGGCGGCGCGAAAGCTGTTCCTCGAACTGGGCTACGCCGGCACCTCGATGGACGCGGTCTCGGCCGAGGCCTCGGTGAGCAAGCAAACCCTGTACACCTACTTCCCGGCGAAGGTCGACCTGCTGCGGGCCATCCTCGACGCAGAGGTGAACATCGTCGCGATCGGCGAGATCGCTCCCCCCGAACCGCACTCCCTCGCAGAACTCCGGGCGATGCTGCTGAACTTCTCCTCCCGCTTCACGCAGACGCTGCTGCACCCCGACTCGGTCGCCGTTGTGCGCCTGGTCCTCGGCGAGGCGTTCCGCATCCCCGAACTCCGCGGGACGCTACGCCAGGCCCTGCCGCTGCGGGCGCTCCACCGGATCGCAGCCATGCTGGCGCGGGCCGACGAGGCCGGCCTCATCACCGTCCCCGATTCCGACCTCGCCGCCCGGATGCTGCTCGGCCCGATCATGACCTACGTGGCGATCGACGGCTTCCTCAGCACGGAGTCCGTCGTACAACCCTCCGCTGACAAGCTGGAACGCATGGTCGACTCGTTCCTGATCATGGTGGCGGTGACCCCGTGACCCCCCGCTCCCTCGTCGCAGCAGTGACCGCCGGCACCCTGGCGGTCGCCCTGGCCGGCTGCACAGCTGCACCGTCCGCCCTGGTGGTGTCGGGCACCGTCGAGGACCGGCTCGAGACAATCGCCGTCCCGACGGTAAGCGTGCCGGCGGTCAACCTCGATGCTGGCTTCACCACCCTCACGGGAGCCACCAACCCTGTCACCGGTCGCACCAGCGCGAACCTGAGCACTGTCGGCGCCACCTACGGCTTCGGCACCTTCGTCCGGCTGGCGAAGGTCAGCGTCACCGTTGGTGACACCGTCACCGCCGGCCAGATCGTCGGACGCGTCGACACCAGCATCCTCGTTGCCCAGATCGCCGCGGCACAGGCTGACGCAGCGGTCGCCGCGGCCCAGGTGGACCTGCTCGGCGACGCGATCGACACCACCTACGACAAGCAGGCAGACATCAAGGACGCCAAGGCGAAGGTCCTCGATGCGATCAACAAGATCCATGACGGGAAGAAGAAGCTCCTCAAGGCACGAAGCTCGGCCAGGAAGATCCGCACCGGCCTGGTGGCGAAGCTGCACGCCGCAGAGGAATTGCTTGCGAACTACCCGCCGGTGGTTCCGCCCGGCACCAACCTTCCGCCCAAGGAAAGCCTTCCCGGGATCATCGCCGGACTCAAGGCTGGGATCAAGAAGCTGGACGCCGGTGTCCGGAAGATCAACAGCCTCCTGCACACGCTCGCCAAGGGCCTGAGGAAGGCCACGTCTGGCCTGCACAAGCTCGAGGACGCCACGGCGAAGATCACCGATGCTCGTGGCACGTTGCGCGACCTGAAGGAGCTGGCATCACTCCAGGCCGATGCACTCAAGGTGTCCGTCGACCTGGCACGGCTGCAGGTCACCCTCGCCGAGCTCACCTCCCCCGTGAACGGCGTCGTCGTCGCCGCAGCTCTGGCGGGTTCCGAGCTCGCCGCTGGCGCGACGGCGGTCAGCATTCGCGCGTCCCGTCCCAGCACGGTGACGGCATGGCTGGCACCGGCTCAGCTCGCCCGGGTGTGCGCGGGCGACGCCGCATCGATCGTCGGTGACTGGATGAGCGGCGACGGCGTCCCCGCGACGCTCACACGCATCGGCACCCGCTCCGACTACCCCCCGACCTCGGTCGCGACAGAAGAGGTCCACCTGACCCGGACTGTCGAGGTCGAGTTCACCGCTTCAGAACAGCTCCCGGCAGGCGTGCCGGTGGAGCTCCACATCAACAGCTGCCGCCCGGCAGCCGGCAATTCCGATACGGACAGGTGAGGAACATGGCAGGCGAGAAGCGCAAGCACCCCCCGATCCCGGTGATCGTGGTCGTCCTGGCGTTGCTGATCGGCGGCGGCGTCTGGTGGTGGTGGAGTTCCACGCATCCGACAACCGTCAGCACCCAGGAGCAGGTCAGCGGGTCGGTCGAGGCCAACGAGTACCAGGTCGCCGCAGCGCTCAGCGGACGCATCACCGACGTCAAGGTTGCCGAGGGCGACAAGGTCACCAAGGGCCAGGAACTGATCCGGCTCGACCGGTCTGCGACCAAGCTCGTCCTCGACCAGGCCAACCAGGGCGTGACGGCCGCCAAAGCTGCGCTCACCAACGCCAAGGACGACAACGACTCCACCAAGGCCGACATCGCCGCGGCACGGGCCCGGCTCAAGCAGGCCCAGGCTGCGGTCAAGCTCGCCCAGGTGCAGCTCGGCTACACGGTCGTCACTGCCCCGCGGGACGGCACCGTCGTCTCCGTCACAACCAACACCGGCCAGAACGCCGGCCCGGGCAAGACACTGCTGACGATGATCGATCCCACCGACCTGTTCGTCCGGGTGTTCGTCCCCGAGACGGAGATCGGCAAGGTCAAGAACGGCCAGGCGGCGACGCTCGTCACCGACTCCAGCACCACCACCTACCAGGGGACTGTGAGCTTCATAGCCAGCCAGTCGGAGTTCACGCCGAACAACGTCCAGACCAAGGACCAGCGCGTGAAGCTGGTCTACGAGGTGCGGGTGCGCGTCAGCGACAGCAGCGGCACCCTCAAGGCCGGCATGCCGGTGGACGTGACCTTCGCCTGACCATGACAACAACCGCCACGGCCGCCCCGGCCATTCGCACCCACGGGCTGCGGCGCAGCTTCGGCGACATCCTCGCCGTAGCCGACCTCGACCTCGAGGTGGGCGAGGGTGCCGTGTTCGGACTGCTGGGGCCGGACGGGGCCGGCAAGTCCACCCTCATCCGGATGCTGGCCACCGTGCTGCGGCCGGACGCGGGAGGGGCGAGCGTGTTCGGCCACTCCGTGACCACAGAGGCCAGCCAGGTGACCCCCCGGATCGGCTACATGTCGCAGCGCTTCTCGATGTACCCCGACCTGTCGGTGGCAGAGAACATGGACTTCTTCGCCACCATCCGCGGCGTCAGCAAGGCCGATCGCCGCACCCGGGCCGCCAGCCTGCTCGAGGGCATGGGGCTGGCCGAGTTCACCAAGCGGCAGGCCCAGCACCTCTCTGGCGGTATGAAGCAGAAGCTGATGCTGGCCACCACCCTGATGCACGAGCCCGACCTGCTGCTGCTCGACGAGCCGACCACCGGCGTCGACCCCGTCTCGCGCCGGGAGTTCTGGCGCATCCTCGCCGGGCTGCACCGGGCGGGCAAGACGGTCCTGGTTGCGACGCCGTACATGGATGAGGCTGAGCGCTGCACCCACATCGCTTTCCTCGACTCCGGACGCATCAAGCAGTTCGGCACCCCGGACGAGATCAAGGCGCAGGTTCCTGGCCGGCTGGTGGAGGTGTCCGCCACGCAGCCACGGGCAGCGCTGGCCGCCGTCAAGGCCGTGCCCGGCGTGGAGTCGGCCCATCTGCTGGGCGACGTGGTGCGCGTGCTGTGGTCGGGTTCGGCTGAACCCGAGCAGGCGCTCGGCGCGGCGCTGGCCGCCGCCGGGGTGGACGGTGCAGGCACCCGCGAGGTCGCCCCGGACATGGAGACCGTGTTCGCCTACCTGGCCGACCCTTCGACTGGCTCAGGGAGCGTGGGGGGCGGCTCAGGGAGCGTGGGGGGCGGCTCAGGGAGCGTGGCGGGCGGCTCAGGGAGCGTGGCGGGCGGCTCAGGGAGCGTGGCGGGCGGCTCAGGGGGCGTGGCCCCATGAGGCAGGCCCTGATCCGCGTCGGCGCCATCGTGCGCAAGGAGTTCCGCCACCTCGGGCGCGACCCGCGGATGCTGCTGGCCGTGGTGATCACGCCGGTCATCCAGCTGCTGCTGTTCGCCTACGCCATCAGCTTCGACGTTGACCACGTGCCCACCCTCGTCATCGACTTCGACAACAGCCCGGCCAGCCAGCGTTACCTGCAGCAGTACGAGGCCTCGCCGTTCTTCGACGTGGTGGCCCACGGCACGTCGCTGGCCGACGTGGACACCGCCTTCGACGGCAACACCGCGCGGGTGGCGATCATCATCCCGTCCGGCTTCTCCCGGACGCTGGCGTCCGACGCCGCCGCGCAGGTCTCCGTCCTCGTGGACGGCAGCGAGCCCAACGCAGCCAAGATCTCCCAGGCCTATTCCGTGGCGCTCAACCAGCTGTACGGCCAGCAGCTCACCCGCGAATGGGCGGACGCCCAGGGCCTCGACCTGTCGAGCTTCGGCCTGCTGGAGCCGCGGATCCGCACCTGGTACAACCCGGAGCGGCGCTCATCGGACTTCCTGATCCCCGGCCTGATGGTCGTGATCCTTGCGATCGTCACCGTCCAGCAGACGGCCGTCACCCTCGTCCGCGAGCGGGACCTCGGCACGCAGGAGCAGCTCGAGGTCAGCCCCATGCGCCGCATCGAGTTGATGGTAGGCAAGCTGCTGCCCTGGACGCTGATCGCCTTCCTCGACGTCGCCTTGATCACCGGACTCGGCCGCACCCTCTTCGACGTGCCGCTGCGGGGCGACTTCTGGGCGCTCACCGTCGGGGCTGCGCTGTTCGTCTTCGCTTCCCTCGGCATGGGCCTGCTGATCTCCGCGATCGCGCCCAGCCTCGACACCGCGAATATCATGGCGATGCTGATCGCGTTCCTGCCGGCCTTCCTGCTCTCGGGGTTCGCGTTCGCGCTCGACCAGATCCCGGTATTCCTGCAATGGATCAGCTATGCCTTCCCCGCCCGGTACATGGTGAGCATCTCGCGCGGAGTGTTCCTCAAGGGCGCCGGCTTCGCAGAGATCTGGCCAGAGCTGATCTCGCTGGTCGCCTACGCCCTTGTGATGCTCGTCATCTCCTCGGTCCTGTACGGACGGAGGTCGTCGCGATGAGTCCCAAGCGCATCCGGTTGCTGATCTGGAAGGAATTCACCCAGCTGCGGCGTGACCCGCTGCTGATCCGGCTGCTGCTGCTGATGCCCGTCCTTCAGCTGATCATGTTCGGCTATGTCGTGGCCGTCGACGTCCGCAACCTGTCCACGGCCGTGGTCGACCTCGACCACTCCGCCGTCTCCCGCAAGCTGGAATCCGCGTTCAGCAGCTCGGGCTACTTCACCATCACCCAGCATGTTGCCAGTGAGGACGACCTGCGGCCGCTGCTCGACCGCGGGACGGTCAAGGTCGCCATCGTGATCCCTGAGGGCACGCAGGATCGGCTGACCCGGGGCGAGACCGCGACGATCGGCATCATCGTGGACGGCTCGGACTCGCAGGTCTCGGCCGTCGGCAGCGGGTATGCGTCCCAGATCGTCGCCCAGTTCAACACCGAGCGCAGGGACGCGCTCGGCATCCAGGTGGCGGCCCCCAGCGTCGACGCACGGGTGCGGGTCATGTTCAACCCGACACTCGACCCGATCAACACGATGATCCCCGGCCTGATCGCAGCGATCATGATGATCTCGCTGATGGTGATCATGAGCCAGGCGGTCGTGAAGGAGCGCGAGTCGGGCACGCTGGAACAGATGTTCGTCACCCCGATCAAGGCCACCGAGTACCTGATCGGCAAGCTCACCCCCTACGCCGCCCTTGCCACAGCCCAGATGTTGCTCGTGGCCGCCGGAGGGCTGTTCTGGTTCAAGGTGCCGTTCAACGGCAGCATATGGGTGGTGCTCGCCGGGTTGTTCCTGTTCATGTTCACCTGCCTGGGCCTCGGGCTCCTGATCTCCCTCGTGTCGCGCACCCGGCACCAGGCCCAGCAGGCGGTGATGTTCATCATGATCCCGACGATGGTGCTCTCCGGGTTCATCTTCCCGATCCAGTCGATGCCCGCGATCATCCAGCCGCTGACCAACCTGATCCCGCTCACCTGGGCGCTCCAGGTGCTGCGCGGCGCCTTCGTCAAGGGCAGTGGTTTCGAGGCCCTCGCCGTGCCGATGCTGGCGCTGGTCGGGTTCGGCGTCGTGATCTTCGGTGCGGCCATCGTCGCCACCCGCCGCCGGATCTCGGAGTAGGAGCCACATGAGCGAAACGCCGGCGATCTCCGTCCGGGGCCTCACCAAGACCTTCGGCGACTTCACAGCCGTCGACGGCATCGACTTCGACGTGCCACGCGGCGAGGTCTTCGGTTTCCTCGGCCCCAACGGGTCGGGCAAGACCACCACCATCCGTATGCTCACCGGCACCCTGCGGCCGAAGTCGGGCAGCGCGGACGTCCTGGGCGAGGACGTGGTGCGCCACCCCGACCGGGTGCAGCGACGAATCGGCTACATGTCCCAGAAGTTCTCCCTGTTCGAGGACATGACCGTCGACGAGAACCTGCGGTTCTACGCAGGGGTGTACGACCTGCCGCCGGAGAAGTTCGCCTCCCAGCGCGAGTACGTGCTGAACATGGCCGACCTGGTGGGACGCGAGAATGAGCTCACCCGCAACCTCTCGGTCGGCTGGCGGCAGCGGCTGGCACTGGGCGCTGCCACCATCCACGAGCCCGAGCTGCTGTTCCTCGACGAGCCCACCTCCGGTGTCGACCCGGTGGCGCGGCGCCAGTTCTGGGACCTGCTCTACGACCTGGCCAGCCGCGGTGTGACGCTGTTCGTCACCACGCACTACATGGACGAGGCCGCGCACTGCAATCGGCTGGCGTTCATCTACCGCGGGCGGATCATCGCAGAGGGCAGCCCCGGGGAGATCCGCGCCGACCACATGGAACAGCGCATCTTCGACATCACCACCTCACCTGTCGACCCGGCGCTGCAGTGGCTGGAGACCGCGCCGGGCGTCGACGAGGCCTACCTTTCCGGGGCGTCCCTGCACGCCGTGGTTCCCGCCGATTCGGCCCTCAGCGACGCCAGTCTGCGCGCCCGTCTGGCCGCGGCCGGGTTCGCCGACGCCGAGGTCGCAGAGGTGGATCCGACCATTGAGGACGTGTTCGTGAACCTGGTCTCGCGCCAACGCTGACCCTTCGACCCCACGACGCACACGCTGGCCATAGCATTCACGCCATGAAGCGGGTGCTCCTGGTCGCCGTCCTCCTGCCACTTCTGGTCGCCTGCACGCTCCCCCACCCGCGGCCCCCGGATGATCCGCCGACCAGCCCTGCAGCCAGTCAGCTCGTCATCGACCTCGGCGGCGGGGTCTGGATCGCCGTCCTCGGTACGGACTCGTCCTGGGCACCGACCGCCGAACACAACTGCGCCGATGCGGTGCACCGGCTCGTGACCCCGACCGGTGACTACCAGGTGGCCTTGCTCCGCGCCGACTGCACCGGGGCGCCCCAGGCCCTGAACGGCTTCCACGGCTACTTCGTCTCACCGCCGGCGGGCAGTGAGGTGGCTACGGCTACCACCCCGCTCGGTCCGGCGCGACTGTTCTCCCACCAGTACGAGGAGTGCACGAACAGCTGCGGCTTCGGGACCGACGAGGTCGCCCTCGTCGCCGTCGGAGACCGGACCATCCAGGCGATCGCGGTGGCCGGGGTCTCCGGCGCAGCCCGCACCCGCGACCGCGCGCAGCTGGTGAGCCTGCTGCAGGGCCTGCGAAAGGCCTGACCGGCGTCGGTTCAGGAGCGTTCGGGCAGCAGCAGCCAGCTCCCGCCGAGCAGTAGGGCGCCCACGGTCAGCACGAGCCACACCAGGTTCCAGACGAACTTCGGGACGCGGGTGAGGCCCGCCAGCTGCGCCGCATCCGACCCCGGCGAGTGCCGGAACAGCAGCTCCACCACCGGACGGGGGCCGGCCAGCAGGAAGAGCCAGGCCAGGCCGATGGCGATCCAGCCGAGCTCCACCGGGGGCGCGTACCAGGAGGCCAGTGCCACCACCGCGCCGAGGCACAACACGACAAGCGCGCCGTAGACGTTGCGGATCTTGAGCAGCATCAGGGCCAGCAGCACCACCAGCAGCCAGAGCAGCCCGGCGGCGTGCCCGGCCCCGGCCAGCCAGGCAGCGCCGAGGCCGATGGCGGACGCGGTCGGGTAGCCGGCGAACAGGGTGGCCACCATGCCCGGACCGGTCGGGCGGCCGCGGCTCACGGTGAGCCCGGAGGTGTCGGAGTGCACCCGGATGCCGCGCAGCTTGCGTCCAACAAGGGCGGCGACGACGGCATGCCCGGCCTCGTGGCAGACCGTGACGAGGAGCCGGACCAGCGGCCACGCCAACAGGACAGCTGCGAGCGCCACCGCGCCGATGAGAGCCGTCATCCCGGGTGTCGGCGGGGGCTGGGTGGCCAGGGCCCTGCGCCACAACTCGGTGATGAACTCCACCGGGCAAGTGTGCCCGGCCCTCTCAGTCGTCGAAGACGTTCCAGCAGATCGGGCTCCTTGCCCGCTGGTCCTCCAGCACCAGCTCGCGCAGCTCGGCAGGGATCCGGTCCCGCTGCCATTGGCGTTCATCGGCCCGCGCCCGGTCGGCGTCCGCAGGGGCGACGCCGGCGCCTGCTGCCCTGATTGCATAGGCCGCGGCGCCGAGGTCGTGCGCTGCGACGTGGGCGACCGCAACCGCCTGGCCGGCGGAGAGGGCGGCGAACTTCGCCGCATCCGGCAGCCCACGGCCGGCGGCGTTGGCCGTGAAGGCGGTGTCATGAGCAACGGTCATCGGCACCTCACCGCGTATCCAGGACCGGCCGACGCCGATGGCATCGCGAGGCCTGCTGTCCTCCGGCGCCTCCTGCTCGAAGAGGTGCAACACGTGCTCGGCGCATTGCAGAGCCCACTCAGCCAGGAGGTGATGGTGCTCGTCTGTCAGGGATCCGCCGCGGCGGATCGTGATCAGCCGGGGGTCCCGCACTTTCGGAAGGATCGGCATGAGCCGATGGTGTCAGTCCACCGGCCCTTTCCGCCACGTCGGGTCGGCGCCGGACCTTCGCCGGATTCGTAGCCTTGGCCATGCTGAGCCTCGGTGCGATCGCACGGATGCTTCGTGACTGGGATCGACTGCAGGCGATGTTCCGCCCGGCGACGAGTGCGGGGTACGCCGTCGCCGTACTCGCGCTGGCACTGGCCGCCGTCGGCGCCCTCGCGCTGGTCCTTACCGGGGTCCTCTTCGCTGCGATGTGCGGGCAATGGCTCTATGCGGTGCGCGGTTGGCTGCGTACGCCGGAAGGCCGGGAGCAAACAGGGGCCACCGACCGTCCGCCCTCCATCGCAGGGCAGTGAGCCCCGGCCAGCCCGGAGCGCTGTTCGTACCGCCGACTACCGTTGAGGCGTGCCGCACCCCCGACGAACCGCCGTGCTCCGTGCGGTTGCGGGCTTACTGATCATCGGCCTGCTGGTCTTCGCCGGGCCGACCGGCTACGTGCTGCTGGCCTCCGCCGGGCGCACAGCGACCGTTTCGCAGGTCCCGGAGGAGCCGGTGGCCATCGTCTTCGGCGCCTCGGTGTACTCCGACGGCACGCCCTCGCCCTACCTGCGCGCGCGCCTCGACCTGGCCTACGCGCTGTACGCGGCAGGCAAGGTTCGTGCGGTGCTGGTCACCGGCGACAACCGCACCAACACCTACGACGAAACCTCGACAATGAGCGACTACCTGGTGGCAAGGGGTGTCCCTGCGGTCAAGGTGGTGGGTGACTACGCCGGCTTCGACACCTACGACTCCTGCGTCCGGGCGAAGCAGATCTTCGGGATCGACCGCGCCATCCTCACCAGCCAGAGCTACCACCTGCCCCGCGCCATCGCGGTCTGCCGCTCGGTGGGGGTGGACGCGTGGGGTGTCGGGGACGACTTCGCCCCGCCGATGGATCCCGACCTGTGGCGGTCCTACTCGGCGCGCGAATGGCCGGCCAACCTGAAGGCTGCCTGGGACGTCGTCAGCCGGCGCCAGCCGACACTCGGCCAGCCCGAGACCGGCATCGACCAGGCCCTCGCCGCGCCCTGAGCGGGCGGGCACACTGTCCACCGTGGAGGAACTCAGGATCCAGCTGGACTCGGGTGCCGAGGTGGTCGCGTACCGCTCCGGCCCGGAGTCCTCGACCGCGCGGGCAGTTGTGCTCCTGCACGGCATCGGCATGACCCATCTGGGCCCGACGCAGGAGGCGGAACCTGCATGACCCGCGTGGGGCTCCGCGAAGCCCTCTGGTGGGTCCAGGACTACGTCTACGCCTCGGCGGCCTGGATCGGGAGCCACGTGGGGGCGGACGGCCCGGACAGCTATGCGGCCGGGGCGAGACGGCCGGTGCTGATCGTGCCGGGCGTGTACGAGAACTGGCGGTTCCTGCGGCCGATGATCAGGGCACTGCACGCGGCGGGCCACCCGGTGCACGTCCTTCCCGGCCTTGGTCACAACCTCCGTCCGATCGACGAGGGCGCGCAGGCGGTCCGCGACTACCTCGAAAGCCACCAGCTCCATGGGGTGGCCGTCGTCGCGCACAGCAAGGGCGGGCTGATCGGCAAGCTCGCCATGGCCGGGGAGTTGACCGGGGAAGCCCGCATCGCCCTTGTCGTGGCCATCTGCACCCCGTTCGATGGTGCCCGGCTGGCCCGCTACCTGCCCTGGCCTGCGTTGCGTCCGCTCGTCCCTGGTCACCCGTCGCTGGTGGAGTTGGCGGCGGCACAGGCGGTCAATTCCCGGATCGTCTCCATCTACGGCGTCTTCGATCCGCACATCCCGGAGGGAAGCGAACTGCCGGGGGCCACCAACACCGAGTTGCCCGTCGCGGGACACTTCCGGATCCTGAGCCGGCCCGAGACCGTCCGCGCGGTGTTGGCGGCAATCACCTGAGCGGCGTCTACGACCGGTTCGCCGGCCAGGTCAGCGGCATCGCGACGAGTTGCTGCGGCGAGCTCGACCCGCGCACCGGCGAGATGTTCAACGGTGGGACGCTGCTTCAGGCCAGGCTCACGGCCTGGTCGAAGCCCAGCCGCGGGCTGCGCGGGAAGGTGCCATCCTCCGCGACGTGGCCGATGTTGACCACCATGAACGTGCGCAGCGGGGTGCCGGCGAAGAACTCCGCGTCGATGCCGGCAGCGCTGATGCCGCCCATCGGCCCGGCGTCAAGGCCGACCGCGCGGACGGCGAGGATGAACCCGCCGGCCTGCAGCCACGCGTTGTTGATGGCCATTCCCGCACGCCCCTCGTCGTTGGCGGCGAAGCGCTCCTTCGCGCCGGCGGCATGCGGGCTCACCACGGGCAGGTGCTCGTGGAAGTCGGTGTCGGCTGCGAGGATCGCGACAACCGGAGCGGAGGCGGACTTCTCCCGGTTGGTCTCGCTCAGCAGCGGCAGCAGCCGCTCCTTCGCCTCTGCGGTGCGGACGAACGTGACCCGCAGCGGCTGGCTGTTCAGCGCCGTCGGGGTGAACTTCGCCAGTTCGTAGACCTGGTGCAGCTGCTCGTCCGTGACCTGCTCTGAGGTGAAGCGGTACGCGGTGTGGCGATCGCTGAAGATTGTCGAGGCGGCGATGCTGGCGGTCTGGGTGGTCACGGTGAGAGACACCTTCTGAACTAGTTGAGAACTCAACTATATCACGTTTCAATTCCGACCGACGCTCGGTTTGACGACCCGTGCTTCGACCTGATGAGATTGAGTGACCCCCGAATGCCGCGTCCAGCCTGGCTGGCCGCCCGGAAGCGTGTTGCAGTCGCTGCGACGTCCGACGCCCGCCGAACTGGGAGCCCCGGCTCGACCTATCCCTGGAGCGTTGTTGTGAATCGGGCATTCCTCGCCCTCGCCGTGCACGAGCGCGCCCGCCTGCTCTTGATGGGCGTCTTCGGCGTCAGTGGTGTGATGGCGTTCTCCTGGCTGGCGCGCATCCCGAGCGTGCGCGACCAGCTCGCGCTGACCCCCGCCGATCTCGGCCTCATCCTCCTTGTCGGCTCGATCGGCGCACTGGTCACGGTCTTCTCCTCCCCTGTCCTGCTCGCACGATTCGGCAGTGCGCGGGTGTTCGCCACCGGCGCGGTGGTGAACATGTCCGGGTTCATCCTGATCGGCGCGGGAACCGCCATGGGCTCGCGCTGGGTCTTCGGGCTCGCAATCGTCATCTACGGCATCGGCGGCTCCCTGCTCACCGTCCCGATGAACGTGGAGTCGGCCCGCATCGAGCAGGCCCACGGGCGTTCGGTGATCCCGCACTTCCACGCCGCCTTCTCCGCCGGAGCCGTTGGGGGCTCGATCCTCGGCGCCGCCGCATCATCGGCCGGCGTGCCGGTGTGGCTGCAGTTCGCCGTCGTCGCCGTGGCTGTCGGCGGGCTGCGCCTTGCAGCTCTCCGCGCCGGCCTTGTGATACCCGGCGCGCCGGCCGGACGCGGTCGCGCGGAGCAGGCGAAGGCACCCGCGGCGCTGTCGGTCTGGCGCGAACCGCGCGCGATCCTGATCGGCGTGCTGGCGTTCGCCGCAGCGATCAGCGAGGGTGCCGCGAACAACTGGCTCAGCCTCGCCTTCGTCGACGGCTTTGCGACCACCGAGGCCTTCGGCGGCATCGTGCTCGGCGTCTTCATCGGGACGATGACGATCGTCCGGGTCTTCGGGTCGCGGGCGATCGACGGGCTCGGACGCGTCGCGAGCCTGCAGCTGTCCTGCGCGCTGGCCATCGCCGGCCTTGCCGCCTTCGGGCTGTCGGACTCACCGCAACTCGCCCTGGTCGGCGTCGCCTTGTGGGGTGGGGGGACGGCCCTGTGCTTCCCGCTCGCCGTCGCCGCCGCGTCCGATGAGCCGGTGGGCGCCCAGGCGCGGGTCTCGATGATGGCTTCCCTGGCTTCCGTGGCCGTGATGACCGCCGCACCGCTGATCGGCGTAGTAGCCGTTGCCTTCGGTGGCCCGCAACACGCCCTGCTTGTGGTGGTCGTGCCGCTGCTGGCCGGACTCCTCGTCGCCGGGCGCGTGGCACCACTGCTCGCGCCCGTGGCAGACCCGCTGCTGGTGCTGGCCGAGGTTCCCGAGGCGGTACCGGCCGCCTGAGGTCTCCGGAACCAGACTCGTCCCACTTGTAACAAGCCCGTCAGAATCCTCGGCTAGTCTCCCGGCATGCCACGGGCCGTTCGCGCGACGATCATCCAGCCGGACAAGCACGTGCCGGTGGACAGGTTCGGTCAGTGGCTGTCCAGCAATCGGGTGCTGCTGCGCGCCGTCCCGCTGTGGCAACGGGACGTACCAGAGGTGGACTCCCTTGGTGACGGCCTGCTCATCCTCGGCGGCACCATGAGCGCCCACGACCAGGCCACCCACGAGTGGATCGAGCCACTGAAGAAGCTGATGGTCGCTGCCGTCGAGGCCGAGATCCCGACCCTCGCGATCTGCCTCGGTCACCAACTGCTGGCCGAGGCCTTCGGCGGCAAGGTGACCGTCGGGCATCCTGCGGGTGGGGAGCACGGGGCGTTCCCGGTCACGTGGCACAAGGGCACCCTCGACGACCCGCTGCTGGGCCGACTCGCGGAGAGCGGCACGTCGCTGGTCGCCGAATCCCACCACGACACCGTCACCGTGCTGCCACCTGGCACGACGCAGCTCGCCAGCACACAGCTCTACCCCAATCAGGCCTTCCGGGTAGGTTCCGCTGTCGGGGTGCAGTTCCATCCCGAGGCCTCCCCCGAGCTGATGGGACGCTGGGCCGAACTCGACGGCGGCGACGCCCGGACATTGCGCCGGGCGATGCACGCGCAGGACACCGAGGTTTCGCGCACCGGACGGCTGCTCGCGCAGGCGTTCTGCGGCCAGTTGCGGGCGCGGTCGCTGGCAGCGTGACCCCGTCGGAGCCCGCGCCGCCCGCTGCGGTGGGGAGGGGTTGGGCGATGGCTTATCGTTGTGGCCAGCTACCCAGGAGTCAGTGATGATCCGCTTGTTGCCCTACGCCATCGAGCTGGCGCTCGTCGTGTTCTGCCTGATCGACTGCGTCCAGTCCGACGAGCACCGCATCCGCAACCTGCCCAAGTGGGTCTGGATCGTGCTGATCATCCTGCTCCCCATCGTCGGCTGCGTCGTCTGGCTGGTTGCCGGCCGCCCCACCCGTGGCAGCGCGGGACGCGAGGTGTCCTGGCCAACGACGAAGACGGCCGGCTTTCCCGAATATCAGCGGCCGCGGCAACGTGCCAAGGCTCCCGACGACGACCCGGAGTTCCTGCGGTCGCTGAAGAAGGCCAATACCGAGCACGAGGACATGCTCCGCAAGTGGGAGGAAGACCTCAAGCGTCGCGAGGACGAGATGCGCAAGGACGAGGATCCCAAGCCGGACGAGTCCTGACCGCCGGCTGGGCGTCGATCAGCGGGCCGCAATGGGTACTGCGGCCGAGTCGATGACGGCAGCCACCACCGCTGTGCGCGAGCCGATCATCACCCCGACGACGACAACCACGCCGCCGAGCAGTTCCAGCCACGTGGGTCGCTCCCCCAGCACCAGGGCAGCCGTGAGGATGCCGGCAACGGGCACCAGCATCGAGAACGGTGCCACCACTCCAGCAGGGTGCCGGGCCAGCAGCCACGTCCAGATGCCCGAGCCCACCGCCGTCCCGATCACGCAGGTGTAGGCGAGGCCGATCCACGCGGGGACGGCCTCCGGCGCGAAAGCCCCCGCCAGTGAGGACGCGATCCGCGCCGGTCCCTCGATGAGCAGCGACAACGCCAGCATCGGTACCGGCACCACTACCGACATCCACAGCGTCAGGTGCAGGGGGTTGGGCGGCTTCGCGAGGCGGCTGGCGAGGTTGCCGAACGCCCAGCCCAGCCCGCCGGCGAGCACGAGCAGGAACGGCACGATCGCTGCTGCCTGCGCCCGGGACACACCAACAAGGACCATGCCTGCCATCGCGACGGCGATCCCGACCCATTGCAGCCGGCGTACCTTCTCGCCCAGCAGCAGGGCTCCGAGGGCGAGGGTGAACGGGCCGGAGATCTGGAGGACCAGCGAGGCGAGCCCGGTCGGCATGCCAGCCGCCATCCCCCCGTAGAGGAAGATGAACTGCGCCACCCCGAACCCGAGTCCGTAGCCGATCAGCCAGCGCAGCGCCACCTTCGGGGGCGGCACGAAGATCACGGTCGGGACGGCGATCAGCAGGAAACGCAGGGCCACGAGGAAGAACGGCGGGAACTGCGTCAGCGAGGCGTGGATGGCAAGGAAGTTGACCCCCCAGATCACGGCGACAGCGACAGCGAGCAGACGATGACGGACGGGCATGCTCACCATCCTCGGTCCGGCTAATACTGAAGCACCAGCGCACAATTCTGAATCATCCGTTTAGGCTGGCTTCATGGATGTGCGGCATCTCGACCTCTTGCGCGAACTGGCAGACCGGGGCACCGTCACGGCGGTGGCCGCGGCGACGTTCCGTTCGCCGTCCGCTGTCAGCCAGCAGTTGCAGACCGCCGAGCGCGCGTTCGGCATTCCGCTGGTCGAACCGGACGGGAGGCGCCTGCGCCTCACTGCTGCCGGCCGGCTCCTCGCCGAGGGGGCTGTGGAGGTGGCCGCGACGATGGGGCGCCTGCAGCGCGAGCTCGACGACCTGCACGGCGAACCCACCGGGCCGGTGTCGATCGCCGCCCTGCCCAGCGCCGCGGAACTCCTCATCCCGTCCCTCCTGGTCCGCTGTGCGGGCACCGGCACCGCGGTGACCCTCGCCGATGTCGACGTCGCAGAAGCCGACTACCCTCACCTGGCCGCCGACTACGACCTGGTGATCGGCCACAGTCTCGCCGAGGTGCCCGCTGGCGCCGACCGGCTGGTTGCAGTGCGGGTGGCCACCGAACCGCTGGACGTCGCCGTCCCCTCCGGCCACCGGCTGGCAGCACGCTCACGCGTGAGCGCCGCCGACCTGGTTGGGGAGGCCTGGATCGGGGTGCCGCTCGGCTATCCGTTCGACACCGTGCGGGTCGCGATCGAGAACCGCAGCGGTGCCCCGCTCGACGTGGTGCAGCGCATCCGGGACAACCGGGTGGTCGAGGCCCTTGTGGCCGCCGGCGTCGGCTGTGCCCTGCTGCCCCGCTTCACCACGCGGCCCCGTCCCGACCTGGTCACGCTGCCGCTGGCCGACGTCCGCTCGGTGCGTTCGATCGTCGCGCTCGGTCGCCCCGACCGGCTCGAACGCGCCGCCGTCCGCGCCGTGCTCGAGCACCTGCGCGCGATCGGCAGCGCGCTGGCCTGACCGGCACGAACACCGGTCAGAAGAGCACTGTCGCGTACTTGGTGATCACCATGGCTGCGATGCCCAGCAGCCACACGGCCACCAGCAGAGCGTCGAGGTCCGCCCGCACGAAGCCGCTGGCCAGCCGGCTGGCCCCCTGCGGCAGGTACAGGTTGCCGTCCCGGATGTTGACGTGGGTGAGCGAGGTGAACACCAGCGTGGTCGAGAGGGTGATCAGCAGGCACCACGGGCACAGCGCCCCGATGACGAAGTAGGCCTGGAAGAACAGCCAGTACGCAAAGATCAGGCCGAGGGTGTAGACGACCTGCGCCGACAGCATGAACCACCGCGGGAACCGGACACCGCCGAGGCTGGCCACGGCGATGGTGATCACCACCGGTTCTGCGATCAGGCCGAGGAACGCGTTCGGGAACCCGAACAGGCTTGCCTGCCACGAGGCGCCGACCGTCCCACAGCTGATCACGGCGTTGATGTTGCACGCCAGGGCGGCGTGCGGGTCCGCGGCAAGGATGATCGCGTCCACAGACAGCACGAAGGACGCGGTCAGGCTGAGCAGCGCGGAGACCAGCATGGTGGAGTAGATCCAGCGGTCCGACTGCCGCAACCCGCGCAGCCCGGGCAGGAACCCCTCAGGCATTGGCCGCAGCCGTGATCGCATCGGCCAGCGGACCGGCGGTGTACAGGTCGCCGGTGAAGGTCTGGCCGTTGATCTTCACCGTCGGGGTGCCCGTGATCCCGGAGTCGAACGCCTGCGTGGTGATCTTGGCCACCCAGGGCTGGTAGGTCTGCTTGGGGAAGGCGGCGACGACGTCGGCCGGCGCGCCCGCCTGGGCGGCCAGTCCGGCGAGCGTGGCATCGGTGAGGCCGGCGGAGTGCTCGGCCGGCTGTTGCGCGAACAGCATCTGGCTGAACACGAGCGCTGTGGCCCTGTCATGGTTGGCGACCGTCACGAACGCGTTCGCCGCCCGCGTGGAGTACTTCGTTCCCGAGGAGAGGTCGTCGAGGAACGACATCGGGTGCACCTCGAGCTTGGCCGTCCCGTTGTCGATGGCTGCGGCGAGAGCGCCGCCGTTGGCCCGCTCGAACTCGCCGCAGTAGGGGCACATGAAGTCGAGGAAGACGGTCACGGTGACCTTCGCCTCGGGCTTTCCGATCACGATGGCGCCGGAGTCGGTCGCCGCGGCGGGGGCGATGAGGCCGTCGATTGCGCCGCCCCCCGTGGTGTTGCTGGCGCGGGCGCCGACGATCGACCACGTGGTGACGCCGATCAGCAGTGCGATCACGGCGAGGCCGGCGATCCAGGCCGTCCGGATGGCGACGCTGACGCGCCGGTCTGCGGTGGCGGCGGCCTGCTGGGGCTGACGGAGGGCCTCTCGGCCGGTTGCTGTGATGTTTCGGGAGTTGTCCTTGGACATGGTGGTGTTCCGAATCCGGGCCGGTGGCCCAACTGTCAATACTGATCTGTGTGGGACGGCCCCGTTTGGGATGGGCCCGGGCCGCCGGGAGCGCGCACGCGCGTCAGCCGCACCCGTGGGTGCGGGGGTTCACGAGGAGATCAGAGGCAGTTCGGCGGGCCGCGGCGCGGGTTGGCGCGGGACCAGTCGGCATCGTTGCTGCGCACCCGGACGTGGACCGGGACGGGGCGACGGGCCGGCAGCAGCACATCGGAGAGACCGACGAGGGCCCGGGTCAGCGCCTGGCCGGCGGCGTGCACGAGGTGACGTGCGCCCCGGACCAGCACGGCTCCGAGGCCGAGCACCAACGGCAGGGCAAGCAGCTGCACCACGAGGGTTGCAGCGATCATCAGGGTCCAGGTGACGGCCGGAGCAGGTCCGGTGAGACAGTGCGTCGTGCCGGTGAACGGCGCGTCGGACACCCAAACGTAGAGCGGGTGGCCGGCATCGAAACAGGCCACGACAGCCACCTTCGGCAGCCGGGCCAGTAGCGGCACGAGGCCGGCGACAGTGAGCACAGCAGCAGCGATCCGCGACCCGATCCGGGGGCGCAACAGCTGCTGACGGAGTGCTTCCACACCCAGAAGGATAGCAATCACCGACGCCTTTGCCCTGTCCCCGTCCGGGTGGCAGCCTTTCCGGACGGCCCAGGCGTCCACCAGCCGGGCATTGTGCGGAACCCACCTTCTGCGCTCCGAAACCCCCGTGCTAGCCTCGACACATGCACACCAGCCTCCGGCTCGCAGTCACGCAGAGCTACGGGAATGCGCCCATGTGCATGTGTTGTTGTCGTTAGTCCAGACAGCGACTCTCCGCTCGCCCCTGGCCTGATCGAGGCTCGCGGCGGCATCGAAGAAGGCCCTCGTCCGTCGCGGGAACCCGCTGTCAGTCCGACCACCTGACCACCATCTCCGTGAGGACACCCACCCATGCCTGCCACCCACACCCCGGCCCACGTCGACCCGCGGGGGCCGCGCTTCGGCGCAGCCGTCACGACCGTCGTCCTCGCCGCGGTCCTGGTCCTCGGGCCGAGCCTCGGCCTGCCGTTGCTGATCATCCAGACCTTCGCGTTCGGCGCCGGCTCGCTGCTCGGGCTGCGCTACCAGCCCTACGGCTGGGTCTTCCGCCGCCTCGTCCGCCCGCGCCTCGGCGCACCGGTGGAACTCGAGGATGAGCGCCCGCCGCGCTTCGCCCAGTCCGTCGGCCTGCTCTTCGCCGTGGTTGCGCTCATCGGTGCGTTCGCCGGGGCGCCGGTGATCTTCTACGTCGCCACCGCGTTTGCGCTGATCGCCGCAACCCTCAACGCGGTCTTCGACTTCTGCCTCGGGTGCGAGCTGTACCTGCTGGGACGCCGCCTGCTCGGCAAGCCGTCCCTTGACGCGAGCCAACCCGTCGGCGGTACGGCACGATGACCGGGCTCTACGTCGTCGGCCTCGCCCTGGTGGTCGCGCTCGGGTTCGGGGTGTACCACAAGGCCGTCGACGGACGGGTGCGTGCGGTGCGCACCGGCGCAGCGAGCCCGCTGGCTCTGGAAGCAGAACTCGGCGGCACCGCCACCCTCGTCCAGTTCTCGTCCGCGGCCTGCGCCCCGTGCCGGATGACTGCCCGTGTGCTGGACGAGGTCAGCGCCAGCACCGACGGCGTCGCCCACATCGAGATCGACGCGGAGCAGCGGCTCGACCTGGTCGGCGAGCTCGGTATCACCCGCACCCCGACTGTCCTCGTACTCGACGGAGGCGGAGTCGTACGCAGCCGGATGGTCGGGGCCCCGCGTCGGCAGGACGTGCTCGCGGCACTCGCCGGCTTGGCTGACCATGGCCGGGCCACCAACGCCAACTCCGCGGCCGCCTGAGCCGCTGCACACAAGAGATGTGAGGACACCGAGATGAGTGCCAACCGCGATGAGGTCTGGAACCGGATCCGGACAGAAGTGACCGCCGACGCGCAATCCGAACCGGCTCTCACGAGCTTCCTGCACACCAACGTGCTGGCGCACGCGCGCCTCGAGGACGCCCTGAGCTTCATCCTCGCCAATAAACTCGGCAGCGAGACCATCACCGCGCTCAGTGTGCGTGAACTGATCGCCCGCGCCTTCGATGACGACCTCAGCATCGGCGTCGCCGTCCGCGAGGACCTGCGTGCGGTGCTGAGCCGTGACCCGGCCTGCCGTGGCTACTCGGTGCCCCTGCTGTTCTTCAAGGGCTTCCATGCCATCCAGTCCTACCGGGTAGCGCACTACTACTGGACCCACGACCGTCCGGTGCTGGCGCTGTACCTGCAGAGCCGCATCTCCGAAGTGTTCGCCGTCGACATCCACCCGGGTGCCCGGATCGGCAAGGGCATCATGTTCGACCACGCCACCTCTGTCGTGATCGGCGAAACCGCCGTGATCGAGGATGACTTCTCGATGCTCCACGAAGTGACCCTCGGCGGCACCGGCAAGGTGGGCGGCGACCGGCACCCCAAGATCGGCAAGGGCGTCATGATCGGCGCCGGCGCCAAGGTGCTCGGCAACATCCGGGTCGGCGAGGGCGCCCGCATCGGCGCCGGTTCTGTGGTGCTGGAGGAGGTGCCACCGTTCACGACGGTGGCCGGCATCCCTGCGCGTCCGATCAGCTACCCCGGGCACGCCCTGCCTGCGCTGGAGGACGACCTGGACGGGGTCGCGCGCACCTGAGCCGGCCTCAGTCCTCCGCGCTAGCGTGAAGGCAGCGTCGACGAGGGGGTGCAATGGCAGCGCCTGGATTGCAGCGCCGGCTCGGCACCGGTGACGCCATTGTGCTCGGCCTTGCCTCGATGATCGGCGCAGGAGTGTTCGCCGTCTACGCCCCGGCAGCCCGGGTTGCCGGCACCGGCCTGATGCTGGGCCTGGCCGTTGCGGCAGTGATCGCGTATGCCAACGCCGCAGCGTCGGCCCAGCTGGCTGCCGTCTACCCGACCTCCGGCGGCACCTACGTGTTCGGCCGGGAGCGCCTGGGCGAGTGGTGGGGCTTCACAGCGGGCTGGGCGTTCGTCGTCGGCAAGACGGCGTCCTGCGCAGCCATGGCCCTCACGTTCGCCGCGTACGTGGTGCCGGCGCCCGGCTGGACGCAGCGCCTGGTCGCGCTGGGAGCCGTGCTCGCCCTCGGCGCGACGAACTACCGCGGCATCATCCGGACGGCACGGCTGTCCCGCGTCCTCGTAGCTGTCACCCTTGCAAGCCTCGCTGCCATCCTGCTGGGCACCTGGCTCGCCCCCGGCCCGCTCCAGCCCCTCACCTGGTCGCTGCCGGGCGGCGCCTACGGCGTGCTGCAGGCGGCAGGGCTGCTGTTCTTCGCCTTCGCCGGCTACGCCCGCATCGCCACCCTCGGCGAGGAGGTCCGCGACCCGCGCCGCACCATCGGCAAGGCCATCCTCGGCGCTCTGGCGATCGTTGTCGTCCTCTACGCCATCGTCGGGTGGACGGCCCTCGCCGCGGCCGGTCCGCAACGCCTCGCCGCCAGCAGCGCCCCGCTCACCGAAGTCGTGCTGGCCGCCGGCGCCACCTGGCTGGTGCCGGTGGTGCAGGTCGGCGCGGCGGTGGCGTCCCTCGGCGCCCTGCTCTCGCTGCTGGCCGGCGTCGGCCGCACGATGCTGGCCATGGCGAGGAACGCGGACCTGCCGACCCGGCTGGCTGCAGTCCACCCGAAATTCGCCACCCCGTATCGCGCCGAGGTGCTCCAGACTGCTGTGGTGGCGGCAGCGGTGCTCGCCGGTGACCTGACCTGGGCCATCGGCTTCTCCTCGTTCGGCGTGCTGGTCTACTACGCCATCGCCAACGCAGCAGCGTTCACCCAGACCGCGCCCGACCGCCGCTGGCCGCGCTGGTTCAACGCGTTCGGGGCGGCCGGCTGCCTCACCCTCGCAGCTACGCTCCCGGTGCCGTCGATGCTTGCCGGAGCCGGGGCCATCGTCGTCGGCCTGATCGGCCGGATCGCCAAACTCTCAACCATCAAACCCTGAACCCCTTCTTGAGGGGTAAGTAGGCAAAACCCCTAGCCAGCGGCCGGTAGGTAGGACCAAACGCTGCACCAAGTCTCAAGCCAAGGCTTGCTGCGCACCCTGCTGCCTCGTTAGGAATCACCTTGTGAAGATTTCATCGAGAGTGCTGTCCGCAGCCATGGGCATCGCCATGGTGTTCGGCGTCGCCCTCGTTGGCGTGGCCCCGGCGAGCGCCGTGACCGGCAACGCCAAGGCCAGCTTCATCGTCAGCACCGTGACGTCCGCCCAGAAGGCGCAGCGCCAGTTCGGCGTCCCCGCATCGGTGTCGATCGCACAGGCGATCGTCGCATCCGACTGGGGCACGTCCGCACCCGCGAAGCAGGCCAAGAACTACTTCGACACCCCGTGCAGCGCCTCGATGACCGCTTCGCAGTTCGCGAAGCTGGCCGAGGCCCAGGTCGGCAAGCCCTACGTCCTGGGCGCGTCGGCAGCCATCACGAACACCAACCCGGCGAAGTTCGACTGCTCAGAGCTGGTGAAGTGGCTGTTCGGCCGCTCCGGGAACCCGATCACCGACCTGGCCGCTTGGCAGTACGACGCCACCAAGAAGGTCGCGACGGGCACTTCGCCCAAGCCCGGCGACCTGGTCTTCCTGCGCAACAACCCGGCCCGCGCCAACGGCATCGGGCACGTCGCCGTGCTCACGAAGAAGCTAGCCTCGGGCGACTGGGAGATCATCGAAGCCCGCGGCCGTGCCTACGGCGTGGTCAAGACCACCCTGAGCTATTGGAAGCATCGCTCCTACTACGCCGGACTGCGCCGCTACGCCAAGCTCGTCTTCGCCAACTCCGACGGCGTCGAGGCCTCCGCTGCCGCCCTGTACCAGTCCGGCTGCGTGACGATCTCCTCCGACCGGTACGCCAAGTTCACCAGCGTGTCGAATTCCTTTGCCGGACACGCAGCAGCCGTGGTCAACGACTCCGCCTACAAGGCCGCCCGCGGCGTCCTCACCAACATCCCGGCGTATGTTGACGCGATCGCCAAGGTCGAGAAGCCCAAGGACGCCGCGGCCTACGCCAACACCATCAACGGCCTCATCGCCAGCTACAAGCTGACCGACTACGACGTGGTGCCGTTCGACCTCGTCCTGCTTTCCGGTGACAAGGGCACCAAGGTGTCCGCGCTGCAGTACCTGCTGCACGCCAACGGCTCGAGCGTGAAGGCCACCGGCACCTACGACGCAGCCACCGTCAGCGCTGTCAAGAAGTTCCAGGTCGCGAAGAAGCTCGAAAAGGACGGCCAGGCAGGCCCGAAGACCCTCGCCTCGATGTTCGCCACCGTGTCCAGTGGTGCCTCCGGCGATCGGGTGAAGGCACTGAACGCGCTGCTCGTCGCGGTTGGCCAGGCGACCACGCCCGGAGCGACGTTCGGCAAGGAGACGCAGGCATCGCTCAAGCTCATCCAGGCCTGGGCCGGACGCAGCGCCACCGGCGTTGCCGATGCCAACACCTGGGCAGTCCTGTTCATGACGCCCGATAAGGCTCCCGCTCCCGTCCTTTCCGGGACGCCGCAGGTCACCCAGACCCTCACGGCCTCTGTCGGCAAGTGGAGCCCAGGTTCGTTCGCCCTCGCCTACCAGTGGTACCGCGGCGGCGCCCCCATCGGCGGCGCCATCGGAACCACCTACACCCTGCGGCCCGAGGATGCCGGCGCAGCGGTGACTGTGACCGTGACCGGCACCAGGCCCGGCTACACCACCATCACGCGCGTCGCCACCCCGACCGGTGCGATCGCGAAAGCAAAGCTCGGCGCCACCCCGACCCCGAAGATCACCGGGAAGCCCACCGTCGGGGAGGCGCTGACCGCCGTGCCCGGAACCTGGAGCCCCGGCCCCGTGCCGCTGACCTACCAGTGGTACCGCGGGACGACGGCCATCCCCGGCGCCAACGCCGCGTCCTACGTGGTGCAGGCAGCCGACCTGGGTGCCAAGCTCAAGGTCGCCGTCGCTTCGGCCAAGCTGGGCTACGAGACGATCGCCAAGACGTCCGGCCCGACCGCTGCGGTCGCCAAGGGCACCCTTTCGGATACGCCGACCCCAAAGGTCACCGGCACCACAACCGTCGGCCAGACCCTGACCGCCGACGCCGGCGCCTGGGCACCCGCCCCGGTCGCCCTGACCTACCAGTGGTACCGCGGCAAGACCGCCATCAAGGGCGCGACCGCCAGCACCTACGTGCTCCAGGCTGCCGACGCCAAGGCGACGCTCCGGGTCATGGTGACCGGGACCAAGGCCGGCTACGGCACCGTGGTCACGACCTCGGCGTCCACCTCAGCGGTCACGGCGCCGGACCAGATCACGGCGGGGAAACCGAAAATCAGCGGCACAGCGAAGGTCGGCAAGACCCTGAAGGCCATCCCCGGCACCTGGGGCCCCGGCACCGTGAAGCTCACCTACCGGTGGTACCACGCCGGCCGGGCCATCAGCGGAGCCACCGGAACCACCTACAAGCCGAAGAAGGTCGACAAGGGCCACACGGTCAGCGTCAAGGTGACCGGCACCCGGTCCGGCTTCAAGTCGGCCAGCGCCAAAGCGAGCGTCAAGGTCAAATAATTCAGCCGATCCAGTCGCTCTTCGCGCACTTGGCCGTGATGCTGTACGGGATCAGGGTGGCGTTCTTCGACCCGTCCTCGTACAGCATCGCCTTGCCGCTGATCCGGTACTCACCGCCAGACTCCACCAGATGGGCCGACGTACCCTTGTCGGGGTGCACCAGCTTCCTGGTGACAAGCTTCTCGCCTTCCTCGCCGAAGTCGCCGGCGATGCTGGTCACGTCTCCCCCATCGGCGGCGAGCACGATGGCCAGGTCAACGGTGGTGTAGAAGTCGTTCTTGTGGTCGGCCAGCGTGACGGTGGGCTTGCCGCCCACCACCGCGCACGTGCCCACGAAGGCCTTCGAGACCAGGTTGCTCTTGAAGAAGGTGAGCGTGCCAGTCGCCTTCACAGCAGCGGCCACCGGCGAGGAACTCGGTGTGGTGGCCGAGACCGTCGGCGTCGGCGTTGACGCGGTCGTGGCCCCCTGAGTGGGCACAGGGCGCGTGGGAGTTGAACCCGGCAGGAGGCCGCACCCGGCGAGGCCCGCAGCGAGCACCGTCGCAACTCCGGTTGCCGCTACGACAACCGTCCGCTTGCTCATCTTCTCTCCGTTCAGCCAGACCGCGGGCAGGCGATTCCCCGCCACTGTCCATGCTGGACCCGACGGGTACGTGCAGGGTCGGCGACGCGCCCGAGCTGGGGGAACTCTCAGAAGAGCAGGCCGACGGCCAGAAGGATCACAGCCAGCAGCGGCGGCACGAGCTGGCTCAGCGCTGCGACCGCCAGGTCCTGGCTCGACAGCAGCAGGACCAGGCCGGCCGCAACCATCGATCCAGCACCCGCAAGGACAAGGGCGGCGCCCACGATCGGGGCGTTCGCGGCGAACGCGATCAGGCCCACCACCACGATGAGGGCGAGGAAGAGGTTGTAGAAGCCCTGGTTGAAGGCGAGCGGCCTCGTGATCGCGGCCTCCTCCACCGAGGTTCGGAAGGTGGCCCGCGTCCGCTCGTGGGTCCAGGCGACCGACTCCAGGTAGAAGACGTAGACGTGGAAGAGGGCGGCAAGCCCGGCCAGCAGAAGTCCAGCGATCACCATGGTTGCTCCTCCGTCACCCACCCCTGACCGGTTCGACGCCGTCAGCCGACCGATGCTTCCCCGGTCCGGATGCGACCTCGGACCGGCGGGCATCAGACGATCGCGAAGCCCCCGGTCCAGGAGATCTTCTCGCCGGCCGCAAGCGTGATCTGCAGGAAGCCGATGGCCTCCAGCTCGTGTGCCCGGGACAGTGCGCCCGCGTCCAGGACCTTCAGTCCCCCGGCCTCGACGGCTCCGGCCAGCACCTGCTTGGCGGTGGCGTCATCCCCGGCGATGAGCACGGTGGTGGGCACGCCGCCCACCTGCTTGCCGGTGAGGGTGGCCGCGAAGTTGGTGTTGAAGGCCTTCAGGACGTGGCTGCCCGGAACCTTGGCCTGGATCTCCGCGGCCTTGGAGCTGCCGGCCGGGACGACCAGGGAGTCGAAGGTCTCGAAGCTGAGCGGATTGGTGATGTCGACGATGGTCTTGCCCGCCAATTGGTCCCCGTAGGCGTCGAGGATCCCGTCGACGGCCGGGTGCGGAACAGCAAGCACTACGACGCTGCCCTCAAGGGCGGCGCTGCCGACCTGCTCGTGGGAGATGTAGCTGACCGAGCTGCCGCCGTCGGCGAGAACACCGCCGATCGCGTTCGCCATTTTGCCCGTGCCGATGATCGTGAAGTGTGCCATTCGAGCTCTCCTTCTGCGTGCGGCCAGCTGCCGCGCTTTGTTGGACCTGGTCGCAACCGTAGGCGCAGATAGTTGAAAGTGCAAGCACTTTGCCCTGGGCGCCGGAGCCCGGGCCTTGCGGAAAGTGCTCAGCCCTTCAGGGCAGCAACCACGCCGTCGGCGAGCGCGTGGGCCAGCTTCAGGCGCCATGACGCGCTGGTAAGCAGCTTGACGTCCGCCTTGTTGCGCATGTTGCCGGCCTCGAGCATCACGGCCGGGATCTTCGACAGGTTGAGCCCCGCGATGTCACTACGCGGGGACAACGCCGTGCCCTTGCCGATGTAGGTGGAGCGCGGCATGCCGGTCTGCTTGGCGATCCGGCTGCGCAGGTCGACCGCGAGGGCCTTGGAGCGCGCTTCCACGGCCGAGCCGCCCACCATCGTCTTCGAGATGATCAGGTGGAAGCCCCGGGCGCCGGCGGCGTAGCTGCCGTCCGCGTGGATGGAGACGACCAGGTCGGCCTTGGCACGGTTCCCGATCGCCGCCCGCTCGTTCACGCACGGCCCGGTGCCGCTGTTGTTCGGGCGGGTGAGCACCACGGTCGCGCCGCGGGCACGGAGCTGGGCGACCAGCTCGACGGCCACCTTCCAGTTGAACTTGTGCTCGGCGAACCCGGCGTTAGTCGCGGTGCCGGAGCTGTTGCAGGCCTTCTTCTTGCCGTTGCCGGCTGCCACGAGCTTGCGGTTGACCGCCTTGCGGTAGATGCCATTGTGCCCGGGGTCGACGACGATGGTGCGTCCGGTCAGCGAGCCGGTGGCCTGCGGCGCCAGCGTTGCCCCACCCTTGCTCGGCACGTTCGCTGCCAGCGGGCTGACCTTCATGCCTGCGAGCGCGCGGGACGAAGTCAGCGCAGGGAGAGCGACCACGGGCACGGCCGCCGTCGCGACCATGGGGGTGGCTCCTGCCGACGCGGCCAGGCACACGGCCAGGCCGAGGGCAGCGGCACCGGCGAGGGTCCGGGAAGCTCGCAGCGAACGCATCTTCAACTCCGTTTCCGGGGCGCGGGGGGCGCCCCAGCAATGATCATTGCTTCAAGAGTGCCGGTTGCGCGCCACCTGCAACACCCCCGGCTGGGCAAACCTCAAGACCGGCTGGAGGGTGCGCCCGTCCGACCCCGCCTCCCCGGCTCTCGCTCCCGAAACGCGCCCCTGCTCCCGGAATTCCGGGAGCAGGGGCGCGTTTCGG
>Ga0209745_1000280_pt1 | contig 30302 bp, 20 predicted proteins | sample BarGraNGADG00312_FD_184495 | JGI IMG/M metagenome (GOLD analysis project Ga0209745, IMG submission 184495) | Arctic peat soil microbial communities from Barrow, Alaska - Barrow Graham LP Ref core NGADG0004-312 (SPAdes) (version 2) | ecosystem: Environmental > Terrestrial > Soil > Wetlands > Peat...
CGACGACTTCTGGCTCATCCACCGGCACCGGCACGGGTACCACCGGGACCGTCGCGCTCACCGGCACGGGTGCCATGGTCGTCGGGTCGACGCATGCCACGCAGGTCACGTTCTTGGCGACCTTGTCGTAGACGGCGAGTACGCCGGCCGGGACCTCGGCGCCGCAACCGCGGCACACCCCGGCGTATCGCAACTTCATTCGCTTCGTGGTCGCGTCAGTGGGCTCGCTCATCAGTTCCGGCTCTCGGATAGGTGGAAGACCACGTCTGCTTTCTACGGTCGCGTCCGCAAGGCGAGCCGACAACTTCCCCTTCGCTAGCCCCAGCAACTCCACTGCCCCACTCCGCTGGGACACGACCTCAGGAACTCTAGCTGCCCGCCGGTGACGGCGCGGGAGAACGATCGAAGCAACGTCCGACTCTGCCTCCGGCAGCCGGAGATTCGGCTGAACGACGCCTGCGAGCCGCTACCCAGACCACCGGTGCGACGCGGCTGGCAGTCCTCCGTCTTGGTCGTCCGACAGTCGTCGAGGTGTGTCGCCGACGGATGCTCAGTCGGGTCACCGGGCCGGCGATTGCGCCCCTGCGCGCGCCGGGGACGATGGGCCCTTGCCATGAACTTTGGCCCCTTCGAGGTGGATCTTGAGAACTGAACGTTGAAACGACCAACCGCCAGTTGCGTGACATCGGATGTTGACCGCCGTTGGGCCAGGAAGGGAGGTGAATGCCACGCTAAAGACCGCACCGCAGAGCAGACGGCTAGCCCGTGATCGGAGCGCCCACCAAGGAGGTGAACAAGGGCGACCTGGGACGTGCTAGCGCGGGGATGGCTTCATCCATGTGGTGTCAGAAGGTGAACGTCTCGGGGTCCGCTCCCGCTCAAGGTGCGCCTCGTGGGCCGTGAGCACTTCGCTCACCTGGGATGTACTAACGGATACGGCTAACACCGAAGCGACTTTGGTTCGGGGCCATTGTTCGATCCGACACCGCGCTGCATTGGGCCCACTTACCCGGCCTTTAGTTGGCTTAGCTCGGATCTTTCGCGGGATGCCCGGCGAGGTGATAGACGCAGTCAAGATTCGTGACCGGGTCGACTCTGTCTTGGGGTGTGACGGGCCGCCGCGGCTTCCCCCGGGTTCTACGTCCCGGGTGTGGGTCTGCTCGGTTGGGGGTGGGGAGTGCCTGTCGGGTTAGCCGGCTCTTGTCCCGGAAACCGTGATCGGTCATCGAAGTTGTCCCCCTTTCTGGGGACACTGCGCAGGACGAACAGGCCGCCGAGGTTCCAGCGCCCTACAGGTGGGCCCGCCGCGCACTATGGTGCACTCGTGACAGTGGTCAAGGTTGGCGCGGCGACCGACGTCGGCAGGCACCGGTCGCTGAATGAGGATGCGCTGTTCGCCGGCCAGACGCTGTTCGTCGTGGCCGACGGGATGGGGGGCCACGCGGCAGGAGACGTCGCCAGTCGGCTCACCGTCGAGGTCTTCAAGAGTGCCGCTCTTGGCGAGCCCAGTGTCGAGGACATCCGACGTGCCGTGGCCGGCGCCAACGACGCCGTGGTCGGCCACGCCATTGCGCATCCGGAAAGCCAAGGCATGGGTTGCACGCTCGCCGGCGCCTGCGTCGTCGAGTCCGGCGGGCTGCCGCACTGGGCTGTCTTCAACCTCGGAGACTCCCGGGTCTACGCGCTGGCCGAGGGCAGGCTGCAGCAACTGACGACCGACCATTCCGAGGTCCAGGAGCTCGTTGCTGCGGGGAGCCTCACGCATGCGGAGGCCAGGACGCATCCGATGCGTCATGTCATCACGCGGGCGGTGGGCGAGATCCCGCCCGCCCTGCTCGACCTCGTGCTCGTCCCTGCCCTATCCGGTCAGCGACTACTGGTGACGACAGATGGACTGACCTCTGAGGTCGACGACGACGAGATCGCCGCCGTACTCCGCGAGACGACCGAGCCGCAAGTGGCGGCGAGACTGCTGATCGACAAGGCACTCCGGGCCGGTGGTCACGACAACATCACTGTTGTCGTCGTTGACGTGATCGAGATCGACGGCACGGCGACCGGACGGGCCTCGACGACCGTGCCACGAGGTCTGATCCAGAGGGAGACCGTCTCGTGAGCAGTACGAACCACAGTGCCAGGTATGCGCCTGGTACGGGTGTGGGGGTGGCAGGAGAGAGGATATGGGTGGTCGTGGCCGGGGTGCCCGGCGACGACCTCTCCTTGACGTGTCTCGACGCTGTTCACGCTGGCGCCGACGCAGAGGACGTCCTCGAGGTCCTCCTGGGCGCCGGCCTCCGCAAGGCACGTGACTTCGCCGTGTGCGAGATCCTCGAGGGGGGGACCTGTCGGATCCTGGTCCGCGGTTCGGCACAGGCGGACGTGGGCGTGGGCGGGCAGATCGAGGCCGTGTCTGGGCGAGGCGTGTTCGCGGACCGCGAGATCGTAGATGTGGACTGGGTGGTCATCAGGCTGGGCGGTGAGTCGACTGAGCCCATCGTCCCCTTGTCCATGGGCTTGGTCCCGACCGCGTTGATCCGGCTGGAGCTCGATTCCGCCCGCCGGGCTCCCGCCGCACCTGACGCCGCTCCTTCAGGTCGACCGGTCCCCGTTGACACCGGCGAGCAAGTGGTGACCACAGACGCGGTCTCAGCCATGGCCGTCCCCGACTCCTCAGATGCCCAGGAGATTGCGACCCCCGCGTCGACCGACGAGGCCGATCTCATGGAGTACGACCGGCACGTCGCGCCCCGGGGACCGAGCGGCCAAGTGCCTAGCCACCCCGGCACCGTAGCCCCTCGCCGGGAGGACGTTCGCGAGCCGGTTCACAACCCCGTTGGACGGGGAGACGACCCCGAGCCGAGCGGCAGGGTGCGGCAACCGAACGAGATGGTCGAGGCCGAGGTCAACGCAGCCAAGCAGGGCGCGGACCTCCTGGTCAGCGGCGCTGACCGGAACCGATACGACGGCAGTGACGGCACGAACCCACCGACCGCCGAGTTCATCGACGCAGTTCCGGACTTCCTCGTCCCGGGTGCCGGAGTGTTGTCCGTCCGGCCGCCGCGGCTCCCCGAGGTCTCAGAGCCGGTGCCGTATGCCGTGAACCGGCCGGACCGCGAGGAACCGGTGACCGCGTCGGTGCCTCAGCCCGCCGTCCCTCCCAGTTCAATCGTTGAAGAGGCCAGTGGGCGGACGGTGAGTCGTGCCGACGTTCTCCGCGACCAGGCCGGCTCCGTCGGGCAGGTCGTCTTAGCAGCCCGATGCACCCAGGGCCATCTCAGCCCGGCGTTCGCCGCCGCGTGTCGAGTCTGCGGCGGGGTCATCCCACCGCAGGAGCCTATGGAGATCCCTCGACCTGCGCTCGGCAGACTCGTCGTGTCAACCGGCGATACCGTCCTCCTCGATCGCGATGTGGTCCTTGGCCGTGAGCCACATGTTCCGGCCGGCCACGCGGGCGGAATGCCTCATCTGCTGAGGCTCAGTGACCCTCGGCAGGAGATCTCGAGCCAACATGCGGTGGTGTCGTTGGACTACTGGCATGTCACGCTGACCGACGTTGGATCCACGAACGGGACCGAGATCGTCACGGCGGATGGGCATCGTCAACGGCTGGTCCCGAACACGCCAGTCGTGCTCGAGCCCGGAACCACCGTCGTCCTCGCCGAGGTCATGGACATCCGGTTCGAGGCAACACCGTGATCGGGGGGGCCTCAGTGGCCCCCGGCATCCCGGGACACCGTCATATTCGTCTCATCAGCGACGCGGGCGGATATGGCGACGTCCATCTGTATGAGGAGGTCGAGCTCGGCCGGAAGGTCGCGGTCAAGGTGATCCGCGAGGCAGATCTCTCGACGAACACAGTGCAGCGGTTCATGGCCGAGGCCAACGCCATGGCGGCCTTGGAGCACCCGAACATCGTCAGGGTCCACGGTGCAGGGCGTACGACCGACGGGCGTCCGTACATCTCCATGCAGTACTGCCCACAGGCGACGATGGAGGCGAAGGCCACGGGAGGGCGTCTCGGGATCGCGGATGTGCTGCGGGCCGGGATCGGCATCGGCGCGGCCATCGAGACGGCCCACCGGGCTGGACTGCTGCATCGAGACATCAAGCCGGCCAACATCCTCACGACACCGTGGGGTGCCCCCGGCCTCACTGACTTCGGTGTCGCCGCCCACATCTCGGCAGAGGAGACCTCCGACGACGACGTCGGCGTCTCGGTGCCCTGGTCCCCCCCGGAGATGCTGTACAGCGCTACTTCGGGGACTCGGGCCTCGGACGTCTACTCGCTCGGGGCCACCGTCTGGCACCTGTTGGTGGGCCGATCCCCCTTCGAGATCGTGCAGGGCGACAATCGACGGCTCGCGCTGATGGGCCGCATCAGGGACACGCCTGTCCCGGCAACGGGTCGAGCCGACGTCCCGGAGTCGCTGGAACGTCTCCTCCGCTACGCCATGGCCAAGCGGCCTGACAAGCGTCCCCAGACGATGGCGGAGCTGGTGCGTCTCCTCCAGGGAGTCGAGGCGGAGCTCGGCTTGCCGCACACCGAGGCCGTATACATCGAACCCCAGGCTCCCAGCGAGTCGGGCGCCACGCAGGCCACGCCGGGACCCAGAACCCAGCTCAGACCCCGCCAAACGGGACACGCCACCTCAGTGGCCGCCGCGACCGAAGATGCCCAAAACCGGTCGACCCAGCTCCGGTCACGGACATCATCGGTGGCGAGGGGGAAAGACGATGCCACCCAACTGCGCCCTAAGGTCACCGAGGTCACCCTCCCCAAGGGCGCCGATCCGACGCCCTCCACTCGGTCGGCCCGCCTGCTCACCCTGGCAGGGGTGGGTCTGCTCCTCGTCGCGGCTTTCGCCGGATACTGGCTGGTCGGTCGCGGACACGGCGAGGCGCGGCCGCAGCCCACCGTGGCTGCCTCGACGGGCGGCGCCCGTGCCGGCACCGGCGCTGGCACGGACGACAGCATCCCGCCAGGACCCGTGACCACCGCCGGCAAGCGGTCCGGTACCACGGCGATCTTCACCTGGGACTACTCGGCGGCCCAGTCGACAGACACCTACCGCTGGGAGGTCGTCGGCGGGAAGGGCGGGATCGCCCGCAAACCGACCGTCACCGTCCCGGCCCAGACAGGGAAGCAGGTCTGCCTGCGCGTCATCGTCGTCCGGGCCGACGGCAGCTACGCAACGCGTGACTGGTCCCCCGAGGGCTGCATCCCCTAGACGGCACCCAAGGACGGCTTCGGTCGCTTTGGGGTGGGTCTGAGGACTCGCAAGGCGATTTCCCCGACCCTGACTGTCCCGGAAGTGATGACGCCGGTGATGTCCTCTCTTTGGGGGACATCTGGTCGTGGGCCGGCCCTTGGGCCCGAATGTCTAACTATGCTCACACCGACGATGGCCGACGGGGGTCGGCCATCACTGACGTCGATGGCGAGGGGATCACCGCATGCCGCGCAAGGGTCGCATCAGGGCACTGGTTTCAGCCCTCGTCGTCGTGCTGTCGATGGCCTCCCTGCTTGCCTTCGCCATGAGGGCTCCGGGCTACTCGGCGCGCAACGTCGATCTCAACGACTCGGGCATCTGGGTCACGAGCAACAAGGACGCGCTCTTCGGCCGGCTGAACAAGTCGGCGTCCAGCCTGGACGCGTGGGTCGGCCCTCCGGGGGGCGCCCAGACCAGTGCCTCGCTGGACGTCTTCCAGGACCAGAGCGCGGTGGTCGCCCGGGACGAGCAGACCGGCAAGCTGATCCCGTTCAACGTCGGCACCGCCAGGGCGGTGACGGATGGCGTGGTCCCGGTGAGTCCGACGGCGATCGTCGACATGCGCGGTGGGACGTTAGCTGCCCTCTACCCCTCCACCGGCAAGATCTTCGCCACGCGCTACGACCCGGCCACGGCGCCCTCGCTGCAGGACCTCGCTGCCACCGCCAAGTCGATCGCCCAGATCGGCGCCCCGCCAACATCGGCCACGATGGCCGCAACGGCATACTCCGCCCTCGCCGTCGCCAACGACGGGACCATCTACGCCGCCGACCGGTCGGGCAAGCTGGCCACAATCGCGGCCACAGGCCAAGGGTTCGCCAAGGCGGCCTACCGCTCGATCCCAGCACCGAAGTCCATCGAGCTCTCCACGCTGGGCAGCCATGTCATCGCCCTCGACGCTCTCAGCGGCACGGTGACGGTCGATGAGGGGAAGCCGCAATCCCTGGGCGGACCCGACCCGCGGGCCCGGGTACAGCAGCCAGGAGCCGACGCCTCGAGCGTGCTGGTGGCGACGTCCAAGGCCATGTATGCCGTTCCGCTGTCCGGCGGGCCGGCCACCACTGTCTTCGGCAGCGCCTCGGGCCCTCCGGCTGCGCCCGTCCGTGTCGGCGACTGTGCCTACGGCGCGTGGGCGGGGAGCCCGGGGCAGGTCGTCAAGCAGTGCGGCTCGGCCCCGGCGGTCAACCTCGGGCTCGACCGGGGCGGCAGCCTCGCCCGTCCAGTCTTCCGGGTGAACCGCAACCAGGTGGTCGTCAACGACGAGGTGACCGGCGGCGTCTTCGACATGGACCTCAAGCGCAGCGTCGACAACTGGCAGCAGATCCAGCCCCCGAAGCAGTCCAAGACCGACCAGCAGGCGCCGAAGCAGCAGGCCGCCGAGGAGACCAAGCAGAAGCCGAAGGCGGCTGCGGACAACCTCGGGGCCCGGCCTGGCCGCACCACCGTGCTGCATGTCCTGGACAACGACACCGACAAGTCCAACCGGGTGCTGTCCATCATCGGCGTTACCCAGCCGGGCAACTCCCACGCCTCGGTGGTCATCTCGCCCGACGAGCAGAGTCTCATCTATACCCTCAGCGACGCTGGTGGACTCTCAGACTTCCAGTACCGGATCAGCAACGGGTCTGCGGAAGCGACCGGAAACGTCCACGTCGCCGTGCACGGGCCGGGCGTCAACGGGGCCCCCTATCTGAGGGCCGGGGCCGCGCCGAAGCTCACGGTCCCCTCCGGCGGCACCCTCCCGGTCCAGGTCCTCCAAGACTGGCGTGATCCCGATGGCGACCCGGTGGCCCTGGCCAGCGTCAAGGCCCCGACCGGCACGGCTGCGATGACGAGCGACGGCCGGATCGAGTACACGGCCGCGAGCAACGGCAAGGGCGGGGTCCAGAAGCTGACGTATGCCGTCTCGGACGGCATCGTCAGCACGCCCACGCCCGGGAGCCTGGCCGTGGACGTCCAGGCGCAGGGCGCCACCAAAGGGACCGCGGCGATCACCGAACCGGACGTCGCCAAGGGCGAGGTCGGCCGCTCGATGGCGATCAACCCCCTGGCCAACGACATCCCGGGTTCCGACCCGCTCAACCCACAGGCGACGCTTCAGCTGTCGAGCGATGTGGGGGCCCAGGACGGCGTCAAGGTGAGCACGGACCTGTCCTCGGGCCAGATCATGGTGACCCCGGGGCGGGTCGGCGCCTTCTTCCTCACCTACTCCGTTGGGTTCGGGAGCGCTCCGCTGGCCAGCGGCCAGATCCGGGTCGACGCAGCTGCGGCGACCAAGGACGCGCCGGTACCGGTCGCTATGCCGGACGTCGCGGCGGTCCACGGGCAGGGCTCGGTGATGGTCGACGTGCTCGCTAACGACGTTGACACGGCTGGGTCGGTGCTCACGGTGGTGGGTGCGGCTGCCGCCTCACCGGACCAGGTCCAGGTCGCCGTGGTCAAGGGCCGATGGCTTCGTCTGACGCCCTCGACGGCGACGTTCACCAGCAATCCCCAGATCGTCCACTACCGCGTCACCAACGGGTTGAGCGCACCAGTGGAGGGCGTGGTGTCGGTGACACAGCTGCCGGCCATCGGGAACGACTCGATCATCACCCGGCCCGACTACGCGACCGTCCGGGCCGGTGACTCGGCCCTGATCCCGGTGCTGGACAACGACGCGGCGCTCAGCGGGGCGCAGCTGTCCCTGCAGACGAACGTCCCCGGCGTGAGCACGGTCGGCGAGCTGACAGTGGTCGACCCCGCGGCCTCCAATGTGACCGCGGGGGACCTGGGCACGGCATACGTCAGCGGTGACGCGATCAGGTACGTGGCCGTTGCGAGGGTCACCGAGCCCAAGACGTTCCAGATCGAGTACACCGCACAGACGGACACAGGAGAGAACGCCACAGGCACGCTCCAGGTGACGGTGACCCCGCCGCCGGACTCGAAGAGCTCGGACCGGGCGCCGACCCCCAGCCCCATCGAGGCACGCGCCACAGCGGGGGAGACCCTGGCGATCCCGGTCCCGGCAACGGGGGCCGACCCCGACGGAGACACGACCTCCGTCGTCGGGATCGCGTCGGCCCCGAGCCTGGGCCGGGTCGTCGGGTTCACCCCCACGACGATCCTCTACCAGGCATACCCCGATGCCGAGGGCACCGACTCGTTCACCTACACGGTCACCGACCGATACGGCCTTCAGTCGTCCTCGCTAGTCCGTGTCGCCGTGGTCCCGCCGGGCACGCCGCAGGTGGCCGTAGCGGCGCCGGTGTCGATCACCGCCGAGCCCGGCGCGACAGTCACCGTGTACCCCCTGGTGAACGCCTACTACCTCAAGACCGACCCGGTGAAGCTGCTCCCGCTAGTTGACACGAACGCCAAGGTGCCAGCCGGCGTCAGGCTCGACACCGCGAGCAACTCGATCACGGCACAGGCCCCCGCGGCCGAGGCGCGACCGCTGCAGGTGTCGTACGCCCTGACCGGAAACGCCGGGCCCGGTGTCTCGAGCATGGTCACGGTGCGCGGACAGGTCGGCTACAAGAACCCCCCGCAGATCCAGGACCACACCGCCACGGTGGACGGGAAGCCGACCGCGACGGTCGACGTGCTGAAGAACGCGTACGACCCCGACGGTGACTCGACCACGCTCAAGGTCAGCAAGGTGGACAACCCGCTGGCGACGGTCAGCGCAGGCTCGGTGACCGTACCGGTGACCGGCCAGCCGCAGGCGATCCCATACCAGGTCACCGACGCGTCGGGCGCCGTCTCGGCCGCGGTCATCTACGTGCCGGCGCAGGGTGCCGGCGGACCGTACGTCAAGTCCGGCGCCGTGATCCGAGTCCCCGAGGGACAGTCGGCGACCGTGCAGCTAAGCGACTACGTGGACGACCCCCGAGGCCGCGCGGTGTCACTCACGACGACGGACCAGCTGTGGGCCTCCCCGGCTGCCTCGGTGGATGTCGCGGCCGCAGGCAAGAAGACGCTGACGGTGACCGGGCAGAAGGGCTATATCGGCCCCGGTTCCGTCGTCGTCGAGGTGACCGACGGCAAGACCCTGGACGACCCCAAGGCGATCCGCACCGTACTCTCGATCTTGGTCCAGGTCGGTCCCGAGACACCCGTGGTGAGATGTCCCTCAGACCCGGTCACGATCGTCGCCGGTGGGCAGGCGCTGGATCTGGACATCACGTCCCTCTGCTCGGTGTGGACCCCGACCGAGGCGATGGCCGCGTCCCTCAGTTACACCGCGCAGTGGTCCAAGGGCATCAACGATGTCACGGCCAAGGCGCAGGGTCGGACGGTGACCCTCGATGCGGCCGGCACCGCCAAACCGAACGCCACCGGCACCGTGATGATCGGTGCCGACAGGACCAAGGCCACCGCGGCGCCGCTCAACGTGCGGGTGCTCGCCGCACCCAAGCCGACGCTCGCCCCCCTCCAGCCCCTGGAGATGAAGCAGGGCGACACCCGGACCATCGACCTCAAGGACTACCTCAGATCCCCGTTTAAGGTCGCTGTACTAACGGCGGTCTCGATCAAGCAGGTGTTCGGGCAGGCCGCCACCGCGTCCGTCTCAGGCTCGACAGTGACGATCACCCCCGGAGCGACCTCGCACGGTCAGATGAGCTTCACGGTCGTGGCAAGCGATGTCGCGGATCCGACGCGCACCGACCGCCAGGTCAGCGGCAGCCTCACCTTTCAGGTGTTCGGTGTACCTGATGCGCCCGGCACCCCTCAGCCGGGGTCGTCAGTGCTCAGCGGGGTGGCGTCGCTCTCGTGGTCGGTTCCGGCCGCCAACGGCGCCCCGATCGACTACTACCAGGCGTCATTCTCAGGGGGAACTCAGAAGTGCGCCTCTACCCCCTGCACGATCAAGGGCCTGGCGAACGGTAGCCACTTGACGTTCGGCGTCCAGGCTCACAACAAGGCGGGCCTCGGCAAACCCTCAGGGGCGTCGGCCGTCTACACCCCGGACGAGGCGCCGCAGAAGGTGCCTGGTTTCAAGCAGTCGGCCGCCGGCGACGGCACCGTCACGCTCACGTGGAGTGCCGCAGTGACACACGGCACGGCGGTCAGCGATTACGTCGTCACCGTCAACGGCCGGACCATCTCGGCCGGAACCGCACTCGGCACAGCGGTCTCGGGTTTGACGAACGGGCAGGCCTACACGTTCACGATCGTCGCCAAGAACGCCCTGAAGGCAGGTCCGGCCACGACGACCAAGGGGTATGCCGCGGGCGCACCAAAGTTCTCGGGTCCGGTCACCCCGCAGGATATCCAGCCTGTAGACGCAGCGGTGACTGCGGTGACAGTGACCTGGGCGGCCGCAGATTCGAACGGGCCAGAGCCGGCCACGTACACCCTCACGCGGACAGGCGGCGGTGGCTCGAAGGTCGTCTGTACCGGCGTTGCAGGTATCTCCTGTCAGGACCAGGGGGTGAGCTTCGGGACGACCTACACCTACTCGGTCGTGGCCAAGACGGTATTCCTCAACGTCGCTCGCACGTCAGCGTCCGTGAACGCATCCCCGTACACCCCCGTGGGCAAGCCTGGCTCGTGGCAGACGATCACGGCGACACCGACGGGTCAGAACAACCAGATCAATGTGACGTTCACGGTGCCGCCGTCACGCGGGACGAAGTCGACGGTCAGGGTGCTGCTCAACGGCTCGGTCAGCGCGAGCCTGGGGAGCTTCCCCGTCGGCGGTTCAGGGCCCACGATCCGAACAGTCTCGGTGCCCGCCAACGGCACGACCTACTCGCTGTCTTTGCAGGACTGCAACGAGAAGGCGCAGTGCTCGGTGTCGAACGTGGTCGGGGTGAACGCCTACGGACCCATCCAGGCGCCCACGGTGTCGATCTGGAAGACGGGCGCAACGACCTCGACCTGGCAGGTGAGCGGCGCGAACGGGAACGGTCGCCAGATCACCGTCCATATCTGGACCGACTCAGGACAGAACAACCAGAACCCCACCACGGTCATGAGTGGCACCTGGTCCGGTAGCTCCAACGTCGGCTGGGCTCCCGCGAGCGAGTCCGTCCACGTCACGATCACCGACTCCGCCGGTCGTCCGGTCCCGACACAACTGAACGCCGGGCCTGTGGCGTCAGATCCCAAGCCCAACCCCGTCGCGTCGATCTCGCACGGTAGTTCGTTCACTTGCACCCTCGCGGGCGCGACCCTCTGTAAATACGTGTATGTCACCCTCACCGGCTGGAACCCGAGCTCGACGGTCTACTGCTATGCCGGAGGCGTTAGTGCACCGGACTGGAAGCGGCACGCGGTCGTCGACGGCAGCGGAAACCTCGGGGCATTCAAGGCCGGAGACCCTAATGTTGGGAATCTCTGGGACAGCGCGACCAGCCGGTTCCCAGACGGTCCCCTCACAGCCTCCTCAGGCTTGGCCTGTACCCAGCAATGACTCCACTCACGCAGAGGACGCAGCGAATATGAGCATCACACCTGAGCAGGTCCAGTGGTTTGCGAGCACGTTCCAGCAGATGGCGAACAACGTCGAGCTGGCCGTGCGCGGCAAGGACCGCGTCGTCCGGCTCACCCTGACCTGCCTGCTGGCCGAGGGACATCTGCTCCTGGAGGACAACCCGGGGACCGGGAAGACCCAGCTCGCCAAGGCCCTGGCCAACACGGTCAAGGGCAACCAGAACCGGATCCAGTTCACCCCGGACCTGCTGCCCTCCGACGTCACGGGCGTGACGATCTACGACCAGAGCAGTCGGACCTTCGAGTTCAAGCCCGGCCCGATCTTCTCCTCGATCGTCCTGGCCGACGAGATCAACCGGGCCTCGCCCAAGACCCAGTCGGCGTTGCTGGAGGTCATGGAGGAGGGGCACATCACCGTCGACGGCGTCCGCCACGACGTGGGCAGCCCGTTCATGGTCATCGCCACCCAGAACCCCATCGAGCAGGCCGGCACATACCGGCTCCCGGAGGCGCAGCTCGACAGGTTCCTCATGAAGACCTCGCTGGGCTACCCCGACCACGAGACGACGGTCGAGCTGTTCGCCGAGGCGGAGAACCGCGACCGCAGCGCCTCGGTGTCCCCGGTGATCTCGGCCCAGGCCGTGGCGCAGATGAGCGGCCTCGCCAGCCACGTCCATGTCGACCCGGCCATCCTCGCCTATGTCAGCCGGCTGTGCGAGGAGTCCCGCCGGCACGCCGACGTGTCCCTCGGTCTGTCCGTCCGTGGTGGCCTCGCCTTCATCAGGACGGCGAAGGTGTGGGCCGCGTCCCAGGGCCGTGACCACGTCACGCCCGACGACATCAAGGACCTCGCGCATCCGGTCCTGTCCCACCGTCTCCTGCTCAGCGACGAGGCCCAGTTCACCGGGGTCGAGGTCGCCCGGGTCATCGACGAGCTCCTCGCGGACGTGGCCGCGCCCGCCAACCGACTCGCCTGACGCCGTGACGACGCCCACCACACCCGAGAGCCCCGCGGCGCCGCCGGACGGTCGCGCCCAGCGCCTGATGAGCCGTCTCTCCGCGCGGCACGGCGGGGGCGAGGGACGGCCGCTGGCCGACCGGGTCCGTTCGTATGCCGCGACCGCCGGCGACACCCTCGTCGAGTGGCGCCGGCTGGCCCAACCGGTGCTGGGGCCGGTGGCGGCGGTCCTGGGTTGCGTGTCCCCACTGGGCTGGCTCGTGGCCGCGGCGGCCCTCGGGTCGTGGTTCGTCGGCTGGACGTTGGGCTGGCAGGAGTTCATGTATGCCGCCGCTGGCATGCTGGTGCTCCTCGCCCTGTCTAGCCTGCTCACCATCGGCCGGATGTCCCTGGAGGTGAGGACGCGGCTGGAACCGCAGCGGGTGACGGCCGGGGACGGGGCGGCGGTCGAGGTCTGGGTCCGCAACACCGGCAGGGCGCCGCTGCTTCCCCTGCCGCTGGACATGCCGACCGGTCAGACCGTGACCCGCTTCAACCTGCCGGCCCTCGTCTCCGGAAGTGAGTTTGAGGACGTCGTCGTCATGCCGACCCAGCGGCGTGGCGTCTTCGTCGTCGGCCCGGCGACGACGTTGCGTGGCGACCCGTTCGGGCTGGTGCGTCGGCAGGTGACCTGGACCGACGCCGTCGAGCTCTTCGTGCACCCGCGCACCGTGTTCCTGGACTCGCTCGGGACCGGCCTGCTCAAGGACCTCGAGGGGCGGTCGACCAACGACGTGTCGATGAGCGACCTCGCCTTTCATACCCTGCGCGAATACGCCCCCGGGGACGACCGTCGCCACATCCACTGGCTGAGCTCGGCCCGCCTGTCTGGCGCCAGCGGCTCTGCCCAGTTCATGGTGCGCCAGTTCCTGGACACGCGGCGGTCGCATCTCGGGGTCGTCGTCGACTGCGACCAGGCTGCGTGGCTGGACGAGGACGAGTTCGAGACGGCCGTGTCCGTGGGCGCCTCGGTGGCCGCACGGTCCCTGCTGGACGAGATGGACGTGAGCGAGGCGAGCGGCCCGTTCGTCCTGACCAGACCGCAGCGGCACGCGGCCCTCGACCTGTTCTCGCGAGTGCGAACCGGATCGGAGGCCCTGGAGTCGGTGGTTGCGCGCCTGGCGCGCGCCGCGCCCACCATCAGCGCAGCCGTGATCGTCACCGGCCCCCTGACCTCCTTCCAGGTGCTACGTCGAGCGGTCTCCGCGTTCTCCCCCGACGTCAACGTCGTCGGCATCCGCGTGGAGCACGGAGCCGCTGCCGGCCTGCAGCGCAGCGGCGGTCTCAGCATTCTCACCATCGGCAGTCTCGGGGACCTGCCTCGAGCGCTCTCGGGGAGGCTCACATGACCGCGCAAGCCCTGGGCCAGACCGGTTCCCGCACCGTCTCCAGACGGGCGATCACCGGCGCCCCGAACGGCCGTGAGCTCGTCGACGGGGGCTTCCTGGTCGCCCTTTCCGGGCTGGCCCTTTGGGGGTTCCGCTCGACGTTCGACAGCTCCCGGTTCATGCTCGCCGCACTGCTCGGCGCCGTGATCGGGATCGCGGTCGCACACATCGCCAACACGCTTCGCCAGCACTGGCTCGTGCTCGCCCTGCTCACCATCGTGGCCTTCTTCCTGTTCGGCGGCGCCATAGCCCTGTCCGGCGAGACGATCGCGGGCTTCATCCCGACGAAGGACTCCGTCTCCGCGCTGGCTGTGCTGACCGTCTCGGGCTGGAAGGACCTGCTCACCACGCTCCCGCCGGTGGCCGGATCCGGGCAGTTCGTCGTGCTTCCCTACCTGCTGGGCCTGGCGACGGGGGCGGTCGGGTTCGGCCTCGCCCGCCGTTCCGCCCGGCCGTCGGCGCCGGTAGTCGTGCCACTCGTGCTGCTCGCCGTCGTCATCCTGCTGGGGACGATGGAGCCGGCGTCGCTTCTGGCGCAGGGGCTGGGGTTCACCGCCATCGGCTTCGTCTGGGTCGTCCTGCGCAGGCGCCGGCTCCTTCGGGTGGTCGGCACCGGCACGCCCCTGCGCAGCCAGGGTGTCGTCGCAGTGGTCCTCATCATCGCGTCGATGGGGGCGGCCGCGGTCCTCGGCGGACAGCTGCCCGGTGCCGACGCCCAGCCGCGCACCGTCCTGCGGAACTACGTCGCGCCCCCGTTCGACATCACGAAGTACCCGAGCCCACTCGTTGGCTTCCGGAAGTACACCCAGGGGGCCAAGCTCGTCTGGGACCAGACGCTCCTGACCGTCAAGGGCGCCGAACCCGGCGAGCGCATCCGCATCGCCGGCCTGGACGACTACTCAGGGACCGTCTGGAGTGCCGGCAACATCAGCACTGCGACGCCTGCGAGCGCCTTCCGAAAGGTCGGGTCGACGATCGCAGCGGGCGCCGTGCCGGCCAGCGGGACACCACAGACGCTACGCATCACCATCGAACCGGCATACGCCGGGCTCGCCGATGCCAACGTCTGGGTGCCCGGGGCGGGCTACGCCTCCGACTTCACGTTCTCCGGACCCAGATCGGCGGCGCTCGCCGACTCGCTGCGTTACAACACCGACACCGGACAGGCCGTCGTGCCGAGCCGGCTCTCCGCGGGCGACGTCATCACGTCCACACAGGTGGCCGTCAGTGATGTGCCCTCGGACTTCCAGTCGTTCGGCACCTCGACGCTCGACCCCACCGAATACAGCTTCGTGTCCGCCCAGGCGACGAAGTGGGCTGGCAAGAAGCCCACCCCGTGGGAGCAGCTGCGGTCCGTCGCCGCGACCATGCAGGGCAGCGGTGCATACAGCGACGGGACCCTGCCGGGCGAGACCCAGTACCTGCCCGGCCACGGCATGAGCAGGCTCACCTACTTCCTCATGGAGCCGCAGCCCGTGGGGAACGACGAGCAGTACGCTGCCACCTTCGCCCTGATGGCCAACGACCTGGGGGTGCCGGCCCGGGTCATCTTCGGCGCTGTTGTGCCGGCCGGCGGTAAGGTGCGGGGCCAGGACGTCCACGCCTGGGTCGAGATCCGCGGTAGCACGGGTGACTGGTATGCCGTCCCGTACTCGACGTTCATGCCCAGCCGCGACAAGCGGCCCAGCCAACAGCCACAGCAGACCCAGCCCGACAGCACCGCGTCGAACGCTCCCCCGCCCAACGCCGCCCGGCCACCCGGCTCGGCCGACACGACGCTGAACACGGACCTCACGAACAGGATCACCCCGAAGGGCCTTTTCGGGCTGTTCACCCTCCCGGCGTGGCTGGTCACCACGCTCAAGGCTGTGGGCATTCCGGTTGCGGTTCTCGCCGGGGTCCTTGTCCTCCTCGGCCTGCTTCGAGGGGCCCGCCGCCGTCGGCGTCGCACCCACGGCCCCGCGCATCGGCGACTGGCGCAAGGCTGGCGCGACTACGTCGACCACGCCAGGGACCTGGGTTTCGCCGTCCCGCCTGGCCTCACCAGGCTGGAACAGTCGTCGCTCGTCGGGCAGGCCGAGCTGGCCGTCCATGCCGATCGGGCGGTGTTCGGCTCGCACGATCCTGACGACCATGCCATCGCGGCGTACTGGGATGCGGTGGGCGCAGCCCGGGAAGAGCTGAGCAAGGCGGCCTCGCGTCGCCGCCGCTGGATCGGCTGGTACTCGCTGCGAGGTCTGCTTGCCCGCGACCCGCGACCTGTCGAGACGTCCCTCACCCAGCCGGCGGAGCAGACCCGCAGGCTCCGCAGATTCATCCCGGTCGGTGGTCGCGCATGAGACTGAAGGTCACGCTCGAGCGACCGGGTGGTGCGGCCCAAGACCTGCTGATCACCTGTGACGCAGCGACCACCGTCGGTGACCTCGCGGCACACCTCAGGTTGAGCGACCCGTTCCCGGCGGCCTCGTCGACCACACTCCCCCCCGAGCCGGTCACCATCGGCCTGGTCCGGGATGGCCACAAGGCCCTCGACCCGCGCACCCCCCTGTCGGACAGCCCGATCCGGTCAGGCTCGGTGATCAGCGTCAGCCGGCCGGGTCAGCTCTACACCGACCCGGCCTCACCAGGGGTGGCGGTCGCCACGGTTGTCTCGGGACCGGACGCGGGCCAGGACTTCGCGCTGTCGCCGGGGACTAACATCGTCGGTCGGGCCCGGTCCAGCGAGGTGCCGCTCAGCGACGCGCTGGTATCAAGACAGCACGCCCGGCTCAACGTGTCAGACCACGTCGAGATCATCGACCTCGGGTCGGCGAACGGCGTCGAGATGAACGGCTCTCTGGTCGCCCGCGAGGTCGTCCGCCCCACCGACGAGATCCGCGTAGGAGACACCGTCCTCACCGTCCGGATGACCCAGCTCGCCAGCGTGGCGGGCAGGACAGACAGCGCCAGCGTGGGCTTCATCCGATCCCCGCGCCTGGCACCGCGCTTCGAGGGCCGGGAGTTCGAGGCCCCGGAGCTTCCGGACCGGCAGCCGCCACAGCGGTTCCCCATGGTGATGATGCTGATGCCCATCCTCATGGCCGCGATCCTCTACTTCACGACCCGACAGCTCAGCTCGATCATCTTCGCGGCGCTAAGCCCGATGATGATGCTTGGGAACTACTTCGAACAGCGTCGCACAGCGAGGCGGGTGGACAAGGCCTCGCTCCAGTTGTTCCGCGACGATCTCGACGACCTGGTCCGCGACGCCGACGAGAGCGCTCACCACGAGGTGTCGATGAGGCTGGCCGAGTACCCCTCGACCTCCGAGTGCGTGGACGCCATCCTCCAGCGCAGCCCGCTGCTGTGGACCCGCAGACCCGCCGACTGGGGCTTCGTCGAGCTGCGGTTGGGACTCGGTGAGCTGCCCTCCCGGAGCACCGTGAAACTGCCGGACGGTCGCCGCGGGCCGCGGGACCTGCACAAGGAGGCGGCAACTGCGACCGAGCATCTCGGACATGTATCAGGAGTACCCGTCGTCGCGATGCCCAGTGTCGATGGTGGGCTGGGCGTCGCCGGGGCACGCGGAGCGGCCGTAGCAGCGGCTCGCGCATTCCTTCTCCAGGCGGCGGCGCTCCACTCTCCGACCGAGTTGGCCATCGGGGTGTTCGCCTCGTCCCGGTCCGCGGAGGACTGGGACTGGGTCAAGTGGCTGCCGCACGTCGACGCCCCGTCGAGCCCGCTCGGCGTCCGCCACCTGGTCTCCACCCCAGGTAGCGCGACCCAGCTTCTCAACGCCGTTGAGGCGATCATCGAGTCACGCGACGGGGAGGGCGAGGGAGGCGACGGCACACCGGCGGTCCTGCTCCTCGTCGAGAGCGATACGCCCGTCGAGTTCGGCCGCTTGGTCAGCATCGCCGAGCAAGGCTGGCGGCACGGCGTGTACGTCATCTGGGTCGCGCCGGAGGTCGCGCAGCTGCCCGCAGCCTGCCGGACCTTCGTTGACGCCCGCACGATGGCTGAGTCGGGCGTGGGGTATGTGCACACCGCCTCATCGGTGACGCCCATCGTGACCGAGGGAATCGCAGCGGAGGACGCCCTTCGCGCGGCCCGTTCTCTTGGTCCCGTCGTGGACCTTGGGGCCAGGACGGAGGACGCGAGTGACTTGCCACGCTCCATCTCCTTCCTGACACTGGACGGGCATGAGCGGCTGGGCGACGATCCGTCCGCCGTGATCGAGCGGTGGCAGCAGAACCACTCGATCCTCACCGGGCCCGAGGCCAGCGTGACGTTGCGAAAGGAGGCCTCCCTCCGGGCGGTGATCGGGCACTCAGCCGGGCAGCTTCACGCTCTCGACCTTCGAGTGGACGGCCCCCACGCGCTCGTGGGCGGGACCACCGGTGCCGGCAAGTCCGAGCTGCTTCAGACCTGGATCCTGTCCATGGCCGCCAGTCACAGCCCCCAACGGCTTACTTTCCTCCTCGTCGACTACAAGGGTGGCTCGGCGTTCGCCGACTGCGCCCGGCTGCCGCACACCGTCGGGCTAGTCACCGACCTCAACCCCAACGGGGTTCGCCGGGCGTTGACCTCCCTCAGCGCAGAGCTGAAGTACCGAGAGGAGTTTCTTCACCGCAACGAGGCGAAGGATCTGATGGCGTTGGAGAAGAAGGGGGCCACCGACGCCCCACCCAGCCTTGTGATCGTCGTCGACGAGTTCGCCGCTTTGGTCCAGGAGGTCCCCGAGTTCGTCGAGGGAGTCGTCAACGTGGCACAGCGCGGCCGTTCCCTCGGCCTGCATCTCATCCTCGCCACCCAGCGCCCGGCCGGGGTCATCAAGGACAACCTCCGGGCGAACACAAACCTGCGCCTGGCCCTGCGCGTGGCGGACGAGGCCGACTCCAGCGACGTGCTCGGCTCCCCTGAGGCGGCGTTCTTCGACCAGGACCTGCCCGGCCGGGCCGTATCCAAAACCGGACCCGGCCGCCTGGTGCCCTTCCAGACGGCATACGTCGGTGGCCACACCGGCGGAGGGACGACAGCCCCCGACATCCGGGTCGAGGAGTTCACGATGGGGTCCGCCGTTCAGTGGGAGGTCCCCGAGCAGGCACTGCCGCCCAAGACCGGGAACCAAGGCAAGACCGACATCGCGCGGGTGGTCGACACCATCGTCGACGCCTGCCAAGCCGCTGTCCTGCCGGCGCCACGCAAGCCATGGCTGCCCGACCTGAAGGACTTCTACAACCTCAAGTCCCCCGAGGTTCCTGGGTCGGGCCGCGACGAGCTCCTCGTCTTCGGGGTGGCCGACGACCCAGCGAACCAGAGCCAGCACGTCGTGGCGTTCCAGCCGGACCGGGACGGCAACCTCGCCATCTTCGGCGCCGGTGGATCCGGTAAGAGCACGATGCTGCGAACGCTGGCCGTCGCGGCGGGCTTCGCCTTCGCAAGCAGCCCGTGCCATATCTACGGGCTCGACTTCGGGGCCCGCGGGTTGTCGATGATCGAGCAGCTTCCGCACGTCGGCAGCGTCATCCCCGGGTCCGATGACGAGCGGGTGCGCCGCCTGATCCGCTGGCTTCGGGAGGTAGTCGACGAACGGGCCCAGAGGTATGCCGCCGTCAACGCCGACTCGATCACGCAGTACCGAGTGGTGTCTGGCCAAGCTGACGAGCCGAGGATCCTGGTGCTCCTCGATGGGCTGTCCGCCTTCCGGAAGGCGTACGAGAGTGGCTGGAACTCGCAGTGGTTCGATCGGCTCGTGGGGATCGCTGCCGACGGCCGACCCGTGGGCGTGCATCTCGTCGTCACGGCAGACCGGCCCGGAGCCCTCCCGACCCAGCTCGCTTCGACCATCCAGCGTCGGCTTGCGCTTCGGATGGCGGACGCCAACGACTACGGCATGCTCAATGTCCCGCTCGACGTGCTGACGCCGTCCTCGCCCGCGGGACGGGGGATCTGGGGTGAGTACGAGGTCCAGGTGGCTGTGCTGGGCGGCCATGCCGACCTCGGCGAGCAGGCCCGAGAGATGGCGACGATGGCCAAGTGGATGCAGAGAGCGAACGTCACACCTGCGCCGGCGATCCAAAAACTCCCCGAGGAGGTCGACCTAGACTCCCTGCCGGTGCGCGACCGCGGAGGCGTTGCCATCGGCATCGAGGCGGACACGATGGGGGCCTTCGGTATCCCAACGGAGGGGACCTTCGTCGTCTCGGGACCCCCCGGATCCGGGCGCAGCGGCACGATCGCGACGGTGGTGGCAGCTGTCTGTCGGACGGCTCCGCTCACCAGAACAGTTCTGCTGACGGCGGACCGACGCTCGAGGTTGCTCAGGCAGAGGTCATGGTCCGTGCAGGGTGTCGGCCTCGATCAAGGTCGTGAGGCCGCGGAGGACCTCGTCGACGAGCTCAAGGCGCACGCCGAACGGAGCAACGAGAGCGCGCCGGTGGTGGTGGTCGTCGAGGGACTCGCCGAGTGGGCGGGCAGTCTTGCAGAGAACGCCATCCTCGCGTTGTACAAGGCAGTGGGCGACGCGGGCGCACTCGTGGTCACCGACGGCGAGGCCTCGGCGTTCATCAGTAAGTTCGGGCTCCCTGCTGCGGCGAAGGCGAGCCGGGTGGGCATCATGCTGCAGCCCGAGCCGTCCGACGGGGCGGCGCTCTTCGGGGCCGACCTGCCCATTCGGCTCAACAGGGCGGACTTCCCACCGGGACGCGGGTACTACGCGCGAGGGGGGCGTGCGGCGCTGGTCCAGATCGCTCTTGCACCGGGCTGGAGCTCGAACGGTGTCACCTCATGAGGGGACAGGACAGTGGCACCCGCATCTGTGACGATCTCTATATCGGGAGATCGACATTTCCGCAATAGGAGAGGAAAGACAGCATGGCACGTTTGGGAATGGATGACGCGGAGGTCGAGCGCGTCGGACACAGCCTCAAGACGCAGGCGAATCAGCTCCACGACGTCATGAACCAGATCGGAACCTTGGTGTCCCAGGCGGTCGCCGTGTGGGAGGGCAACGACGCGGTGCAGTTCCAGGACTGGTGGAACAGCCAGCACAAGCCGGCACTCGAGCAGGCCCGGCAGGCCATCGAGGGCCTTGGCCAGTCGGCGCTCAACAACGTCGCCGCTCAGCGACAGGTCTCAGGACACTGACCGTGACGGGGCGGTGACGGGAACGCTCTCATCACCGCCCCCGCACGCGGACGAAAGGGAGACGAATGGCCCGTTTGGGGATGGACGTCGATACCGTCGAGGCCGTCGGTCGGAAGCTCCAGCGTCAGGGTGACTACCTCGCCAACGTCGCGGGAACGATCGACGCCCTGGTCGGCCAGGCCGGCTCGCTCTGGGACGGAAACGTCGGCCGCCGGTTCGTCGATGAGTGGCGAAGCCACCATCGTGCGGTCCTACTCAACGCGGGTCACGCCGTGCGAGGGCTCGGCACCTCGGCACTCAACAACGCCGCCGAGCAACGTCGCGCCAGCGGTCAGGGGCCGAGCGGCAGCGCTGGCCTTGCCCGATCGCGTTCCGTTTCCGGAGGATCAGAGCCGGAGTGGATGAGATCGGTCCTCAGTCCGCAGGACCTCCTACTGACCGTGGGCGGAGAATTGGCCGCGTACGGCATACGCCTAAACGGGTACAAGATCGTCCCCGCCGACATCTCACAGTGGGAACTTAGAATTCGGCACAACCTGCCCGATCACTGGTCTTCCCTTCCTGGTCAAGAGGCGCCGAGCAGGATATTTCACTCTCTTAATCAAGGGTTCACGGCCGCTGGAACACTCTTGACCTTTGGCACCTCAGCGTTGGACCAGGTTCATCGGGATCTGGCGGATCCCCACTTCCCAGGCACGGGAAATGTCACGGGGGACACCGCTCTTGTTGTCTCCCGGGCCGTAGTCGTGGGCGGAACGGGGGCTCTCGGCGCAATGGGCGGCGCGGCAGTTGGTGCTGCCATAGGAAGCATCATCCCCGGCCCCGGAACGGTCGTCGGAGCCGCAGTCGGCGGCGTCGTCGGCGGCGTCGTCGGAAGTGACCTCGGAGTCTGGGCTGGGCACGAGATCATCGGGGGGACATCGGCAGCAGGCAACGCTCTCGGCGGCATGATCGACGACACGGGCACGGCGGTTGGCAATGCGGTCTACGACGGAGCGACGGAGGTCGGCAACGTCCTCGGAGATGCTGCCGATACGGTCGGCAAGTTCGTCAACCCGATGACCTGGTGGGGTGGGAAGTGACGGGACTCTCGCCCCAGGCCACAGGAGTGCTGCTGCATTCGCTCAGCGTAGATAGTCACTCTGTAGCCCTCGCAATCCCCGAAGCTTGGGAGATTTATGCGCCGGGCGCTGATGATCTGCTGCTAGCCGCCTGGGAACCGAAGGACGCACACGCGCGACCTTGTGCGGTCTCGGTGACGCACGAGCGGCTGAGCTTGGAGTTGTCGCTCGGACAATGGCAGCAAGGAGCTGAGCGGATTATGGCCGCCACTTTCGTCGATTACCAGGTTCTGGACCTGCGCCTGCGGCCCGGCGGAGTGTGGCAGGCGTACCGGCTCGCCAGGTACGCAGCCGCCCCTGGGGACCCGGTGACTATGGAACAGTGGATGCTCGCGATAGGGCAATCGGGTCTGACGCTCTCTGTGGTCGGAGCCTCCATCGATTACGCCAAGTGGCGTGCGACGTCTACGGCTCTTGCAGAAAGCGTCACTGTGCGATGATCCACGAACAAGGCCTGATGTGGGCTGCCGAGGTACTTGTTGTCGATCCAAATGAGATACAGAGGACTGAGGTCCTAGTATCCCCCACTTCGGCGGTGGTGATGAGAGACATCGGTGGCCCCCGGTCACGCTCGGTTGAGATCGCGCCACCGGATGTCCCGGCCGCCCTATCCCTTCTCGTCGACCTCGGACCTCGAACCGCGGTGGACTCATGGGAGGTCACCGTCGCGGCCGAGTCCCTGGCCAGATTGCTAGATGACTCCGCCGATGGTCGTACCCAAGCCGGAGCAGATCTCGCTGAAGGGCTGCCCACGGATGTGGCTGCGGATCTACGTCAGGGCACCTGGCGTTTGTGGAGTATCTGCAGCAACCCCCCCGAATGGTCAGAGGCACGGGGGAGGCAGCTCTGGGTACTTGACACTCCGGGTGCTTTGGGGCTTGTCACTGATGGTGGGACCGGCAATCTGACGATCGAGCGGACCGACGGACAAAGACTGTGGCAACTGATCAATGCGCTGATGCCATCGGAGGGTCAGCTAAAGGCTCAGGAGGAACTCCCGTGACTTCATGCAGTGCCTGCGGTCACGCCTTCAGCCATCACACGAGTGCATGCCCTCGCTGCGGGGCGCCGACCGCGCCGAATCAGGCAGTCGCGCCGGCACCGGCCGACTCGCCGGGGGGCAGGACAGTGTCGCGGACGCAGCTGCGACGCATGAGCGACGAACCCGACAGCCTCAGTCCGAGTGGGGCCACGCGGCTGGCTGACCCGCCATCGAAAGGGTCACCGCAGCCCACGGCTGGCGGGCTCGCTCAGACCCCCCAATGGACATCCTCTCCGCAGGCGCCGCGTGCCTCAGTGCCTTTGCGCGACCCCGGGTCCGCGCGGGCGCAACCGGTCTGGGCGGCAGCCACGGACCCAGGTGACGCCCTGCCAGCGGGCCTCGGTACCCGGTTCCTGGCTCGACTTCTGGACAGCGCCCTTCTCACTTTCTTGTTCGTCCTCATCGTCCTCGTCATCGAGTTGATCCCCTTTGGGAACGCCGGGGGAGCGATCGGCTCGGTTCTGAGGCTGGCCATGGTCATCTTCGCCATCGCGTACGAGTTCGTGGCAGTCGGGCGGCTGGGACAGACGGTGGGGCGGCGCGTGCTCGGGATCCAGGTCGTCGACCAGCTCAATGGTGCGCCGATCGGTGTCGGCCGAGCCGTCCTTCGTGTCTTCGTCTTCGCCCTGATGGGTTTGCCGTTCTATCTCGGCTACCTCTCGTACTTCTTCGATGGCTCTGGCGAGCACCGAGCGTGGCACGACAAGGCAGCCGACGATCGAGTGGTCCGTGTTCCGCAGGTGACGTTGGGCCGCTCGATCAGGGACGTGCTGTCCTCGATGACTCCGTGACTAACGAAGCCGCCCGGCGGCGAGCCTCAAAGCGGAAGTGAAGTGTACGCAGGCTCAGGCTTCCGCGTCATGAACCCAGTGCGGCAGGGCATTCAGCTCGACCAATACCGAATCGTCGTCGATCTCCACTAGTCGTGCCGTTGCGGCCAGGGCCTCAGCCAGCCGGTCCGCGTTGACGGCTAGTGCCGGGGACCCTACAACGATTGTTCCGGCGTGTGAGGAGCTCTCTGGGTGCCATCGGGCGGTCAGGTCGCTGCCAGGCCCGCATGTGAGTAGGAGCAACGCGATTGCGCGTCGGAAGGCCCTGACGGTGGGCGGCTGCAGCCGAGACACGTCTTTGTCGCCGGGCCCCGAGGCGTGGAGCACCACCCGAGCGCCACGTTCCCGCGCTTCCGCAGCAGCCGTTCGCACGGAGTCGTCGACGAGGATGTCGGCGACGAGGTGGTCGCGTGTGGCTGCCTCGGCCCGCCGGCAAGATGCACGCTCTTCGGCCGTCACGACTGCTCCCGAGGCGATTCGCCGCAGCAGAGGTACCGCCACATCCGTCAGCAGCGCCATGCGGCGTTCGCCCTCCTCGATGCGAAGTGCACTGGCGCGGGCAGCCGACCGGGATCGTGCGGTCTCCTTCGAAGCCGACCGGACTCGGCCTGCGGCCGTCGCCAGCGACCTGGCGACGACGGTCCCGAGCAGGGCGAACATCAACAGCTGTGCACCCGCCTCGTACCCGGCCCCAAAGTCCCAGGCGTCGCGGGCTGCGCACATGACCACAACGATTGCGAAGCCGCCGCCTCCAAGAGACCAGGCGTGACCTATGCGATGGGAGAGCGACAGTGCCACCACCAATGGGACCGTCGCGCCGGCGAACCACAACCCGCCGTCTGGATACCGAGAGGGCACTGCTGCCTCGATGAGGACGGCAAGCGCGCCAAGGGAGGCGACGACGCCGATAAGGGACAGGTCGCGTCCCCGATGGGTGACGATGAGCACGGCCCCCAACGCGAACATACTCAGACCAAGGAACTCGAGCCAACCGTTCGCAATGGTCGTCTGGTGCATTGCACCAGTCGTGGCCTCCATTGCGATCCACGAGGCGGCGACAAAGGAGAAGGGCATCGCTTGGGATGGATCCCAGACGGCTACGTGACTCGATTCCACTTTCGGTTCTCGCCACGTCAGGAGGACCTCCGTCCCCTTCCCGGGGGCCGAGGTGACGGCCGCGCTTCCTCCGACGGAGGACATGTGCCCCGGAATCGACCTGCTGAGACCCATCCGACCAGGAGGAACCCTTGTCCGGTCGAACCCTCGTCCCTCGTCGGCGATTCGCACCCGGACCTCGCTGTTGCCCTGGGTTCCCTCGATGAGAACGTCGCCCACCCCGGCGTGCTTGGCAGCGTTGGTGATGGCCTCTGTCCCGGCAGCGAACAGGGCGGCAGCCACCCAGGCCGGTGCAGCGGTTCCGCTCACAGCCACCACAGCATGCAGGCCAAGGTTGTCAGCAAGGGATTCCAGCGAGTTCACCCAGTTTTCTCCGCCGCGGGGTTGATGTTGGGTCGTCGCCGCATCCTGGGCAGCGTCGATGGCGTCAGCCGCGAGTGCCCGGGCGGCGACGAGGACGTTTGGGGTTGTGGACCGGGACGCCATCAGCAGCGCTCCGAGTACCTTGTCGTGGATCAGCAGGTCCCACCAGGCTCTTTCAGCCTCCTTCTGAACCTCAACTCGGGCCAGTTCCGCGGCCTCGGCGGCCTCCTGGTGGCTGTGCTCAACTTCGTCGTACCGTGACCTGAGTAGGCCGACGATGCTGGCGACCGCGAGGCTGCCCACGACAAGGGTCATCGCGTCAACGGCGGCGACGGGCCACCCGACCAACTCCATACGGAGGACGGCATACGCGGTTGCGAGTGCGGCAACCCAACGCCATGCGATGGAACGAGGAAAGCACAGGGGTGCGGTGCAGGCGGCAATGACTGTGGGGTGCAACGGCCAGGGAGCACCGGGCGGGGGTGCACCACTTTTGGGAGCCGCCAGGATGACAAGTGTCACCACGAACCCGGCGTACGTGATGAGTCGCAGCACATGCAGGTCCGTTCCGCTGCGAAACGTGACGCCAACCACCGCCACACCAACCAGGCCGAGTGCTCCCAGACCCATCAGCGTGCCGGGTCGCCAGAAGTACGGTGAGTGCAATGAGGGCGAGAGCCCGACCAAGGCGAAGTCTCCGAACACGGTGATGCTCACGGCCCGCATGATCGTTCTGTTGAGCCAATGCCGATCGTCTAGTCCCGGAGCGGCCACGGAGGTCATTGCGGTAGGCGAACCTGTGGGAGCGGCAAGATCCCGTCTTCGACCGCACGAATGTAGAGATCCGTCTTGGTCTGAGCCGGTCGGCCGGCATCGGTGTACTTGGCGCGGGCCCTGAGCAGATAGGTCCTGGTCGTGTCCTCGGTGACGCCGAGACGCCTGGCCACCGATGTCAGCTTCATACCTGCGGCATACAGGCGAACAGCCTCCATCTCCCGGGGCGCCAGGTTCGGAGCTGACCAGGCTTCGTCGTTGGCCATGGCGGCCGCCCAGTCCGAGGATAGGTAGGGCTCGCCAGCCGCGACCGTGGCCACGGCCAGGGCGATCACATGCAGATCCTCACCTTTCGACAGCAGTCCGTCAGCGCCGGCCCGAAACGCACGAGACACCAGGTGATGACGCTGCTCCTGGGTGAAGAGCAGGACCGGCCAGCCGCGGTCCTTCAAACGGATGACATTGGCTGCGGCGTCCGATCCATCGTGCAACTCGATGTCGAGCAGGACCACATCCACGCTGGGTAGAGCGGCGATGAACGCGTCGACGGTCTTCGCGACCGGAGCCATCGTGGAGTCGGGGAGGTGCCATCGGAGCGCTTCTCCAATGCCCGCCAGAATCACGGGGTGGTCATCGACGGCACCTATCCGCAAGGCTCCCGAACCCCCTCCATTGTTCAATCCCGGCTGTGGGATCTCCCACGGTCACCCTCTGACCTATCGCGCAGATCGTCGGTTCCTCGCGCTTAGCCGGTCCCGTCAGGCGACGGCCGGGACGCACCAGCGAACGCCGAGTCAGTCACGCTTGGCCATGAAACCGTTCTCCTGCGCTTGACAGTTAATCAGGGATCGGTGCCTTCGTCCTGTCGGCACTTGTGTGACACCCGGCTTGCCGTGGCATCGAGGCCCGGCCGAGGAAGGGAGACAACCCGATGAGAGGCCGCCGAGGCCTTAGTTGTACCCACATGTGATGACACGCAAGCCCGGCAAGCCAGCGGTCAGTACTGGCATTGTGGTGGCCTAATGCGCTAGGCAACGAGGTCGCCGTTCGAGTTGCGCGCCCCAATGCGTATAAGTGGAAGGAGCCCCCCATGTCACGTCTCGGTATGGACGCCGATGTCGTCGCTCAGGTCGGACAGCGACTCAAGAGCGCGGCGGCGAATCTCTCGAGCATTTCCGTAGGCATCACTCGTCTCGTAGATCAGGCCGGTGGGGTGTGGGACGGTCCCGACTCGCGAGCCTTCGCCGATGCATGGACGCATAGCCACCGGCCGGCCTTCATGAAGGCGGTGAACGCTATCGAAGGCCTCGGCCAATCAGCTCTGAACAATGTCAGCGACCAGCGGCACACCAGCGACTCGGCGGCCGGTGGGTTATTGGCAGGCGTGGTAGGTGTAGTAGGTGTCGTAGGCGTCGCAGCGGGCCAGAAGAAGGCCGAAGAACATGGGCAGGCCAGCAGTGGTCCGGGCGCTCCGCCGTCCCCCATGTCCAGCTCGGCGACGAACTTCAGGGACTCCATCGTGGGGAAGCACATCGACTACGACGGCCAGTACGGCGCCCAGTGTTTCGATGTCTTCCAGAAGTACAACCGCGAGGTGGTCGGCGGCCCATTCATCGGGGGAGGGGGTGCCCACGAGATCTACGACAGCTACGCCACCAACGGGGCGGCTGCCGACTACGCTCGGGTCCCGGCGAACGCGGGACCTCCGCAGCTGGGGGACGTCGCCGTCTGGTCCGCCAGCTCACCTCAAAGTGGAGGATTCGGACACGTGGCAATCGTCACGTCGGTCTCGGGCGGCTCGTTCCAGGTGGTCGAGCAGAATGGCAACAACCCGGGAGGGGTCGCCTACACCGAGAACAGGAATGCGGCAGACCCCTACCTGCTCGGGTACCTGCGGCCGAAGCACTGAGCCCAGCGCCCCGCGCGTGAGGTCTTAGTCACCTCGGAACCGGCCGGGGTGGCCGGACGGCGGCGGGGTCATGAGAAGTATGCACCGGCCATGAAGAAGTGCCGGTCAGGTTGTATGTACTCAGACTCGAAGCCGGCGCACCGTCTCCTGGTCGTCGGCGCCCCCGAAGTACCGGTCGAGGACCCCACGGAACGCCGCGCGGTCCTCGTCCTTGTCCGCGGCACGTGCGAAGAGCGTCATTGACGAGCACAGCTTCTGGGCGTCGACACCACCGAGCACTGCTACCGGGTCGTCGCCTGGCAGCACCGTCAGTGCTTGGGCGCACTCGACAAGCCGTGGTCCCAACACGGGGTGGGCGAGGCGGGCTTCGATCCGGGGGCCGCTTTCCTCCCATTGGTCAATGGCAAGCAGCCGCAGTACGCAGGAGTCACCGGCGGGCCGGGCAAGCGGATCACGTCCTACGAGGTCTATTTCTCGGCGGGAACGGACCTGACCGGGGCCAAAGCCATCGCGCTGAAGGAGTTCCCCACTGGTTCCAAGTTCGGGGTCGAGGACAAGGACGAGCCACACTGTCTGCTCGTGGACGTCCACAGTCCCAAGGTCGAGGCGCTCATGGAACGCTCCCGACCCATGGTTGCGTTCTACACCAGCCGCGAAGTCAGTAACATCCTGGTGCCCAGCCACGTGGACTACGCCATTATGACCGTGGCGTTCGATGAAGAGACGACTGACCTGGGTTCCTGCTGACGGTTTGCACAGCCGTTCCAAGATCGTCCGGCGGACGTTCCAGAACTGGTCTCAAAACGTCCCAAAATACGGGGACCCGAAACAACGATTATGTCGCGTTTCCGCAGGTCAGATGGGTTGTTCCCATACGCCAGAGGCCCGGGGTATGGGAACAACCCTAGGAAGAACGCTAGGAACAACCCTAGGAACAACTGCGGGAGGAACCCAACACACCGCCCGTAGCCTAGTGGACCGGCCGTGGGCCACCAACCCAGTACAGGGTGAAGGCCTGCTTTGGCTAGATGAAGTCCTCGGATCACCGGATTGGTCGACGTCACAGCAACACGTCGCAGGCTGCTGCTCGTGTATGCGGGTCGGACTGCGGCGGGCCTACGAGTCCGACAGTAAGTTTCCTCATCGCGGCATGTCCGGTCGTATTTCGTCCACCGTCCACCGTCCCGTAAGCGGAACGATGACCGGACGCATCGGAACCGAGTCACGATGTCCGTACGCCGGTCGAACTGCTGCAACGGTGCGCCTCCGAAATTTGCTACCCCAGGGACCCGCGCGTACAATTTTCTGTACGTAACGAAAGGCGCTCCTATGCGAACCATGACCTACTCAGAGTCCCGAGCGAAGTACGCCGAGACCCTCAACGCGGTCGTCGATGACCGTGAAGAGGTAGTCATCACGCGGTCGGGTCACGATCCGGTCGTCATCGTTTCCCTTGAAGACTACGAGTCGCTGAAGGAGACGGCGTACCTGCTCAGGAGCCCGGCGAACGCGCGTCGCCTACTTGACTCCATCAACCGGCTCGAAGCAGGCGAAGGAGTCGAGCGGGACCTTGCTGAATGAAGCTCGTCTGGGATGAAAGCGCCTGGGAGGACTATCTGTGGTGGCAAGGTCAGGATCGGAAGACGCTGAAACGGATCAACACCCTGATCAAGGACATCGCCCGCAACGGCAACGACGGGATCGGTAAGCCCGAGCCACTCAGGCATGGGTTTCAGGGCTATTGGTCACGACGCATCACAGACGAGCACCGTCTCGTCTACAGGACCACTGACGACCAGATTCGCATAGCTGCCTGTCGGTATCACCACGAAGGCTGAACCGAGACCGCCCGATAGCCGAGGGCGAGTCCAATCGGTCGTCGCAACACCGTTCTGATGAGAGGTGTTGTGCATGTCGTTGAAGAAGGAACTGATCGATAAG